>ENA-OREM01000284-OREM01000284.1-marine-metagenome-genome-assembly--contig:-NODE-284-length-39940-cov-3.802900_pt1 | contig 39940 bp, 34 predicted proteins | sample MGYA00248623_ERZ508561 | MGnify/ENA primary metagenome ERZ508561 (study PRJEB26227, sample SAMN06264494) | marine metagenome | isolation source: Columbia River Estuary | place: USA:Columbia River Estuary...
GATCGAAGATGCCAGGGCAATAATTTGGAAGGTGGAGGCAACGGTGCCATCGAGTACCCCACCCAGGATCAACCCCACCACCAGGGCAAGCGCGATGATGCCCCCGAGGTATCCAAAGCCCCAACCCAAACCCGATACTTTGCCCACAGTCTTTGGGGTGGAAACAGAAATGAGCAGAGCGTTGTAATTCACGCCCGCAATTTCGCCAAAGACGCTTCCCACGGCGATGAAGGCGACTCCGATCCAGAACCACTCAACTCCGGGCTGCACAAACGCCATACCTAGTTGAGCCGCAATGAGCAAACCGGTGAAGAGGAAGAGCTGGGACTTTTGCCGACCGGTTCGGTCAGCGCGCTGGCCGAGTACCGGAGCCAGGAGGGCAATGAGCAATCCCGCGATGGTGATTCCGTATCCCAGGTTGCTCGCCAGCTGACCCAGAGCGGCCTCTTCGCCGGCAGTCCCGACGGCGGCGGGATCGACAAAGAAAGTGCTGGTCAGGTAGCTCGGCACCCACACAAACGTGATGAGGACTGTGTTGAACGGCTGGGTGGCCCAATCCCATAACGCCCACGACCACACCCGTCGTTTCGGGATAGTGGCCCCATCATTGGCGGTGAGACCGACCAACGGGAGAGCGTCAGTGTCAGTAAAGCGGCTGGGGGATTGAGGTGAACCGTCATTGGCCATAGATAAACCGTAGCTCGCATCGTGCAACTTTGGGTAAACCACGCGTTAACCGCGAAATCCGGCTCTGGTCGTGCGCCCAGGGCGAAATGTGAGCCGATACCACTCAGATTTGTCAGAATTAACTTGACAAAGGGTGACTCATATCGCAAACTTGAGTCTAACCAACTCATATTTGGTTAACACAACAACGTAAGGAGCAGGCCAGATGGCACGCGCAGTAGGAATTGACTTAGGAACCACCAACTCGGTGGTGTCCGTACTCGAAGGTGGAGAACCCACCGTAATCGCTAACGCCGAGGGTCTTCGTACGACCCCATCTGTCGTCGCGTACACCAAAGACGGCGAAGTACTTGTTGGTGAAACCGCCAAGCGTCAGGCCGTGACCAACGTGGAACGGACGATCTCGTCTGTGAAGCGCCACATGGGCACTGACTGGAAACAAGAAATTGACGACAAGAAATACACCGCGCAGGAAATTTCTGCTCGTATTTTGGGCAAGCTCAAGCGTGACGCTGAGCAGTACCTCGGGGAATCTGTCACCGATGCCGTCATTACCGTTCCCGCATACTTCAATGACGCCGAGCGTCAAGCAACCAAAGAAGCCGGCGAGATTGCCGGACTCAATGTTTTGCGTATCATCAACGAGCCCACGGCCGCGGCCTTGGCCTATGGCTTGGACAAGGGTAAAGAAGACGAGCTGATCTTGGTCTTCGACCTCGGTGGCGGAACTTTTGACGTCAGCTTGCTCGAAGTGGGCAAGGACGACGAGTTTTCCACTATTCAGGTTCGCGCCACCTCCGGTGACAACCGCCTCGGTGGAGACGACTGGGATGAGCGCGTCGTGGAGTACCTCGCCACGCGTTTCAAGGAGACGACCGGTGTTGATGTGTCCAAGGACAAGATTGCCAAGCAGCGCCTGAAGGAAGCTGCTGAGCAGGCTAAGAAAGAGCTCTCCACCTCGTCTAGCACGCAGGTTCAGTTGCCCTACCTGTCCTTGACCGAGAGTGGTCCCGCCAACTTGGATGAGACTCTTTCTCGCGCCAAGTTCGAAGAGCTCACCAAAGATCTGTTGGAGCGCACGAAGAAGCCTTTCGCTGATGTCATCAAGCAGGCTGGTGTGAAGCTTTCCGACATTTCCCACGTGGTCATGGTCGGTGGTTCCACCAGAATGCCTGCAGTCACCGCATTGGTGACCGAGCTCACCGGTGGTCAAGAACCCAACAAGAGCGTGAACCCTGATGAGGTTGTTGCCGTAGGTGCTGCCCTGCAAGCTGGTGTGTTGATGGGCGAGCGCAAGGATGTTTTGCTCATCGATGTGACGCCGTTGAGTCTGGGAATCGAGACCAAGGGTGGCATCATGACCAAGCTCATTGAACGCAACACCGCGATTCCCACCAAGCGCAGTGAAACATTCACCACAGCAGATGACAACCAGCCTTCGGTGTCGATCCAGGTGTTCCAGGGTGAGCGCGAGTTCACCAAGGACAACAAGGCTCTGGGAACCTTCGAACTGACCGGGATTGCTCCGGCGCCACGAGGAATTCCCCAGGTCGAGGTCACCTTCGACATTGATGCCAATGGAATCGTTCACGTCTCAGCCAAGGACAAGGGCACGGGCAAGGAACAGTCCATGACCATCACCGGTGGTTCGTCCCTGCCTAAGGAAGACATCGAGCGCATGGTGCAAGAAGCCGAAGAGCACGCCGCAGAAGACAAGAAGCGTCGTGAAGAAGCTGAAGAGCGCAATGGTGCAGAGCAACTTGTCTACTCCGTGGAGAAAATCCTCAAGGAGAACGACGAGAAGCTTCCCGAGGACGTCAAGTCTGAGGTCCAAGCTGATGTGGATGCTCTGAAGTCGGCGCTTGCCGCTGAGGATGACGCTGCGATCAAGAAAGCAGTCGAAACACTCAGTGCAAGCCAGACCAAGTTGGGCGAGGCTCTGTATCAGGCCGAACCAGACGCTGATGCTTCCGCCGAGGATGCCGCGGCAGGGGACGATGAAGACATCGTTGATGCTGAAGTAGTGGAAGACGACGAAGACGACCAGGCGAAAGATTCCGATAAGGATTCTTCTGACAAGACTTCTGGCAAGAAGAAGAAGTAGTCATGGCAAAATCACCGAAGCAGAATCCTGCAGAGGATGAGGAAAACGCCAAGCCTGTTGTCAACGACAAGCGACGCATAGATCCCGAAACTGGTGAACTCCGTCCTGAGGCAGCAGAAGCTGCCTCAGACGGGGACATCACCGAAGAGGACATTGCACTTCTGGCCGAAGCAGAGCGTGACTTGGTTGCGGAATATCGTGACCGAGCAGCTCGGGCTGAAGCAGAATTGGCCAACTTTCGCACCCGTGTCGAGCGAGACCGTTCAGCAAATCGCGAAGCGGTGATTGCCGAGGTTCTTCGTTCGATGCTTCCCGCGCTGGATGACTTAGATCGAGCTGACTCTCACGGAGACTTAGCGGGAACCCCGATGGAAATGGTGTCGCAGAAACTGCGTGCCAGCTTTGAACGATACGGGGTCACCGCTGTGGGGGTTGTGGGAGAGACATTTGATCCTTCCCGTCACGAAGCTATGGTTCGCCTTCCGAGCGCCGAAGCGCAAGGAGAGACCGTGGCTGAGGTTATCGAGGGTGGATACATCCTCGGAGAGCGATTGATTAGACCTGCAAAGGTTGCCGTGTCGGTTCCTGCCGACGAATAGGACATAAGGGGGTGGAGTGAATGGCTAGTCAAGATTGGTTAGAAAAAGACTTTTACGCGATTTTAGGCGTATCGAAAGATGCTTCCGAGAGCGAAATTAAGAAGACCTACCGTTCGCTGGCTAGGAAATATCACCCGGACTCCAACCCCGATGACGCCGGTGCTGAAGCTCGATTCAAGGAAATTTCGGAAGCCTATTCGGTTCTGTCGGACGCGACTGCGCGAGCTGAATATGACCAAATTCGCACGATGCAAGCCGGCGGTCCACGCTTCACTTCTGGCGGTGGCCAAGGCGGCTTCGAAGACGTCTTTGGCGGAATGTTCGGCGGTGGCGGCGGTGGAATGCCCCGAAGCGCCCCAGGTGGGGACTACGGTGACTTGTTCTCGGGCTTATTCGGCGGTGGCGGTGCCGGAGGGTTTGGCGGATACCGCGAGCCCACCAAAGGCCGCGACATCATTTCGCGCGTAACCCTGGATCTTAAGGTGGCGCTCGCGGGAACTGAAGTGAGCTTGGAAGGGCCCGGTGGCAAGAAGATCACTGCTCGGGTTCCTGCCGGGGTGAAAGATGGCCAAAAAGTCCGCTTGCGCGGCAAAGGTCACCCCAGCCCCGATGGTGGTCGTCCCGGTGATGTCATTATCACCGTGGGGGTTCCCAAGCACCAGATCTATTCCCGTGACGGTGATAATTTGCGCATCGAAGTGCCGATCACGTTTGGTGAGGCAACCCTCGGTGCGACGGTGGAGGTTCCCACCATTGACGGCGATGTCGTCAAAGTGAAAGTCCCCGCCGGAACCCCGAGTGGCAAAGTCTTGCGAGTAAAGGGACGAGGAGTCCGCGGTGGGTCTGCCCTGGGAGATCTCTTAGTTGAATTCATTGTCGCCGTACCTGCCCACCTTTCGGGTGTGGCAAAGGGCCATTTAGAAAAATTAATGGCGGCTTTGCCTAAAGAAAATCCCCGGGAGGATCTTCTCAAGAGGGCCAAGGGCTAGGTGATGACCATGGATGAGCGGACACCGCTTTTTTCGATTACGGCTGCTGCAGAACTTGCGGGCATGCACCCGCAAACACTGCGCCAATATGACCGTTTGGGATTAGTCAGTCCCACCCGAACTGCGGGACGCACGAGACGGTATTCGATGAAAGACGTTGTGCTGTTGCGCGAAATCCAAAAGCTCAGCGCCGAAGGACTCAACCTTGAGGGGATTCGACGAATTCTGGAACTAGAAACCGAAGTCGACTTTCTGCGCACTCGGGTGAGAGACCTGGAGAGCGCTCTGGCGGATGAGATGCTCGCACGATCTGGTCGCCGCGTTTTTGCTGCTGGTTCCGAAGGTGATGTTATTCCGCTTCGCGCCGGCGAGCGAGCCAAAAGATCTAACCAAGTGGTGGTCTGGAATCCCCTGAGATGGGCTCTTCCTCCCTCACCACCCATCGAAAAGTAGAAGGAGGATCACCATGGCAGATCCCACTGCACAACAAGAAGAGCAAAAGAGCGCTCTCGAGCAATATGGTCTCAATCTCACTGACATTGCCCGAGAGGGAAAGCTTGACCCCGTTATTGGTCGCGACGCAGAAATTCGTCGAGTGTCGCAAGTGTTGACCCGACGCACGAAGAACAACCCGGTATTGATTGGCGAACCCGGTGTGGGAAAGACCGCAGTCGTGGAGGGTCTCGCCCAGCGCATCGTCGCTGGTGACGTGGCGGATTCGCTCAAGGGTAAACAACTGATCTCCCTCGATATGGCTGCTTTGGTGGCGGGGGCGAAATATCGCGGAGAATTTGAAGAACGCCTCAAGGCGGTGCTGAAAGAAATCAACGATGCTGAGGGTGAAATCATCACCTTTGTCGATGAGCTCCACACCCTGATGGGAGCTGGCGGCGGCGAAGGATCTGTTGCTGCAGCCAACATGCTCAAGCCCATGTTGGCCCGTGGTGAATTGCGCCTTATTGGCGCCACTACCTTGAATGAATACCGCGAATACATTGAAAAAGATGCTGCTTTGGAGCGTCGTTTCCAGCAGGTATTCGTCGGAGAGCCCAGCGTGGAAGACACCGTGGCTATTTTGCGCGGACTCAAAGAGCGTTATGAGGCCCACCACAAAGTGGTGATTGCCGATAGCGCTTTAGTTGCCGCCGCCACCCTGTCGAATCGATACATCACCTCCAGGCAGCTGCCCGATAAGGCGATTGACCTAATCGACGAAGCCGCCAGCCGATTGAAAATGGAAATTGAATCTTCTCCGGTGGAAATTGATGAATTGCGTCGCGTGGTCGATCGCTTGCGCATTGAAGAACTCGCACTGAAGAAGGAAAAGGACGACGCGTCAAAAGAGCGTCTCAAGAAACTCCGAGAAGACTTGTCCTCGAAAGAAAAGGACCTCTCTGCCCTGCAAGAGCGTTGGGCTAAAGAAAAAGCGTCCCTGCAAGATGTGGGGGAGCTTAAGACACAGCTTTCGGAAGCTCGTATTGAGCTCGACCGCGCTATGCGCGAGGGCGATTACCAGGCCGCCTCGAAGCTCAACTACGAGGTTATTCCCGGCATTGAGGAATCTATCTCTCAAGCGGAAAGCGTCGAGCGAACCGATGCTCGCATGGTCAACGATCAAGTGACAGACGACGACATCGCCTCAGTTGTTGCGGCGTGGACGGGAATCCCGGTCGATAAATTGACCCAGGGCGAAACAGAGCGCCTTCTTCACCTGGAAAGCGAGCTCGCGAAGCGACTCGTCGGCCAAAAGAACGCCGTGTCGGCCGTGTCTGAAGCTGTTCGCCGAACCCGAGCAGGGTTGAGCGACCCGGATCGCCCCACCGGCTCTTTCTTGTTCCTGGGCCCGACGGGTGTGGGGAAGACGGAGTTAGCCAAAGCGCTAGCTGATTATCTTTTTGATGACGAGAAAGCACTCGTTCGCATCGACATGAGCGAATACGGGGAAAAATTCTCGGTATCCCGGCTCATTGGTGCTCCTCCGGGATATGTGGGTTACGAGCAAGGCGGTCAACTCACGGAAGCCGTTCGTCGCCGACCCTATTCGGTCATTCTTTTTGATGAGGTCGAAAAGGCCCACCCAGAAGTCTTTGACCTGCTCTTGCAGGTGTTCGACGATGGTCGTCTCACCGATGGCCAAGGCCGAACGGTGGACTTTAGGAACACCATCTTGATCCTGACGTCAAACCTGGGCTCGTCCTATTTGATGGAGGACTCGTTGTCCTGGGATCAGAAAGTTGCTGCCGTCAACGAAGAAGTGCGTAAAGCCTTCAAGCCTGAGTTCATTAACCGCCTTGATGACATCGTGGTGTTTCAAACTCTCACGGCTGAGGACCTGGGTCAGATCGTGGAAATCACGGTCGATCGTCTCCAACACCGTCTCGCGGAGCGTCGCTTGGAGCTGGCAGTAACGCCGGCAGCCAGGCTATGGCTGGCAGATAACGGGTATGACCCTGTCTACGGGGCACGACCCCTTCGCCGTCTCATGCAAAAGGAAATTGACGACCGACTCGCTAAGGCTTTGCTTGGCGGTGTGATTCATGATGGCGACACAGTCAAGGTGGATCTAGCCGAAGACAAGTCGGGCCTCAGTGTCGCTCCCTTTAGCCCTTAGGCAGCGACGAGGTCAAACACACAGCTCGGGAATGAAACACTAGCCAGAGTTGTAGACGTGAGTACCCACTACTAAAGGACAGCATGAGCGAACCCACTGCCACCCGATCGTTCGATATCGACCCTCTTCTGGCACGAAGGTCGAGCCCTCGAGCCTTTTCCGCCACTGACACCCTGAACCAGGACCTCTTGGGACCTGCTTTCGAGGCAGCACGGTGGGCCCCGTCCTCGGGTAATTCTCAACCGTGGTCCTTTGTCGTTGGGTTTCGAGGCGATGACACTTTTGGAAAAATTGTGGAGTCGATGGCTGCCGGTAATTCTGTATGGGCAACTCACGCCAGCGCGGTCGTGGCGTGTGTAGCTCGGATGGAAAACGAAGAAGGGAAAGCACTTTCTCATAGCGTGTATGACTTAGGCCAAGCAGTTGCCCACTTTAGTGTTCAAGCAACAGCAGAGGGGCTGATCGTTCATCAAATGGCTGGGTTTGATTCGCAGGCACTGCATGCTTCGCTGGGCCTTGATGCCAGGCACCAGGTAATCACCCTCTTTGCTGTGGGAACTCCCGGTGACCCTGCTGACTTGCCTGAGAAACTCAGAGAGCGCGAAGCCTTGCCCAGGGTTCGCAAACCCTTAGCTGAGGTTGTCACCGGAAGCGTGTCTTACGCCTGAAGTTCCTTCTCGATGAGATCAACAAAACCTTCGATGTCTGCTTCGGTGGTGTCGAAGGAGCACATCCAGCGAACCTCGCCCCGTGCTTGATCCCAGTCATAGAAGCGAACTTTTTGCCTTAACCGGTTAGCCACCTCGAGGTCGATGAGAGCGAAGACTCCATTGGATTGGGTGGGATAGCTAAATTCAAGCTTGGTGATTCGCCCTGCGTGCATGCGCTCTTCGAGGGAGCTGCGCAACAGCGTTGCCATGGCGTTGGCTCTCTTCGCAGAATTGATCCCCAGAGAGTTTTCGAACAGAGCTAACAATTGCGCGCTGGTGAAGCGCATTTTGCTAGAAAGCTGCATGTTGAGCTTACGAAGGTAAATCAAGCCTTCTGCGGCATCGGGGTTGAGGACCACGACGGCCTCAGCGCCCAGTAGGCCATTTTTCGTGCCCCCTAAACTCACCACGTCTACGCCGGCTTTGGTGGTGAAATCAGCAAAAGGCACACCCAGGCTTGCCGCGGCATTCCACAGTCTTGCCCCGTCCATGTGAAGCAACATGTTCTGCGAGTGCGCGTAGTCAGCCAGAGCCTTGACCTCGTTGGGGGTGTAGACCGTTCCCACCTCGCTGCTTTGGGTGATCGAGACGACCATGGGCTGCGCTCGGTGTTCATCACCGAATCCGTAGGCCTGGGTGGCCACGATGTCGGGGGTGAGTTTCCCACCCTCGTGCTCGACGGTGAAGAGTTTGAGTCCACTGACTCGCTCGGGAGCACCACCTTCATCGGTGTGGATATGCGCCATGGTGCTGCAAATAACTGCGCCCCAGCGAGGCATCATCGCCGTCAGTGCCGTGACATTGGCGCCCGTGCCATTGAAGACGGGAAACACTTCAGCTTGGGGGCCAAAGTGTTCTCTGATGGTGGCGGTTAACGCCTCGGTGTATTGATCTTCCCCGTAGGCGATTTGGTGGCCCTCATTAGCGTCAGCCAACGCCTGCAACACCTCGGGGTGAACACCGGAGTAGTTATCACTGGCAAATCCCCGCCAGTGGGGGTCATGGATCCTCACGCGACTATCTTCGCAGTTTCTTTCTCCAGGTGGGTTTCCCCGGTGATTCCCTTTGTCGAGGCGATGGCCGGGGCGAGTTTTGCCCCCAGAGCCTCATAGAACATCGACAACGGGAATTCATCATCGAGCACGGCATCGGTCATGTCGGAAGGAGCACCCATCACGGGAAGGTCCTTGCTCAGAAACCGCGACCCGGGGTGAGGGGAGAGCACTTCCGAAATCAGGTCGTGAGCTGCCATCCAGTGCACGATTTTGGGCCGATCGATGCTAGCCCAATATAAATCGTTGATGCGGTCCGATAGCGCGACCACTGTCGCAGGCAACTGTTCCCAGTCAATGGCCAAGGTGGTGTCTCGCCAGTGGAGAACACCCTTTTGATGCAGCCAGGCAAAAAGTAGTTGACCCGCGACGCTGTCGTAGTTGCGAACCCGAGGTCCCGAAAGCGGGAACCGGAAAATGCGGTCAAACACAACCGCATATTGAACCAACTGCGCATGCTTCTTCACCGAGGCAGACGATTTCTTATCCCCCACCAGAGTGACGGCTTCTCTAAAGGCGGTGAGATCGCAGCGCAACTCTTCGAGGCCATAGAGATAAAAAGGCATGCGTTGTTTGATCATGAACGGGTCGAAGGGTAAATCCCCTCGCATATGGGTGCGGTCATGGATCAGATCCCACATCACGAAAGTTTCTTCGGCGAGAGTTTGGTTGTCTAAGAGCTCACGTGCTGCAGCGGGAAGCTCCAGCTTGGTGATTTCCACTCCAGCATCAACGACGCAACGAAACCGTGCCGCTTCGCGGTCAGCAAAGATGCCACCCCAGGTGAAAGCCGGCAATACCGCGGGAGCATCTGCGGGGGCTCCCTGGGGGACTCGGGGCTTAATGGCGACGGATTCGGGGAACAACACTGCCGAGTTGGTGTCGTATCCGGCGGTGAAGTCGATAAAACGTACGGGAACGAAGAGAGCATTGCCGTAGGCACCGGCTTCGAGACCTGCGACAAAGTCGGGCCACATCGTTTCACACAGCAGAGCTTCACACAGGCGCTGGTTAGAACCGTTTTGGGTATACATCGGAAAGACCACGACGTGAAGGGTGCCATCAATCCGAGTCTTTTCCGGGTGAAAAGCTACGAGGGAATCATAAAAATCGGGGACACCTAATCCGCTCTGGACCCACCCTTCACAGTCAGCAATGCAGGCTTCGAGGTAGGCACGATCGTGCGGCACGTGAGGGGCTAGTTCCCTCAGCGATTCCGTGATGTCGTGAATTGCGGCGCGGGCAGCTTTGTGGTCGCGAGCCTGGGGGACACTGCCATCGGCGGCTTGCAAGCCTTGCAGGCGGTGGCACGAATCCTTGAGCGTGATCCAGGGCTGTGACTCTCGAATCTGCCTCGCGCTGAGTGCCTTGGTTGATATTGGTGACACCATCCACACCACATCCCTTCACTGCTCGTTGGCCATAGTGTAAATCGACGATTCGAGGCTTATGGGTGCTTTTTGCGCTACTTTTTAGCGAATATTCCCCTTTAGACGCAGGAAAAGTGCGTGTTCGTCGCGTATCGCTGGATAGTCCAGACTGGTGAGCGTGAATCAAGTCATTGTGGGCTTTGGCATCGTCGCTCTGGTGGTGGCCGTGGGATATGTGGTGGGCAGGATAGGAATTCTGGGACCCACTGCTCTTGATGTTCTCTCGAAGTCAGCATTCTTTGTGTTTTCCCCGGCGCTGTTGTTTGTGGTGTTGGGGGATGCCGATATCCAGCAACTGTTCTCCCGATTACTTCCTGTGTCTGCGCTCTCTGCTCTGGCAACGCTGGGCATTTTTGTCCTAATCGCCGCGGTTTTCCTGCGCCGAAAAGTCCGTGCCCTCACCGTGGGGGGCTTGGCCTCGTCCTATGTGAATTCCAACAACATCGGTCTTCCCCTCGCCGCCTATGTGTTGGGTGACCCGGCGCTGGCGGCACCGGTGTTGTTATTTCAACTCATTGTGATGACACCGGTAGCGCTCACTATTTTGGATATTTCCACCAGTGGCCGAGTCAGCCTTGGTCGCATCCTGAGTCAGCCGTTTAGAAATCCACTGATCATCGGCTCTGTGCTGGGGGTGATTGTCTCGGCTACGGATATTGCTGTGCCCGAGATTATTCATGAACCACTGGAGATTCTGGGTCAAGCGACTGTGCCCACTCTGCTTTTTGCACTGGGTCTCTCCCTCGCTACCCAAAAACTCTGGGATGCCAAGGATCAACGACCCGATATTGTCCTTGCCGCCACGCTGAAGTTGCTGGTCATGCCAGCTATTGCCTGGTTATTGGGGGCTTTTGTTTTCGCGCTGTCCCCGGAGAGCCTCTTTACCGTCGTCATTTTGGCAACACTGCCGAGTGCGCAAAATGTGTTCAATTATGCCCAGCTATATGGAGTTTCTATTCCCCTAGCGAGAGATTCCGTGGTGATCACCACGGTGCTGTCTTTGCCGGTGATGCTCCTTGTTGCTTTCTTTCTCGCTCCTAGCTAGAAAATCATTGGCCGATCTTCGTCGTCCTCGCCCAGGAGGTCGACGACGACGGGGACATGATCACTGGGACCATCCCCTTTGCGAGCGTCACGGTGAATAAAGCCGCCTTTCACCAGGTCGGCGAAGGAGGGCGAGCCATAGATGAAATCAATGCGAAGCCCTTCATCTTTAGCAAATTTTCCTTGCTTGTAATCCCAGAAGGTATACCCCTCGGGCTGGAGGGGCCGAATAACGTCGCGGACACCGGCGGCGGATTCAAACTGTGCCAATGTTTCGCGCTCCCGGGGTGACGTGTGGGTCGTGCCCGGCTGCAGAAAGAAACCATCCCCCACATCGGAATCCAGCGGAGCAACATTGAAATCCCCCGCAATGGCAAAGGGTAAGGCGTGGGCTCTGTGGGCATAGGCATGCTGGGCAGCAGCCAGAGCGTCGAGCCACGCAAGCTTGTAGGTGAAATGGGGGTCCTCAAGACCGCGGCCGTTGGGCACATAGACCGAGGTGAGCCGGATACCCTCCACGGTGGCAGAGAGGGCGCGCGCCTCTAAGGGCGCAGGGTCCTCATTGGTTTTGGAAAAACCGGGCATCCCGGCAAAACCCTGCTCGATGTTGTGCAGGGGCAGGCGCGAAGCGATGCCGACACCATTCCACTGGTTGAGCCCGAAGTGAGCGACCTCATATCCGGCCTCACTAAATTCCTCGAAGGGGAATTGGTCGTCGCGACATTTTGTTTCTTGCATGGCCAGAACGTCAACATCGTGATGGTGGAGGAAATCAATCACTAGAGATTTTCTCGTCCGAATCGAATTGACATTCCACGTCGCGATTCTCATGAGGCCAGCCTAAAGCCCGCAGATAGACTGAGCCCGTGAACAGCGCCAGAGAACAGCTCATCGACGCCATTTCGACCCAGGCTCTCCACCACGGTGATTTCACCCTCACCAGCGGCCAGAAGGCTTCGTTTTATATCGACCTTCGTGAGATTAGCCTGGACCACCGCGTCGCACCCTTGATTGGTGAGGTGATGCTGGAGCTTGTTCAAGAATTTGACCCCGTGGACGCCGTGGGTGGCCTCACGATGGGGGCCGACCCCATCGCCGCAGCGATTATGCACCGCGGCATTGCTAGTGGGAAAACCTATGATTCCTTTGTCGTGCGCAAAGAACCCAAAGATCATGGCCGTGGCCGCCAAATTGAAGGCCCCAGTGTTTCGGGCAAGCGAGTGGTCGTTGTGGAAGACACCTCCACCACCGGAGGCTCCCCTCTTGCCGCGGCAAGAGCCGTGGAAAAAGCAGGCGGTGAAGTCGTCGCGGTATGCGTCGTGGTCGATCGCAACACCGGGGCAGACCGTGTGATTGAAGAGGCCGGCTACCCCTATCGCTATGCCATAGGTCTAGCTGATTTAGGGCTGTAGATGACAACAGATTCTCCCCAGAATCCTGAGCCCCTGCCAGGTGAGCCCAGCGCAGCCCCAGAGAAACCGCAGCGCCCGCGCTTAACCTCAACCCCCACTGGTCAAAATATCTTCGTCGGTTTGATGGTGCTGGCAACTCTGGGTGTGGTGGCGTTGCTGGGTGGAGCGTTTGTCGTGGGGAACAACGTCGCGGGCGCAGCGACCGAGGAACCCGTGGCGGTGGAGCAAGCCCCGGCGGAGCCAGAAATATCTTTTCCGACGCTGTCGGGCGAACCCCTAGGCCCCGGGCCCACCGACTGGCTTGAGCTTCGGGGTGGAGAGTGCCTATCCCCCTTTAGTGACGCGTTTGATGAGCAGTTTGTGGTGGTCCCTTGCGCGGGGAGCCATCAAGCACAACTCGCCCGAACCGTATTGCTCTCGAGTGATCCCCTGGAGGAATTTCCGGGCGAAGCAGTGGTCGCCGCCAAAGCTCGGGAGTTCTGCGCCTTAGATTCTCTGGTCAATCGTGACCTGGTGGTGGAGTATTCCGACCTAGTGGTGGAATTTGCGTATCCAGTCAACACTCAACAGTGGGACCTGGGGCAACGCGGTGTGTATTGCTTTCTCACCAGCACGAGCCGAAGCGGATTCGATTCTTCCCTGCTCTATTAGAGATAGCGCGCAAGGCGTTGGCGCGCAATCTCGAGCGCTTCGCTGTTGCTATCTATCGTGACAAAGCGACGACCAAGCTCAGAGGCTGCATGGGCGGTGGTACCGCTGCCGCAAAAGGGATCGAGCACCCAATCGCCCTCGTTGCTGGATGCTTGGATGATTCGTCGCAGCACCCCGAGTGGTTTTTGAGTGGCGTAGCCCGTCTTTTCTTTTCCTGTGGGGCTCACGATGGTGTGCCACCAGACATCGGTGGGTAGCTTTCCTCGAGCCGCTTTGTCGGGACTGACTAGCCCTGGCGCCATGTAGGGCTCACGGTCAATTGCCTCCGAATTGAACACATAATTTTTGGGATCCTTGACGTAGACCAAGATGGTGTCGTGCTTGGTAGGCCACTTATTTTTTGATTTGGCACCGTAGTCGTAGGCCCAAATAATTTCGTTCAAAAAGTGGGCTCGACCAAAAATGATGTCCAGAGCAACCTTGGCGTAGTGGACTTCTCGCCAGTCAAGATGCAAATACAGCGTTCCATTGGGCGCGAGTACTCTCCAGGCCTCCTCCAAGCGGGGAGCCAGGAACGCCCAATAGTCGGCAAAGGAATCGTCATAGCTGGTGAGTCCTTCGAGGGTGAAGTCGTATTTTTTCCCGCCAAAGCCGCCCCGGGTGCCTTCGGCTGCCGAGCGGGCGCTGGAACTGTGCCTCGTCTGGGTCCGGCCAGTGTTGAAAGGTGGGTCGAGATAAACCAGGGTGAAGATTTGCTCAGGCAAAGACTGAAGGTGGGCCAGATTATCGCCGTCCAGGACGAGATTAGGTCCCTGACGCGACCACATTCCACCCTCCACCTTCACAGGGTAGCGCGTGGAATTCGGGCCCTTGGTTGAGTCGTTTAGCTGGCTTATCTTAAAGGGCACTTTAGTAAGTAATAATGGGACATATGAGCATCAAAGTGGGAATTGTGGAAGACAACGCACTGTTGAGAAGTTCGCTTGCCACGTCCTTGGCGGGTAAGGATTGCAAGGTCGTTTTCACCGCCGCAGCTGCCATTGAGGCCATCGACCACATCGAGAAATCATCCATCGACGTCTTACTCGCTGATGTTCACTTGGGCGGCGAACTCAACGGAATTGATGTCTCGCTGGTGTGGCAAAAAGCTCACCCGGAGATCGGTGTGGTGTATCTGACCAGTTACGAGGACCCACGAACCGCTATCGGATCAGGATGGCCAGAGGTGGCAAAAAACTCCCTCTACTTGGTGAAAGATTCGATCACCGATGGCTCGGAAGTTCTCAAAGCCATTAAGACTGTTGCGGAAAATAAGGGCTCCGACCGGATTGCTAAATCCGGCCCCTTAGCGGCACTGTCGGATAAGCAAATGGAAACGCTGCGTTTGTTGGCGGAGGGAAAGTCCAATAGAGAAATAGCCCGTGTTCGCGGAATTACGGAACAATCCGTGGCGATCTCTGTGAACCGGATTTCTAAAGCGTTAGGCATCCCCTCACGTTTGGAGAAAAACCAGCGAGTTCACCTAGCCAGAGTATTTCTCCAAAGCGACTAATCGAGAGATGACGATGGAAGCGCCAGTGGGGGCACGGCACACCGGCCCCACCCTTCTTGCTCGTTCGCACTTCGTTTACCTGGGCATTCCAGCGGCCATTATTGCCAGCATTTCTCTTCGCCGAGACTTTACTATCAACGCCTTTGTCAACGGCTTGATCATCAATTTTGCTGTGTTACTGAGCGTGTGGTTGGTTACCGAGCTTGTCAACGCAATCCTGGTGAAGCGGTTTTTTCCCACCGCCTTACCGCCCTTCATTGTGACACTGTATGGCGCTGGGATGGGGGTTCTTGCTCTGCTGGTGGCGGAGGCGCTGGAGACAGTGTTGGGACGCCCCCTGACCACATTGGATGGAATCACTCTTGCCCTGTTTGCTGTGTTGGGCGCGGTTGTTTTTGTTTTGAGTTCGTTATTTGAGATTTCACGCCGGGACTACCGCAACCGCTACCGTATTGCTCTCGAGAGTGCGGAATCAGGAACGTCGGGGGAAAAACTGCGGGGTGAGCTCGCGGAAATTTTTGACGCGCTCTCAGCCAAAGTCCGCACTACTTTTTCACAACTCCCACCTTCCGCTTCACCCCGCCAAAGCCTTGATGTGGTGATTGATACCTGCATCAAACCTCTCGCTAAGAGCATTCCGGTGAGATCAAGTTGGTTTGAGGGATTTTTCCTGATTCGGGGAGCCACCAGGGAGGCCATCACACTGCGTCCCTTCGCCTTGCCAGGCGTCACGGCCACCATTTATTCGAGCATTGTCTTTCTTAGTAACCAAGTGCAACCAGGAATCACGGCCTCCGGCGTGGATAGGGCGGAGCGGGCGCTTCTTGCCGCGCCGGCGAGTTTTGTGGTGATAGCAGCCTCACTAATGCTGGCCGGATTTGTCGGCCCCAAACTTTTTGCTCGGTTTAGCACCACAGCCCTTATTGCGTACCTCACCACGTTCATCGTTGTCGCCCTGGCCGTTACCGCGGTTAATCAAAATATTTTTTGGGACTCCTTTGACGCTGCTCGATTTAGCTTGGCGTGGGTTTCCAATGCTCTCACGCTTCTGGTTTTTTCCACGACATTGTCGATAATTGGGCGCCCCGGGCTCGCGTCTCCAGTGGTGCTGAGCCGAACGGCCCAGCGCGGTAAGCCCGCTCGCGGCCAGGGGGTGTTGGCCCGTGCCGCGCAGGCCATTACGCGCAGACAACTTGCTCAACATCTGCACGGGACAATCCAGAATCGAGTCCTGGCGCTGCAGCTGAGCTATCCCGGTGATGCCACAGTCAGGGATTCAGGCCTGGAAGACAAAGTCTTGGAAATCATCTCCCAGTCCAAAGAAGATTTCTTAAACATCGAGGAAGGGCCCTTGGAGCAGCGTTTGGCGGGGCTGGTTCACGAGTGGGCGTCGTTGGCCACGGTGGAGATCACGACGTCCTTCGAGACGCTGAACGCAGCCCAAGAACGCGTATTGTTTACCGTCATTCAAGAAGCCGTCACCAACTCGATTCGCCACGGGCGCGCAAAACAGCTCTGGGTGACCCTGGAGCAATCAGGGCCCCATACCTTCTCGTGTGAGGTCTTGGATGATGGAACGGGCCCGCTGGGAAAGCGCCAACGACGGGGCCTGGGCCTGGGGCTGTTGTCCATGCTCAGCGATGACAACTGGAAGCTAGGTTTCAGGCCAGAGGGTGGCGCTCGCTTGAGCGCAACACTGTATTGCTGAGCTAACCGGCAGAGGCCCCAGAGCAGGGGCATCACTTATGATAAGGTGACTTATCTTGATTGAGAGAAGCATTGTTATCATCGGGGGTTGTGTTGTTTGTTAATGCTGGCATAACGCCCCACTTTCGTGTCAGTGTCGTGCCGCGGGGATGGGTGCGCCCATGAAGAATTCACGCCGCCTAGTGGGGTTCGTGGGCGCCGTATTGGCGGGCCTCCTGCTTGTTTCCTGCTCCACGGCTACCGAAATTTCCTCCGGGCCTAAACCCACAGAATTGGATGACTTCTCCTTGTGTATGGAGGCAGAAGGCGTCGAGAAGTTAGTCGGTCATTCCTATGGGGAGAACGGCTTTCCGTTTTACGTGTTTGAATCGGCAGCTACCGAGCCTCCTGTCGCTATGCAAGCCATGGCAGAAACATGTTGGGAGCACTTCAACACGGCGGCCGGTCTGACGGGTTTTGAGTTCAACGATTTCTTCAATTATTTTGCCGGTTATTTTCTGGACCCCTCCGCATGGTTAGCCGCTCTGCGAGGTGGGCCCATAGATCCAGGTTTTGTCGAAGCCCAGGTGGGTTCGGTCACACAGGAACAAGTCTGTGGAGATTTTGGCTGTTTTGAGATCATGACGAAGCTGTTTGGACTCGCGGATGGAACCATCGGAGACACTGGTCTGGCGCCCACGACTATCTCGTGGGCTCGCGAAGAGTTGGCACATAGTGCCTCTCCGGGGAGTCCACGAAACCTTTCGGCCATCGAGCAAGTGGGACATGGTGCATCTCCCAGCGTCGTCGTGGTGTTTGGAGATTGGTGCATGAATCAATCTGCGGAGTGGAGTCTCGACGAGCCGGTATTCCATGCCACAGCCCCAGGGACTGGATTTTTTGTTAGCGATTCGCTCATCCTGACTACGGTGGCAACGCTGGACACAATGGATGACCAGGCGAGAGACCAAAATCTTGATCAGGCCAAGATCCGTATTCCGCCCAGTGAAGATGGTGTGGGTGCTTGTGAGCGCTATGGGACGACGCTCTTTCCGGGCACCTCAGGCACTCTTTTAGAAAGCGGCAGGGGTCCCATTGTCCAACTTTTTGATGGGCGGTGGGCACTGGGCGAAGTGGTCTGGGAGGATGACGCAAGCGGCTTGGGCGCTCTTCGTCTGAAGGCTGTCACCCGGGACCGAAAGCAGCCCTTTGACACCTGGGCGCCCTGGGAAGGGGAAGGCAGTAATCAGCATTGGTTGAGCCTCAAGGCCGTCGATTTATCAGGGGTTGGCGCCACCGCTACGATTCACCACCCGCAGAAGGCCGAGAGCGAAGGTGGTTGGTTCGTCTCACCCAGCGACGCTCGAACATGCGCTGCCAGCGGACAAGCCGCGGGAGTCAGTGGATCACGTCTATATCTCGACCACTACAGCGATGGCCAAAGCAAAGGTGGCCCCATCGTCGATGCTTCTGGAGCTGTCATTGCCACGGTAGAACTGCAAACCAATGATCAAGGCGGGACATTCTGCCCTGCCAACAAAGTGAGTACCACCCAGAATACGTTGGGTCCACTCCCTCGCTACTACGCTGACAGCTCCGCGCTGACGGTCGGAGCACCCGTCACGTCCCAGCTCATCAGCGCGTTGCGTGAGCTCGATCCGTCGGTGAACTCGCAGCCGGCACCAACTATTTCTGGGGACGTTATCCGTCCAGCGGTCTCGCTGGAAAGTTATCACCGTTTTGACGTCCCCCTCTTCGGTGAGGATTTCACCGTCTCAGGGTTCCCGCTCTCTGAGTTGAATTCTGGTGCCATCGATATTGCCAAGCAGGCTACTCTCGCGTTTATTCGGGAAACGGGATGTCCCACGTGTGATGAAAATCGCCTCAACAAGAACTTCGATGTTCCCTGTATCTGCACCGGCTTTGCCGTGACAGAAAATCTGATCGTGACCAACGACCATTGTGTGTCGAGTTTGTCTATTGGCTCCAAAACCACCTTTCGTACTTTCTACGGTCAGGACGTGGAAGCAGAACTTGTGGGAAAAACCTCTCTCGATGGTGAGACCGAGTTGAATCAGCGATATGCCGATATCTACGCGGAGGTACCCCAGCCAGAGGGTAGTCGCACGGGATTTGAACGAGGCGATGTAGCGCTGTTGAGAACCAGCGACACGATGAAGCTGGAACCGCTCAAAATCGCTGACTCATCGACTTTGACGCCTTGGGAGCCTTTGATCACCGTCGGTCACCCGGCCACGATGACCAGAACGGGACCCTGGGTTACCGGAGTGGGGTCCTTCTTGGGGGCTGATTACTTCACCCGAACTGTTCAGTCCTATAACCTCCCGGCCCAAAAAGGAGCCAGTGGTAGTGCCGTGGTGAACCTTGCCGGGGAACTGGTGGGTCAAATTGCTAGCGGAGGGTATCCCGCTACTGCCGAAAAAACCAGAGTTTTGCCCCAAAAATATGGGCTCTATGCCACTGAGTTGTGGGTGGACATGCTGGAAACCACACCCGCACCGTATTCCTCCTACAGCGGCATCCCCGTGAGTGCCCAAGTTTCCGATGGTGCCCCGAGTAACTACATCAAGGAAATGATCAACCTCTGGGCTCCCGGAGAGTTGCCCTAATGACTAATCCCACTAAGAAAAGGACACTGCCATGTTCACTGACACACAATTAATGCTCCTGCCGGGCCTCAGAAACAAGAGCGGAGTCGCCCTAGGAGCTCTCCTTGCTCTGGGCCTGCTGGCCGGATGCTCTTCCTCTGGCCCCGCCGAGACCCCCGTAAGTGCTGAATCGGAGGCGGCCGCGGGCGAGACCAGTGTGGAAGAAGGTGAACCTGCTGACGAGGCTCGCGTCGATGTACCTACGGGACTGGAAGGTCGAAGCTTTGTGGAGGGCATTGACGACGCTGAGGTATTGGCGTGGGTGGAAGCGGGGATTGCCGAGATGTCACAACCGCCCACGAGCTTCCTTGGTTTGATCTGGCCCATTGGTCAGGAAGTGGATGAGGAACCTGACCCTCAACTTTTTGATGGTGACATGTTCCGCGAGCACACCCAAGCCATGTCGGATGAGGATCTTCAGGCCACTGTTGCTACTTTCACCACGTGGCAGGAAAACCTGGTCTGTGCTGAGGATAAAGATGAGCGTGAACTGGCTGATGGAGCGGAGCGTGTGGAACGGTGGATTGTTCACGGCGCCGACGTCGCCACAGCCCCCGACCCCTGCCAGAAAGCCCGCTCTGCCGTTTATGCCTGGCCGCAGGGAGTTGAGGAAACCACTGCCAAGCAGGTCTTCTTCCACGAGGCGTATCACGGCTTTTCTAACTACCTGATTAACCAGTGCTCTCAAGCGGAGGGCAAGCCAGAAGAAACCTATGAAGGTATTCGATGGTTTGCCGAAGGAACGGCTGAATATTTTGGCAAATATATGGCCGCCAAGATTGATGGGCGTGATGATTACCTCCAGACAATCCTCGGCAACGCTTATGAGGATTACCGGGGCTCGGGAGAAACAGATTTCCGAAATGCCTATTACCAAGCCGCCGGGGTGGCACTCATGATTGAACGTGGTTCACTCGAGGCCAGCAAGGTCAAGGATGGAAGCTATTTCCATGATTGTGTCTACATGGAGACCTACCACCCAGACCAGCCTGAGCCACAGTACATTGCCAATAATTTCTACCACATTGAAAAGGTAGGCGGCGTCTATCGATTCACCGATGAGGCAGTGGCCGGCTAATTTAGCCAGCGTAAAGGGAATTAAGCACAGTGAATGCAGCGGTGAGGTCTCGAATAGCTCTGGTGGTCATCGGGATTCTCACCCTGGGCGCGTGCAGCGCTGCTGAGGACGAATTCCCGGAGCTCTCGGATGCCGAAGATGTCGGCGAAACATCCTTTGACGCGATTTCCTGCGAGGCGGATTCAGTGGGTCTGTATGAGCAAGCTTTCGATTCAGATTCTCTCGGGGACGAGTTCGAGTACTTTCTTACCCGTGATTGGAATTTATGGGAGGAGAGCGAAGGGTTAGACCGTAATGATGTCTATAGCCCGGCGAATCTCGATGATGTCATTCTGGACTCGGATGGTGTGCACAGCTATGTTTCTCTGACCCAACCAGAGGACCTCTTGAAATACAGCCCCGCTCGGGGTGAAGCCCTGGGTTGCGCCGATGAATACAACTTCGCGATCGATTTCCGGATTGCCCCCCTGGAGGGCGAACCTGACGATGACGATAGTTGTCGAACCCTAATAACGACAGAAGGGGCGTTCCGAGACAACAGAGGCTTCACTGTGTTGATATGCCGCAATAACCCTGCCGACACAGAAAAGCTGACCTTCTGGACTTCGGCAGGCATCCAAGGACACGAAGTCGATGGTGAGTTTGTCCCTGGCCCGGAGGGGTATCAGAGGTTTAACGGTCAGCTTGATGATTCGGGCTGGAATTCGTTGTCGTTTCGTTTTCGCTTTGGCCTGGACTCGCCCCGGGTGGAGATCAATCTCAATGGCTTGACTACCAACGTTCGCCTGGTTGAGGGCGATCGGGCTAACTTCGCAGCAATTCAAAACTACTTGGCCGGTCCCGATCTAGAACTCTGGTTAGGCGGCCATCCCGACAATTACTTCATCGATAACTTTCCTTGGTTGCAGATGGATATCGCTCGATTAGACCTCAGCGTTGGTGCTCGTGAGCAGGACTCTGTCTTGCTGACGAGCATTTTGACCGAGTTGATGGAGGGCAGCAACACTGTTGCGCAAGAAGAAGAAATGGTCAAAAAATTCTATGCTCATTTTGAAAACGAATGGGACGGTATCGGTGACGCTGTTATTGCGTTCATCAAGGACACAGAACAGCAAAGCCCCCCACTGTTTACCCTGAGTCAGAGCACGTCCCTGCTTGATCTCACCCCGAAGGATTTGCTTCAGTTCGGCCTTAAGCAGTGGATTTTGGATGACTTGACCGCCGAGGTCACGGGACCCATCGCGTTTCAGGAATCTCGTGTTTTTCCCGGTGCCGTGAGCCCCACCGCAGCCAGAGAAACAGTTGATATCGAAATTGAGGGTACGTATCAAACTGACCCGAATTACCTCCTTAACGATTCAGATAGCGTTGCCCGTCCTACCGGGCGTTACCTCGCACCGGGGGAGATCGCAACCGTCACCGTGGCTGAGTCGGTTACGGATTTGGGCTGGGAAGTACAAGTCGGAACGCACGGAGTGGACCTGGAGCGCAGTTATTACGATTGGAATCGTTTTCCACGGATTAGCCGTTCCTTTGCCCTTGATTCCACCGAGGTGGAGATCGATAATCCGCTCGGCGGTGCGCTATATATCTGGGTTCCGGATGGCTCAGACGCTGGCAACACCCCGATCAACATCGCTGGAACCGTAGCCATGCCCAGCTACTCCTATAAGAAACTTCAGGGTTCTGAAAATAGCCTCGCCAGATTCACCGCAGCCCTCGCAAAAAAAGAGGTTCCCTGGTTTGAGGTAATCGGCAATAGCTTTGCCTACACCTACCCAATGGGAATGGCGCACCTTTATGGAGACCCCGATGCGGTGATTGGCGTGATGGAAGAGTCTCTGGACGCCATCAACGTCATGGCAGGGCGCCCCCAGGAACGTTATCGAGAAGAGTGGATGGTGATCGATTCGCAAAACCCTGACGGTAATGTCCCTTTCTACACGGGCTATCCCTCGTACGGGTACCTCAGCTATTTTGCTGAGTTTCAAGCCGAGACCGCCTCCGCTTCGACTCCTTACGACCGACTGGAATCAGACGGATTCTGGTCCGCTCTTCCGATGCTCAGTAGAGATGTATCCGCACTCGATATGGATGCCCAGATGTTCTGGCACGAATGGGGTCACCTGAATAACCTTCCCACTGGTCCCTGCCAGGAAGTCGAAGCTAACGTGCACCTCTTGGCCAATGTGGTCTACAACACTGTCCTCGGTGCCGACATGGACACCGCTTTCCGCAATGCCGGGCCCCAAGACTATGACCGCACTGACGCTGCTCTCGACATGATGTTCTCCCCCAATTGGCAAATTGATGAGCGTTTTTGCGAAGACGAATGGGATAACGAAGTGCGATATCAAAATCGTGCTTACGCACGGTGGGCAGATATCGCAGACCTTTATGGTTGGGAAGCAGTTGGCGATATCCACCACGAGTTTTATCTGATGGGCACCGATGCTCTGCATGACGAGGACCTCATAGTTTTGGGTTCACAGGCTCTGAATAAAAACCTGGCGCCACTGTTTGAATTCTGGGGTGTTCCAGCGGATCCGGCGACAAAGAGAATTGTTGAGGCGCTGCCCCCGGCCACCGAATTTATTGAACGCCTCGAGCTGTATAAATCGGCTATCCCCGCCAACGAATCAGCGCAAAGATCCGAGATTGAGAGACTCATAGAGAGTTCCGGTAATTCGGAACGCTGGTTCTACTACCTAGAAAACTATGACCCTGCAGTCGCAGATTTCATGGAAGAAAAAATCGACCGGCTGATTGGCGAAATCCGATAATCGACGCAGCCAAGCCGGCGTGACCGAGTGGTTACTGGCGGGTTACCCCACAGAGCTAAAGAACTCCGACGCGATGAGGGCAAACTCTTCGGACATTCCTGCATCGTGGCCCTGGTCGGCAAGCCCGTAGTGAAGAACACGGTGATTATCCGCGCACCCTTCAAAACTCAGTATCAGGCCACCATTATCTAGCGCTTGGCTCGTGCTGGCATCGCAGTCATTGACCCCAGCCCACAGGGCGGCGCTTTGCTCCACGGGCACGAATCGCAGACCCACGGGGGAGTCGCCCCCGTTATAGGGAATAACGTCATCGTCCATTCCGTGAACTTGTAACACCGAAACGCTGGAGGTTCCCGCGCTGGGCTCGCGGCCTTCGATGAGCATGCTGCCAAAACCCGCAATCCCTCGCAGTAGCGACGTCTCGGTGGCAAGCACGTGAACTAAGCCAGACCCGTTCGAGTGCCCGATAGCAAAGAAGTTGGAGGTAAGGGGGTAGAGGGTAGACAGTTCACCGACGAGATCCGTGACAAACGCGACATCATCGGCGGTGGACTCTTCCACACCCAGATTCCAGGAACGTTTGTATCCTTCGGGAACCACAGCGATGCATTGGGGTTCAAAGGAACAGACCCTCTCCGCCATCCAGGCAAAATCCTCCGGACTTTGACCGTTGCCGTGAAAACCCAGAACAATCCGGTAGGACTTGTTGGGGTCATAGTCTCTGGGCAGCATCACGAGGGATCGTCGATCGACACTTTCCCCCTCGATTATCTGGCTCACCACGAGATCGGACTCGGCGTCAATCATCTCGCCGGCGACGACTTCTTCAGGGAGAACCTCTTCCGCTATCTCTATGCTCGCTTGCTCTTCACTGGGTGAGGGTTCCACGGGGCTGGAGCAACCAGTGAGCACAAGGCCCATCACAGCTAATCCCGACAGGGTGAGAAGTGGAATATTCATGGCCAACCTTTCGAGCGGAGAGCGGACCGAAGCTCCGCACTAAGAGATAACTGATTGAGATAAAAAGATAATGTAAGTTAACTTACATGACCCGACACCTGCCGCGCATGCCCCTTGCCCTGTTGCTCTCTGGTGGATTACTTCTCGCCTCGTGCGCGCAGAGCCCATCGCAAGACGAAAGTGACCTGCTTACCTCTCCGGCGGAGACCTCCCAGGAAGAGTCGAGTTCCCTCTCTGGAGTGAAGAGGTGGCAGCCAGGAACTTACCTTCCCGAAGACTGCGAAGAGGTGTCCCCAGATGCTCAACCCGTTTTCGACGATCTGATCAGCGAGGCGGATGCTGTGAATTGCGTAGCACCGTTGACCGCGGAGATATCGATGGGAGCAGAAATTGTCACTGCAGAGCGGGCGGGAGAGAACCTGTATGGAGTGTCGCAGTATCTCAGGGTCTACCGGTTGCTGGACAAGGTTCCCACCATTGGACAATTTGGCCAATGGGGTCAATGGATTGGCAACGATGCCCATCACGCCTCTCAGTTCAACTCCATCGAGGGTGGTTTGTTTGTTCACGACAAGATGGGTCGCAGCTATTACCCCAAATACATGGCTTCTGCAGCTACACACTTGTATTCACCGGATAGCGACACTGGCGGAGGATGGGGCTTCTACGAGAGACGCATCTCGTGTGACGTCCTGGGGCGGATAACACTGTCCAATCGCGTGATACCTCACATGATTTCCTTTGACGAAGATCAAGAAACTTACGAGGATGATGGTGGAATTTCTGTGGGAACTTCGTGGGTGGCGCTGCCGCTCATTGATGGCGCGGAACGAAGCGAGAGAATTGATAATTCAGGGCAAGCGGGTGGGTTGCTGACCTGGACCTTTGTTATTGATTCCGCGAATTATTCCGGCCCGCTTATTGCCTATGCGCCCCAGCATTGGAATCTTCGCATAGAGCGTTGGAATGCACTGGAGTTTCTCAACGATGTTTTTGAGTGGAATCCGGGCGAGAGCGTTGCCGATCCCGCTGGGCAAGCGTTAGCTGATTTTGTTAACGGGGATATCACCGAAGAGGCCATGCTGGCCCTCATTCAGGGCGAGCAGTGGTACCAGGAATGGTGGGCGGATACAACAAAGACTCACGGGGTCTCCCCGGCCGGGCGCTATGTTCCCACCGGTATAGAGATGCCCCCGGTCCCGGTGTTCACAGCAGAAGAGGACGGGCGGACTTTCGTGAAAGTGTTCCCACCTCAGGTGCCACACTCCTTGGATCAGGAGTCGCTCGCGTTGAACGTTCAAACATTTGGTGTGGATCTCTACAACAGTTATCTCGACGCTTTTAGTAGTGGATCCAGTGCCGCCTCGTGGGACACCACTTTCGATTCTTTAGGGATTCCCATGACAGTGGAAAGCAATCGAGACAAGGAGCCGCTGCTGGCTCTCAATCACCTTGAGCCCCGCGGTGAGGACTACTACGCCGATCCCAACGTCATTTTCACCATTCCCCTCCTTGCTTCCCAAGAAAACGGTGAGACCAACATTGTCTTTGACTGGTCTGATATCTCCCTCGCTGATCGGACATTTTCCACCTACTACGAGGTGATGGGGTCTTCGCTGGTGGCGGTGGAGGCTTCCGACGTCCCAGAAAAGCTGACCTGGATGGAATATGGCAACCTCGAGAGTCCCTCCAACCTCCGAAATCACCTGGATAACCTCGAGCTAGAGCCTGGGGACACTTTTGATACCAAATGTTGGGAATGCGATGACCCCAATGGCTGCGACCCTGAAGTTCACGAAACGACATTGGATGATGGCAGCGTCGTTCGCTATCGCTGGTATCGCTTCAGCGACCAACCCGTTTTCTACAACATGACCCGCGAATACCCTGAGGCGTACAGCGAGGCAAAGCTTGAGCAACTGCAGGCAACAATCGAAACGATGCACCAAGAGTGGGATGGAACAGTGAATCTGCTGGAGCGCCCAACCTCCACCGAGGCCTTCCACCTCGCCGAGGTGGATCATGGACTGATCGTCGATCCGCCAGCCGGTAAAGAGGTCGGCTGGGTTCCCATTGTCATCGAGGTAGAGCACCCCGATGGGGAGTGGATTGATGAACCCCATATGGTCTGGAGTGACCGAGGGTCTTGGCCCAGGCGGTAGCGTTCCAGGCCGAGCCCTCGAGAACCCTATGCTGTGGGGGTGACTAGCGAGAATCCACACCCCGAGCGAACCACAGCAGGGGTAGGACCCTGGGTGGGCCCTTGGCCCAGTGAGAGTCATTACGACCCGGATTTGTTGCGCGAGGGGGATTCTCGCAATGTCGTGGATAAGTACCGCTACTGGTCGATGGAGGCCATTGTTGCGGACTTAGACACCCACCGTCACTCTTTTCACGTCGCGATTGAAAATTGGCAACACGATCTCAATATCGGCTCCATTGTGCGCACCGCCAACGCGTTTCTTGCCAACACCGTTCACATTGTGGGACGGCGACGGTGGAATCGGCGCGGTGCCATGGTGACCGATCGTTATCAGCACGTGCTTCATCACCCCACGATCGAAGATCTCCTTGCCTATGCTCGCGAGCACCAGCTGACGATTGTTGCCGTTGATAACGTCGAGACTTCCCAACCCATTGAGTCCACCCCGTTGCCAGACAACTGCATCATTCTGTTTGGTCAAGAGGGCCCAGGGCTTTCCCCCGAGGCGATCGCGGCGGCGGATCAGGTTATCGAAATCACCCAGTTTGGGTCGACCAGATCACTCAATGCCAGTGCCGCAGCAGCCATTGTGATGCACGCCTGGATCAGGGAGCACGCAGACTTAGCGCGATAGCGGCGCTGGCTTGGCGTTGGCCTTCTCCAGTCGTGCCACCAACTGGGTTATCCCCGCGTCGTTGGTGGACCTGGTCCACTGGTGGGGGGCTAAAAGGTCGAGGTGGGTGGTGCCCAGCCCCACCAGACAGCGTTAACTTGTGGTCATCGGCCACGACCACACGAAGGTTACTCACACCAGAGAGTATTCCCTTTCTTGAGCCTTGCTCCAAGTTCATCTGCCGCACGTTCGTGGTTTCGCTAGACTAAACACCTAAGAACGGCTTGATCAAAGGAATCCTGATGCCCGCCGTGGTGATTGTTGGAGCCCAATGGGGCGATGAGGGCAAGGGTAAAGCAACAGACCTCATTGCCGATCGCATTGACTATGTGGTCAAGTTCAACGGTGGTAATAACGCCGGCCACACCGTCGTTATTGGCGATGAAAAATACGCTCTGCATTTGCTTCCCTCGGGAATTCTGACACCGGGGGTCACACCAGTTATTTCCAACGGTGTCGTAATTGACCCAGAAGTTCTGATGGAAGAACTCGACGCACTCGATGCTCGAGGCATCGATGTCTCAAAGCTTGTTATTAGCTCTCACGCACACGTCATTACGCAGTACCACCGCACCTTGGATCGCGTCACCGAAAGGTTCCTCGGCAAGCGCCAGATCGGAACGACCGGGCGCGGAATTGGACCGACCTACGCGGACAAGATCAACCGAGTGGGTATTCGCATTCAGGACATTTTTGACGAAGGAATTTTGCGCCAGAAAGTAGAGGGCGCTCTCGAGCAAAAGAACCACCTCTTGGTCAAGATTTACAACCGTCGAGCAATCGAAGTGGACGAAGTGGTCACGGAGCTACTCTCCTATGCCGATCGCCTGCGTCCCATGGTGCAGGACACCGCGCTGCTTCTTCACCAAGCCCTGGAAGACGACAAAGTCGTGCTCTTTGAGGGCGGTCAAGCGACCATGCTCGATGTGGATCACGGAACCTACCCATTTGTGACGTCATCTAATGCCACCTCGGGTGGTGCGGCGACAGGATCGGGTATTGCTCCCTGGCGGCTATCCAGAGTCATTGGCATTATCAAGGCGTACACCACCAGAGTGGGCTCAGGACCTTTCCCGACCGAGCTTGAGGATGAGTCCGGTGAGTGGCTGCGCCAACGCGGGAGCGAATTTGGCACCACCACGGGCAGGCCCCGCCGGACGGGTTGGTATGACGCCCCTATTGCTCGCTACTCGGCACGAATTAACGGTGTCACTGACTTTGTCTTGACCAAGCTTGATGTCCTCACGGGTCTAGAGAAGATTCCGGTCTGTGTGGCCTATGAGGTCGAGGGCCAGCGAGTGGAAGAGATTCCCTGGTCGCAATCTGATTTCCACCACGCCAAGCCAGTGTATGAGTACTTCCCCGGGTGGGAAGAAGACATCTCCGGTGCGCGCAGCTTCGAGGACCTTCCCGACAAAGCACAAAGTTATGTTCTGGCTCTCGAGGCTATGAGTGGGGCGCGAATGTCAGCCATTGGGGTGGGTCCCTCTCGCGACGCCATTATTCAACGCCATTCCTTATTGGACTAGGCACGGGCCCCTGCCCTAGGTAAAGTCGTAGCATGGACGCCACACCTCCCGCTGAATTAGTCGAGTTGCGCAACAGCATCGACAACATTGACGCGGCTTTGGTGCACCTTCTGGCCGAGCGTTTCAAGACCACTCAGAAGGTGGGGCGGCTCAAAGCAGACCTAGCCATGCCCCCGTCGGATCCGCAGCGCGAAGCGCTGCAGCTGGCGCGTTTGCGTGAACTAGCCCAGGCGGCGGACCTGGACCCGGGTTTTGCCGAAAAATTCTTGAGCTTCATCCTCGCGGAGGTTATTCAACACCACGAAGAATTAGCTGCGGGCGATAGGTAGTTCTCGATAGATATTGTGAGCGACTTCGACGAGTCGCTCGATGAGAGCTTCATCTCGTTCCACCACCACAAATTTCGGGCCAGGCCAGCCCGGCACCATGTCCCCATTGTTGGTGGTGCGCAGCATCCACCCAAAGACGCACTGGGTTGCCCCTGTCACATAGAGCTGCCACTGAACTTGCCGTTGATAGTGACCGGGAACCCGGGACCATTCGCCCCAGTCGCGCCCGGTGGTCTTCACCTCGGCAATGAGGCCGTGGTCTGGCGAGAGCCCATCGGGTGTTGCCATCTGCCAACGCATTTCATCGGCATCTCGCGCAATCAGCCAGTCATTGGGTTCTAGGTCGAACTGAGTGCCGAGTTTCTCCATCAGCGACTCTTCTTGTTCGCGCCCAAAACGCATGTAGTCGTTATCGGGAATGGGTCTAGGCCGAATTATTTGGTCCACGACCGTTCGGAAACCATCCGGAGTCACTGCTTTCGAGACCGCGGTGGCGGTGACGCCTGTGGCCCTCACTTCCAACCATTTCTCGTAGTCGGAGGACGAAACAAGGAAGCGTGAAGAATCAATCATGGGCACTACCACCGTAGTGGGCGCAGCTGACGCGCCAAATTAGGAGGCCAACTCCGCGGAATAACCCACGACCGGGCCCAACACGGCTGGGAGGGTGTCGCGCTGCAATTGAGCAAGCTCGCTCACGCTGAAAGAGAAGTAGTCCGCAATATCTAGTTGTTGTGACGTGAGGTCGGTCACTCCAATGCGCGTCACGGGAACGCCGCGACCATCGCAGAGGCCGCGGAACTTAACATCGTCTTCTCGAGCCACACTGACCACCATGCGGGCAACAGTTTCCGAGAACAAAGCCTCGGTGATATCCAAGCTACCCTGTTCCATGATTTCTGATACCCATACACGGGCACCCACCCCACGGCGCAGCACGGCCTCGATTAGTGCCTGAATAAGTCCTCCCGCAGAGAGATCATGAGCACTGGTGACCAGTCCATCGCGGGCGGCCGCCACCATCAAGCTGGCGAGCGCTTTTTCTGCTGCAAGGTTGGGCTTGGGAGGGATACCGGCAACGTGCTGGTGAACTTCTGCTGCCCAGGCTGAGCCGTCCAACTCTGCGTGAGTGTCACCCAGGAGGTAGAGGTTTTCCCCATCGTCTTGCCACCCACTGGGCAGACGCCGCTCGACAGTGTCGATGACACCCAGCACAGCGACCACGGGGGTGGGATGAATGGGGGAGGTCCCTGTTTGGTTATACAAGCTGACATTGCCGCCGGTGACGGGAACCTCTAGCTCGAGGCAGGCATCGGCCAGACCACGAATGGATTCCACCAATTGCCACATCACTTCGGGGTCTTCGGGGCTGCCAAAGTTCAAGCAATCGCTGACCGCCCGAGGCTCACTGCCGGTCGCTGCGACGTTGCGATACGCCTCCGACAGGGCTAACTGAGCCCCACGATAGGGGTCCAGCAGGCTGTATCGATGATTGGCATCGGTCGCGATCGCGACACCAAGACCCGATGTTTCATCGACCCGGATCATGCCTGCGTCATCAGGAAACGCCAATGCCGTATTACCCATGACGTAGCGGTCGTATTGGTTCGTGATCCACTCCGAGTTGGCCAGGTTGGCAGAAGCAACCAGGGTGGCGACGTGAGAGCGCACTACGAGGGGATCTGATGATCGCTCTAGGGCCTGGGCGCTGTTTGCTTGGAGCCCATCAAGCCACGTGGGTCGGTGATAAGGGCGCTCATACACGGGGGAATCAACAGCAACCGTGGCGGGGTCAACATCGACGATGGTGTCCCCCTTCCAGGTGATCACCAAGCGTTGGGTGTCGGTAACTTCACCCAAGACACTGGTTTCCACTTCCCACTTAGCCGTAATGGCCAGGAATTCATCCAGCTTGTCAGGAGCCACAATCGCCATCATGCGCTCTTGGCTCTCCGACATCAAAATTTCTTCTGCCGTGAGAGTGGGATCTCTCAGAAGTACGTTATCCAGGGTGATTGCCATACCCGTTTCACCGTTGGCAGCAAGTTCTGACGTCGCGCAACTAATGCCCGCAGCACCCAGGTCTTGAATTCCTTCGACGACGTTATGGGCAAAAAGCTCTAAACAGCATTCGATGAGAACCTTTTCCGCGAAAGGGTCCCCGACCTGAACGGAAGGACGTTTGGTTGGACCACCCTCGGCGAACGTTTCACTGGCCAAAATCGAGGCGCCACCGATGCCATCGCCACCGGTGCGGGCACCGAAGAGGACCACCTTATTACCGGCACCCTTTGCGCTGGCTAGGTGGATATCTTCGTGGCGCAAGACCCCAACAGCGAGCGCGTTCACGAGCGGATTGTTTTGATACACCGGGTCGAACCAGGTTTCTCCGCCGATGTTGGGTAGCCCCAAACAATTGCCATAAAAGCTAATTCCACTGACCACACCCGGCAGAACGCGTTGTGTATCGGGGTGGTGGAGATCGCCAAAACGCAGGGCATCCATCACGGCAACGGGTCGGGCACCCATGGAAATAATGTCGCGGACAATCCCGCCCACACCGGTAGCGGCACCTTGGAAGGGTTCTATGAAGCTGGGGTGGTTGTGGCTTTCGATCTTGAAGGTGACCGCCCAGCCTTCGCCGATATCGACCACTCCGGCGTTTTCTCCCATTCCCACCAGAAGGTGTTCGCGCATGGGCTCTGAGACCTTCTGGCCAAACTGACGCAGGTGAATCTTGGAAGACTTATAGGAGCAGTGCTCGCTCCACATCACCGAATACATTGCCAACTCACCGGAAGTGGGGCGTCGACCGAGCAACTCCCGGATTTGTTGGTATTCGTTTTCTTTGAGACCCAGTGCCTCAAAGGGTTGGACCTTCTCGGGTGTTTGTTCTGCGTGGGATACCGAATCGATGCTCATTAGTTAGAGCCCCATTCCGTGGGAGGCCCAATACTCAACAGTGTTGTGATCACCACAGCCATGGTGATCACAATCGTGAGGAAGAACACGAGAGGTCGACGCAACCACCACCGGAGGAAGCGATCGAGAATGCGGGCATCGCGGGGGTCGCCCGAGTCATCCAGGCGCCACTCGCCCTCCAGGTAACCTCGCTTTTCCAGCCAGCGATCAAAGGGGAAGGTCGCCCAGGGTGGGAGGGCCAGCACACAGGCCACCAGGATTCGCCCTAGGGGCCACCTCAGGGTGAGACCCACCACAATCGAGGTCAGACCATAGATCAGGAAAACAATTCCGTGGCTTAGTCCCGCGGCAAAAAACAGACCGCCTTCATAGCCAAATCCATACCGGGCAATCATCGCGGCCACTAAGAAGGTCCACGTGACCATTTCAGCCAGGGACACCACGCGATAGAGCGCTGCCGGTGTTTTCGTCATGCACTCACCACTGAAGCGATAACGGATTCAAACATGGTCAGACCATCGATGCCTGCCTTCATGGCGAGGGAAGTATCAGGCCCGAACCCTGCTTCAACGGCGTGTTCTGGATGAGGCATCAGACCCACGATGCGTCCTGTCTCATTGCGCAGGCCGGCAATATCGTGCAGGGAACCGTTGGGGTTGAGCTCGAGGTATCGGAAGGCCACCAGGTCTTCGCCTTCAATGCGACGAAGGGTTTCATCGTCCGCGATAAAGCCACCCTCACCGTTTTTGAGTGGGATCGTGATTTCTTGACCCTGGGTGTATCCGGAGGTCCAACTGGTCTGCGTTGATTCCACGCGCAAGCGCTGGTCACGACACACAAAGTCACCGTGGTCATTTCTGATCAGACCGCCTGGTAGCAACCCCGATTCCACCAGGATTTGGAATCCATTACAGATTCCCAACACCGGCATACCCTTATGGGCGGCATCAATGACTTCGGACATGATGGGCGAGTGAGCCGCGATGGCACCACAGCGCAAATAATCCCCATAGCTAAAACCACCGGGTAAGACCAGGGCGTCAACACCGTGAAGGTCGTGTTCTCCATGCCAGAGCGCAACTGGTTCACCGCCAGCGAGGCGGATAGCCCGCATGGCATCGCGGTCATCGAGGGAACCGGGAAAAGTTATGACCCCGACTCTCATGCCGGGGATTCCTCCACACGGATTGCAACGACATCTTCGATAACACCATTCGATAGGAGATCATCGGCCATGGTGCGTGCTTGCTCGAGGTGAGCGTCAGTGGCCTCACCCTCGACGTGGAGCTCGAAGCGTTTCCCTAGGCGCACGTGAGAAAAACTGTCGACACCGCTTCGGTGCAAAGAGCCAAGAACCGCTTTTCCCGCGGGATCCAAGAGCTCTCTCTTGGGCATGACCTCAACGACAATGATGGCCATGAATCACGCTCCGAAGTGCTGGCAGTGGGCTGTGGAAACCCCAGTCTATCGAGCCCCCAGATTATTGAGCACGCCACGCTCGAGGGCGTCATCCAAAGCGAAGTGCGCCCAGTCGCGATACCCATCAACACCAGGATGAAACCCGTCTTGGGCAAAGAAAGTGTCGTGATATTTCGGGGGAGGCGGAGACATGATGGCCAAAGGGTGCGATTCGATCAGGGGCCGAAGGGTGCGCTCAATTGCTTGCGAATGTGCGTAGAGAATTGAGCGCAGGGGTTGCGGCAACGTGGGGAACAAATAGAAAGCGGGCAGGGAGGAGAAAATCACGACGGCATCGCGATGCCCGTCGTGGACAATATTCAACAGGCGCTCAAATCGCTCGGTGGTCGCTCCCAGCGGTTTGAGATCTTTCGCATCGTTGGCCCCCAACGACACCACCACAATGTCCGCTGGCTGCTCCAGCACCGCAGGGACAAACCTCGCCAGGATGTCCTTACTGGTAGCACCGCTTTCTCCCACGGAGCGCCAGTAGGCACCACGGCCGAGTTTTTCACCAACGGCCCGGGCGAACTGTGGAATGAGTCCGTAGGAGGCGTCATCAACCCCCACGCCCACCACAGTGGAATCTCCCACACCCAGAATTCGTAGTGGGCGTGCTCCTGGTTCGTGCCCTTCGAGAGGTCCAGGTGCCGGAGGTAACTTGGGAACCTTTCTGCGCACCCATTTACCCTGAGCAAAGAGCAGGGGACTGATTCCCACCGCGAGGGGCCATGCCGCTCGCTGCCATGGCGTAGGCGAAGCGTGGTGTGGTAGTTCTGACGTGCTCATCACTAGTCCTTGCTAGTAGTAACCGCCATCATTTTCCGGGAGAGTTCTTGGTATCGGCTTAGAGCGTGTTCCACTAAGTCGTGGGGTAGCTCTGGTGGCTCGCCTTCTCCATCCCAGTTGTCACTCAACCAGTTGCGGACCAGTTGCTTGTCAAAACTATCTAGCCTATTTATTCCGCCAGCGGAATATAACTGCGCATCCCAGTACCGGCTGCTATCTGAGGTCAGAACTTCATCTCCCAGAGTGATCTCTCCAGTGCTGCGATTGCGACCAAATTCGAATTTGGTGTCCGCGAGAATCAGGCCCTTAGCTGCTGCGATGTCCCGGGCACGCCCGTAAAGATCGAGACTGAGGCGACGGAGTTCTCCCGCGTCGTGCGAACCCACAATGTCGCACAGAGTGTCGTAGTCGATGTTTTCATCGTGATCCCCCATCGCAGCTTTGGTCGCCGGGGTAAAGAGCGGTTCAGGGAGCGGGTCACCTTCGCTCAGCCCTTCAGGTAGCTCGATTCCACACACCGTTCCCGTCTGCTGATATTCCTTCCACCCACTACCGGCAAGGTATCCGCGCACCACGCATTCCACGGGGAACATGTGCAGGGGCATTACGACCATCGCGCGAGCCGAGACCTCGGCCGGTGGGGATTCATCGAGGCGGTGATTCGGGACATCAGCCAACGTGTCGCACCACCAGTGGCTGAGGGCAGTCAGCACGGCACCTTTGCCAGGGATCTCAGGGCTCAGGATGTGATCGAAGGCACTGATCCGATCTGTGGCCACCAGGAGCATCTTGTCGGCGGAGTCTAGATTAGATGCCGTTTTGGGAATATATATGGTGCGGACTTTGCCCGAATAGACCGGGGTCCAGTCAGAGAGGTCCGACACTAGGAAATATCCAGCGCTATGTCACGACGGAAATGAGAACCTTCCAGCTCGATGGCGTCCAAGGCCTCGTAGGCGCTCTTTCGTGCCGCATCGAAAGTGGCCCCGGTGGCAATCACGCTGAGGACGCGACCGCCGGTGGCAAGGAGGTGATTCTGGTCCCAGGCCGTTCCGGCGTGGGCGAGGGTGACTTGGTGGGAACCCTCGAGCGTGTCGAGTCCGAAAATCTCCCGACCGGTAATCGGGTTCTCGGGATATCCCTCACTGGCTAGCACGACCGTGATGGCGCAATCATCGGAAAAGATGGGGGCCGGTTGGGTATCGAGTGATCCGGTGGCGGCAGCCAGAAGAAGTGGCGCCAGCGGGGACGTGAGGCGAGCGAGCACAACCTGCGTTTCGGGGTCACCAAATCGGGCATTGAATTCAATGACCTTCACACCCTCGTCGGTGAGGATAAGCCCGCAGTAGAGCAATCCCACAAAGGGTGTGCCGCGGGAAGCCATTTCGTCAATGGTGGGTTGGGCAATACAGGACTGCACTTCCTGCACGAAACCATCGGGTAACCAGGGCAGGGGTGAATACGCCCCCATGCCCCCAGTATTAGGGCCGAGGTCTTGCTCGAAGGCTCGCTTGTAATCCTGCGCAGGTTCTAAGGGCACCACGTGGGTGCCATCGCTGAGGAAAAAGAGCGAGACCTCGGGTCCCGAGAGAAATTCTTCGACCAGGACGTCTCCGTGCTGCAAATAGAAATCAGCATGGTCAATCGCCGCCTCGCGATCTTCGGTCACCAAGACACCCTTGCCCGCGGCTAGCCCATCAGCCTTGACCACATAGGGTGAGCCAACACTCTCCAAGGCCGCGATGAGTTCTTCCTTCGTCGACACACTCCAGGCCTTCCCGGTGGGGACGGAGGCCGCAGACATAATCTCCTTGGCGAAAGCTTTGGAGCCTTCCAGTGCGGCGGCGTCACGGTTGGGGCCAAAGACCGGAATATTCTCTCGACGGAGTCGATCAGCCACCCCGGCAACGAGCGGTGCCTCGGGGCCGATGATGACAAGGTCAATATCGCTGGCGAGAGCAAATTCGGTGACGACTTTGGGATTGGTCGGGTCTAAGCCAACAATCTCGGCGTCGCCGGTGATGCCCGCGTTTCCCGGTGCCGCGAGAATCTCGTGATGTTCCTCATCTCGAGCCAATGCCTTGATGATGGTGTGCTCGCGCGCACCGGACCCGACGACCAAAATCTTCACGCGCCAACCTTACCCGCGTGAGCTTGCTAGCGTGTGGGCTGTGGCTGCGCGGAAGATTTCTTCAGATGATGGTGACGCTGCGCTACGTGCCTGGAATTCCTCGAGTGCCAGCGAGAGTGAGATAGCAACCGCGGTGCGGTATTGCCTCCAATTGCTGCGCCAGGATGCTCCCGGGGCGAGCGTTGAAGTGCGGGTTCCGCCCTATGGTGCTGCTCAAGTAATCCCCGGACCGGCACACACTCGGGGAACACCGCCGGCTGTTATCGAAATGAGTCCGGACATGTGGCTCAAGATCGCGACCGGAGCGGACACCTATGTCGACGCGCTGTCCCGGGGTGATATTTCGGCGTCTGGTCAGAGGACAGATCTCACAGCTTGGCTTCCGATTTGGCCATTACCCTGATGCTATGGCCGATGCACAATCCCACGATCAGGAGAGAGTAGCTCTCCGGCGTTCTCCGAAACTCAGCGCCTTTGTCCTGGTGTCGATCGTGGTGGGTTTCTTCGCCACCTTGATTCTGACGGGCCTCTATCCCGCGGACCCCAGTGTTGGCTTCACCACACTGTTTGCCTATTTCGCCCTGTATGGAATTGCCGGGACCGTGGGGGTGGGCATCGTGTTGTGGTTGTTGGTGGACATGCGCTCGAGACGACGCGTTCGGGAAGTCACGATGCAGCGCGACGCAGCAGAGCCTAGCTAGCTTGGTTGTTCTCGACCCACTCGAGATATTCCTCACTGACTGTTCCGGTCACATATTCACCGGTGAAGCAGCTCATATCTAATTCGGTCACCGACGAGTTACCGATGATGGCGTCTTTCATGTCTTCGACCTCTTGGTAGATCAAATGATCAGCGCCAATTTCGCGGGCGATTTCAGGAATGGTGCGACCGGCAGCCACGAGTTCATGTTTGCTGGGCATATTGATGCCATAGACGTGGGGGAATCGAACCGGAGGTGCTGCGGAGGTAAAGGTCACCGATCGTGCTCCGGCTTCACGAGCCATATCGACAATCTCTGTGGAGGTGGTGCCTCGAACAATCGAATCATCCACAATCAGGACGTTCTTTCCAGCGAATTCACTGGACATGGCGTTGAGTTTTTGACGCACACTCTTGGTTCGCTGAGCTTGCCCGGGCATGATGAAGGTTCGTCCCACGTACTTGTTCTTATAAAAGCCCTCGCGGTATTCGATTCCTAGTTTTCGCGCCACCTGCATGGCTGCGGGACGGGCAGAATCAGGAATCGGCATCACGACATCGATGGAATCGGTGGGTGCGTAGCGCGCAATGGTGTCAGCCAGCTTGTCACCCAGGCGCAGGCGAGCCTCATAGACAGAAATTCCATTCATGATGGAGTCCGGCCGCGCTAAGTAGACGTATTCAAAGGAGCACGGGGCCAAGCGGGGGTTGTCGGAGCATTGTTGGTGGCTCATCGTCCCGTCCCGAGCGATAAAAATCGCTTCCCCAGGGGCAACGTCGCGCACAATCTCATAACCACTGGCTTCGAGCACGAGGGACTCGCTCGCCACAATCCATTCATCGCCCACCAAGCCAGATTGGCGCTTGCCCAAAATCAGCGGCCGAATCCCAAAGGGATCCCTAAAAGCCAACACTCCGTGACCGGCGATCACCGCAATGGCTGCGTAGGAACCCTCCACCCGTTGGTGCAGTGCCCGCACCGCAGCAAAAGCGTCATCGGGGCTAAAAGCCTCTGCGGAACCTCGGCCCTGCAATTCGCTGGCGAGAACATTGACCAGGAGTTCGGTGTCAGAAGTTGTGTTGAGGTGGCGACGATCTTTTTCGTGTAATTGCGCGGTGAGCTCGCGGGTGTTGGTGAGGTTCCCGTTGTGAACGAGGACAATTCCATACGGGGAGTTGACGTAAAAAGGCTGTGCCTCTTGTTCCTTCTTTGCATTCCCGCGGGTGGCATAGCGCACGTGTCCAAGCCCAATGGTTCCTATCAGACCTCGCATGTCCCGGGTGCGGTAGCCCTCCCGGACTTGACCCTTCGTCTTATAGATATGCAACGTTTGATCATCAGAGGTGGCGATACCGGTGGAATCTTGACCACGATGCTGCAATAGCGCTAGAGCGTCATACACCTGTTGATTGACCGGTGTCGACGAGACAATGCCCACGATTCCACACATTGAAGGGGCTTATCTCCTGTTCTCGAGATACTCGATGCTCCCATCCTACCGGGGTCCGAAATGAGCTCTGGCCCCACCCGCTAGCGTGCCTCACCGGAGTGCTCCTCCCGGTTCCTTCGGCGTCGAATGGCCGCGAAGAGACCACCGGCGGTCGCCACAGCAGCCGCAGATATTCCTAACAGGGCGCTTGCCGCCTGAGGTTCGGGAATGCGCTCGCTGGGAAAAGCAACCGGGGGCTCGCGCAGCAACGGCACTGCCGGAACAGAAGGCTCGTCGATGAGGGGTGCCTCGCTGACCACTTCGGGCTCAGCAGGAACAGGAGCAGGCGGGAGGGGAGTTTGTGGAGGCTGGGCTACCTCAGGTGTGGCAACCACCTCGGGCTCGGGTGATGGCACCGAGGTCCCTGAACTAGGAGATGCTGCCGGGGGCGGGTCAGCGACGACCTCGATGACGGGAGGCGGCGGACTGAGTACCTCCACAGTTCCTGTGGTCTGTGATTGCTCAGACACGACCGTGACTCCGCCGAGAGTGGTGTGAGTAGCTGTGGAGAGGGTCAGGGGGTATTGCCCAGGGGTTACGTCTTCGTGGGCGGTGAACTCCAGCACCAAGGAGAGCGAAGAATCCGGTAAGCGCTGCCAGGTAACCCCGGTGGGTAAGCCGGTGATTTCTAGTGCGCGAGTAGCACCTGAACCCAGTGGAGTCATCGCGTCGAGAAATACTAGAGTGCTCGGCTCCGAGGGGTTCCCATCAGCCATCACGCTCCACGAGGGTGAGCTCAGGCACGATGTGAGGCTTGGCCAGGCGACCCCGAAGACCCCTGCCTGGTTCTCGGCAAAAGTGGCAGCGTCAGGACCTGAACACGGGTCGTAATCGACAATCCCCACGGTGAGTGTCACGGTGTAATCCATCTCGCCAGTGGAGTGCACATAGACGGTGGGGTGGAGCTCACCATCGCTCAGCGGCTGGGTAAAAATGCCCTGCCCTCCCCACTGAAGTGTCCCCGCTGTGCTCACCGCGTGAGCGATCAGGGTGGGGTGCTGATGCGAGGAATCTTGGATGAGCAGCGTCCCGGCTCCGGGGCTTGAATACACGCTCTGATACGACGCGGGAAGTTCGGTTTCTAAGAAGATTCGCTTATCGGTCATCACCCCCGGATCCAAAGACTGCAATCGCACGCTCCATCGCGCCTGGTCGCCCTCAAGCTCCACAGTATTTGTTGTGTAGACAACATTGAGAGGGTCTGAGGAGAGATAGCCAAGGGTTTCCCATGACGAAGCACCGCCGGGAACAAGGCTCTCGGAACTGACGCTTCCCTCAAAGGTCTGACGCCGGGCAGGATCGTGGACGCTCGTCCACTCCAGTCCCAGTGCACCCAGTGAGCTCACAGCGTCACCACCCCAGCCCTCGATGCCAGTGAGGTAATCCCGGGATGTTCCCCCACCAACGACCCCGGTGGTCAGGATGGCGCTGGACCAGGCGGTGGAGGATGTCGCGATGGTGCTACTAGCGCTGGCCGAGCTCATAGGGCCGTAAGTAACTCCAGCTCCCAGGATGAGCAGGCCGAGCCAGGTAATAAAGCGAGGGAATTGTGCCGATGTGGGTGAGGGTGTCCTTGACATGACTTGAGGCTAAAAGTGCCCCGTACTGGCAGGAGCGAGTTTTCCACAGGCCCGCTCGCACAGACCTCAGCTAGCATGGAGCGGTGATGGATAAATCCCCCTATGCGGCCAGCGGGGTG
>ENA-OREM01000286-OREM01000286.1-marine-metagenome-genome-assembly--contig:-NODE-286-length-39845-cov-4.190429_pt1 | contig 39845 bp, 45 predicted proteins | sample MGYA00248623_ERZ508561 | MGnify/ENA primary metagenome ERZ508561 (study PRJEB26227, sample SAMN06264494) | marine metagenome | isolation source: Columbia River Estuary | place: USA:Columbia River Estuary...
AGCCACGCCTCTAGCCATGTCCTTGGTTTGTCGCCAAGCCGCACCAGTGCCTAGTCTGCCTAGGTCCTTGGCACCTTTTTTAACAGTGCTCCAGGCATCAGCAAAAGCCTCATCAGTGTTCACAAATCCTTCAGTAATTTCTGTAATCTTCATATCAATTCCGTAAATAGTGTTATAAACTATTTATCGGTATCATACTATGAAACAAACAGATTACAGAGTCATACACTGGCATACCACAGGCACTGACACCTATGTAATACATCAGGCTTATTATGACAGCAAAGGTAACGTTGAAAACATATCAGACGAACCCATAAAACTTGAAGCAAACACACCAGAAAAACTCAAGGATCTCCATTTTCACGTAGCGGCCGCGTATCTACAGCCCATAATAGAAGGGCATTTATACAAATCATCGCTTACTAATAAAAGTGTCATGGAAACACTGAGTTATCTAACCAAACACTTTTGACTTGACATATTAACGACCACGTAGTAGTATATATGTATACTATTGTTCACAACCAAGGACTATTATGTTTGACAATGATATCCAGCGCATGGGATTCTGTTGCAAGTACATGGATCCAGACCAGACTCAGAAGCCCAAAGTACTCAAGGAAATACAGCAGGCATACACTGAGCGTAGCACTACCAGGCTGTGGTGTAACAACAATCCTGACATAGCAGAGCAAAAACTCATGGATTGTGTGGAACACAACATGGCTTCGGCTCTTAATTTGGTTAAATATGTAGGTGAATTACCGAAATCTCGCAGAATGGTTAGACTTGGAAGCAATCAGATACCGATGGCAACAGAGCCAACTTGGCGATATGTTTGGCAAGATAGCAAAAACCGTGAATGGCTGGAGCAAGGGTTTGCCAAAGTGGGCGAGATGGCTCGTGCTCGTGATGTTCGTTTATCTTTCCATCCCGGGCAGTTTACCGTTCTTGCTAGTGCTGATGACGGCATTGTAGAGCGTAGCATCGACGAGTTCGAGTATCATGTAGACATGATACGTTGGATGGGCTTCGGTCAGACATTTCAGGACTTTAAGTGTAACGTACACATCTCAGGCAAGCGTGGCTATCAGGGTATTATCGATATCCTGCCACGTCTCTCACCCGAAGCTAGAAACACCATCACTATCGAGAACGACGAGAACTCTTGGGGCCTCGATGCTTCACTAGAACTTGAGAAGCATGTTGCGCTCGTTCTTGACATCCATCATCATTACATTCGTAGTGGCGGCGAATACATTCAAGCTGATGACGATCGTGTTAAACGTGTGGTCGACAGCTGGCGTGGTCAACGCCCTGCTATTCACTACAGTGTGAGTCGTGAAGAATACATTGAGTCTATTGATCCTAATACACTGCCTGATCTACAACTGCTTATGGAGCAAGGCTACAAAAAGCAAAAGCTCCGTGCTCACAGTGACTACTACAAAAACGTAGCATGTAATCAATGGGCACTGAGCTTCTTAGAACACGCAGATATCATGTGCGAAAGTAAGATGAAGAATCTCGCTGTTGAAGACTTGGTTAGTCTTCTATAGCTGCTGCGGCTTCGTCTTCGGCTTCCATAGCTTCGAGTAAACATGTTTCAAATATCCAAATTGCCATTAAGTAAGATGGCATAGGCTTTGATGATGGGTTACCCATCATCCAGTATGTTTGATACTTGTAAGCATCTAGCTCAGCAGCGATGGAGCAGTCGTAACTTATGTCGTTAATGTACTGTAGATAATGCACTAACTCGTGCACTATCACGTCGAGGTGCTCGTTACTTTCCCAGTCAAAATCGTCGAGCAAAAAGATAGTACCTTCTCCTTCGCTTCGAAATATACCTTCAACTGGTACTAGATCTTCTTGGTTTTGTACCCACTTATCAAGTCCGTAAAAATAGGCACTTAGTTGATCTTGCGTAGCATAAACAATAGCAGGCAATGGTTCACCGTTGTATTCAAGGTTTGACGACTCTTCTGCCAGCCATTCTATATTCTCGAGCATTACTTTTTCTTCGAGTTCTCGGTCAACTGCGCCTGCAACGCTGGCAACAAGTAGTGACAAACTAGCAATTAAAATTTTATACATACAGTATATATGTTCGGTAAATACAGTATCAAAAGAAAAAGGATTCAATATGGACAATCAATTACTGCGACAGATGTATAGCACTTCGTCTAACTCTGTTAGTAAAAATCCTAATAGAGTTATGGGCGGACTTCGAGCACACGGCCTCAATAGTCATACAGTTATTGCTGAAGATGGCAGTGAACAATCTGTTCCGTCGCAACGTTATGTAGAAACACTAGAACAAAAAGTAGCAGAGCTTACTGCTACTGTTTCTAACTTAGAAAAGCAAATACAAAAATTAAACCGCACGGTTAACAATCAGCAGAATCAAATAAATACAGTAACGAGGAATGTAACACAATGAACATCTTGTCTTTAACAGACAACGCAAAGAAAAAAATCGATGAACTAAGCTCCGGCAATACGGCTGTAAGTCTTAGTATTAAAGGTGGAGGTTGTGCTGGTTTTGAGTATAAGTGGGATGTGATTGACAATAATCAGATCGAAGCAGGTAGTGAAGTTGTTGAGGCTAATACTGGGAAACTAGTAGTAGATCCTACAAGCATTATGTTTTTAGTAGGAACTGAAATAGACTACGAAACTGCGGCGTTTGGTCAGATGTTTAAAATTATCAACCCTAACGCAAAAGCAGCGTGCGGATGCGGCACTAGTGTAGATTTCGACTTAGAAGCAATGAATTAATCGGAGACAAAAATGTCAAGACAAGTAGTAGACATCGGTATTGAAGGCAACGACGGTACTGGCGATAGCATTAGAGAAAGTTTTCGTAAGAGTAACGAAAACTTCCAAGAGCTTTACGCAGTATTTGGTTTAGGTGGCCAGATCAGCATCACTAACATGAGTGATGTTCCTGATACACTAGAAGCAAATAAGATTCTTATAGTTAACAACGCAGGCACTGCTGTTACATTTTCAGAATTTGCTTCTGATAATGCACTAGACAGCAACGACGCAAATACTATTCAAATCGATACACTGAGTGTACCAGGTAAGGTTATTTTAACTACTACGTTCGGACAGTTAGAAGACGACACAGTTTCTCCTACACTGGGCAATCATCTTAACGCAAATGGCTTTGCTATAGGCGGGGTTGAGATAAGTGATGCTGCGGCTGATGCGATTAACGCACTGCCTGGTAATAGCACTACTTACACTGCCGACGATCTAGTTGCTCCTAGAAAGTATCTTGACCAGCGTTATGCTCCGAAAGATTTAGAACATAGAATTAGCACTACAGAACCAAGTGCTAGTGATCATGTATTAACTGTTACTCAATATCAAAACAATAATGCGTACATTGCAGGTCACGGTATTACAAGTCAACAGAACGGACAGCCATTTGTACTTGACGTTACATTTACCGCACCTACTAACTTAGTAGACGGTACCACGTACTATGTTCGCTATGTTAACGATAACGAGCTTGCGTTGTTTGCTACAGAATCAGACGCAAAGTCTCTTAGCGCAACTGCGCTAACCAATAAGATTCTAATCGGTAACACCACTGTTGCTAGCGAAGATTCTCATACACTTACTGATGCTGCTTACGATGCTAACTTAGCTGGCAACTGGCTTAACAATCAACCGTTACCACGTGATGCGATTGTAAGACGCCAAGGCGACACTATGACTGGTGCGCTATACCTAAATGATCACCCAGGCGAGCTTGCTGGTTCTGGCACTCCTAACGGCACAGCAGATCTACAAGCTGCTAGCAAGTTCTACGTCGATAACAAAGCTACGTCAAGTAGCAGTGTAATCTACGTTAGCCCGCTGGGCACTGATCTGCAAACTAATACTCCTGCCGGTAAAGAAGGCGCTAGCTTGTCTTACGCATTTAAGACACTAGGCGCTGCTGCTGAACACGCTGCTGAGCTTGTGAGCAACGCACAAGAAACAACAGGACCATACGTACAGACACTAACGCACACTAACTTTACAGTTAACAGCACAGTGTCGTCTGCTAGTGTAGCCACTGCGCAGGCACCAAATGCTGATGACAAAATCAAAGACAACAAAGAATACCTGGTTGAAGAACTTAAAGGCTTTGTTCAGTTTACATACCCTAGTTATTTGTTCGACGAAAGAGAGTTTGATCAGGACTACGGTAACCTAATTGAAAGCTTCCGCTTTGACCTCAACCGCGGCACAAATGCAAACACACTTACTAAGCGCTTTGCTCAAAAGTTCTATAGCGAAGTAAACAGTCGTGTTAAAATTAAGCAGTTCTTAACTGAGAATAATGCTGCTGTTGATAAGCTGTATGATATCATTAACGATAGTATTTTTGAAAATCGTGGCTTCCAAGAAAAGACAGTTTCTAGTATTACAAAGAAAAGCAGTAATGTTGCTGCTGTTGTAACGACTACAACTAATCACGGTTTAGTAGACGGCAACCTTGTTAAATTTACTAACGTAGCAGGCATGACTGAGATCAATGGTCAGTTTGCTTACGCAAAAGTAGTAACAGTAAGTACATTTGAACTGTACACTGATAGCACACTAACTACACTGTTTGATAACAGCGGATACACTGACTTCACTAACGACGGCAATGCTAAGTCTGCACTACGCTATCAGCAGTACTACCAGCAAGATACTACTGGGTCTAATGTAAATAGCACCGAAACAACTGTAGCAACGTCTTTAGAAACACTAAAGGACCTTGTAAAGAATGTATGGACAACAGGGCCAGCTGCAGGACAGGAAGTTGTACACGGCGAGAAGTATAAGATTAGACTTGTAAATAACAGTGGACAACTTGACCAAACTGATTCCGATAATGTTGACGCACTTCCAAGTAAAATAGTACGTGGTAAAACCAGCGGCGCTGTTGGACAAATTACAAGCTTTGAAAACAACGCAACCCCAGGCTTTACTGACTTCTATGTTAATATGCTATCTCCTTTAGACTTTATTGTAGACGAAGAAGTTGAATACGGCTATAAAACTGTTACCAAGCAGGTAACTATACAAGTCGAAGGCGGAGTGTTTGAAGAAGACTTTCCGATTAAGATTCCAGCAAACACCAGTGTAATTGGTAGCGAGTTCCGTAGAACTGTTATCAAGCCACGTAACGGTGTTTCTCAAAGCTCACACGCTGGCACATACTTCTACAGAGACAACGAGTTTGATGGACTTACTATTGTTAATGAAGGTGTTGCTGTTAACGACCAGCAAGGTAACGAAAAAGGTAAAGTAGGACGTCACTACTTATACCGTGCTGATAGACCAAAAAACACAGGCTCTGTAATTGCTAACACAGGTAGCTATACAACCGCAGCAAACATTCTATTAGAAAACAAAGAATACATTGTTGAAGAATCACTACGTTTCTTAGACACAAATTACAGCAGTGTTACATACAATGCTGAATCTTACAGAACAGACTTTAGAACACTTGTTGACGCTCTTGCTAATGATCTACGTGACGGCGGCGATGCGCACAGTCTTGTAGTTCAAGGTTCATACCACGAAGTAGGAAACACAGACTACCTAAGCCGCTTTGGTGATAGTTCCACTGAAGTAGCTGTAGAAGCTGCTATTGACAACGTAGCTGTATTAGCTAGTAACTTATTAACTGCTACTGCTCCGGTTTACACAGACAGTAGCTACACTGCAGGTAATAGCGCAGTAACAAATATTGTTAAGCCAAATCTAAGCTTAGGCAGTGGCGAAGGCGGTACTGCCACAGTTATAACAAACTTAACTAGTAAAATTAACTTTGTATTCAGCATTGACTACAATCCACCGCTACGCAACTGCGATATTGATGTGTTCTTGCTAAACGATGCGTCTACTGTAGAAAATATTACAGTACAAGGACACAAGTCGTTTGCTATGGTTCTTGACCCACATGGGCAAGTACTAACTAAAGCACCGTACATTGCCAACAGCTCTAGTGTAACACAAAGCACAAACACAAAACTGTTTGCTGGTGGTGCTTTTGCTGATGCGTATACTGGTAATATTCCAGTTAAGATTAGAGGCAACTCAGGTACGTTCGACGACGGAGTACGTGGTACTGTAAGTCTTAACGCATTTACTCTTTGGGTCGAAAGCGAAGATGTTGACGTTATCGGGGATAGCACAAGCCTAAGCACACAAGGCTTAAAACTAAAAGAACCACAGGTTCCTGCTGTATTCTATGTGGGCGGTGTACGCTATCAGGTTAACGCTATTAGCAACTACGATCAGGATCTTGGTCGTTGTATTGTTTACTTAGACGCTAGCGCAAACAGTAGCAACGGCTACACAGGATCTGTTGACGTTGACACTTATATACAAAGTGGCGGTAGTCGTAGTATTGAAATTAGCAACTTTGCTCAAAGCAACGATTTAGCATACGGTATTGCTGGTGCCAACGGCGCACAGATTACTGCCACTGGCATTGAAAGTACTTACACTCAATCTGCGTTTTACGCCGCTGACGGTACTGACATTAAAGTTTCTAACTCTACAGTAAACTTTGGTAAGTTTGGTCTTGTAGCAGATGGCGCAGATCCAAACGAAATTCCAGATGATGTAGATCTAATTAGTAACTCTACACAAGCTGCTAAGGCTTATGTTGATGCTAGCTACACTGGCGGCTCAGGCGACGGCTCTCTTGCTGTATATGATTGTGCTGTAGCACCGATGCAGGGTGGCATTATAACTATTGATCACAGTACAGCAGGTACACTTAACTATCGTATCACATCTGTAACTGATGTTACCGCAGCAAGTCCTACACCGGCACCATCGCCAACTGTGCTAAACGTAAATGTTTATCAACTACAATTTGTTGCTGAGAATTCGTCTACTACTGATTTCTACGGTACGCTACAACAGGCTGTTACCGACGATACTATTGTTGAGATTCGAAGCGGTACGCAATTCCTTTACGATAACGTGGCAGCAGCAGGTACACTTAACCCAAGGCCAAATACAACTATAACGTATGACGAGTCTGCGGACGTTGGTTACAAAGCAACTGCGTTTGCTACCACTGACAACTACGGAAACGCTTTATCTGCTAACCGTGTGCGAGCAACATTCGATGCAGACTATAAGTACATCGAGCTTACTCCTAACACTACACACAACGGCAACGGCTTTGGTAGCACTGCTAACGACACAAAATTAGCAATCGAAGTACTAGCAGGCGGCGCTGCTCCGTTCTTAGATAGCACAAGAGTTGTCGGTAAGATATTTGCTCACGCAGGAAAAAGTCATTACATTACAACTTACAAGAATGTAACTACGCTAGAAATGACAAGCGCTGTTTCGTTTACCGCTGGCGATACTGTAACACAAGCTGTATCAGGTGCTACTGGTACAGCACTAAAGACTGTGTCAAGCGGAACGACTGTACATGTTTATGATGTAACCGGAACGTTTGATACAACAAACACTATTTCCAGTGTTGTTCCAACTACTGTTACTGTAAACAACTTTGCTTATGTTGAATTTAATGTAAGCGACTCAAGTGTAAGTGGCTCTAATATTAATCCATCGCCGCAGGCTGCTGGTTTAAACACTGCGATTACAACTACAAGAAAATTATTCGCAGGTGTTCCAACTGGCGCTGACGCAAGCGTAGTTGAAAACACAGCAATTATTCGTGCTACAAACACAGTGTTCAAAAGTGTAGGCGCAGGCTCGTTTAACGAAACTAACTATCCAAACGATATTCTTGGCGATCCTGAGAACACACAAGATCCCACAGCGTTTACTGATTCTCCGGCTGCTACTACTGCTGAAGTTTGGGAACGTGGACAAGGTAGAGTGTTCTGGACAAGTACTGACCAATACGGCGTGTTCCGTGTAGGACAGTTCTTTAACGTAGACCAAGCAACAGGCGACACTACTATTGAAGGCGGTGTTGGTATTTCCAACGCTGTGAGTCTTGGATTTAGTTCAGGTACAACAATTAATGAATTCTCAACTGATACAAGTATGAGCGGTGTATCCGATAGTGCTGTGCCAACTGAGAAAGCTGTAAAGACATACATCGATAGACGTTTACACCTAGACGAATCTGGATCGGTTATTTCCGGCGGTGAGAAGCTAGGGCCAGGTTACCTTGACCTTGAAGGTAACACTACTATGGCAGGTAACCTTAATATGGGTAGTAGCTTCCGTATTACTAACCTTGCTACAAACAGTGGTGTTAGTACTGATGCTGCTAACGTAGCATACGTTAACTCTAAAGTAGCAGAGTTTGATAGCATTAGCGAACTAGCTGACACTAGCATTAGTTCTGCGGCTACAAGCGACCTCCTGGTATATAACGGTAGTGCTTGGGAAGATGCTGCTGTTACAGGTGACGTAACACTTACACGCACAGGCGCTAACGCTATTACAAGTGCTATTACAGCAGGTTCTATTGTTAACACTGATGTAAATGCTAGTGCTGCTATTGCGCAAAGCAAACTTGCTCTTGATGATGCTACTACAAGCGCTAAGGGTATTGCTAGCTTTAGCAGCTCGCACTTTACAGTAACTTCGGGTGCTGTTGATATTATCGCTAACAGCATAGCTAAAACAGACCTTGAACAAATTGCTACAAACACTGTTCTTGGTAGAACAACTGCTGGCACAGGTAATGTTGAAGAGATTCTAATTAGTAGTTTAATTAGCGCAGGTGGTGCTGTTGTAGACGCAGACTTTACTACTGACAACACTGGTTCAAAAGTGTTAACACAAGTTGCTGCTGGGTCATACGGCTTAACTAACTTGTCTGCTACAACGTCTAACAACTCTATAGTTAAGCGTTCAACAGCAGGCGAAGTAGATGCTACTGCTTATCAGATTGACGGTAGTCAGATACTTGATGTAGACGGGACTGATACTGTACTTAAAACTACAGCAGGCGGCGTGCTACTAAGAGGCGAAGGTGCTAGTAACCCTGTACTAGAAACAGGCGGCGCAGTTCAAGTAGGCGACATTGCTAACGTAAACAACAGTACATTCCAAGATGCTAGTAGCTACAGCGCAAACACAAGTAAGCTAGCGTCGACTTGGATTTACACAAACTTCTTAGAAGCAGCTACCGAAAAAGACGCTACGAGCACTGGTATTGGCTTAGGAGCCGGTGGCGGGTTTGCTGAGTCTGCTGCTGATTCTATTGTTGCTGTGTCCAACGGTAATGTTAAAGTTGTAATTAACGACAGCGGACTAGAAGTTGCTGCTGGTTCTTACGTAAAGACTAATACAATTACAACAGGCGCAAGTGGCACTGCTGGCACTATAACTGGTAACTGGAGCTTAACAACTGGTTCTAGATTTGAAGCTACTTATGCTGATATCGCAGAATACTACGAAGCAGACCACATTTACGAAGTGGGCACTGTGCTTGTCTTTGGCGGCGAGAAAGAAGTTACAGGCTGTACTGAGCATCGATCCACAAGAGTTGCCGGCGTAGTTTCTAACAATGCTGCGTTTACTATGAATCAAGACTGCCCAGGCATTGCTGCTTGTGTTGCGCTCGTAGGACGTGTTCCGGTGAACGTAATTGGTCAAGTGCGCAAAGGTGATATGTTAGTTGCTAGTGCGGTTCCTGGTTATGCTATAGTCGACAACGACCCTAAAGTCGGAAGTGTAATTGGTAAAGCAATTGAAGATAAGATCGATAACGACAAAGGTGTAGTTGAAACACTGGTCGGCAAGTAATAAATATATAAAAGAGAGCGTAATATGGCTAACAGATATCCACTAATAGTTGACTCAACTGATTCAAATAAAATTAAGGAACTCCCGTCAGGGGATAACCTTAATCTTACAGGAAGCAGTATAAGCAGCGTATCAAACATAACAGCTACTGGCACTGTAACAGCGCCTAGTGTTGTTGCTGACTCTGCTACTATAGGCGGCGCAACTATTAAGAACGTGGCAACTACTGCTAACTACACAGACCTTAATAACCTCCCTACTGCGCTAAGCGACTTTACAAACGATATTAACGCAGTTTCGTCGGGTGCTAACGTAAGTGTGCTAACAAACGACGCAGGCTATTTAACAACAGTGTCGTTTGCTAGCTTAACAAGCAAGCCTACTACGCTTGCTGGATACGGTATTACTGATGCGCTAACAACTGGTTCTAATAACAGTTTGCTTGTTAACGACGCAGGTTATATAACAGCAAGTGATCTACAGACTGGTGTTATTACTGTTGATGTAAATAACACCGGTGACTTAGTTGGTAGTGTATTTGCCGACGACAGCACTGTAATGATCGACAGTTTGCTAGCTGCTGTAAACCTCGACGGTACTGTGCGTGGCAACGTTATTCCAAATAACAACGGCGTACACAATATTGGATCTGGGTCTAATAAGTTTAACGTAATAACAGCCACTACAGTTACGGGTAAAATAGAAGCTACTACTGACTCAGCTCCTACAGCAAACGCAGACCCAGGTAATACTGGTGAAATAAGATACGACGATAGCTTTATATATATTAAAACAGCAAGCGGCTGGAAAAAAGCAGCACTAAGCGCAATAGTTTAACGGAGAGATAAATGGCAGTACAATCAATTAACATAGGCACAATCGCAAACGACGGTACTGGCGATAACTTACGTGTTGCGTTTGAAAAGGTAAATCAAAACTTTCTTAATCTTGATGATCGTTTTTCGTTTACTAATAGTGTTGAAAACTTGGGCAGTGGCTCGGGTGTGTTTTACAGCAAAGAAAATAACATATTGTATTTTAAATCTTTAGTAGCAGGCTCTAATATAGCGCTAAGCACTACTGATAACGAAATAACAATTAACAGCAATGAAAACTTCACTATTCAAGCTGATAGTGACAGTGTTAACATCAGCGGCTCTAGTAAGTCGTTTGGGATCAAGGGTGTTGGCAATGTTAATGCTGGTATTTCGAGCAATGATATTCAAATATCCCTAGACCCAACTGGGCTAGTTGCTCTTGATACTGCTCCTACACTAGGCGGCAACTTAGATGCTAGTAACTTTAGTATTACAAACGTCGCCGGCATAACTGCTTCTACATTTACTGGTAACTTAGTTGGCACAGTAAACGGCATTAGTATTACAAGCTCGTTTGAAGATCTAAACCTTGGCGGTATTGTCTATCAAGTTACCACTAACCAAGAATATGTAATAGCAACGTTAAACCTAGACTACGGTACATTTACTTCTCCTGGATCTTTAAACAGCGACTTTGGAAGCATCGTATCCTAATAAATACAATAGGAGTATATGATGCAAGCTGAACAAATCTGGACTAAGAAATCAGGCAATACTATTGCTACTGTAAATGAAAACGATGTTGTTGCGATCGACCTTCCGTTAATAGATAGTGTTGACTCTACGGCAATCCAAGTTGAAGTTATTAGCGGTAAGCTACCTTCTGGTCTTAGAGTAAATGGTAATCAAATTACAGGCACGCCGATTGAAGTACCGATAGAGACTAAAGTTAGATTTGTACTAAGAGCTACATACAACGGTCATACATTTGACCGTACATTTAATATTGTTGTAGTAGGATCTGACTTACCTGTATGGAAAACTCCAGAAGATTTATTACCTGCTGGCGCCAACGATCAATACTTTGTGCTAGACAACTCTTACGTTGATTTTCAACTAGTAGTCGAAGACGACGATATTAAGGCAGGGCAGGTGTTGCGCTACAGTTTAAAAAGTGGACAAATACCTCCAGGCTTGGCGCTAACGCACGATGGTAAAATTCAAGGAATAGTTGATCCTATACTAGCAATTGAAAAGAGCATCAAAGGCGGGTACGATGCTGCGCCTTATGATTACGGTGCCGGTACTGGTTACGACTGGTACAGTGCTATTGCCAATTCAACTAACGGTTACGACAGTTACTACTACGACTTAGTTAAGTATGATATTTCTGTAAACACACGTACACCAAAAAAACTAAACAGATACTATCAGTTTACAGTTGATGTAACCGACGGCGAGAGCGTAATACCAAGAACATTTAGAATATTTGTAGTAGGTGACGATTTCTTTACTGCCGACATTACTACAATGCAGGCTGGCACTGGCACGTTTACTGCTGATGCTTCTAAGCTGCGTAGGCCAATTTGGCTTACACCGGGCGACTTTGGTTACCGTAGAGCAAACAACTATATTTCACTTCCGTTACAAGTAATCAACAACAGCACAATTAGCGGGCTTGTTTGGTATCGTATGGAAGAAATTAACGACGACGGTACAGACAGTGTACTACCGCCCGGCTTAGGACTTGACTTCCGTAATGGTTACATCGTAGGACGTACTCCGTACCAAAAAGATATCACTGAGACTTACAAGTTTACTGTATCTGCCATACGAGTAAGCTTTGACTCAGAACGTGTAGAGCTACAACAGAAGACAGAAGAAGCAGCAGCACTAAACAGCGCTACTCTAAAAATTAGTAAAACTGAAAAAGTTACTGCTACTGATCTTATAGGCAGAACATTTACAGTTGAAGGTAACACTTACAAAATTCTGTTAGCTGACCTAAGCCATGCAGACTATGATCTGATCACCCTTACTTACGGTACACGCACAGTTATGCCAAAGGGCACCGGCATTAACTTAGGTATCTTTGACTTAACAGAAGCAGAAGAAGCTAAAAGTACAAAAACATTTACTGTTAATTTATTAGGTGAAGTAAACAGTGAAATTACCTGGATAACTAGCGGCAATCTTGGTAGCGTGAGCGCAAACTATACAAGCACAAAGAGAATACAAGCATCCACTTCTGTTCCAAACGCTACATTAGTATACCGTGTACAATCAGGGAGCCTTCCTCCTGGGATGCGTCTTGATTTTAGCGGCGAACTTATCGGTACTGTAAAAAGCTTTGGCAATACAAGCGAGCAAGGGCTTACTGTTTTCGATAACGGTGCTACAAAGTTCGACGCTAATACGACTCGCATGGACAGACAGTTTGAATTCACTGTAGAAGTTAAGGATCATTTTGGGTACAGTATAACTACACGCACGTTTACACTAGTAGTAGACGATCCAAACAACAAAGAATTTAGTAACCTACATCTAAAGCCAATGCTAACAAGAAAGCAGCGTGACACATTTAGAGATATTATAGGCGACCCTCAAATATTCTTACCAGAGCAACTGTACCGACAAAATGATACTAACTTTGGTATACAATACGACCTTACAGTTCTGTTGTACGCTGGTATTGAAACTAAGAACATGCGCTACTATGTAGCAGCAGCAAATTTGTACGGTAAGCGTAAGACATACAGCATAGGCGAGCTAAGAACCGCAGTAGCCAAAGAGCCTGGTACACAAAACGTTATTTACGAAGTTGTATACTTAGACCTAGTTGATCCAAACGATACGTTGATTAACCGCAAAACACGCAAGTCTTACACACATCAGGACCACACGCCTTTGTTAGTCAACAGCAGTCACTATGACGTTACTGACGAAACATACGATAGCGACCCATATGAACTAGTAGTCACTACTAAAGAACAAGGCGATATTGTTGTTGACTTTACTAGTAGCTTAGATATAGAAACTAGAGACAACGGTGTATTACAGTATTTACTAGCACATCAACTTTTTGTGTATACTCGATTGGGCAACATATTAGAAGTTAGCTTACAAACAATTGGCTCTAGTACAAACTATGAACTACGCCCTAGTAATCCAAATGTAGTTACTGTAGACATGGATCTTTACACCACCGACGGTATCTATAAAAACAAAAAAACTATATCCAGTATTACTAACATAAGAGAAGAAATACTTAAAATAGGTGAAACTGAGAAAGACTTCTTGCCACTATGGATGCAAACACCACAGACTACTATTGCGGAAATAGGTTATGTGCCTGCTTTAGTACTTTGTTATTGTAAGCCAGGAGGCAGTACACTAATTAAAGAAAAGATCGAAAATCAAAAAATAAACTTTAAACAGTTTGAGCTTGATATTGATCGAGTAGTAATCGACAACGCAGAGTCGAACGCAGATGATCAGTATCTAGTGTTCCAAAATAAAGAGTATGTAGTCTAACAAGATAAATATTACGGAGACAAAAAATGGCCAGTAACATTACCGCAGATAACATTGATGCTAACTTTCCTGTCGCAGGGCAAGATAATAATAGCCAAGGGTTTAGAGATAACTTTAACCTTACAAAAAATAGCTTAGTCGCAGCTAAGAGTGAAATCGAAGACTTGCAGACTAACACAGCTAAGACCAACGGCGATAACAACTTCGCTGGCAATAAGCTTACTAACTTTCAGCAAGAAAACTTCACCGAAACAGTTTATAGCTACGGTGCTATATCTAATGACCTTGACGTTGACTGGGAGTTTGCTCCGTATCAATTGTTACAGGCAAGCGCAGACATTACACTAACGCTCATTGACTGGCCTACTTCGCCAAAGCACGGCAAGCTAAAGCTACAGATTACCGGCGACGGTACTGAAAGAACAATTAGCTGGATAGCAGGTAACGGCGGTACTATTAAGAAAGATTCTAGTTGGCCGTCGACCTTTACAGTTACTAGCATTAACGATCCTGTGTTTGTTGAGCTTTGGACTACTAATGGCGGCGTAACTGTGTTCGCAAGATACCTAGGTCAGTACACTAGCTAATGAATCCTTTTGTAGACGGGGCTTCGGATCTTAGCGAAGCGCAACTTATAGATAAAATCGAGGATCTATCTCGAAAGTACTTTATGACGTCAAATCCTCAAGTGCGTGAGCAAATGGCTTCAATACTTGACATGTATAAGCTTGAGTTCGAAGAAAGAAAAGTTCGAACTCAACAAAGACAAGACGACGACAATAAAGATCTTGACAACTTAATCAACATCAACTAAACTAATACTATGCTTATAAAAACAGACAACCTCGGGGTGCCTCGTTTTACGAATAAAGATCTAATAGACATGATTTATCAGGGCAATGCTGATAAATGTCATGTAGTTCTCTGCGATCCAAGTGACGAAGTAGACAAGTTTAATGCTGCTATGGAAGAACAAGGGCTGAGTAAACTACAGAAGTATATTTCGTTAGACGTAGATCAAAAGACCTTTGACACTGTATGTCAATCAGAATGGCTAATGCCTCAGAAATACAAAGATATTAATGTACATGTGTACGTACTAGGCAAAGCAAAAACGCCGTGTCCGCAGGACGTGTTGGATCGTATATGGGAAGAACTAGCAGAGTTTGAAGAACACGGGATGCTGGATCTGTTACGCTACATGATTTATCTCGTAGACTTTATGCGAGAAAATAATATCGTATGGGGTGTAGGCAGAGGTAGCTCAGTCGCAAGCTACGTGTTATACTTGCTAGATGTACACAAGGTAGATAGTTTTAAGTATAATTTAGACTACAAAGAGTTCTTAAGATAAGTAACATACAAAGGAGAATACCATGGTAGAAAAATCAAAAGGTAGACCACAACACAGAACTATGCGTGGCACAGTCATTGATATGGACATGCTGCGTAAAAAGAATGAACTTACCCCAGCAGTGGGACTAGGCATGAAAGTAAACGCACGGGGAGACGAAATCGGTCCCGGCGGTAAGATTATTCGTACCCGTGACGAAGTATTAGCTGATTACTACAAAAACAATGATGCAGTAGTAGTGGCTGACCCAGGCAAAGCAAAACCAGACGAGGAATAAATGAAAACATTTACATCTAAAGTAAAAGCAATCGGCGACAAGGTACTTGTATCTGATATGGACTTTGGTGAACAAAAGACCAAAGGCGGACTTATTTTAGGCAGCGACGACGGCAAAAGCCGCGGCGTGCACGCACGTTGGGGTCGTGTGTTTGACAAGGGCCCACGCAACACTGACGACTATAAAGTTGGTGATTGGATTCTTATTGAACACGGTCGTTGGACTCGTGGCGTAGAGTTTGATTCAGAAGACTTTACTGGCACTATTCGTATGGTAGAGAACACTGCTATACTTGGCTACAGTGAGACTAAGCCAGACGATGTGTTATTTGGTACTGAGTACAACGACGGTGAGCATATGACCGTTGACCCAAGCGACTTTGTTTAATGAGTGGTCAGCGACGCTGGCTTAAAGTATGGGCAAGAACTGTTGGCATGCCAATCGGCATTAATGACAACGACAAACCAGAATTCTTGCCCATCTCTCAAACAGACGTAAAGAAAGCACTAGCATTCCGAACATTTTGGATTGTGTTACACATTATAACTTGTTTTGCTATTATAGCAGGCAACGGAAAGGTATTAGGATTTTGGTAAAACCTAACACAAAGTTTACTCTTACAGTTAGAGATATAGAAATAATAGAATCAGCGCTAATGGCAAAAGCCGGGCGTAGAGGTATGGCTATTGCGCAAGGAGCCACTAGCACTACACTCAAAAAAGAAATGCACGAAATACAAGAATTACTAGGTAGATTACATAATCAAAAGAGATGGTATACGCCTAAAGACTTTACTCCGGGCGGATAGCGTATGCGTATTTTTAGTAGGCATAAACCAAAGTCTAACAAAGAAAGGCGCCCACGCACTTTGTTAGAAAAAATGGACGAAACAAAGTTCAATCCGTATGAACGAAAGAACGGCGAAGCTATGACCGAAATTGAAAAAATGGATCAAGGCTTCGACGGAAAAACTTATACTATAAACGGAATCGAAGGCGATTTTAGTTGACTTTATGTGTTGCTCTTGCTATAATAGCTAAAGTTAAAAGCAACACATAAAGGACTAACATGACTAACATCGTAGATCTAAACAAATACAAAGAATTTGTAGACGAAGTAACCAGCAAAGAATCTAAATCTACTGTCGATATGTACAATCGTATGGTTGACATGGAAACAGGCAAAGACGGTGCTGAAGTAAACAGCGCACGGCTTGTTACTGGTGCTATTGGCTTAGCAAGTGAAGCAGGCGAGTTTGCTGAAGTTGTAAAGAAAATGGTTTTTCAAGGTAAGCCCTGCGATGAAGAAACTGTTTTTCACATGAAGCGTGAGCTTGGTGACATTATGTGGTACTGGGTAAATGCTGTAAACGCAATTGGTGAAGATCCTAATGAAGTAATTGCCGAAAACGTCCGTAAACTAGAAGCACGTTACCCTGGTGGTAAGTTTGATGCGTTCTACAGTGAAAACCGCAAAGACGGAGATCTTTAATGTCATTTAAGTCTCGCGAAGAATACACCGAATGGGCTCTTGATCTACTTGACAAGTATGGTGTAAAAGACCCCAACACTTATACTGCTGCTGAACTCAAGCATTATAATCCTAACATTCCTGAATCATTTATTGATGATTATACAGGAAGCACAAACAACTACGACACTTATAAAGTTAATATCAAAAGGTAGTAAATGATGGATAACAAACATTGGGAATACGAAGACACCGATATGATTCTGTTTTGGAACGGAATCTTTTCTAACTGGTATCCAGCTGGTTTTGTAATTGAAGGTGTTGAGTATAACTGTGTTGAACAGTACATGATGGCCGAAAAGGCTCGCTTCTTTAATGATACTGAAATTGAACAAAAGATTATGAACGCAACGTTCCCGGGCGAGCAAAAGAGTCTCGGACGCAAAGTACGCAAATTTGATGCTGACGCATGGATGGCAGTGTGCAGAGAAAAAGTACTTCCTGGTATTATTGCTAAGTTTAAGTCTCATCCATCACTTAAGAATCTACTGCTACAAACAGGTGATAAGATTATCGCAGAAGCATCACCTGTTGATAAAATCTGGGGTATCGGGTTAGCGCCAGATGACACAAAAGCACAAGACCAAGCTAACTGGGATGGTCTAAATATTCTCGGAGAGCTAACAATGGAAGCTCGCAGACAGCTAAAGGAAAATGCGTAAATGGAAGATCGTAATAAAGAAATTGAACTACTAACTTTAAAGATAGAAAAACTTCAATTGACATTAGATGCACTAGATACTAAGCTAACTAAGCATATAGGATTTATTGATAGCACATACGAAGGCTTAAAAAATCCAATTAACGCAGCAAAGAGGCTTTTAGGAAAAAAATGAAAGAATTATGGGTAGAAAAGTATCGTCCTAAGACGGTAGATGGATATGTGTTTCGTGACGAAGCACAGCGCAATCAAGTAAACACTTGGATTAAAGAAAAGACTATTCCGCATTTGCTGTTTAGTGGTAACGCAGGCATTGGTAAGACTACACTTGCTAAGCTGCTGTTTAACGAGCTTGAGCTTAACCCGCTTGACATTCTTGAGATTAACGCAAGTCGTACAAACTCCGTAGATGATGTACGTGATAAGATTGTAAACTTTGTACAAATGATCCCGTTTGGTGATTTTAAGGTTGTACTGCTCGACGAGGCTGACTATTTGTCTCCAAACGCACAAGCAGCACTTCGCGGAGTAATGGAAGAGTATCACAGCACCGCACGTTTTATTCTTACGTGTAACTACCCAAACAAAATTATTCCTGCTATTCATTCACGTTGTCAAGGCTTTCACATTGCCAAGATTGATCAAACAGAGTTTACTGCTCGTGTTGCTGAGATTTTGATCACTGAAGGCACTGTGCCTGATCTTGATGTACTTGATACTTATGTAAAGGCTACATATCCTGATCTGCGTAAGTGTATCAATATGGTACAGCAAAACATTGTCGACGGTACACTTGTTACTCCGCAGCAAGGCGACAGCGGCGAAACTGATTGGAAACTTGACATGGTTGAGTTGTTCAAAGCAGGCAAGATCCAAGAAGCTCGTAAGATGCTGTGTGGTTCAGTGCGAGCCGAAGAAATGGAAGAAATCTATCGTTGGTTATACGACAATATTGAACTGTTCGGAAATGAGCAGCAACAAGACCAAGCAGTGCTAATTATTAAGCAGGGCTTGGTCGATCACACCCTTGTAGTAGATCCTGAAATTAATCTGGCTGCTACGCTTATTAGATTAGCAAGACTAAAGGATTAAATCATGCGGGGACAATTAGATGTTTATGTAGGCCCTATGTATGCTGGCAAGACCAGTAAACTGTTACAGCGTGTACTTTGGCTCAGTCACCAGCGTAAAAAAGTATTAGTAATCAAGCCAAGCAAAGATGATCGTTACAGCGAATCTGAAATTGTTACACATAACCAACTAAGTCATCCTTGCATGAGTGTTAAATCCACTACTGAGTTTGATCAAGACCATAATGTAATACCCGAGCACTTTGATACTATTTGTCTTGACGAGGCACAGTTTTTTGACACAAAAGAAACTGTAGCAGTTGTAGAGAAATGGCTTAGTGCCGGGGTTAACGTAGTTGCTGTTGGTCTTGATCAAGACAGCAGGGGAGTGCCATTTGAAACTGTAGCATTGCTTATGGCGTTGTCAGACTCTGTAGAAAAGATTGCAGCAGTGTGTACCAAATGCGGTGCGCCTGCTACAAAAACATACAGACTCAAAGCTAGTGGCGATCGTGTACAGGTAGGCAGTATGGGCATGTACGAGCCTCGATGCACGGAGCACTGGGAGCCAAAATGATTTACATTTTAGTAGCTCTTGAGGATGAGCTCTCATCTAATCCGTATCCTGATCAGTATACTATTATCTATACCGGAGTCGGTAAAGTAAATGCTACCCATGTAGCTACTATGATATCTCTTCGTAACGACTGCGAAAAAATCATTAACTATGGCACTGCTGGCGCATTCAGTAAGTTACACGTCGGTAGTTTGCTTGAGATCGGTATTGTCCGACAAAGAGATATCGACGCTCGTCCGTTAGTGCCTTTAGGAACAACACCATTTGATCAGTTTCACCCTAGTGATATTAGAATATCAGATGTTAATGAATACAGCGTGAGCACAGGTGATAACTTTGTAACAGCACAGCCCGAATTAACAAGTGACTGTGTAGACATGGAAGCATACGGTATTGCTAAAACATGTCGATTGACAAGCACCCCATTTGAATGTTATAAGTATATTACAGATTTAGCCGACGAGAATGCTTCCGAAGCGTGGCACGAAAACGTTAGCAAAGGCGAAGATAAGTTTTGGAAAAGAATGAAATATGACATACATAGTTAACGATCAATGCGTTAAGTGTAAACACATGGACTGTGTAGAAGTTTGTCCTGTGGACTGCTTTTACGAAGGCGAGAATATGCTAGTAATTAATCCTGACGAATGTATCGACTGCGGAGTATGTGAGCCAGAGTGTCCTGCTGATGCTATCCAAGCAGATTCAGCAGACGGCGCTAAAGAATGGGTAGATTTTAATCAGAAGTGGAGCGAGAAGTGGCCTAACATTACTGTGGTGCGCTCTGAAGATGTGCCTACTGATGCAGCCGACTGGCACGATGTTAAAGACAAAATGAAATACTTTTCAGAAGAGCCAGGTAAAGGCGATCAGTGATTATATTAAAGGATATTTTCCTAGCATTAGCACTAGTTCCGGTATTTGTTTTTCTGCTCATTAAGCTAGGAATCGATACACTCCTAGCTAAACGAAAGAAAGAAAGGAAAAGTAAATGATACGTGCTATTTTAGCGTGCGACAATTCATGGGGAATCGGCAAAGACGGTGACCTACCGTGGCCTCATAATTCAGCAGATTTAAAATGGTTTAAAAACTGTACTACTGGGATGCCAGTTATCATGGGGCGACGCACTTGGGACAGTTTGCCTGTAAAACCATTGCCCAATCGTGATAACTATGTACTATCACGTAGCTTTCCGTTCGACGCACCAGGAGCAGTAAACTTAGAGCCTAATCCAGTAAAGCAAATAATAGAACTAGGCAACAAACAAGATATTTGGATTATAGGCGGAGCACAGTTGCTTAATAGCTGTGTAAGCATTATTGATGAATTTTGGCTTAGCCGTATACAAGGTACGTATCAGTGCGACGTATTCCTCCCTCGTACTATAATTGAAGAGCAGTACTCAATGTACTATGCTCAGCCAACAGATGGCATTTATGTAGAAAAATGGAAGAAATTGCGATGAGTAAGAAAAACAAAGATTCAGAGTTAGACGAAAAAGACATTATTGCTCAAGAAGCCGACGAAGAATTAGGGTATGTTCTTCCTGACGAGCTTAAACCGCACGAACGCAAAGATAACGAATGATGAAGATTTTTAAAGATAGTATTGAAAACTTTTACAAGTGGGTTAAAGGCACAGAACTAGTTGAGCTTACTGAAATTGATATTACAGAAGATCCAGTGCGACCAGAGCTATCGTTAGAGTGGAGACTCGCTCATGGTAGAAAAATATTTGGTCTATGTTATGAAAATACAATTCAAGGAATTATTTGTGTTGCGTTTACTAACGAGATGCCGAATACAGTAAAAGAACTAGAGCTTATGAGCGAGCTTGCTGAATTAAAAAACGAAAAAAATATTGCTATCGCATATACTGTATGGTCTAGAAAGCGAGGAGCAGGAAAGGAAATAATAAGCAAGGTACTAAAGTATGCGGCAGATCAAGGCATTGGTCGAGTTGTAACCCTGTCTCCTTTAAGTCCAATGGCTACCCATTTTCATGTAAAAAACGGAGCTAGGCTTGTAAGTATAAATGAAACAACACAAAATTTTGAATATAAAATTTTACAAAAAAATACCCGCAAAGGATAATTAATGAATCAGTATCTAGCAGCGCTTAAACACATATTAGAAAACGGAGAGTCTGTTGAAGATCGCACAGGCGTAGGTACAACCGCAGTGTTTGGCCACCAAATGCGTTTTAATCTACAAGAAGGCTTTCCTGCTGTAACAACTAAAAAGCTAGCGTGGCGCAGTGTAGTAAGCGAGTTACTTTGGTTCTTAGAAGGTAACAGTAACGAACGTAGGTTAGCTGAAATACACTACGAAAAATCTAGACAAGAGCTAATAGGTAAAACAACTATCTGGACCGCTAACGCAGACGCACAAGGTGTTGCACTTGGATATTACAATACAGATACAGAAAAGCAATTAGGTCCAGTATACGGTGTACAATGGCGAAAATGGGATAAGATTGATCAAATTACAAAGCTAATAAGTGACCTCCAAACGGATCCTAACTCACGCAGGCATATCTTAAGTGCGTGGAATGTTTCTAAGATTGATCAAATGGCGTTACCACCTTGCCATACACTAGCACAGTTTAGAGTAATTAACGGCAAGATTAGCTGCCAGTTGTATCAACGTAGCGCTGATATGTTTTTAGGTGTGCCGTTTAATATTGCTAGCTACAGTTTGCTTACTCATATGCTTGCGCAAATATGTAACCTAGAAGTAGGCGACTTTGTTTGGAGCGGCGGTGATTGTCACATTTACAACAATCATATTGAACAAGTTACAGAACAACTAACCCGTGAGCCTAACTCGTTGCCCGAACTAGTAATGCCTAAGTTTAATAGTTTAGAAACACTACTAAAAACAAAGCCCACTGAATATATGCTAGAAAACTATAACCCTATGCCTAGCATAAAAGCCGAGATGGCTATATAGATGCCGTTTATGGGCTGGGATACACAACGGAAAACTAGATGGCATCGAAAGTTTGCTTGGTTGCCAACTAGGTCAGCATCGGGGAAAGCGATTTGGCTTTCCCCGTACTACTTGAAAACTATAGAAATAGTACGGGGTAATTCCAATACTATAGAATCTATAGGCACTGTATACACTTACAACGAATTCTTAAAGTATGTGCTAGTACGTGCTTAGTCGTAAATTCTTAGTACGTCGGCAACTACAGGGTGACGTTCGATATCATAATGATCAAACATAATTGTTTCAATGTAGTCGCTGTGTTTACTATTTAATTTACCTAAGAAATCCATTAAGCCGTTGTCCTGAGCACGGTCTGTTTGCGCTAAGTCGCCAGTCACAGTCATCTTACTATTTTCGCCAATACGTGTTAGCAACATCTTCATTTGGTTAGATGTAGCGTTCTGCATTTCATCAGCAATAATGTAACTGTCTTTGAAAGTTCTACCACGCATATAAGCCAATGGTGAAATTTCAATAACTGATTCGCTTATCATAGAATGAATTTCTTTGTTGGAAAAATGCTCTCTAAACACATCAAATATAGGGCGTGTCCATGGTGCCATTTTTTCTTCTAGTGTGCCAGGTAGAAAACCTAAGTCCTCATCTACGTTTACTACTGGTCTTGTGATAACAATTTTATCTACTTCTTTTTCTTTAAATGATTTAATTGCTGCTTTTACAGCTAATAGCGTCTTGCCTGTTCCTGCTGGTCCTATTCCGAATACAATGTGTTTTCTAAAATCTGTTAGTTGTATTATGTATTCATGTTGTTTTTGATTTCTCGGTTTCAACTCAATACTGTTGTGATTTTGGTAGTTTGGTCCTGCTTTAGCTTTACGCTTCATACCCATTAAAGGTCTCCTTGTTAGCGGTGCAACAGAGCACCTATACTCTCCCGCAAAAATATTTATAGTCTGCCGATAAAGAGAAATATACAGCTATTGCTTGATAAATACTATTAGAGGATAAAAACTATGTATGACGTTGAACGACTTTTAAATAACATTGACAGAGTGTATAACAGTACAACATCTCTTCAAATTCTTAAAGACTTTGAAAGAGTTCTTGACGAATACTTTGATATTTACGTTTATGACAACTGGGACAACGGCGAGCTTCTACAAGGGCCGATGGCTAGTAAGTATTGGGTAACTTGTTACTTTATGTGGCCCGACAAGAAAAGGCCAGACGAGGCAGCTATCAGGCGCCTACGCAGTAATAAAGTGCTAGTTAAAACAGGCACAAGTTACTTTGTAACTCCTAAGAAGATTAAGCACACAGACGATGTTCGCCCTGGTACCAAAAAAGGCAAGCTTCTTAGAGAAAAGATTTATATTGTAGGTATTAAAATGCCTAAGTCTTTAATGAAGAGCGTTTACGGCGGACAAGACATTTTCAACAAAGACGAAGTTGAACAAATGGACGCAGGGCAACAGCCGCCGGTTGAAGATATTGCTACTGACGACATGGCAGGCCTCGACGGTACTGATCCACTAGCATTAGGCGGAGTATAAAATGGGGCTACAGCAAGGTGATCTTAAGGATCTTGTAAAAAAGACTTTCGACATTGACACTTACTCAAGTAAAATGGGCGAAGATAAAAATATTGTTACTATCTCGTTTGACGTAAGTGCTGAACCAGCAGCAAACGACCTAGTGAAGTTTCTAGAAGCTGGCTATCGGTTTATTCTAGATAGCGCAGTATCTAGTGGCGAACAAAATGACGGTCATTACAGAGTGTTTTCTGAAATAGCTAGAGACAAGTCTGCCATTAATCATATTTTAGAAATACTGTCTGGCATTGAAAAACTTACAGACTGTAACGACTACAAGTTTAGATACTACAAAAACTTTAAAAGCATGCCAGCTACAGAAGAAAACTTATCTAAGCAAGTAATTGCTGATCCAGATAGATACGGTGTGGATTTAAAGGTAGCTGAAAATTACAACATAGATAATTTCTTTAAAAAGAGTTTTCTTGACACTATTAAGATCGATGAAAATATACTAACACTTAAAAAAGTATACTCTGACCCGATTCATTTCAATGTCATTGACTTTGCTACACATAACGAAGTACACGCTAATCTAACAGAGTCGTACAACTTCAACGACTTTGGCGAAGTTATCTTTATGGTAAAGTACCTAGGTGACTACGATATTACCAAATACGGTAACAAACTTATTATCGAAAACAACGGTTACTGTTTAGTAGCTGAAAGGTTATAAAATGTTAAGAGCAAAGCTAATGCTAATTATAGTAGCAGCTCTAATACCATTAGCACTTGGAATATTTTGGTATGTAAATCACTTACAAACGCAGTTAGATATTTCAAGAGCAAACGAAGCAAAGCTTCAACAAGCAGTAGCAACTAACGAAGAAACCATCAAAGTATTACAAAGAGATTTTAAACTTGCGACTGAAGAACTACAAAAAGTAAACGACGAGTTTGCAGCAATACGCAAGCAAAACCAAAACTTAATAGGAAAACTAGAACGACACGATCTAGGACTACTAGGCGAAGCAAAGCCAGTGTTAGTAGAACGTATTATTAACCGTGCTACAGTAAAAGCCAACAGGTGTATTGAAATTCTTAGCGGATCTGACCTCACTGAAGATGAGCTAGCTGCTGAAAGCGGTACTGCGTTTAACAGTGAATGCCCATGGTTATGGAAACCGCCTGTAGTAGAAGAGGAGAAAGTAAATGATTAAAGTAATCGCGGCTTCTCTAGTATTACTAGCGCTTGCTGGTTGCGGAGGTAACTTAGTTACTCCAATACAAGTAACTAGTGCGCCAACAGAACGTTTAAAACTAACACTGCCTGATATTGACACTGTAGATCAAAAAGAAGTGTCGTGGGTACTACTTACTGAAGAAAACTATGAACAACTATTTGCTGAACTTGAAAAGTCTGGTGAACCTGTTGTATTTTTCTCATTATCAGATGAAGGTTATGCTAACATATCAATTAACTATCAAAACGCAAGGCAAATTATACAGCAGCAGCAGGCTATAATTGCAGCATACGAAAACTATTACGTTAATGTAGAATAACTATGTACGTTACTCCGTGTCTTAGCATATGTAACATTATAGAGGGTGTTTGCGTAGGCTGCGGGCGATCTAGAGAGGAGATTGCTAAATGGAAAACGTATACCGATGACGAAAGGTTAGTCATCATGAAAAGAGTAGGGTACGGAAGGCGTAAAACTAGAAGATAAAGTATATTTTTCGGGGAGGGAAACAATGTACGAATATAGAGCATATGTAGTAAAAGTCGTTGACGGCGACACAGTAGACGTTGACATTGATCTAGGGTTTGGAGTAATGCTAAAAGACGAACGTGTTCGTATAATGGGCATTGACACTCCGGAGTCAAGAACAAGTGATAAAGTAGAAGACTTGTTTGGCGAAGCTGCTAAAGCAAGACTAAAACAAATACTCGGCGACGAGTGTATTCTAAAAACTCAAGTTAACAAACACGGCGAAGACATGAAAGGTAAGTTCGGTCGAATTCTTGGCGACTTTATTGCGCAAGACGGACGAATGATCACTGAAATCATGACTCAAGAAGGGCATTGCGTGCCGTACTTCGGCGGATCAAAAGAAGATACACAAGCAGCACATGCCGTTAACAGAGAACGTTTGCTAAATGAAGGTATTGTTAGTCGTGAAGACTACAACGCTGCTATAAAGAAAATGGAAGCGAAAAAGTAAATGGGGAAATCACTCGAAAAGGATTCGATTTATAATCAATTCGACGAAGACGGTGACGGAATCGTAACAGACGAAGAAATGGCAAAAGCTGAGCGTATGATTCAAATCGAAAACGACGATAAGAAACAAGACGCTCAGCGTATGATGGCATGGTTTGCTTTGTTTGGCATGTTGCTGTATCCGTTTTCGATAATTGGTACAAGTTTATTCGGCTTAGAAACCGCAGGTGGTTTACTTAAAGACATAGCACCTACATACTTTGTTTCTGTTGCTGCTATTGTTGCTGCGTTTTACGCTAAAGAAGGTGTAGAAAATTTCAACAAGAACAAGGATAACAAATAAGTATTAGTATGGATGACTACTATACAATACTTGGAATAGATAACTCGTCGAGTCAGGATGAAATTAAATCAGCTTACAGAAAGCTTGCATTAAATAGTCATCCTGACCGCGGCGGCGACCCTAAAAAGTTTTCGCAAATAACAGAAGCATACAACACACTGAAAGATCAAGCTAAGCGTAGTCAGTATGACTTTACGTTCAAACAAAGTGATAATTTTGACAGTTGGCTTAATCAAAACTTTTACTATAAGCGTATGCAGCATAACCAAAACATACTTGTTGAACAAGTTATAAACTTTAGCGATCAGTTTACTGATAAACATGCCGACATTAGCTACGAGCTACCCAGTGGCAAAACTAAAAACATTACTATTAAAATTCCTAAAGGCATTCGCGACAATCAAAAGCTAACATTTGCCGACTTAGGCGACGATTCAAATCCGCATATGCCGCCTGGCAAATTGATAATAGCAATAAGAGTACAGCGAGATCCAAATTGGAAGCGAGATTCCAGTGATAGTATATCATCTACAATAATTGTTAACATATTGGATTTAATGCTGGGGGCTTCGGTGCCCGTAAAGATACCAACAGGGCGTGAGTTTTCTGTAACCATAAGAAAAGGCACGAAACCCGGTACTGTACTAAATATCTCAGGCTACGGTATTCCTAACATTACTACAGGAACCGCAGGCAATGTACTATTAAAAATCGAAGCAGTTATGCCTGATCTTCACGACGAAGAAATTATAGAAAAACTTTCACACGTTCGTGACTTGATTCATGCAAAGAACACTTGACTTTTAGCGCAAAAGTGTTATTATAAGAACATTAACAAAAAGGTAGCATATGCTAAACACAACTGAAGAAGTACAATTGGCTTTTGAAAAAGCTAATAGAGACGCAAGCAAACTCAAGCACGAGTATCTAACTCTTGAGCACTTGACCTTTGCTATCATGTGTGTCGAAGAGTTTGGAGTGACTCTAACCGAATTAGGCATTGACTACGAAAGTCTTAAGAATCGTTTAGAGAATCATTTACTCAACGAGTGTGACGATATTGTAGTCGAGGTGAAGTGCAAGGCAAAGAAGACACGAGCAGTCGAGCGTGTAATGCAACGGTCGTTCGCACAAGCACTGTTTTCTAATCGAGACAAAGTTAGCTTAGCTGATATTATTCTAAGTCTTCTTCACGAAAAGAACTGTCTCGCTACGTACTACTGTATACAAGCTGGTGTTACTAAAGATAAGATAGCTGAATTCTTGTACAGTGAGTTTATGTTCGAAGAAGGCCTCGCAGCTGGAGGCGGTAAGCATGCAAATTCGCTTGAACGGTATACTGACAACTTGACCGAAATGGCTGCTAATGGTGAGATTGACCCGGTTATCGGTCGTGCTGAAGAAATCGAAAGCATTGCTTTATCGCTTGGCCGACGTGCTAAGAGCAACGTAATGTTAGTAGGCGACCCAGGCGTTGGTAAAACTGCCATTGCTGAGGGACTTGCTTATCGTATTGTTAACAAAGAAGTTCCTAAGTTCCTTGAAGAGTACGAAGTGTTTAGTCTTAGAATTACTACACTACTTGCTGGAACTCGTTATCGAGGCGAATTCGAAGAACGCATGGACGCATTGCTCAGTGAACTTACTCAGCATGATAAAGCTATTTTATATATCGACGAAGCACACATGATGAGCGGCGCAGGTGCCGGGCAAGAAGGGTCGAATGACCTTGCTAACATTCTTAAACCAGCGCTGTCAAATGGTACTATTAAAGTCATCGGCAGCACTACCTGGACTGAGTTTCGCAAGCACTTTGAAAAAGACAGCGCATTAATGCGTCGCTTCCAGCGTGTAAGTGTTGAAGAGCCGAGCGAAAAAGATACAGTATCAATTCTTACTGGTATTAAGAAGTACTACGAAAAGTATCACAAAATTAAAATTCATAAGAACGCACTTACTCGTGCAGTTGAGCTTAGTGTAAAGTATCAGCATGATAAAAAGCTTCCAGACAAAGCAATTGACCTAATTGATCAAGCTTGCGCACGTTTTAATCTCCTTGACGGATTCGACGGCAAACGTGTAGTAAAGGCTCCTGAGATCGAAGTTGAAATGGCCAAGGTTCTTAAGATGCCTGTCGAAAACATTCGTGAGCGTGAAACTACAAATCTTGCTAACCTTGAGTCAAACATTAAAAGCTATGTATACGGTCAAGACACTGCGATTGAACAAGTTGTAGACAAGATCCTTGTAGCACAAGCAGGCCTTAAAGATCGTAACAAGCCAATTGGTAGCTTTGTATTTATGGGGCCAACTGGCACAGGCAAAACTGAAACTGCTAAGCAAATCGCAGACAACTTAGGTGTAGAGCTTGTACGGTTTGATATGAGTGAATATCAAGAATCGCACAGTGTATCTAAACTGCTTGGCTCGCCCCCGGGCTACGTGGGCTACGGTGATAGTTCCGGTAAGCTGATTAATAAGCTACAAGAACATCCTAACTGTGTACTGTTGCTTGACGAGATTGAGAAAGCACATCCGGACATCAGTCAGATTCTGCTACAGGTAATGGACTACGGTAAAATCTCCGGCGGCAACGGAAAAGAGATTGATGTATCTAACTGTGTGCTGATTCTCACTACTAACCTCGGCGCTGCTGATAGTGAAAAGAACACAATCGGCTTTGGCGATGCTGCGCAGAAAGTGTACAAAGACGCTGCGTTTAAGAAGTTCTTCTCGCCAGAGTTTAGAAACCGTCTTGACAAAGTTGTTACATTTAAATATCTTGAAGAATCTGTAATCGGTAAGATTGTTGAGAAATTTATCAGTGAATTACGTGTTACACTTAAAGGTAAGGGCGTGACTGTAAAGCTTGATAAGGCTGCTAAAGAATATCTTATGAAGCATGGCTATCATCGTGAAATGGGCGCACGTCCATTGGGTCGAGTTATTGATGAGAAGATTAAGACTCCGCTTAGTAAGGCAATTCTGTTTGGTGATCTTAAAGAAGGCGGCGTAGTTACTATTGGAGCAAACAAGCACATCACTTTGTCTTACGAAAGCAAACAAAATGTTACATGAAGTAATAGCAAGCGGCTTGTTTTATAACAAATACAAATACAAACTTGAGCTAATAACTTGTATAGGTCATTTGTTTCGTTCGGCAGATCGTGCTCTTGCCCGTGAAACAATCGACTTTGCTAAGCAATACATGAATAGCAGCGCTAACTGGGACGAAGCTCTTGAACAAGCAGGTCGTGGTGCGCTGCGGTACCCAACTAAATGGACACTACGTCGATTTCAGCCAACTTCTACAGATATCCAAGATTGCGAAAAACTGTATAACTTCTTAACGGTAACTGCTACGGACACAAAAACAAGAGTAGAACTAAACAATCTTAGTCTTTACTCTAACGAAGAAGGCAAGATTCGTGATATTGCTAAAGAGTTGTCGTGTGTGCATAAGTTACATGTTCAAAAGAATGACAACGTAGAGCCTAACACCATATATCATAGTTTAGCTGACCAATACAAATATAAAATCACTGTGGGGAAAATACACGATACTGCCCTTGCTGCTTATCTCGAAGCAAACAATAACACTTATGTACGTGCAGGAGCAAGTACTATAACAGCAATAAGGAAGAACGCAGCACAGTATTACGGCACATACTACTTTTATGTACGTGACGATAAAGTTTTAAACATAGTTTCTATGTTTGGCTTTGAAATAAAAAGACTCGACAAGTTGCTTCCTAAGTAAAACAGATAAATAACACTATGCCAGGAAACAGTGTTACAATTTTATCATCACAAGTCCACCCAGGGGACAGTTCAGTTCAAACTGCAACAAGCGACAAAGTAAAAGGAGACGGATACTTTGGTCGTTCAGACGGTCTTCATACCGTGCAAATCAACCTTACTAATTTCTCAGGAGAGATTACCATACAAGGTAGTCTTTCCGTAGAACCCACTGACGAAGATTGGTTTACTGTTGAACTTTCATCAGTTGACCCGACTACTATGCTAATTGCTACAGTTGACACTACTGGAGCTATTACTGCTTCTAATGATAATAAAATAACGCTATCGAGTGTTAGCTACGATAGCGAGAATTCTAATGTAAACTACAACTTTACTGGTAACTTTGTATGGCTTAGAGCTGTAGTAAGCGGGTGGACGACAGGTAGTATCAGTAGTATATTAATGAATTATTGAGGGTAAGAGGGAATGACGCAAGAACATATTAACATAGGTTCAGCAGAACGAGCAGGCGACGGTGAAAGTCTACGCACTGCTTTTGCTAAGATCGAAAGTAACTTTATTGAACTGTATGCTCGCCAAAGTACTGCTGACGGTAACACCTTAACCCTTGATGTAAAGGGTGATATATTAGGCGACGATAGTACTGTAATGGTAGATTCGTCTAATAATACTATTGTTGCCACAGGCGGTATCACAGGCAACGTAACTGGACAAGTTAGCGATCTATCTAATCACTCGTTGTCAGCGTTAAGCAATGTAAGCAACACAGTGCCGAGTACTGGGCAAGTACTAAAATGGAATGGCTCAGAATGGGAAGCAGGTGCAGATAGCGGTATAGGCGGCGATGGCGCTATTACTATTGCCGGCGACGACAGTACACAGCGTACTATTAACGGTGGCGAAACACTTAGTATTTTAGGCGACGCAAATATAAGCACTACTACAGACGCCGAAGGCGTACTGAGTATTTCACTTAGCCCTGTGGTAGTTGCTGACGTTAAAGGCAATGTACTGGGCGACGATAGTACTGTAATTGTAGACTACTTAAACAATACTGTAACTACTAATGTACTTGATGTTACTACAGACGCTAAAATAAATACACTGTACACAGCAAATATTGATACGCTTGACAGTAGCGCAATTAACATTATACCGCCTGCTATATTTAATTCAGATGTTACTGTAGGAAATACACTGTACACAGCAAATATTGATACGCTTGACAGTAGCGCAATTAATATTGCACCACCTGCTATATTTAATTCAGATGTTACTATAGAAAATACACTAACTTTAACTACTCCGACTGATTTGCCAACAGGCACTACAATTGGCGGTGCTACTATTAATACTGGTGAGATAGCTGGCGCAAACGTTACAGTAAGTGACGATCCGCCGGTTGGTTCTGATATCGGAGACTTATGGTGGGAATCAGACAGTTTACGCTTAAAAGTAAGGTATAACGATACTTGGATTGATGCGCTGCCAGTTGGCGGAGGTATCGGTGGTGCTGATGGAAATGCTAATGTTACAGTTAGCGATGATGCGCCAGGAGGCACTCCAGCATCCGGAGATCTTTGGTGGGAATCAGACACTGGTAGATTAAAAATTCGTTACGATAACTTTTGGGTAGATGCTTCACCAGTCGGCGGTGGCGGAGGATCTTATACCCCAGCAACAGCAAGCGACTGGAACGGAACAGCACCAACGACTATTGGTGCTGCTATTGATCGACTAGCAACACTTGTAAAAACACTAAATAGTGGCACCGGCGCTTAACTATAAATTTTTAAAACGGAGAGTAATAAATGGCTATAGAATTTCCTTCTAGCCCAAGTGTGAATGACACGTATGTTGTAAACGGAACTACATATACGTGGAATGGCACTAGCTGGGAATCAAATATAACAGCAGCATCATTTAACCTTACTGGTGATGTAACTGGTAAGGTAACTGGTGATGTGTCGGGATCAGTTTTTTCTGATGATAGCACGTTACTTGTAGACGGTGTGAATAGTACTATTAACGCTACTGCTTTAACAGGTGCACTACCTGCGATTGACGGCTCGGCGTTAACTGGAATTGCTGTGGACGGTGCTGACTTTTCTGGCAACTTTACAGGCTCTATCTTTTCCGACGACAGTACACAAATTATTGACGGTATTACTGGTGAAGTCACCGGTGCTGTAAATAACACTACTACTACATCTACAACAGTACAAACTACGCAGATTAGCGGCGTTGACTCATCAGATATAACTGTTAATAACGGTATTAATTTTACTTCCGACGTTACTGTAGACGGACAACTTTCAGTTCCGAATATTGTTACGCCTGATAGCTCTGCACTACGCATTGAGAACATTGCTAACTTCCAGTCAGACGTTGATGTAGACGGCCGCTTAACAGTAGGCGGCAACGACGTACAAAACCTAATCGGCGACGGTACAGGCGGTTACGAGTTTACCGGTGGTTTTGAGAATAGAACAACTGGTAGCGCTGGTGTTAGTGACATCGGTACTGACGTAGAATATACTTCTGCGCAAGTACTTACACAAGAATGGATGAGATTTGGTTTTAGTTCCGAAAGACAGTTAGCAAACGATAAGCCGTATTGGACTAACGGAGCAGGCGGAGCTGATGAAGCACCTGGCGCTATTTACGGCGCTGATGCTAACAACTTACCAGATGGATTTTTTATGGACGGAAGCACTGCTCGACCAGACGCTTATCGCGGTGTTGGATTGTTCTCCGGCGCTTATATGCCAACTGGCGTAACTAGCATGTTTGACTTTGCTGAAGACAGTTCATTTAGTCCATACAACGAAGCACAAACATCAGGCAGTTTACAATATAACGCTGCTTCGGGTTCATACAATATGAGTCAACTTACTACAGGCGACTTTACATCGTTTAGATTTGACTTTAATCTAACACCGCAATTTGCAAATACAACTGTAGAAGTTGGACTTATTTGGCAAACTAGAGACGCAAGCGACAACGCAACATTTACATTTGCTCTTACAGGTGAACCAATCTTCTTTGGATCAGGCACAACAGGAAGAACATTCCTAAACCGTCCAGTTATGACAGCATATCTTGCTTCTGTTGAAGATGTAAACGCAAGAGCATTACCGGCAATACGAGCAGACCAGCCAGTGTTTGTACAGCCACTAACAACATTATTTGTAGTAGGGAGATAATTAAAAATGGCGATAAGAGTAGTTCGAAATAACAACGGTAACTGTGTAACCTTTGTAGGCTCATCGCAGCCGGCATATTGGAACGCTTGCCTTAGCGGACAAGTTAACAGTGATGATAGCGGTCGTGTTGACGTTGTTAACGACGTTAGAACCACAGATGACAACAACCCGGTATACGAATTCTACGGTGTGCCTTACACTGAATTCCAAGACGCAGACGGTAATAGCTTTAGTGACTCAACAGAGGCAGCAGCATATATTACTGAAAAAGCAAACGTAATCGGCGGCGCTATTGAACTTGATGCTATTACTGTTGTAAACTTTACACGTGATAACACTAACACTTCTGTACTTACATCGCTCGGTGATAGTTTTGGCGTAAACAGTGTTAAGGCTATAGGAGATGCTGATGGTAACATTACCATTCGAGAGGACGCAGACACAGGTGTTGCGCTTTACACTTCAATTAGACCTTACAATGTTACGATTAATGGACAGACACAGACTACGGCACTTAATGCTGTAATAAACGCACTAAACGCACTGTTTAATGTTACACCGGTTGGCGCAGGCGCCGACGATCCTACTGTGTCTAATCAATACGGTCAAACTACTCCTAATATAGGTACGTTTGGTAACGTTACTATCTCCGGAGGTATTGCTACAAAGGGTTCTAACTCAGGTTCGCAGTTTAATGATGGTTTCTATACTATAGGCCAAGCAGTTAATAGCTCGGGCGAGTACTTTGAATTTGATAACACCGGTTATGCCTTTGATCGTAAGTTTACAATTGGTTTGTTAGAAACCAGTAAGTTCGACGCTGGCGATTCTACTACATTACTTGAGAACATAACCAGCCTCGGCAGCGTATTGGATCTTGCTGTAAGGCTTGGTCCAAACGCAGCGTTTGAAAACAGTGATTACGGTGTTGTAATTGAAAATGGTTTCTACGAAGCGCCTGGCAAATCTTTCCAGTTCCGTGCTGGTGTTGACAACACCGGTAGACTATCCATTAGTCACTATAAAAACGGCGAATGGTTAGTAATCGTACGTAGTGCGTTTATTATAGACTCTAGTGAAGAATATATGCTAGTATGCCATATGGTTAAAGAAAACGCTCAAGTTAACGTTGGCACTGTTAGGACTAACAGTCTTGTAAGCGACGTTCCTTTACAATATCGCTACATTGAATCACCAGACGGTTCATTCTATTACCCATTGTTTTCAAACAGATCCGAAGCTGATTACGTATCACAAAACGCATTTACGCTATTTGGTGCTCCGTACGTTAACGATACTGACACTAATAGCGACGGCTTCCACTCACACTCGCATGTATTTATAGACGAGCCAACTAATACAACTTGGTACATGCCAGACAACTACATGTTCCACGCTAATAGCTCCGCTCCGGCTAATACAGCATCAATAACATATACTGCTATTCAAACAAACGCAGACGGAGACTATGTCCCAGCAGCGTACAGCAGTAGTACTAGCTATACGTTTAATGAACTAGATAGTGTCAACATTGAGATAACCCCAACAGATATTTCGTACACTACTATTGTATCTGGGTTACCGCCGTGTATAACACACAGTGGTCGCTATCTTACTGGTACTATTGATCCAATATCGGCTACTGAAACATATACTGTCACTATTACACGATCCAACACTTTTGGCTCGTCAGTTGGCACGCTGTCTATTACACTAAACGACAATGCTAACTTAGGTAATATTGCTGATTTTACAGAAATAGACGGCAACTTCTATCAACCTAATCAGTTATTCCTCGATGAGGATGCTGTTGCTCAGTACGATGTACAAATTAATCAAGACGAGCAACTCACTTATAGCTTTAATAGCGCCAGTACTATACCGCCAACTATTGGTATTTTAAGTGCTACTGGTCAAAATGCCGTAACTGCGTATGATAGTTCTACTGATACGTTAGGTGTAGGCACTAGCGGGTCATCCCCGGGCACTGACTTTAAGTGGAGTACAATGTGGGATTTGCGTTTTATTACGTTTGCTAGTATTGTAGGCGGTACGTTAAGCGGTAACGATAATGAAAAAGATCACTTAGTAGGATGGGACGATAACGACGTAGTATTTGGTATTTCCAATGACAACCTGAACGTAACAATTGCGCTAAAGTACGGTACTGATGGTTATCTCCGTTTGTACCGCAACGGCGCACTTTTAAAAACGTCTGCTAATACTTTCTCAGGCGCACAAACACTAACTATTGCTGCGTTTGCTGATCAAACGCAAAACAGTGTGTTTATACCTAGCAACTTTACTATCAGCAACCAAAACGCAGGTTCTACAACTGCGCCAAGTGGATTTAAAACACCAATTGCCGAAGGTGCTATGGCTACGTCAACACTACTTGGTAATGTTAGCACTGATGATTCAACAACACACGACGCTGCTGCTGAATTGAACGCTGTGCTTAATCTAAACCATAGATTTATACTTCCAAAGACTTGGGTACAAACTAATATTTTACCGTACATTGACACCACAGGCGCTGATGTATTCTTTGGCATACCAACAAGTAGTGTTAACTGGACTGATGTAGCACTTAGCGACTTTGATGCTGTAATTAGTTTTGAAGGTACTGCTAACCCAGCGCACACATCAAGACTAGAAGTAGCAAGTAGTGATTCGAGTGTTACTGATGATACTACAAATATTAACTCTTTAACCAACGCTTTCTTTGACTATGCTCTAGAATGGGACGGTGATGACCTACACGTTATTGCTTGTAACATCGGCGATATTAACACACAGCCTTCAATTAGTAACGGTGGACAGTTTTCACGAGTTATGACTTATCACAACTATGTACCAGACGACTCTGCAAACGGAAGTTTACCATTGTTCTTTGCTGTAGATGACCAGGGGCAAGTTAACCTAACAACTAGCGGACTACAAGAAATACGTACACCGTTTGGTGCTAACGATATTTTAGTTGCTGAAGGTTCGACAGGCAACGGGCAGTTTAAAACACAGCCAGCAGCCGCAGCCTTTGACGCTAGCGTTAACGGTCACGCACCTTCAGGGTATGGGTTTACCTTTGGTGGTGTAACGACTGTAAATGCTGGTTACACATATCGTTTCATCTACCATCCATCTATGGAAACTGATGACAAGATTGAGTTCCGTCTTGCTTCTGATAATACAACAGTTTACACAACTGGTGTTACAACATTCGGTTCTGGGGATCCAAGCACTGATACTCCTTACAAGGGTATTCAATTTATTGTTCCTGCTGATGCTCCGCCGCTGACGCTGTATTACTACAACTCACACAGCGGTGGTTCATATGATGCTGGTCGTGCTGTGTCAATTTCGGGTTCCACCTACGTTGCGTCTATTACTGGTATCACAAAAGAAGGTCCAGCAGCTAACCAAACTGGTACTAACGTGATGGACGCTGGTGAGTATGGTTGGATTAGTCTTAATGAGCAGTTATCTGCGGGTGAAAGACTTGTTCTTGATAACGCCTTCTTGGAAAACTTACTTAACACAATGAGGGAATCTGGAGACAACTCAAATACCACAGGAATTAATTGTACAATAGGGCTTAGGGGTCCAAACTTCACCAACACTGCAGAAATACATGGTCATGATATAAGTGGTCAGTTCTTAGGTAATCATTACATAAGGTTAATTGCATTAGGTATCCGTACAAGAGAAGCTGGTTGGGTAATACACAGCAATGGAGTAAACGGAAATAACGGGTCGGTTAACACAACTAGTGGCTTTGCTTCTGTATGTGGATTCTTGGAAGTAACCAACTCTGGTAATAACATCAGATCGGGTATGGGATCCAATGGTTCTTATAGCATTGTTCAAGGAGATGAGTCAACAAAGACTTATGGCGATTGGACAGGTTATAAACGACAGACGGGTGAACAAGGATACGGTATCACAAGTGAAGATGTTGTAATGGGCTTCTGGACATTCAATGCTGGGGATTTTGATGGTGACCTTATAGATTGGACAGATATAACTGAAGTATCTGTTCCAACTCCGGCTGCTACAATTACCACTCCTTGGACGAAAGCACTTGACTTTAGTGGTTCTTCTGAGCGTGCTAAAATGACAGTGAGCTCGGCCACATATAATGTTCTGCGTATGGGCGATTTGGGGACGACAATAGCTGCACCTACAACTAGTGGAAATACGTCTAGTGCTAGCACCGCAAAACCTTGGGCTACTACGATCGTGTTTAGTTCTGATAACAACTCAAGTAACCAACACATTTGGAACCAAGGTGAGGGTGCCGGAAGCACTGATGACAACATCTATCTGCGTGTTGGCTCAGCTCGTGACCTACACTTTGGTTGGGGTCGAACAGGTGCATTGAACGAATGTTCACTCGGTACTCTTGCAAGTGGTTCAGGCAACTGGTCCGGCATTTATATTGCCCATACAGGCGAACGCCTAAGTGGTTCTAATGCTACAGCAGCAAACCTTGCGGATTGTTTTGATATCCGGTTCGTAGACCTTTCAACTGGTGTAGTTGGTTCTCAGCTAAGTACATCATCTAATTGGTCAACCAATGGTGGTCGAATGGATCGTGCTATTCTTGGTGACTTTACAATTGGTGGTCGTGATTCTAACCGCAACTTCCACGGTAAGATTGCTTCCATGGTAATAACGACTCTGAAGCTGAGTGTTTCTATGCCAGATGCTACTGAAATTAGCATGATGGTTCGCGACCCAAAGCAGTGGGTAGACGACTACAGAGTAGGAGAGACTTACCGCTATGCTCCTTACAGCTATAATAATAGCAACTTCCAGCGTGGCAACTTCAGCTCAATCTCTAGTACGCAGGTTTGGTTGATGGGCGATAGCAGCAGTGATGCCTATGCCAAGATTCGAAACCAAGTTTGGGATGCGCAACAGAGCTATACCACTATGGATATGGTTTCGATGGTATCCAATGATATTGAAACGGTGAATATTTCCGGTCTGACATAAAACAATAGGGGAGTGTAATAGCTCCCCTATACTTCTCTTTATGATAAATACTACAAATAAGGATTTATCATGACACAATTCATAAGATTATTTGTCAATAAGCAGCATCAACTTTCTGAATCGGGTATTCCTTACACTACTCTATTAGAATCAGATGATCCCGATGTTAGTGTATACCATTGGGAAGGCAACAGCACACTTACAGAGGCAGAAGCAGACGACTATGCCAATACACTGTCAAGCTACTTACTAGAAAATGGTATTACAGATTTTGACATAGAAATCTCAATGAGTGAGGAAGACATTATGAACGAGCAACGCAAGCTATCGCAGCGTCGTATTACAGAACACTGGAATCGCACTGTAAAGCCAATTACTGAAGGAAGATCAGGATCGCACTATAACGGTGCTTTTGCTTATTCCCAAGAAGCTACTAAAGTAATTAACGAGCACAGACGGTTTAAAGAAATTGAACTTAGTGAAGAAGTTACACTAGAAGATCACGAAGACTTTCATGAAATGTTTGGTCACCTTGCTTATAGTGTCGACGAAAGCGATTTGTTCGAAGCTGAGTACCGCGGACGTAAAGTTAAATTAAACAAGCCAACACGGGGCGATGTTAAAAAGTTTAAAGTATATGTCAAAGACCCTAAAACAGGTAACATAAAAAAAGTAAACTTTGGACACGGCGGCACAAGCGCTAAACGTCCTACTATGCGTATACGTAAAAGCAATCCAAAAGCTCGTAAGAGCTTCCGTGCTAGACATAACTGCGACAACCCGGGTCCGAAGACCAAAGCACGTTACTGGAGCTGTCGCAAATGGTAGATATGAATCCTAACTTTGATGTACCTAATGACTTTCTTACGTACATGAGAAACGATCGAGACTTTTATACAAAGCACTACTACCCTACTATGAGCAGAGCTAGTGACATTGTAGATCTAAAGAAGACAGTAAAGCCAAAGCACTTTATGCCTATGATTAAAAAAGGTGTAGGCTCGTACTGTAAAAAGTACGATATGCCTCAAGAAGTGTTTGCTAAAGAAATTATCAAAGAAATACTTAACATTCTTTCAAGCGAAGAACTTCCAAGAATCCAAAAAGGTGAATACAAATGTATTTGAGTGAGCTGCTAAATGAAAATCGCGATATAGAATGGAATAATGTTCACGCTATCGGTCAGTACCATTATCAAGATATGCTTAACGCTAATGAAGCAATTGCGTATTTTCAAATGCTAGG
>ENA-OREM01000288-OREM01000288.1-marine-metagenome-genome-assembly--contig:-NODE-288-length-39781-cov-5.441542_pt1 | contig 39781 bp, 31 predicted proteins | sample MGYA00248623_ERZ508561 | MGnify/ENA primary metagenome ERZ508561 (study PRJEB26227, sample SAMN06264494) | marine metagenome | isolation source: Columbia River Estuary | place: USA:Columbia River Estuary...
AATCGAGGTCGTCGGTCCAGTAAATTGACTTCTCATCAAAGAAATGTTGCAATAAAGATGCATTTGCAACCTCTTGCTTGAACACGTGTAGCGCAAAAGCTAAGTCTTCTTCCTGCCCTTCCAACCCATTGTTCATGTGTTCAAAATAAAGTTCGGTGTCCATGAGGTGCAGGTACATTTTTTTGAACATTTCTTGGTTTTCGGCACCGAGCCAGTTGACCTTGCGTTGTTCTGCTAATTTGTAGAGATTGGCATGAGAAGCCAATTGCGCAATCACCTGATTGTCTACAAATTTCATGTTTGGATGAAGATCTTCTTCACTTGGACGCATTTTTTTCTTGAGCTCAGCCTGTCTGTTCTGGGCAGCGCGTTGTAGCTCCGGGAGCGCCAACAATAAATACAAGTACATGTCGTACATGCGTTCAATAGAAAGCAATAGTTCTTTCTCTACTTTATGCGCATCTTCTTCGTGCCCTTGAAAAAATGCATAAAGAACTTGTAAAACTTTGATTCTGAGGTGTCTTCTGTTGAGCATATTAACGGTTGAGGCTTCCTTTTGATTGAATGCGTTCTTCTGCCATCTGATTGGCAACTTGATAACTTGGAATCCCTTCTTGTTGAGAACGCATTAATATGCGGTCAATGGTAGTATAAATTTCTTCAGCTTTTTGTTTGGCCCACTCGAGCGAAAGCCCCTCTACTTCAGAAAAACAATTGATCACACCTCCGGCGTTTAGCGCGAAGTCTGGTGCGTAAATGATGCCTTTTTCCATCAGGATTTGACCGTGCTTTTGCTCTTCTTTGAGCTGATTATTGGCCGCTCCTGCAATGACGCTGCAGTTGAGGCGAGAAAGGGTGTCGTCGTTGACGGTTGCCCCGAGCGCGCATGGCGCGTAGATGTCCATATCTACGTCGTATATTTTGTCGGGAGCAACAACTGCAACACCATGCTTGGCATGCAGCGCTTGAAGAGCCGCATCATTGATATCAGTGATGGTCACTACTGCGCCTTCGGCCACCAAATGATCCACTAAATAGGCGCCCACGTGTCCAATTCCTTGAACTGCCACTTTTTTACCTACGAGTGAATCTGAACCAAATTGGTGCTTAGCAGCCGCTTTCATGCCCATGTAAACACCAAAGGCAGTTACAGGTGATGGATCGCCGCTTTTGCCTGGCAAACCAACAACGTGCTTGGTCTCTTTGCTCACATGCACCATATCTTCCGGAGAAATGCCGACATCTTCGGCAGTGATATAAGATCCTGCCAACGTGTTGACAAATTGACCAAAACGTCTGAAAAGGGCTTCTGACTTCATGGTTTTGGCATCGCCAATGATTACAGCCTTACCGCCGCCTAAATTGAGTTGAGAAATCGCGTTTTTGTAGGTCATACCGCGGGAAAGACGCAAGACGTCAGTGAGTGCTTCTTGTTCGTTTTGATACATCCACATTCGAGTACCACCGAGCGCTGGCCCTAGTACGGTATTGTGAACCGCAATGATAGCTTTGAGACCTGTAGCTTTGTCGTTGCAAAAAAGGATGTGTTCATGGCCCATGGCTTGCATGGGTTGAAGAATGGGATTCAGAGCTGAATCTACCAAAGGAGAGACTGTCAAATCAGACATGTTTTTGAAATGAGTTCGTTCACTAATTCTTATTTGGCGTAACTTTACGAGCGCAAATAACTTGGCAAAAGTAGAAAAAAACCATGAAGTCCCTCCGATACATCAACAAATACTTTGTAAAGTACAAATGGCGTTTCCTCTTAGGGATTCTCTTCACGGTCATCAGCAATTATTTTGGCGTTCAAATGCCCGCCTTTTTCAGCGACTCCATTGACCAATTTCAGCAGCAAATTCAAAGCAACGACCCCAGTGCTTATTTGTGGCTGGCATTAGAGCTTGGCGGCATTTACATGGGCTTTTCGTTACTGAAAGGCTTCTTTCTTTTCTTGATGCGTCAAACCATTATTGTGATGTCGCGCTACATAGAATTCGACCTCAAAAAAGAAATCTACGACCAATACCAAGCACTAGACCAAAGTTTTTACAAGCGCAACGCCACCGGCGACCTCATGAATCGCATCTCGGAAGATGTCGGATTGGTGCGCATGTATACAGGTCCAGGCATCATGTACACCATCAATTTGGCGGTCAGCTTTATTTTGATCGTAGGTAAAATGATGACGATTTCGCCAAGCCTTACCATTTACGTTCTGTTGCCGCTCCCTATCATGAGCCTATTGATTTACAAGGTTTCTTCCACCATGAATAAAATGAGTCTTGAAGTGCAAAAAGAACAATCCTTTCTCAGCACGCTTGCCCAAGAATCATTTGCAGGCATCCGTATCATCAAAGCTTACCAGCGCGAAGAACAAACGAGTCAGAAAGTAAGTGAATCTGCAGAGCGCTACAAGAAACAAAGCATGCGCTTGGTATTGGTCAATGCTTTTTTCAGCCCAACCATCATCTTTTTAATTGGACTCAGTTCCATGATCGCCATTTATTACGGTGGCTTATTAACCTTTGAAAAGAAAATGACAATTGGCGGTATTGTCGCATTCATCATGTATGTCACCAACCTCACTTGGCCCTTTGCCAGCTTGGGCTGGATCTCTTCGATCATACAGCGCGCAGCAGCCTCACAGCAACGCATCAATGAATTTCTTCAACGCCAGCCTAAAATCAAAAACGACACCGATTTAGCTTGCCCGCTTTCATCGGGCATAGAACTTGAGAATGTCAGTTTTGCTTATCCAGATAGTGAAGCGACCATATTATACAACGTTTCTTTCAGCGTTAAAAAAGGAGAAACCCTGGCTATTATTGGCTCAACAGGCAGCGGAAAATCAAGTATCTGCGCCCTTCTCGCCCGCCATTTTGATCCAAGTTCAGGACAAATTAGCATTGACAATCGGGCTTTACCTGCTTATTCCCTCACTGATTACCGACGTCAAATTGCCGTAGTACCTCAAGATGTATTTTTATTCTCTGATTCAATCGCCAATAATTTAAAATTTGGCGTAGAAGAGGCAGCACTGAGTCAAACTGACCTAGAAATAGCTTGTAAAAAGGCTCATGTCTTGCATAACATCCAAGATTTTCAAGAAGGTTTTGAAACCATTCTTGGAGAAAGAGGTGTGAATTTAAGCGGAGGTCAAAAACAACGTATTTCCATTGCACGCGCACTGCTAAGAAATCCCCGTTTACTGATCCTCGACGACTGCCTTAGTGCTGTAGATACCGAAACCGAAGAAATCATCCTCGAAGAATTACAAAAAGACGCAAAAACGCGTGCTACTGTTATTGTTTCTCACCGCATCTCCTCTATTAGAAATGCCACCAAAATCATTGTTCTAGACCACGGAAAAATCATCGAATCCGGAACACACGAATCTTTACTTGCTCAAAAAAGCGCTTATTACGAGATGTACCAATTTCAATTGGAGCAAGAGATGCAAGCTAAAAACAACTGATTATTAACACTTATCAACCTTTCATTGTTGATCTTTTTTTGAAACATTAATGCAATCGATTGCGTACATTCGGTTAAACCAATTAAAACAAACAACTATGAAAAAATTAATGATTTTTGTAGGGGCATTAACATTGACTGGGTCATTGTTCGCTCAAAAACCTGCAAGTGATGACGCGAAGTACTCACTTGAGGGCTTGGCAAATCTAAACACTACCGACGGTATGAGTTTTGCTGCACCTTCGCTTCGTTTCCGTTATTTTGTAAACGACAACATTGCGGCACGCGTACAATTCGGCTTTGGTGGCGATGGTTCATCTATCGTTTCAACACCAAGTAAAGAATCTTACACTTATGCGAACGCTACAGGTGACAAAACTGGTACTGTAGATATCGCAAGAAGCGCATTTGATGTGCAACTAGGAGCTGAATACCACTTAGCTGGCACAGACAAAATGTCTCCATATTTCACGGGGCATATTGGCTTCGGAAAAGGTTCAGAGGAACAAACTTGGACAGACGTATTTTACTCTAATCCTGCGGATCCTACGAGCGCACTTGGTTACGCTGAAGGCTTTTCAGTAAGTGCTGCAGGAGGTTACAGTACTTTTAGCTGGGGACTTGGTGCAGGTTTTGATTACTATGTAGCCGACAACCTTTACCTCGGTTTGGAGTTGAATTTGACAAGTACAGCCGTTACAAACGATGATGTCGTTAAGAATGTAACAACTCCAGCTGGATCTTCAACAATCACTACACTCGGAAACCAAAAGACTTACACTAACATTGGTGCAGCTCATGGTTCTGTACGTATCGGTTGGAGATTCTAAACAAATCTATACCTAATTCAATCAAGGGGGCTTCGGCCCCCTTTTTTTATTGTTCTTTTGAAAAATTGTAACTTTGCGGCATGGATACAAGAAAGCATGTAGAGGTTTGTTTTACCCCAGGCGAATACCCTTATTACAAAGACGAATTTGAAATTGTTGTCGTGATTGACGTTTTGAGGGCAACATCTGCCATTTGCGCTGCTTTTGACAACGGTATCAACTCTATTATTCCTGTTCCTACTGTAGAAGAAGCATGGGCATACAAACAAAAAGGATTTTTAGCGGGTGCCGAGCGCAAAGGACAAATTGTAGAAGGTTTTGATTTCGGTAATTCGCCTTTTTCTTACATGCGCGAAGATTTCAAAGGCCAAGACGTCGTGCTTACCACTACAAATGGCACCAAATCTTTAGATGTGGCCAAAGACGCTGAAATTGTTGTTGTTGGTGCTTTTCTAAACCTTGATGCGCTTTGCAAGTGGCTAGAAAAACAAGATAAAAACGTCCTCTGCCTCTGTTCTGGATGGCAAGACAAATTCAATCTAGAAGACACCATTTGCGCAGGAGCAATTTGTCAGTATTTAATCGGAACGGGTAACTACATTTCCGATGAAGACTCTTCTATTGCAGCCAAGTATTTATACCTTTCGGCCAAGGACAATTACCTTGGTTACCTGAAATCGAGCTCTCACCGCCGCAGGCTTAAAAACCTGAATCTCAATGAAGATATCAAGTATTGTCTGACTCCAAATCAAACGGAGGTCATTCCAATACTCAAAGATGGCAAACTTATCAATCTTCAAGAAGCTTAAACGCTTTTTTCTTCTCGTTTCAACGGGATTCCTCTTTACTCAAAATCAAACCAAGCTCAATAGCCAATGGGGCTTTGCTGGTCACCAGCGGATCAATGAATTTGCGGTTTATTTGCTGCCTTCTGAGCTTCAGGCCATCTTCATCCAACACCTCCCCTATCTCGTGAGTCAATCAGTGGCGCCTGATCAACGGCGCTATGCCCTTGCCGAAGAAGCTGTAAGACATTACATCGACCTTGATCATTATTATTCAAAAGGTCAAGATCCTTTTTGGAACTTAGCTCAAAATTGGCAAGAAGCCGTTGATTGCCACTCAGCAGACACCCTTCAAGCCTATGGAATTGTACCTTGGCATGTGGTGAGAATGAAATACAGACTACAAAAAGCATTTGAAGAAAAAAATTTGGCGCTGTTACTCAAATACGCTGCAGAAATTGGCCACTACATAGCTGATGCGCATGTGCCCTTACATACTACAGAAAATTACAATGGGCAACTCACCAATCAATACGGTATACACGGGCTTTGGGAAAGTCGCTTGATTGAGCTACAGGCCGAAAACTATAACTACTGGATTGGCAAAGCTACTTATCTACCCTCAGTACAAAAAGCTATTTGGGCAGCCGTCAAGGCATCACATCTGGCATTAGATTCCGTTTTGCAATTTGAAAAAATTGTGACCAAGCAAATTGGAACGAACGAAAAGTTTGCTTACGAACAAAGAGGCACTGTACTCACCAGAGTGTACTCAAGAAAATTTTGTGATGCTTATCACAAAAGCCTAAACGGCATGGTAGAACGGCGCTTGCGTGCTGCTATCTTAATGGTAAGTAGTGTGTGGTACACAGCCTGGGTAGATGCAGGGCAACCTGACTTAAGCAACCTCAAATTGATGCAAGAAAAAGAAAGTCTTGGCCTTGAATCGGACTCCCTGCCAAAAATGCACGCTCGTTGGAAACAACGCAATTGCCACTAACTCAAACTTCTGTAGCGGATGCGCTTAGGTCCGGCATCGCCAAGGCGTTTTTTGCGGTTTTCTTCATACTCAGAATAAGATCCTTCGAACCAATACACCTGAGAGTCTCCTTCAAAAGCCAAGATATGCGTACAAATGCGGTCTAAAAACCAGCGGTCGTGGGAAATCACAACCGCGCAGCCAGCAAAATTCTCGATACCCTCTTCTAAGGCGCGCAGTGTATTGACATCGATATCATTCGTAGGCTCATCAAGGAGTAAGACATTCGCTTCGGTCTTGAGTGTCATAGCTAAATGCAATCTATTGCGCTCACCCCCAGAAAGAATGCCCACTTTTTTGTTTTGATCAGATCCATTGAAGTTGAATTTTGACAAATAGGCTCTCGAATTGATTTTTTGATTGCCAACCTCTACATATTCTAATCCATTGGAAACCACATCAAATACAGTTTTATCTGGATGAATGTCTTTGTGTGACTGATCAACATATCCGATTTTTACCGTGTCCCCGACAGTAAATTCGCCCTTATCTGGGGTTAATTCTGCCATAATCATTTTGAAAATAGTAGTCTTACCAGCTCCATTTGGCCCAATGATACCAACAATACCTGCTGGTGGCAATTTGAAATTGAGGTCGTCGTAGAGGAGTTTGTCGCCAAAAGCCTTGCCGACATGAAGTGCGTCAATGACGTTGTTACCTAGGCGTGGGCCATTTGGAATAGGCATTTCGAGTTTCGCCTCTTTTTCACGAGCATCTTCTGACAACATTTTGTCATAATTCTGCAAACGCGCTTTGCTTTTGGCCTGACGCGCTTTGGGGTTCATGCGCACCCACTCCAGCTCGCGGGCCAACATTTTTTGACGTTTTGACTCTGATTTCTCCTCTTCTTGTAAACGCTTTCCTTTTTGCTCCAACCAAGAAGTGTAATTTCCTTTCCAAGGAATACCTTCGCCACGGTCGAGTTCGAGAATCCATCCAGCTACGTTGTCAAGGAAATAGCGGTCGTGGGTAACGGCAATAACGGTGCCTTTGTATTGTTGAAGGTGTTGTTCTAACCAATCGATAGATTCGGCGTCAAGGTGGTTAGTAGGTTCATCTAGAAGGAGTACATCTGGGTTTTGCAATAGCAAACGGCAAAGTGCAACACGGCGGCGCTCACCACCAGAAAGCGTTCCAATCAGTTGGTCGTCTGGCGGACAACGAAGAGCGTCCATAGCGCGCTCAATTTTGGTGTCTAGTTCCCAGGCATCAAGAGCATCTATTCTGTCTTGTACCTCACCTTGACGCGCAATGAGTTTGTCCATTTTATCGGGGTCAGCCATGATTTCTTCATCCATGAAAGCATTATTGATTTCTTCATACTCAGCTAGGACATCAACAACTTCTTGGGCACCTTCCAAAACAATCTCACGAACGGTCTTATTTGCATCGAGCTCGGGCTCCTGAGGTAAGTAACCTACAGAATATCCTTGTGAGAAGACTACTTCCCCTTGAAATGACTTATCAAGACCAGCAATGATTTTCATTACCGTGGATTTACCCGATCCATTCAAACCAATGATGCCGATTTTTGCACCGTAGAAGAAGGAGAGGTAAATATTTTTAATGATTTGTTTTCCTTGAGGTGTTGTTTTTGACACCCCAACCATAGAAAAAATGATTTTTTTATCTTCTGACATTTGAATTATTTATCGAGTTGGTAATTGTAATACGTGTGGTTTTTCAATACTTGTATAGCTTCTTGAAGAATTTCATTTGTTTCATTGTAGATCTGAAACATCTCATTGGTACTCCATAGGTCTTGTGCAATGACTGCTTTTAAGCGAAGTTTGATGAGCTCTTCACTTATGCGATAATCTTCTGGGACAAATACCAAACTGCTATCTTCCCTAGCTACATGCTCAAAAAACTGGTCCATAAATGCTTGGTCACAAACGAAATTTTGCTGAAAGGATGAGAAATTCGGATATTGTGTTTTGAGTGCTGTCCTGTTAGCTTTGATATAATTAAAAGCAAAGTTATTTACATGGCCGCCACGAATTAAGGCTGAAAAATAGGTGCTATTTTCGGAAGTATCTAAAGAAACAAAAACATCAGGCATAATCCCACCTCCACCATAAACTACACGTTTCGTTTTAAGTGTCTTATACACAAGTGAGTCAGGCATTTTGATAGAATCCTTCAAGAAAAACTCACCATTTAAATAACGCTGATTTAAGTCCTTACGATATGTCTCTGTATCTTGATATGGTTTTTGAATATGACGACCAGTAGGTGTGTAATACCTGGCAATGGTGAGACGTATTTCGGAACCATCGCTGAGTGGCATTGGACGCTGTACCAAGCCTTTTCCATAGGTGCGACGCCCAACGATGAGCCCACGGTCCCAATCTTGGATTGCGCCCGATAGGATTTCACTTGCGCTAGCTGCGTATTCATCAGTCAAAATAAGGAGTGGCCCCTCCTCAAACAAACCCCTTCTACCCGCCTTTAAGTCGTATCTGAGTTGTGCTCTACCTTCAGAGTAAACAATGAGTTTGTCTCCAGAAAGGAATTCATCTGCAAGCTTGTGAGCAGCGTCAAGAAGTCCGCCTCCATTACCTTGTAAATCAAAAATCAAACTTTTCATCCCTAGCTCCTTAAGATCCAATAGGGCATTTTGAACTTCTTGCACAGTTGTTTTGGAGAAGCTATTGAGTTTGATATAACCTATTTCTTTATCAATCATATAGGCTGCATCTACAGAAAAAACTGGAATTTTATCACGGGTAATATTGAAATCGAGCAGCTTCCCTTTTCGACTAATGGTGACCTTGACTTTGGTGCCGAAATCTCCCATCAATTTTTGACGAACTTGGTCATTTTTTATACCTATTCCTGCCACTTTTTGACCGTCTACCTCAACAATCTGATCGCCTGGTAAGATACCCAATTTTTCAGAGGGTCCACCTGCAATGGTAGCTACAATATTTATAGTGTCTTTGATCACTTGGAATCGCACACCAATACCGACAAAACTCCCATTTATAGCCATTTGGGCATCATCTAAATCTTCTTTGGGTATGTAGATAGAATGAGGATCTAGGGCTTCAAGCATGGCTACAATTGCAGTTTCTGTGAGTTTTTGCGCGTCCGGAGAATCTACGTAGAACCGTTCCACATTGTAAAGAACCTCTGCATATTTTTGTGCTGAAGCAGCAGTTTTGTTGGCATCTTGAGACCAACAGTTCTGAAAGAAGAGTAAAGTAAATAAGGGGAACAGATAGCGCATGTCAGAAAATTATAGAACTACAAAAATAAACACTCGAGCAACAAATTGCTCAGAAAGTTTAACTTTGTTATTCACAAATGAAGCAAAAAAAAACCACACAATTCTGGCATCGAACGCCTCGAATGCAAACAGTATGGAATGTCCTTAAAAAAATAAGCGGATATGCTTTTTCGATTTTGGGATCCGCTGTGCTCTTGTATATTGCGGCTACCTTATTTTTATCTCGTATGACCATCAAAGGACAAAATAATAAGAACGCAAGTGTTCAAATCTACCTTATGAAATCCGGCGTTCATACTGACTTTATTGTCCCTGTCCGCAATGAAATTAAAGATTGGCGCACCGAATTCCCCTTAGCAAATACTGGTTTCAAAGACAGCAGTAGTCAATTACTGTCAATAGGATGGGGTGACAAAAACTTTTACATGAATACTCCTACATGGTCTGATCTCACATTCAAAACTGCAATCAGCGTTCCATTTGGTATTGGACCTTCTGCCATTCATGCTACATACTATCAGCAACTGTTAGACGATAGGCCGATTATCAAATTACATTTAACCCAAAAGCAGTACCAAAATTTGGTTCATTACATTGAAAAGACCTTAGTTCGAAACAATAAAGGCCAGACCAAATACATTCAAGCAACCATGCCAGGAGTTGTTACTGGAAACGATGCTTATTATTCAGCAAAGGGTAGATATAATTTATTTTTCACTTGTAATTCTTGGGTCAATGCAGGACTAAAAGCATGCCAGCAAAAAGCGTGTTATTGGACTGCATTTGCGGGAGGCATCTTTTATCAATATGGTAAGTAAACAAATTATCTGCCTTTCCTTCACACTCTATAATTTTTTTGCAATGGGACAAGATTATCTCATATTTATAAATGGTTACAGAGGATTCAAGTACAATTCAGAAATCACATCAAATCAACTTCATTACAAAGATCCCACTGGATATTGGTACAAAATTGATGATACCATCCAACAACGATTTGCAAATACCAAAGCCATTTATTTCGATGCTCATCACCCGCTAAGCACCTCTGCTCATCAAAAATACGGCAAGGCGCTTCGCTCTTATTTATTGTCCCGATTTTGTTGGGTCAGAAAAGAGAGCAGATGGGTACTCAATAAGACTTTAAACCCAAGCGGCTTTCAAGAACGTATAGAAAATGGACGGATCGCAGGCATTGCACTTAGGGAAGAATTAAAGGGGTCCGGACCTGGTAAAGTTCATTTCGTTTGCCACAGCATGGGCTATGCATATATGCTTGGTATGATTGATGTATTACAAGGATACGTAGATTTTGGAAAAGTACTTATTTTATCGCCTGAAAGTGCAAATGCTCAAGGTAGAGATTGGTCACAATTTGATGAAGTTTGGCAATATGGAGCCAGAGCTGATGACAACTTATCACATCCAATTTTTTTGCAAGACGGTATCGCACCACAAATGCCTGTTGTCGGTATTAACGATCTTCCGGCCACAACAAAAGGCGGTAGAGTTTTTATTCCTTCAAGCTATCCCAAGCTAAAATTAGGCTTCATTAAAAGCCATCACCTTGCCTTTTACGATTGGTTTTTCTGGATAGGCCCACATGATTTTGGATATTTTAAGTTGTAGCATATTTTCGTCGCTACAATATTTCTAACTTTGACCTTCAAATGGAGCACAATTACAGTCTACAACCATTCAATACCTTTGGAATAGAGGTCAAGGCAAAGTATTTCGCTACTTTTTCAAATACACGCGAACTCGAAACTTGCTTAAAAGCCCAACCCAATGAACCATTACTCATCCTTGGAGGTGGTAGTAATTTATTATTCACCCAAGACTTTGATGGACTTGTTTTGCGCAACCAAATCACTGGAATATCTATCGTTAAGGAAAACGATCAAAACATCTATGTGAAGGCAGGAGCAGGAGAAATTTGGCATGAATTTGTGCTGCATTGTATTGAAAAAAATTGGGCGGGTTTAGAAAATCTCTCTCTTATACCAGGTTCTGTTGGAGCTAGCCCAATGCAAAATATTGGAGCATATGGTGTAGAAATAAAAGATGTCTTTCACGAATTAAGTGCCTATCACATAGAAAGTGGAGCTATTCATACTTTTAGCAAAGAACAATGCCAATTTGGATACAGGGAAAGTATATTCAAACGCGCTCTTAAAAATCAATACATAATTATTGACGTTACTTTTGCTTTGGCAAAAAATCCAAAGCTCCAAACAAGCTATGGTGCCATTCAAAATGAGTTGGATATAAAAGGAATACAAAATCCAACCATTCGCGATATTTCTAATGCAGTGATTGCTATTCGACAATCAAAATTGCCAGACCCAGCCATTTTAGGTAACGCAGGTAGCTTTTTTAAAAATCCTGTCGTCGATTCTGCCACTTTTAGTAGCATTCAACAAAAATTTCCTGATGTTGCTCATTATGTGGTCTCAGCAAATGAGATCAAACTAGCAGCAGGATGGCTCATAGAACGTGCGGGCTTGAAGGGTTACCGTCAAGGCAATTGCGGCGTTCACCAAAAACAAGCACTCGTTTTAGTAAACTATGGAGGAAGCCTTGGACAACAAATTCTAGATTTATCCACTCACATCATTCATACTATTTTAGATCAGTTCGGCATTATGCTAGAACGTGAGGTCAACATTATCCCATCCTATGAAAATATCGTATAACTGGCTCAAAACATATCTTGATTTTCCTTATTCAGCTAGCGAACTAAGCGAGATTCTCACTCAAACTGGCTTAGAAGTAGAAGGCATTGAAGCCATCCATGAAATACAAGGTGGACTAGAGGGAGTAGTCATTGGGGAAGTACTCACCTGTGAAAAACATCCAGACGCTGACAAATTAAAAGTAACAACTGTAGACATCGGCGCCCCAGAACCATTGCAAATTGTCTGTGGCGCGCCAAATGTTGCCACCGGACAAAAGGTAGTGGTAGCAACGGTTGGATGCACACTTTATCCAAAGCCTGACGAAGCTTTTGAAATTAAAAAAGCTAAAATCAGAGGTGTAAGTTCTGCAGGAATGCTTTGTGCGGAGGATGAATTAGGATTAGGCGAAAGTCATGATGGAATTATGGTTCTTCCCGATGAAGCCATTATCGGACAAGCTGCTGCTGCTTATTTTAAGTTAGCAAATGACATTCAGTTAGAAATTGGATTGACGCCTAATCGCGCTGATGCAATGGGTCATATCGGTGTGGCAAGAGATATCAAAGCAAAATATAATTTGGACCATGAAAAACGACTTGAGTTGATTTGGCCTCAAATTCCATCCTACACTGATGCAAAGCTGCCTGTAATAAATATCCAAATCAAAGATCAAGAGGCATGTAAAAAATATTTAGCAATTGAGATGAACCAAGTCAAAGTCGGTACATCTCCTAAATGGCTCCAAAATAGACTCAAAGCTGTAGGAATTAAACCCATCAACAATGTAGTCGATATTAGCAACTTCGTTCAACGCGAACTTGGCACACCTTTACACATTTTTGATGCTGATCAAACAGGTTATGCTTTGGAGGTACGCCGTGCCGCAACTGATGAAACATTTTTGGGACTTGATCAACAAAAGTATAAACTTGCTGGTCATGAATTGGTTATTGCCAACGAAAATGGCCCGCTCTGCCTAGCCGGAATTTTAGGAGGTCTAGAAAGTGGCGTAAGTCAACAGACTACAAGAATCCTTATTGAATCTGCACTTTTTGACGCCGTAAGCATTCGTAAAGCTGCACGCCAACACGGACTAAATACGGATGCTTCATTTCGTTTTGAGCGGGGTGTAGACCCTGATTTGACACATATGGCACTCTATCGTTGCATCCAACTGCTGCAGGAAATATGTGGAGCACAAATCAATAGCAGTACCTTTGAGTTCATTGGAAACACAGCTGTTCCCATCCGACTAAATCTATCAGCATTGCAATTGAATACAGTAATTGGTAATGAATTACCCACAAATCAAGTTGAGCAAATATTAAAAGATCTCGATTTTAAAATTCATGGATACACAAACGACTGCTGGGATATCAGTATCCCTACTTATCGTGTAGACGTAACAAGGCAAATCGACGTAATTGAAGAAATCTTGCGCATTTATGGACTCAACAACATCAAACTACCAGCTAAATGGAGCTACAGTCCAAGCGCGCCAATAACCCATACCACAACTCAGCAGAAGGCTGTTATTGCTGAATTTCTTGTTGGTCGGGGCTTCTATGAAGTCATGAATAATTCTTTATCCAAGAAGCAATACAGCACCATGCTTGACAATAATTTTGGCACTCCAATCGGCATGCTCAATCCACTTAGTCAAGACCTTGCCAACTTAAGGCAATCTTTGCTATTCGGACTACTCGAAAATATTGCCTACAATCAAAATCGCCAACAGTCTGACCTTCAATTATTTGAATTTGGTCAAGATTATCAAACGCACCAAGAACAACACCTTGAAACTCCTAGGCTTGCCATTGCAATGGTAGGTAAACAAGATTTAGACAATTGGAATGATTCCAAAACAAATCAGCACAGTTTTTTCAGTCTACAAAAAGAAGTCAATGCCGTTATAGAACGCTTCGGATTGAGTTCAGCATGCAGCATTCAGTCTAAAGCCTCCATCCTATTTAAGCAGGGAATGATTATCGAGTGTGATAGAAAAATTTTGGTGGAACTTGGTGAAGTATCAACTGATATAAGACTTCAATTTGACATCAAGCAGCCCGTTTATTATGCACAAATCAATTGGGACTTACTCATAGAACTTGCTGCAAAGAGAAAAATTCAATTTCGGGAAGTCCCTAAGTCTTTTGCAGTACGACGAGACCTCTCCTTGTTAATTGATCAAAACATAAGCTACCAAGATCTAGAAATTTGCGCAAGGAAAGCAGAGACTAAAATTTTGAAAGATGTCCAGTTGTTTGATGTTTACGAAGGTAAAAATCTACCTGCTGGAAAAAAATCATATGCCCTTGCCTTTTACTTACAAGATGCTCACCAAACACTTAGTGAAGTTCAAATTGAAAAAGCCATGCAGCGAATTTTAAGCGTGCTTGAAAGGGACTGTGCCGCTCAACTTCGAGCATAAGAAGACCTAGGCATTACCTTGGCTAAGAAAAAATAATCGAAAATGAATTAAATAGCGCCCAGGTAACGCTCTAAATTTGGGTTGTTCACTAATTCATCAGCCCCTACTACAAGCAATTTTTTAGCTTTAGTAGCATCTAACCAAAGAGCCAAGTTAGTGACTCCAACCTGAAGTGTTCCATTGAGATCAATCTTATGAACTGGCTTTTGCTGTTTGTTATAACGTGCTTTTAATTCCTCAATTTCCGAATCTAATTCTTGATTTTGATTAAAAATTAAAAGACTATCTGTTTGCTCAAAAAAATCTGCGTTTTTATCTTGAACAGAATGTAGTTCGGTGGCCATGCCTTCTGCCCAAGTTTGAATTTTTGAAGAAAAACTGCTGGAAGCAAATAAAAATATTGAGGTTACTTTCATCCTGTTGATTAATTGTCGGCAAATATAGCATGAATAAAGCCTCGCTTACTTGTCGTAGCCCAATATTTTTAAATAATCTTGAGCAGTTTGCTCATTGCTGAAAACTTCAGTCTGTATTTTACCATTTTCATCCCTTGTAATTAAGATATGTTTTGGTTCAGGAATCAGACAATGTTTCAAACCTCCATAGCCTCCTATTGTTTCTTGGTAAGCACCTGTGTTGAAAAATCCTATATACAAGGGATTGTTTTTGTCGAATTTGGGTAAGTAGATGGCATTTGAATGTTGTTCAGAATTGTAATAGTCATCTGAATCACAAGTTAGCCCTCCAAGTAATACACGCTCGTAGTCATCATTCCAGCGATTGATAGGCAACATTATAAAACGTTGATTGATCGCCCAAGTATCAGGTAAATTAGTCATGAAAGAAGAATCAATCATATTCCATTTCTCTCGGTCGTTTTGTTGCTTTTGATGCAAAACACTAAAGATGGCACCCCCACTCTCTCCTACCGTAAATGAACCAAATTCAGTAAAAATATTTGGCTCTGGAATGTCATTATCTTGACATAGACGCTTAATTTGTGTCAGAATTTCTCTGACCATATACGCATAATCAAAATCAAATGCCAAAGACTTTTTTATTGGAAAACCACCTCCTATGTTGAGTGAATCTAATTCAGGACATAGCTTCTTCAAATCAGAATAAACGCGCAAACATTTGGTGAGCTCGTTCCAATAATAGGCAGTGTCATTGATCCCGGTATTGATAAAAAAATGTAGCATTTTTACGCGTACCCTTGGATTTTCTTTAAGAATAGCTTTGTAAAATGGAACAATTTCTCGGTATCGAATACCCAAGCGAGATGTATAAAACTCGAATTTTGGCTCCTCCTCTGATGCGATTCGGATACCAATATTGAGTTCTTTCGAAGTTAGGTTAATTAATTGCTTCAGCTCGTCAATATTGTCTACTACTGGTACAACACGCAATTCATCTTCTTCAATAAGATCAGCAATTTTCTGGATATAATGCGCTGGCTTATAACCATTGCAAATCACATAGCTTTTGGGTTGGAGTTTACCTGCCGATTGAAGACTCTTAACAATATCAATATCGAAAGCTGATGAGGTTTCAATATGGACATTATTTTTGAGAACTTCATCTAGTACAAATGCAAAATGGGAACTCTTGGTGCAATATGAATAGTAATAGTTGCCTTGGTAACCTAAATTCATGATAGCCTCACGAAACCAACCTTTAGCACGCTGTATGTTATTGGATATTTGAGGAAGGTAATGAAATTTGAGGGGTGTACCGTGCTCGTGTACCAATCGCATGAGGTCTATCCCATGAAAGAACAGTCGGTCTTCACGTAAAAAGAACTCATTTTGAGGGAAATCAAAAGTTTGTTCAATCAGGTCAATGTATTTTGTTCTCATGCGTCGTAGTCAAAAATAGTTTTTACGTAAAGGGATTGCGTATGTTTCGCTTAGTCCTTAAAATTTGTGCAAAAATACTGCATTTTGCATGGAAGTAGAGCAACTTAAAATAGTACTTTTGAAAACAGCATTTTTTCCATGTCCTATCTAGACGAATTAAACGAAAGTCAACGCATAGCAGTTGAACATATTTTTGGCCCAATAATGGTGATTGCCGGCGCCGGCTCTGGCAAAACCCGTGTTCTTACCTACCGCATAGCGCATATGATGGAGCAAGGAGTTGACCCATTCAATATTCTTGCACTCACTTTCACGAACAAAGCTGCCAAAGAAATGACCGAAAGGATTGGAAATATAGTAGGAGGCGGTGAAGCCAAAAATATTTCCATGGGAACCTTTCACTCGGTATTCTCCAAAATATTACGTTTTAATGCTGAGAGAATTGGTTTTCCAAACAACTTTACCATTTACGATACACAAGATTCAAAAAGCCTTATCAAGGACATTATCAAAGAACTCAACCTCGACGATAAAACCTATAAACCCAGTATGGTTTTTGGTCGTATTTCTGCAGCAAAAAACAACCTCATCTCACCAGAAGCCTACAGTGCAAACACCGAAATTCAACTAGAAGATAAACAAGCGCGCAGACCAGAATTAGGCCGAATCTATCAATCTTATGCAAATCGCTGTCTCAAAGCGGGCGCTATGGATTTTGATGACTTGCTCTACTTTACAAATGTCTTGTTGCGAGATTTCCCAGACGTGCTACACTACTACCAGCAAAAATTCCAATATATCCTTGTAGATGAGTATCAAGATACCAACTATGCCCAATACCTAATTGTAAAAAAACTGGCCGCCGCTTATCAAAACATCTGTGTGGTAGGCGACGATGCACAAAGCATTTATTCCTTCAGAGGAGCAAATATCGAGAACATACTCAATTTCAGAAAAGACTACCCAGACTTTACTTTATATAAACTTGAACAAAATTATCGCAGTACTAAAAATATAGTTGAAGCGGCAAACAGTATTATTAAAAAGAATAAAGATCAAATCAACAAAACAGTTTGGACAGACAACAACGAAGGATCCAAAATCAAAGTGCAGCGATCTTTAACTGACAACGAAGAAGGACGCACAATTGCGCAAGCAATTTTCGAGCGCAAGACAACAGAAGGTGCTCGTTTTCAAGATTTTGCCATACTCTATAGAACTAACAAACAATCCCGTGCTTTTGAGGAGGCCTTGCGTAAACTCAATATGCCATATAAAATTTATGGCGGATTATCTTTTTATCAGCGCAAAGAAATAAAAGACCTTCTCGCCTATTTTAGACTTACCGCAAACCCACATGATGAAGAAGCGCTTAAACGTGTTATCAACTATCCCAAAAGAGGTATCGGTAAAACTACAATTGAAAACATCATCATTGCGGCAAATCGTTACAATACCAGTATGTGGGAGGTCATTAAAGACTTTCAACGTTTCCCTGCAGAAGTAGGTAGTGCTGCCCGCAGTAAAATCTACGAATTCGTAACAATGATTGACAGCTTTGGTGCAGAACTTGAAAAAACCGACGCATTCACTCTTGCCGAACGCATAGCAAAATCTTCGGGTATTATTCGTGAACTGATAGCTGAAAAAGATAAAGGCCCTGAGGAGGTGGAGCGCTTCCAAAACATTGAAGAACTCTTGGCGGGTATTCAAGAATTTGTGCGCGGGGCAGAATCCGATTCACCTCGCACTCTTGCAGACTTTATGATGGACGTTGCATTGCTCACAGACGCAGACCAAGAAAAACCAGAAGATAGAAATCACATTAGTCTGATGACTATTCACTCGAGCAAAGGACTAGAATTTCCACACATTTACATTGTTGGCCTTGAAGAAAATCTTTTCCCGTCCCAAATGGCGCTCAATTCACGCTCCGAACTAGAAGAAGAACGACGCTTATTTTATGTAGCCATTACGCGCGGAATGCGCAGCTGTATGTTATCCTATGCAACAAGCCGATTCACATGGGGGCAATCTATCATGTGTGAACCATCTCGTTTTATCGATGAAATTGATCCTCAATTTCTTCAGTTTGAATCAGTCAGCAGAGCAGCCAACAGCAGATCTTTGATGGGTTCTGGTAGTTTTGAACGCGGATTTAAAGGCGGTTTAAATAAGCCCCTAGGATCAAGTCCGCAGTTGCGTTCGCTCAAAGAAGTTAGCCAGCAAAAAACTCCCCATTCGAACGATAACACGCCGAGCCTTATGGTTGGACACAACATCTTGCATGACCGTTTTGGAAAAGGAAAAGTACTTAAATTGGAAGGAGAAGGCGCTGATAAAAAAGCAACCATCTTTTTTCCGCAGCACGGATCAAAAACAGTTCTGCTTAGATTTGCCAACATACAAATTATTGAAGATTAATTGTTTAAATGTATTTAATTCAACAATTAAATCAATAAAAAAATGGCGTCACTCGTCCAATAAATCAGGTCTTCTTTCTTTTGTACGCAAATAGGCTTCAGCTTCCCTCCAAGCAGCAACGTCTTTTGGATTTCCGCTCAATAGCACCTCTGGTACTTCAAGGCCATTAAAGATGGGTGGACGTGTATAAACAGGTGGCGCTAATAGTCCATCTTGAAAAGAATCGGTTAGTGCAGATGTTTCATCGTTTAACACACCTGGTATGAGACGCACAACTGCATCTACTACAATAGCAGCTGCTAGCTCCCCACCACTCAAAACATAAGAACCAATGGAGATTTCTTTAGTAATATAAAGATCTCTAACGCGCTGATCCACCCCTTTATAGTGTCCGCATAAAATCAATAAGTTTGCTGCAAGTGATAATTGATTACAGGTACCCTGCTCAAGTAAATCACCGTCTGGTGTCATGTAGATGATCTCGTCATATTGTCTTTGAGATTGCAGCGATTCTATAGCTTTAGAAATAGGTACCACGCTCATCACCATGCCCGCTCCACCTCCGTATTGATAGTCGTCTACATTTCTATGCTTATTATCTGCATAATCTCGCAGGTTGTGTACATGGATTTCAACGTGGCCTTTAGTCTGTGCACGCTGCATAATTGAGGCCGCGAAAGGGCTCGCGAGCAATTCTGGAAGCACTGTAAGAATATCAATACGCATGTTGCAAAGGTAAGTCAATTCGTCACAAATTACTACCTTTGCACAAACCCTATTTCATGATCCAATTATCTGAACGTTTACTTGCGATGGAAGAGTCTGCTACCATTGCTATGGCCAAAAAAAGTAGAGAACTCAAATCGCAGGGCAAAGATGTGATTTCCTTATCACTCGGAGAACCTGATTTCCACACCCCTTCTTTTATTAAGGAGGCAGCTGTGCAAGCATTGGATCAAAATTACACCACCTACACCCCCGTTCCAGGTTATGATGATTTGCGACAAAGCATTGCCCTCAAATTCAAAAGAGATAACGAATTAACCTATACCAAAGATCAAATTGTTGTCTCTACTGGCGCTAAACAAAGTATTGCTAATTTAGTACTTAGTCTAATCAATCCAGGAGATGAAGTCATCATTGCTGCACCCTATTGGGTTTCTTACTTGGAAATTGTTAAAGTTGCAGAAGGCATTCCTGTCATTATATCAGCAGGTATAGACAAAGATTTTAAAATTACTGGTGCTGACCTCGAGGCTGCAATCACACCAAAAACTAAGCTCTTCATGTTCTCTACACCTTGTAATCCAACAGGTTCAGTATACAGCAAGGAAGAACTGCAAGACCTTGCACGCGTATTAGTCAAATACCCTCAGGTTATTGCTATGGCTGATGAAATCTATGAGCATATCAATTTTGAAGGTAAACATGAAAGCCTTGCTCAGTTTCCAGAAATATACAATCAAGTTGTAACTGTCAATGGTGTTTCCAAAGCATGGGCTATGACTGGATGGCGCTTGGGTTATATTGGCGCACCAAAAGAAATTGCTGATGCCTGTGACAAAATACAGGGGCAATTTACTTCAGCTACCTGTTCGATCACGCAACGCGCAACAATTGCAGCCATGACAGCAGACCCAGCAGTACTCAAAGATATGATTACCGCATTTGAGAGCCGTCGCAACTTAGTACTGAATGGATTGCGTCAAATTCCAGAACTTAAAGTAAATAACCCAGGTGGTGCATTTTATGTGTTCCCTGATTGTTCTGCTTATTTTGGAAAAAGTCATGAAGGTCAAATCATCAAGAACTCAGACGACCTTTGCATGTACTTACTTGAGGTAGGATTAGTTGCGTGTGTTGGCGGTGCCGCATTTGGGGACCCCAACTGTTTTCGCATTAGCTATGCAGCATCCGAAGAGATCCTTCAAAAGGCAATAGATCGTATTTCGAATGCACTTGCACAACTTCAATAAGACATGCAAATAAAAGCGCTTTTTGATTCCTTTAATGGCAAGAAAGTATTAGTGATTGGCGATGTCATGACCGATGCTTACCTTCATGGATTTGTTGCGCGCATGAGTCCAGAGGCGCCAGTACCTGTTGTGGACTTACAAACAAAAGAAGAGCGTATTGGCGGCGCTGGAAATGTTGCACTCAACCTCATCGCACTCGGTGCCGAAGTTCTTCTGGCCAGTGTTATCGGAAATGACACTGCCGGTCATGAGCTCCAAAATATGTTTAAAGTTGCAGGTATTAATACAACCGCTGTTCTCTTCTCTGAAGAAAGAAAAACAACTATTAAAACAAGAGTACTATCGGCAGCAAAGCAATTATTGCGTATTGACAACGAGGACCAACACGACCTTAGTTCCGATGAATCAAGCGCATTCAAAGATCGCATTAATGCATTGTTAGAACAAGGTATAGATGGCATTTTACTTGAAGACTACAACAAAGGTGTACTCACTCCAGAAATTATCGAATGGATTATAGCCAAAGCACAGCACTGGCAAATTCCTATCGTAGTAGATCCAAAAAAGAAAAACTTCCTCAATTACAAAGGCTGCACACTTTTCAAACCCAATCTTAAAGAACTTAAAGATGGTCTTGGTCTTGAATTCGACCACCGTAAAGAACCAAATGCCTTAGCGCAAGCCATAGCGCAATTACACGACAAACTTGGCAATACATACACATTTGTAACACTATCGGAATTTGGAGTTCAGCTGTATGATGGTCAAACATATTATCAGCATCCTGCTCATTTGCGCAACATATCCGATGTTTCGGGTGCTGGTGACACCGTCATTGCCACAACATGTCTTTGCTTAATTTGCGGTGCTAGTCCCAATACCATTGCAGCTGTTGCCAATCTTGCTGGGGGCTTAGTCTGTGAACAACCTGGGGTTGTTAGCATCGACAAACAAAAATTACTTGAAGAAGCACTTCAACTCATCTTATAAATTATGTCCCAAAAAATAGTCAAGCCTTACGATTCAGGCCAGTCCAAAAAAGAAGAAGTAGCGCAAATGTTCAATAATATTTCTGCCAACTATGACTTTTTGAATCATTTTTTGTCGTTAGGTATTGACCATCTTTGGCGTAAAAAAGCGGTAAAGCAACTTCGGCCATTAAAACCTAAAGTAATCCTAGATCTCGCAACAGGTACCGGAGACTTCGCCATCGCTTGCCTGCGACTTAATCCAGAAAAAATAATCGGCATGGATATTTCATCTGGAATGCTCGAAGTAGGTAAAAAGAAAATGAAAAAACGTGCCTTTGACCATATCATTGAAATGCAGCTTGGTGATTCTGAAAACATGCCCTTTGAAGATGCATCCTTTGATGCCATAACGGTTGGCTTTGGGGTTCGCAATTACGAAAACCTAGAGAAAGGACTTACAGAGATGCTGCGTGTACTCAAACCAGGAGGGCAAGCCATAATTCTTGAATTTTCAAAACCTAAATCATTTCCTATCAAGCAGCTCTTTGGATTTTACTCCAAAATCTTAATTCCATTTTTCGGTAAATACATTTCGAAGGATAAGCGTGCTTACACCTACTTACCTGAAAGCGTTGAAGCATTTCCCGAAGGCACAAACTTTATGGATGTCTTACAAAAAGTTGGATACCACGCCGATAAACAAATCAGGCTTAGTGGTGGCATCGCAAGCATTTACATTGGACAAAAACCATCCGAACAATAATCCCAATCAAGAATCGTTACTACGGTATGCGTTTATTCATTTTACTTTGTTTCTTTTTGAGTTTTACAACACAAGCTCAGACCCAAAAGCAGCAGCGATATAAAAATTTCGATAAACGCTTTATACATTTTGGTTTCATGTTGGGTGTCAATAGTTCAGACTTTACTGTGATGCCAAAGACTAACGCCTATAATCAATACCAGTTGGTCTCTATAACAAATGACGCACAACCTGGAGGTCAACTAGGAATTTTAACAACGATCAAACTCGGTACGCCTACCATTCGCTTCAGGTTTATACCAACACTTTCATTTCAAGAAAGAGTGCTTAATTACAAAAGTCTTGATACTATTTGGTTTTTAAACGGCACAGGACAGCAACGTATAAATTCTACGAATCTTGAATTCCCTATGATGCTTCAGTTCCGCACCAAACGATACAATAATTTTACCGCTTATTCACTATTTGGCATGCAATATGCTATTGACCTTCAATCTCAGCAAGATGCCTCTCAAAACTACTATGATCCTTTTGTCAAGATCAAGAAAAATGATTGGCAAGGTCAAATTGGAGGAGGTATTGAATTTTTCGCTCCATATTTCAAATTCAGTATGGAGCTCAAATATAGTCATGGATTCAAGAGTAGTTTTATTCAAGACTTTACGCCGGTTTCCAATCCCATTGACCAGCTCTACAATCGCGCTTGGTATTTTTCGCTGATTTTTGAAGGATGAGTAAAATTGTCAATTTTGTTTGTAGCCCTGAAGAAGCAAAGAACACCGCATACCTAGCGCAGCGTATACGTGAGGAGTTAGGACTTGAATATAGCACAGAAACGAATCTTGACTTTAGATGGCGTAAGCGCAGTATAGATGCACGTCAAAAACAAATTAAAATTAATGCAAGTTTTGAAGTTGAAATAGCTTCCAAATTACCGTCTAGATTTTCCCCGCAAATATTTGATTTACTCCACGATAACCCTAAGGTAGTGCATATTATAGGCGCAGGGCCCGCAGGACTTTTTGCCGCTTTACAAGCCTTGACACAAGGCATCAAGCCAATTATCTTTGAACGCGGAAAAGATGTCAGAGCACGAAGACGAGACCTTGCGAAACTTACTAGATCACATGAATTAAATACAGAATCTAACTACTGTTTCGGGGAGGGAGGAGCTGGTACATATTCAGATGGCAAACTCTATACTCGTTCTAAGAAACGTGGCGATGTTCAAAAAGTATTGGAATGGTTGGTCCAATTTGGGGCTAGTGAAGACATTCTTATTGATGCGCATCCCCACATTGGTACGAATAAACTACCTCAACTTATTGAGGCAATCCGCAAACAGATAATTGACGCAGGAGGAGAAATACACTTTGAGCATAAACTAACAGATCTAGAACTTGAAGCAGATAAAATAACACGTATAGAAATCAATGGAATACAACAAATACCGGTTTCTACACTAATTCTTGCAACTGGACACTCAGCTAGAGACATTTTTGAACTCTTGCACTCCAAAAAAATGGAGCTAAGAGCCAAACCTTTTGCACTGGGTGTCCGTGTTGAACACACACAAGCCTTTATTGACTCACTACAATATCACGGAAGAGCAAGCGACGAATACCTCCCAGCTGCTTCATACAGCTTGGTAACTCAAGTAAATGAACGTGGTGTATACTCATTTTGTATGTGCCCAGGTGGAATCATAGCACCCTGTGCCACCTCTGAAGGAGAAGTAGTAACAAACGGATGGTCGCCATCCAAACGCAACAATATATATGCAAACTCTGGCATAGTTGTTGGCATTGAACCCACTGATTTCAAAAATCCAACCGACCCCTTTTGTTGCTTGAATTTTCAAAGGGAGATTGAAAATAAATGTTGGATGGCAGCTGGTCAAACTCAAAAAGTACCAGCTCAATGTCTTAAAGATTTTGTAGAAGGAAAAAAGAGTGAAGATTTTCCTAGATCTTCCTATCAGCCTGGGATTGTAAGCATTAATTTAAAAGAAGTATTTCCTCCATTCGTCTATGATAGACTGCGTCAAGCTTTTATTGATTTTGACCAAAAAATGCCTGGCTTTATTACCAATAATGCAGTAGTGCATGCGCCAGAATCACGCACTTCTTCTCCAATTTTGATTCCTAGGAATCCGATTACTTTCCAACATACACAAGTGTCTAATTTTTATCCGATTGCCGAAGGTGCTGGTTATGCTGGTGGAATTGTTTCTGCAGCAATTGATGGGCTGAATTGTATTGAAAAGATTGCAAAGACCCTGATAAACACCTAATTTTATGGTGTAAAGTGTCTTCCATGAAATTTTGGCCCCTCGTTTTTCTATTATTCATAAATATCAAGGTTAGTGCACAACTCGATACCTTGTTTTGGTTTGTAGCGCCTGAGGTAGCACAGAGCCATGGTGATCGCCCTATTGTCTTTCGTTTTGCCACGCTCAATCAGGCAGCAACTATTACGGTAAGCCAACCAGCAAATCCGCTTTTCCCAATTCAAGTCCTCAGTTTAACTGCAAATGACGCTCAAACACTTAATGTAACCACCTGGATAGATCAAATTGAAAATAAACCAGCCAATACTGTCCTACCTTACGGATTTAAAATTTCAGCCAGCGCCCCTATTATGGCGTATTATGAAGTAACCCCTACTTGTAATTGTAATCCAGATATTTTCGCACTTAAAGGAAAAAATTCGCTAGGAACATCCTTCATTGTGCCAGCTCAAAATTTCTTGAATAATGCATCATATGCCCGCTCAGGTTTCAATATTGTCTCCACACAAAACAATACGGTTGTCACCATCAATCCTAAACAGGCCATCATAGGCCACGCTGCCAATATTCCATTCTCTATTGTTTTACAAAAAGGAGAAACATTCTCAGCCGAAGCAACCTCTACCCTAGCCAATCAACATTTGAGTGGTTCAATTATTACAAGCAATAACCCAATTGCAGTTACCATTCACGACGATTCTATGATGGGCACACCTTATGGGGGTTGTGCAGACATCATGGGCGATCAAATCATCCCAAATCAGGTACTTGGAAGCGAATATATTATCCTAAAAGGCTATCTAAATGGTCCCGATAAAATTTATGTGGTCGCAATCCAAAACAACACACAGATTTCTATTGATGGCGTAGCAGTGGCTACAATCAATGCTACAGATACATACGTTTACACACTCAATAGCCCAACAGTATTAATACAGACCAGTGCTCCCACTCATGTATTGCATACCACAGGTTTTGGTTGTGAAGTAGGAGGCGCCATTTTACCTTCTATCATTTGCACAGGCTCAAATACGGTAGCATTTGTGCGTTCCACAACTGAATTTTTTGCACTCAATATTTTAGTGCCTGCCGGTGGAGAAAATGACTTCACTTTTAATGGAAATACGGGCGTCATTACACCTGCCATGTTTAATTTTGTTCCTGGCACTAATAATGCCTGGAAATTTGCTCAAATTGATGCCTCAAGTTTCGTGGGAGTACAGTTGGCATCTCGTATAGACAACCCCAATTTTAAATTTCATTTGGGTTTGGTGCACGGCGGATCCTCTAGCGGATGTCGCTATGGTTATTTCAGTGACTTTGCCGCTGCTCAATATCAAATTAGTGTCAACGATCAAAGTTTTTGTGTAGGGGAACCTATCCTGCTTACCACAAATACGATTAATGGAGCTACCTATAATTGGACCGGGCCCAATAACCTCAATTCAACAGGACCCCAAATTGACATCCCTCAAGCAGAGCTAATCCATTCTGGTACCTACAGTATTGCTGGTTTTTTACCCGGTACCTGCCCCATTATTCCAGACACGATTGAAATTCAAGTTCATAACAATCCAAGCGCACCAAGTTTGAGTACTAATTCTCCTGTTTGCGATGGAGCTCCGCTTTTGTTTTGGACTGATTTTCCGGCAGCACAATATTTCTGGACACAAGGAAATATAACGAGTAATTTCGACACACTATTATTGAACCTTTCTGCAGGGAGCTACACAACGACGCTCAGCATCATTGATAGCAACGGCTGTGCATCTCCCCCTTCTGCTTTAACTGGTGTCGTTTTCAATAATCCAACAGTTCAATATACGGGCCCTTTAAATGTTTGTGGTTCGCAAATTTTTATGAACGCAACGGCAAATGCAGACCCAAATGACCAAATAAGCCAATTGAATTGGTACCAATATAATCAGCTCCTTTATTCTGGAACTACTTTTAATTTTGACTTGCAAAGTAATAATGGCAGTCAAGAAACATTTGTTGTAGAGGCCTTAAGTAATCTAGGCTGCACAAATACTGATACTTTTACAGTCAATTTCAATCCTTTCCCTCTTGCAGATTTTTCTAGTACCGCTCTTTGTGATGGACAAACAGTCAACTTTAACAATCAAAGTTCTTGGAATGGCACACCACTGGTTGGAACAACACTTCAAACAACCTTCTTAACTGGCGATGGACAAAGTCTGAGTACATTTCCATCGAGCTACCAATATGCTGAAAGTGGCACCTACACTGCTTCACTTATTTTGGAATCATCTGCAGGCTGTAGCGATACAAGTACTCAATCCTTTCAACTACTCAGCGTACCACAAATCACACTCAACAGCATTGATACGTGTGGTCAAATTGCCACTTTTCAAGCCTTTTACAATGTACTCCCCTCTAATATCCAAAGTTTTCAATGGACGATTAATAACCAAGTATTAAATGAAAATCCAGTTACACAATACTTTAGCCAATCTGGAACTTATCCTTTTTCTTTTAACCTTATTTTACAAAATGGGTGTACTTATTCCAACGATGGAATCATAGACATTATACCTTCTATCACACTCAATGATTTGTCTTTTCCAAACATCATATCTACAAAAAGTATCGTTGAAAATCAAAAGTGGCAAATTGATGCGCTCTATGAAAATTGTGCAAGTTTTAAATTGCAAATTCTTAACCGCTGGGGTCAGGTAGTGTTTGAGACTGATTCCTCACAAAAAGCATTTGAAGGCAAAAATGAGCAAGGTGAACTACTTGCCGAAGGAATTTACTTTTATCTCTTCACGAGTGGTGGTGATAAAAGACATGGCTATATTCACCTGATCCATTAAGAACGCTTAAATTTGCAGCATGAAACGAGTAGTAGTTGGTCTTTCTGGCGGTGTTGACTCCAGTGTTACAGCACTATTACTTCAACAACAAGGGTACGAAGTTATTGGTATGTTCATGCGCAATTGGCATGATGAGAGTGTAACACTTTCGGACGAATGCCCATGGATTGACGACTCCAATGACGCTCTGCTTATTGCACAACAACTGGGGATTCCTTTTCAGGTCATCGATCTTTCAGAACAATATAAAGATCGCATTGTAAATTACATGTTTGCTGAATATCAGGCTGGACGAACACCTAACCCAGATGTATTATGTAACCGTGAAATTAAATTTGACGTTTTTTTAAACGCTGCAATGGATCTTGGCGCAGATTATGTCGCGACCGGACATTACTGCCAAAAACAGGAAAATAAGGATGGTGCATTTAGTTTAATTGCAGGTGCAGACCCTGGTAAAGACCAATCATATTTTTTATGTCAATTGAGTCAAGCACAATTATCCAAAGCATTATTCCCAATTGGACATCTTCAAAAAGCCCAAGTAAGACAAATTGCACTTGAAAATGGCTTGGTTACGGCCAATAAGAAGGATTCTCAAGGTCTTTGTTTCGTCGGAAAAATTGCACTACCTACCTTTCTCCAACAGCAACTAGAACCAAAAGTTGGTCCTGTTATAGAAATACCTCCCCAGCTCCAAATATTGGAGACTTATCATAAAATTGAACCTAGCCTAGCCAATGTTGAACTTTTAGCTCAACCTTTCACATTTGATCAAGACCAAGGACATCTAGTTGCTAAGCATCAAGGCGCACACTATTATACGATTGGTCAGCGTAAAGGCTTGCATATCGGGGGGAGACCAGAACCGAGCTTTGTAATTGGAATTGACACAAAAAAAAACATTGTATTTAGTGGTCAAAATGAACAGCATCCAGGACTCAATCGTTGGGCGTTAAAATTAGATGAAACCAGTATATCTTGGATTCGAACACCTCATGAATTTACAATCAATCAAAAGCTTGATTGTATGGTTCGCATTCGTTATCGTCAACCTTTACAAAAAGCAACTTTAATCAGAAAAGAAGCTGGGTTCTTCATCCTTTTTGAGCACAAACAAAAAGGTATAGCACCGGGTCAGTTTGCAGCTTGGTATGATCAAGACGAATTACTAGGCTCTGCTGTAATTCAATCTTAGTATACAAAAAAAAGGACCCCAATGAGGCCCTTTTTTCTATCTAACTATAAATCAACTATTAGTTGAGAATCAGTGCAAAACCTTGTGGTTCATCACTTAATTTTTCTTCTGAGTAACGAATATTATCTAACAATTCAGCAACCTGAAAAATATTTAATGGGCTCTTTAAACCCAATTCACGGTGCTGATCTAATTTCAATTTCGCTTGGCGAATTGACTTGCTTCGAAGAGATTGAATACTTGTGGTCATGTCGTTTTGTTGTTGTTTTGCTCTTGTTACGCTAAGTTGAATCCCAAGGTTTCAAAAAGCTAAATAAATTTCATGTTGCTAAATAAGTAAAGTGATTTAAATATCTGATTAACTGAGTTTTAAAATGAAATAACTTTTTCTCTTTTTATGAACAAAATCAACGCATACACCACATCAATTTGTTCATATCCGTTATATCAATACTTGATTATCTTTGTATGGTGAAATATTTATACCTCTTTATACTACCTCTATTATGGTCATGCAAAGAAAAAGCAACAGATCATAATCCGCTTGAACCAAATCCTCAAGAATTGCCAACCAAAGGCACGCAAAGTCTAGAAAACTATGTCAACAGAATTGTGCGAGCTAAGTTGAATATTCAAGCTAGTGAAAATTTTGAACTAAAAATTTACCGAGCCCAACTTGATCCAGATGGCATTGAAGACGCTATCATCACGGTTAACAGGTTAGACTTTGCCCAGAAAGAATCAATGGCTTCTCCTAACCCTGCCAAACGAGCCGAACTTGGATTCATGGGCAACTTCAATTATTTCTTCTTTTTTGATGGTAAACTTGATATGCTCTCTCCTCCAATCGCCATCCCATCCTCTCCATTACTTCCTCTTCAGGTCACCTTTGAAAACATTAGCTCAACAAAATACAAAGACATCCTGATTGATTTTCGAATCAGAAACGCGAGCTACAAGGATTTTTACACAGTTCATAACCATAGTCCTCGACGTATTTTCCAATTTAAAAACTTTGATGGCTTAGGTACACCAAATACTGAAGCATATCATTTTGTATATGGTGCAGGTTCTTACGGACCACAAAAAAATATTTTTGTCATGGAAGCCCAATTAGGAGCTTTGCCAAGTGGCGAGGATAAAAACACCTTTGTACCTCAAATAAAACCGCTTGAAAAAATCAAATACACTTTTTTCTATCTAGAAAGCGAAGCTAAATACGCAACAAAAGATGCTCAATAAAAAAGGCGGGGAAACCCCGCCTTTTTCTTTAATGCTCCGTTAACTAAAAACTTCCGCGCAATGTCAAAATGAAATTGCGACCTTGCGCTGAAATATTCGAAGCAAACATTCGATAATTTCGATCTAATAAATTTTCACAAGCTAACTGAATACTCAATTGGTTGTTGATATTGTAATTAACTCTGAAATTCAAAGTATACCAACTTGGCATACCATTCGGCGTAGCATAGGCAAAATTATCCTCTCCTATAAGATTATAATCCTCCATTTTTTTTGCACCCGAGTACAAAACGAATCCTTCTATTCTTAACCTGTACGTCGGGGTATACAATAAACTTAACTTACCAAAAGTTGGAGCGATATGATCCAAAGGATATGGCACACTATCCGTAGCGATTCGTCCATAGGTGTAGTTATAACTGGCAAAAAATTGCCAGTTAGTATTAATTTTAGCATTTAGATATACTTCAAGGCCATAAACCTTTGCGCGTCCGGCATTTGTTGTTGTTAAAACCTGACTTAAAGCACCGTCATAAAGAATGCTATCGACACCATCAAAAGTACCTCTTTGCACGGTAAGGACATTGCGTAGCCAAGTTTGATACACTGTGGCTCCAATATTTGTGTTTTTATAGACTTTGTATTGTACTCCCATTTCTCCATTGATAGCGTTCTCCGCTTGTAAATTTGGATTTGGAACAATCACAGAACCAGGCACTGATTCAAAAACTTTGGTGAGGTCATCTACATTTGGTGCTCTAAATGCAGTAGATCCATTTAGTGAGACCCGCAATTTTTTTATTGGCATGTAAATTAGACCTAAATTACCGTTCAATGCAAGATGGTTCTGCTGAATTTGGTTGAACGGGAATGGAAAAAACGTTTGATCATCAAATTGAGCTTGAAGGCCTACTAGAGACATACGAATTCCATCATTGATGATCAATTTTTTGGAAGCTTCGTAAGTATGGGAAACATAAAGCGCAGCACCATGCATCTGCGAGCCTCCATCAGGATAGCGCGTGTCAATAACTGTTTGCACACCCGTATAGATGTTCTCGGCAAAGGCAGTAGACTTGACATTATTCAAATAGGCTTCTGTACCGTAACGAAACTCATGCGCACCCATTTTTTTCATGAAGTCTGCATTCAAAGTAAAGATATCGAGTTGTTCGATGCGGTGATTAAGGCTTTCATTCTGAAATCTTCTGTCCATGCGACTTTCCTCTATGCCTTGATACGCCAAGATCATTCTTGCATTATCATAACATTTGGTCGCCTTACTGAGCTCTAATGTGTAGGCTGCCAACAAACGTTTCTGTGGTCCGTAATACCATTCAGCAAATTTTGGCTTCGCGCCAGACATGAGCGTCAAGCGATCATAACGATCGATATTGCCCGAATTTGATAATTGTAAATTCAAGTGATGCCTTACGCCAGGTTTTTGTACAAAACTGAATTTTTGAAGTACATCGTATTGCACATAACCAGAACCTAGTTGCAACGAGCTGTCTGTATTGACCATCATGCTATCTTGACCATTTAGCTGGGCAACATACCAAGGGCGATAACCTAAATTTCCGATCGCTTCTGATCTGTTTTTTCCTTGACGCAAATCTCCAAAATTTGAGTAAGAAATAGAAGAAAGGGAAGCAAAGCGTTTGCTACCTAAATTCACTTGCGCATTGGTGGCAAAACCTGCACCGGCAGAAAAGCCACGCAAATAGGCGCCACTGCGCACGAGTAGTTCATCAGTTGTGCTGAACTGTGGTTTTTTAGTCTGAAAAGACATCACGCCACCAATGGCATCAGAGCCATAAATAACAGATCCTGGCCCAAATAAGAGCTCTACGCGTTCCATATTGGCTTGATCAAGTGTCAGTACGTTTTGAAGATGGCCACCTCGGTAAATCGCATTATTCATACGAATACCATCCACAACCAAAAGCACCTTGTTGGTTTCAAAACCACGTATGATCGGGCTTCCTCCGCCAAGTTGACTTTTCTGAACAAATACAGACCCTGAGTTAGCCAGGACGTCTGCCATTGAAGTTTGCTGCTGAAATTGAATTTCTGAGGCTCGTATAACCTGGATTTTCTGGGCTACATCTTTGCGCTTCTCCAGCGATTTATTAGCAGATACTACTGTTTCGTTTTCGGTTTGCGCATTCGGTATCATATAAACCGTAATTGCTAGTGCGCTTCCCGAATTTGGAATATTCAATTGGTAGGGCTCATAATCCGGATGGCTGATTTCTATGACGAGCGGCAATTGTGCGGAATCAATCTGGTAAACTGAATTCGTTTGTTGACTGAGTTTCACCTTGGTTCTAAAAGAGAGGCCATTTAAGGACTCGAAAGTGTAGGCATCTCTTACCTCAAAGGTGGTTTGTGCCTTCACCATAAAAAAATTGGTCAAGCCTATAAATAGACATAACAATATAGTTTTCATGAATTGAAAGTTAAAATTTAAAAAATATAAATTGAGCAGGGGTATTTTTTAAACTTCCGGGGGAGGCACAATTAAGGAATATGCTCTAGAGATATAATGATGGAGGTATTCCTTGTGTACCTGTGATTTGTTTTCATCAAAACTATTGTGAGTATACTGAAAGGCCTGAATAGGCTCCATTGGATCGGTCATGAGTTTGAGCCAGCCATGAACTGGATGCTGGTCTGATGAATTGACGAGATTGTTAGCGGTAGCAAAATCGATTTTCTCAAATAAGGCCGTTTCTTGGCGGTCATCGATACATTGAAAATACCAAATGCCTTTTACTTTCTGCTTGTAAACGACATCATAGAAGCGGCCATTGAGTCTGAATTCATGTGGCTTAACCCAATTCAACTTTTGACGTTCCTTAGCTGTAAAATGAAACTTAATCAATTGATTTTCAGGAACTGAAAGCTTTAGTGATTTTTTAATTTCTTTGCGAATAAGGTAATGTTCGAGCTCCACAAACGTGAAAAAACCCACGAATTGATAGGTCAAAAGTGCAATAAAACCAATAAATATAAATTTCCGCACATTCAAAGATAATTGTATTTTTGCAACATTCAATCAACTCAATTATGAAACTAATTCTCTCTTTATTTTCAGCACTTTTAAGCCTCACTTTTTTCGCACAAGCTCCAGGTTCAATTGACCTCTCTTTCGCAGGAACAGGTTTTGCAAGTTACGGTCCTGTTGCCAGCAATTTCATGGATAACGCACAAGATGTTGTTAGTCTATCCAATGGTAAAATGATTTATTGCGGGACATCAGGAACCTTATCTAACCTTGGAATGGTAGTTGTTCGGCTCAACTGTGATGGATCTATTGACAGTACTTTCGGTACAAATGGCTACTATATTTACAATTCAGCGGTTGGTTCTTCTTTTGCATATGACTTAGAATTACTTTCCAATGGTCAAATTCTTGTAGCTGGGGCTTCGAGTATTACTAGCCCAAATCCACAATTTTCTATGTTTCGCTTGAATAGTGACGGAACCTTAGATCAAACTTTTGGGGTAAATGGTTTTTTTCACAATGACATTGGCTCAAGTGAGGATTATGCACGAAAGATTTTAATTCAAAACAATAAAATCATATTAGTTGGTGTGTCAAAGACACCAGGTTTTAATACCAATCGATTAGCGCTCACTCAATGTGACATGAATGGGCAAATAGATGTGAATTTTGGAACAAATGGAACAACCGTATTTCAAAATACAGCATCAAATTCATGTTTTGGACAAAGCGCTGTAATTGGAAGCAATGGTGACATTTTCATATGTGGTGATGCATATATCAACAATATCTATTATCCACTTCTTGCAAAAGTACAAGCCAATGGTATCCCTGTATCAACTTTTGGAAGTAATGGGGTCTTGATTCCATTGAATTATAACGCTCGCTTTTTTGATATTGAATTTGACGGCACAAAATTGATCATGGCTGGTCAAAACGGGGTTGGGCCATGGGATTTTATCCTACAGGCACGCAATGAAACAACAGGTGCTATTGTAACTTCTTTTGGTACGGCAGGCACTACGATTGTGGATGTAGTTCAAGCAGATACCTATTATGAGTTACTCATGCACCCAGACGGTTCTATTTTAGCTTGTGGTACGACAGGAACTGCTGGCATTGGTGCTGCTCGAGATTTTATCCTTTCAAAGTACACAGCAAATGGACTTGTGGACACAGGTTTTGGAACAAATGGTCATACGATTACCAACATCGCACCGGCTTGGGACGATGCATATGGGATGGATTTATACCCAGGTAATAAGATAGTTCTTGCTGGTTTCAGTGCACAAACAAACACACAGCATGCCATTGCCAGGTATGCTTATGGAGCAAGCACACCAGTATATGGATGTACTGACCCGCTATCTTGTAACTATAATTGCTTAGCAACTGTGAACGATGGTAGTTGCCTTTATCCAAACACCGCCTGCGACGATGGTAATCCGCTTACCATCAACGACTCGACAGATATCAATTGCAATTGCACTGGTCAATTAGTCACAATAGTTGAAGGCTGTACAGACCCAGCCTCTTGTAACTATAATCCTCTTGCGAATGTAGACGATGGCTCGTGCTTATACCCAGGCCAATTATGTGATGACAACAACCCAAATACAATCAATGATTCTATCAATCCAGATTGTATTTGTATTGGAGATATAGTAGTGCTTGGTTGTACTGATCCTAATTCATGTACTTACAATCCTTTGGCGAACGTAGATGACAACAGTTGTATTTACCCAGATAGTCCTTGTGATGATAACAATCCCGACACCTATAATGATATGCTTGATTCCACATGTAATTGTGTTGGTACCCTTTACATTTATGGTTGTATGGATTCAAGTGCATGTAACTATAATCCACTTGCAACAATGGATGACAACAGCTGTATTTTACCTGGGTCTCCATGTGATGATGGAAATGATATGACTATAAACGATTCTTTAGATGTGAATTGCAACTGTGTGGGTATTGACATTACAGGACTCATAGAAAACCAAATGCAACTAGAGCTCTACCCTAACCCAAGTTCAAACTCCTTTGTGGTCGCCACCAATTTTGCTGCTCAAAAGTTAATCCTAATCACAGACCTACAAGGTAAAATTTTACTTGAAATCAACTCTAATAAGGCTGAGGAACTCATCGATTGTTCTCAATTGGCAAACGGCACCTACCTAGTTAAAGTAAGTGTTCATCATGCTCAATTGACTAAAAAACTACATATTCATCATTAATGACAGAAAGTCACATTGATGTCGTTCAAAAAAGACGATTTTATCAGAATGATATAACTGACAAAAAGGAAATCCTCATCGCGCTTCATGGTTATGGCCAGCTAGGACAGTTTTTTTTTCGAAAGTTCTCTGCTATTGAAAAAAAAATAGGAATTGTCATTCCAGAAGGTCCGCATCGTTTTTATTTGGAAGGTTCCTCTGGTCGTGTTGGCGCCTCTTGGATGACTAAAGAATGGCGTGAAACCGATATTGCTGAAAATACGCAGTATTTACTTTCGCTCATCAAAGCCATACGCAAGGTAAACCAAAATGCTCCAATTACACTGCTAGGATTTTCACAAGGAGGTGCAACCGCAGCGCGATTATACCAAACAGCACCTGACCTTTTTACTCAGCTAATCCTCTGGGCAAGCGTATTTCCTCCAGATGTGGAAAAACAGCAGTTCAAGATGAAAAACAAGCTCCATTTTGTACTGGGGACTAAAGACCCCTATTTTTCATCTGAAAATAGAGCCACACTCCTCAATGAATACCAAAAACTCGGATTCATTATTCATGAATTTGATGGAGTGCATGACATTAACGAAACTACGCTAAACGTCATTTTAAAAAAAGTAGCTTAAGCTTGATTTTTTTCCTCCCATTGACCAACCACTGCTGTTGCAATAGAATTTCCTAAGACATTTGTAGCACTTCTAAACATATCGCAGAAGTGATCAATTGGGAGAATTAACGCAACACCTTCTATGGGGATATTGAACATGCCGCATGTAGCCGCAACGACAACTAAACTTGCCCTTGGAACACCTGCAATTCCTTTACTAGTTAGCATTAAAACCAACAACATGGTTAATTGAGTACCCGTATCTAGAGGAATTCCATAAACCTGAGCAATAAAGATACTCGCAAAGGTCATATACATCATACTACCATCTAGGTTAAAAGAATAACCTAAAGGGAGCATAAATGAAACAATCCGATCCTTGATGCCAAATCGTTCTAATTCTTCGGTTAACTTTGGAAAAACAGCCTCGCTACTTGTCGTCCCAAAGGCAATCACTAAAGGTGATACGATTCTTTTGAGGAGTGTTTTGAGATGACTTCTAAGAAAAATATATCCCACAAAAATCAAAACAATCCAAAGGGAGGCAATGCCAACTAAAAAAGAACTAAAAAACTTAGTATATGTCAGCATTAATTCTGATACATCTTTGACTGCAAATACACCTGCAATTGCTCCAAATACACCAATTGGTGCAAATTTCATAACGAAATTGACCATTTTTAGAATAATATGAGATGTTTTATCCAATGCGTTGATGACCGGTTTTACATTATCACCGATAGAGGCGGCTGCCAGCCCAAAGAATATCGAAAAAATGACTATTTGAAGAATTTCATTTGTAGCCATTGCCTCAAAGACAGATTTTGGTATGATGTGTTCAATAAAATTTTGTATTGAAAAATCTTGTGTTTTATCTGTTACTTCTGAAACACTTGCCTGATCGATATTGGCTAGATTTACGCCACTACCTGGCTGCAAAAAATTCACCCACAACAAACCTATTATCAAAGAAATAAAAGATGCGGTGAAGAACCACGCTAAGGCCCTTCCTCCTATTCTTCCAACAGCCTTGATATCTCCAAGTTTTGCAATTCCAACCACAAGGGTAGTCAGTACCAAAGGAGCAATGATCATTTGCACCAACCTAATAAATACAGTAGCCAACAATTTAATGTGCGTGCTAAACTCAGCCGCAGTATCTGCTTTGAAATTAGAATGAATAAATGCGCCTAGAATTCCACCTAACACCATAGCAATCAAAATATAGCGTGTCAACTTGTTTTTTTGGGGCTTTTCGTGCTTAGAGGTGTGGGAATTTTTGTGCATAATTAAATGAGTTGTTAAATGGACTATGAAAATAGGAAAAAGCCTAAACATGGCAAGGGATGATTACAATTCGTATATTTGAAAACCAATCAACAGATGACGACACAACAAGAACTCGACTTCAATTTCAACGAAGACCAAATGCGTCTCAAAATAAGAGCGCTCGAACAAACACTGGAGAAAATACACCTAGGCGGAGGTAAAACCAGGATAGAAAAACAGCACGAAAGCGGAAAGCTTACTGCAAGAGAGCGCATAGATCAGCTACTTGACCATGGAACTGAGAGAATTGAACTAGGAGCTATAGCTGGTCATGACATGTATTCAGAGCACGGTGGCTGCCCTGCTGGTGGTGTTGTAATTGTTATTGGTTATGTAAGTGGCAGACAATGTATTGTTGTAGCCAATGATGCAACTGTTAAAGCAGGAGCTTGGTTTCCAATTACAGGAAAGAAAAACCTAAGAGCTCAAGAAATAGCCATGGAAAATAAATTGCCCATCATTTACCTTGTAGATTCTGCCGGCGTATACTTACCCATGCAAGAAGAAATTTTCGCAGACAAAGAACACTTTGGACGTATATTTCGTAACAATGCAAAAATGTCTGCAATGGGAATTACTCAAATAGCAGCAGTAATGGGAAACTGTGTAGCTGGGGGTGCCTACTTGCCTATCATGTCAGATGAATCGCTTATTGTTGACAAAACAGGTACCATATTTTTAGCCGGCTCTTATCTTGTAAAAGCTGCCATTGGAGAAAATATCGATAACGAAACATTGGGTGGAGCCACCACTCAAACAGAAATTTCTGGTGTTTGCGATTACAAAGTTTCAAATGATCAAGAATGCCTCGAAAAAATTCGTGATTTAATGTCCCGAATTGGACAACAAGATAAGATAGGATTTGACCGCTCTACACCTTTGGAGCCAGCCTTACCTTTAGAAATGGCCTACGGACTTATTCCTGCTGACCGAAACAAACCATATGACACCAAGGAATTGCTTCAGACAATTATAGATGACGGATCGATGAATGAATACAAATCTGAATTTGGTAAAACGCTCATCACCACATATGCTAGAATTAAAGGATGGAGTGTTGGGATAATTGCCAATAACCGAACCGTAGTCAAAAATGCAAAAGGAGAAATGCAATTTGGCGGAGTAATCTACTCAGATAGCGCTGACAAAGCCGCCAGATTTATTATGTTATGTAATCAGAAAAAAATTCCTCTTGTCTTTTTACATGATGTTACTGGATTTATGGTAGGGTCAAAAAGTGAACACGGGGGTATCATTAAAGATGGAGCAAAAATGGTTAATGCCATGGCAAATAGCGTTGTACCCAAATTTTCTATTGTTATTGGCAACTCCTACGGAGCAGGTAATTATGCAATGTGTGGAAAAGCTTACGACCCCAGACTTATCGTTGCATGGCCAACAGCAGAAATAGCAGTAATGTCAGGTGCTGCAGCAGCGAAAACCTTATTACAAATAGAAGTTGCCAAGCTCAAAGCCAAAGGTGAGATCATAGATCCTGTAAAAGAAAAAGAACTTCTAGATAAAATTAAATCGCGCTACGACGCACAGATTTCACCTTACTATGCGGCTAGCCGTCTCTGGATCGATGCTATTATTGATCCAAAAGAGACTAGAAAGGTAATTGCCATGGGTATTGAAATGGCTACACACCAAGGATCGCTTCCTGAGTATAAAGTAGGAGTAATTCAAACTTAATCTTCTAAGGTTGTACTTTTTTTACCATTAAAATAATAGGTATAACCAAAGCCAACACTCAAAAAACCTGAATTAACTGCAAATTCTGCTGGATTATAACCCATATTTCCTTCTATTCCTATAAGTTCCGGAGAAAAACCATAACCATAAATAGGATAACCAATTGTCAATCGAAAACTTTGATTAACATCAGAGGTTAGGATCAGCGCTATATTCGGTTCCATATAAAATCCTTCACGCACTAAAGGATTTAAATTTAATTCAGAGAGAGCATCTGAAAAAACAAAACTTCTCACCCATCCTAATCTCAAACCAATATCTGTACCAAATCGCTCAGACCAAAATTTTTCATGTCCAGTTTTAAGAAAAGCTGCAGCAGAATGTATACCGCCATAGATTTTAGGTGTGACGCGGAATTCATTGATGGAAAAATAGCTATAATGTGTTCCTAAGCCTGCATAAATTCCATTTTTGTATGCGATTTGGTAGTGCATGCTAGCATGAACTAAACCTTGCATTATATTTTGATAAGCTTGATTTTGAAAAGCATTAGGTAAACAGAGGTCGATGGTAAATGAATCATCTGGGTCTATTTCTTGTGCAAAACTACAAATGTCAGTTTGCAAAATAATAAAGCATAAAAATAAAATTCGTTTTACTCGTTGGAACATTTTATAAATACTTTTCTGTAAAATTCGCGATCTAATTTGTTATTTAAATTTTATAATCCAACCTTTTAAGTAAGAATACACTATGGACGTTAACGAAAACAAAAAGTTGTATGCTCTTTTCATTTTAATAACAAAACAAATATAATCCAAAGCCTAGAATTATATACCTAAAAAACTTTATTCAAAAAAAAAGCCTCACA
>ENA-OREM01000290-OREM01000290.1-marine-metagenome-genome-assembly--contig:-NODE-290-length-39587-cov-6.204834_pt1 | contig 39587 bp, 37 predicted proteins | sample MGYA00248623_ERZ508561 | MGnify/ENA primary metagenome ERZ508561 (study PRJEB26227, sample SAMN06264494) | marine metagenome | isolation source: Columbia River Estuary | place: USA:Columbia River Estuary...
GATACATTAACGTTGACAGGTACGGCTACGGGTACCACTGTATTCACAGCGGCAAGTCCATCATTAAGTATTGCTCCTGGAGATACAGGATATATTCCGGTGACCTTGAATTCAAGTACGCTAGGTAGCGTCAGTGATCAATTAACTATTTACACCAATGCGGATACCATTACGCATTGTTTATCAGGCGTTATTGTGGGTGCGGCAGATATTAGTGTGAGCCCTAGCAGTATAACGGTAACGGTAAATAAGTGTAACAGCTTTACGACGGTCCCTTATACCATAACTAATAACGGTTCAGCTGCACTGAGTTATGAGGTGAGCGTTGCGGAGGTGTACGATTCGAGCTCGACACAGAATTGGCTGTATCCTGCACCAAACTACTCCAATACCCAAGTGCATACGTTTAACAACATTATCGATTCGGATACCTTGTTCTACAGCATTATTTTAAATGGGGAGTATAGTGCTACAAGTAACTACTTCTACCTGTATGCGAACGGGTATTACATCCAGACGCTTTACGATAACAATGTTGCGAATTATACCAATGATACTATTTCAGGATTCTTGACTGGCACTACGTTAACGAACATCATCAACAATGGTTATTTGACGATCCAATTGTATTCGTACAACTATACGTACGTAGCCGGACAGACCTGTACAGTGGAGATACATCAAAAAGATCCCGTAACCTGGGCATCTCCAGTAGGTTTAACTACGGGTTCGGTAGGCGCAGGTAATAGCGTGTCAAAATCATTACTTGTCACCGTGAGTAATCTGGCAGTGGGTACCTACAATACGACGGTTTTGTTCGAGACGAATGATCCTCAAGATCCGTTATATCAGGTGCCAATGACGGTCAATGTGGTCAGCGAGCCCGATATGGTATTGGGAACCAATGCTGTGAATTATGGTAATGTCTACAATACAACACCTGTAAAGGACTCTGTCTTAGTCACGAATGACGGTTGTACAGATTTGTCTATTACAAATGTGGTTGCGAATAATGCGCATTTTGTGCCGAGTTGGACCTCAAAGGTTATCGCTGCGGGCGCAAGTGCATGGCTAGACGTGACCTTTACCGCAACTACGGCGACGCAACAAACGGGTATCCTTACGATCACGAATAACGACAGTATTCAATACGTCAACCTCGCGGCTAATGTTATTTTCGCACCAGATGCGGACTACCAATACCAAGTGCAGAATGCCTGTAATGGCGAAGTCAGTTTTATCAATGAAAGCACGAATGGTTCGCAATATTTCTGGGCATTCGGAGATGGAACCTTCTCTGCCGCGGTGAATCCGACCCACAATTACAGCAAACCTGGTACGTATCAAGTGATGCTCGTTACCTCAAATGCTGGGGGTTCAGACACGTTGTATAAGAACGTGGCGTTGAACGATATTTTATATGTTGCTTCAGAGTTTCCGGATACAGTGCAGGCTGGAACTACCGTTCAGTTTATCGATTCTTCTATGTATGCCAATTCATGGCAGTGGTACTTTGGAGACGGCGGTAACGCAACATCACCAAATCCTCAGCACACTTATGCGAACAAGGGTACATTCATCGTAACCTTGCTGGTCACAAATTCCGCAGGCTGTTCAGGATCAGATAATGATGCCATTATTGTTACGAGTGGTATTGGTATAGACCAAAACCTAGCAATTGATTTAACGCTCTATCCAAATCCAACGCAAGGATTGATAGAGGTGCAAACCTCTGCTGAGGTATTGCGAATGGAGCTATACAGTCCGGCAGGACAGCTTGTTTTTGAAGCACCATTCCGTACGAAAATAGACTTGAGCGCGTACCCAGCGGGCACCTATCAATTGGTGTTTAGGGGCGAGGATTTTGTTGTCCGTAAATCGGTAGGTATTCTACACTAATAGAGCCGCGAAAATTTCGCAGATAAAAGGCATAAAAAATGGGCCGCGCATCGCGCGGCCCATTTTTTTACGTTGTCCTGTCGTTTGATTTTAGCCGTTGAATGCCTTCTTGAAAGCATCGACAAAGTCAAGTTTTTCCCAAGTAAACAGTTCGACGTCAAGACTGAGTTCTGTTTTGCCATCTGCAGACTTGAATGTCTTTGTAACGGTTTCGTTGGTACGTCCCATGTGACCATAAGCGGCACTCTCACTGTACATGGGTTGACGCAGTTTTAAATTTTGCTCGATCAAACCCGGGCGGAAATCATAAAGTTCCTTCACCTTAGCGGCGATTTCACCATCGGTAAAATCAACTTTCGAAGTACCGTAGGTATCTACGAAAACGCCCATCGGCTCAACCACACCGATGGCATAAGAAACTTGTACGAGTACTTGGTCACATACACCGGCAGCCACGAGATTTTTTGCTACGTGGCGCGTTGCATACGCAGCAGAACGGTCCACTTTAGAGGGATCCTTGCCAGAGAAGGCACCACCACCGTGTGCACCCTTGCCGCCGTAAGTATCTACAATGATTTTACGTCCGGTCAAACCAGTATCACCGTGCGGTCCGCCAATCACGAACTTCCCGGTAGGGTTGATGTGGTATTTAATATCGTCACCAAACAAGGCTTGAATGTTAGGCGGTAGGTCGGCTTTTACTGCAGGAATAACCAAGTTTACAATGTCTGCTTTGATTTTCGCCAACATCACTTCGTCATTTGCATTGAAATCATCGTGTTGTGTACTCACTACGATGGCTTCTATACGCTCAGGTTTATTATTATCGCTATACTGGATAGTGACTTGGCTTTTCGAATCAGGGCGGAGGTAGGGGATTTCTGCGCCGTCTCTTCTGAAATCGGCCAATTTCTGTAAGATGCGGTGGCTAAGATCCAGTGCCAATGGCATATAGTTTTCCGTTTCATTTGAAGCGTAACCAAACATCATTCCCTGATCACCAGCACCTTGGTCTTCAGGATTCCCGCGGTCTACACCACGATTGATGTCGTCACTCTGGTCATGAATAGCGCTCAATACACCGCAAGAATTGGCTTCAAACATGTATTCACTTTTCGTGTAACCAATGCGTTGTATGACATCACGAGTAATGCTTTGTACATCTAAGTACGCTGAAGATTTTACCTCGCCTGCAAGAATGACTTGACCCGTCGTAACCAGGGTTTCACAAGCTACTTTTGATTGAGGGTCAAAGGCCAAAAAGTTATCAATAATGGCATCTGATATTTGATCTGCAACTTTGTCTGGGTGGCCTTCTGAAACACTCTCTGAAGTGAAGAAATAAGACATCTCTCTATAGATTTATTAGGGTTTACTAAAACTTAGGTAGAAATATAAAAGCTGCTTGCCCTGCGAGATGTGTGCTGTATTTAGCATTTTTTATCGTGGTTGCAAGCAGTCAAATCCTTCCACTGCCCCAAAAGTAGAAAAGATTTTGAGTTTCTATGCTTGAGATGCAACTTTTTCGAAAAATACGTTCTAATTTTACCCCGCTATCAAGAAAGACGGAGGGATTGGGCCCTGTGATGTCTTGGCAACCCGGAAGCGCCGGGTGCCACCACCCACCCGAACAAGGGAATGATACGTATCGCAGACGCAGCGCCACCTCCTTTCTTCTTAGCACCTAACCTTGGAAGAGATGACAATAACAAAAGCTGTACAGCAAAAGATTTTAGTTTTGGACGGTGCCATGGGTACCATGATTCAAGCCTATAAGTTTGAAGAGGAGGACTACCGTGGTGATCGGTTTGCAGACTACCCGTATTCTCTTAAGGGCAATAACGATCTTTTAGTACTCACGCAACCGAAGGCTATCGATGCCATCCATCTTGCCTATCTCGAGGCCGGTGCTGATATTCTAGAGACTAATACGTTCAATTCCAACAGCATCTCTATGGAGGATTACCACATGAGTGATCTCGTGGTAGAACTGAACAAGGCCGCTGTGGAAAGCGCCCGCCGCGCCATCGATCAGTACCGCGCAAATGGTGGGACTGAGGCGAAATATATAGCCGGCTCTGTGGGACCGACGAATAAAACAGCTTCCTTGAGCCCAGATGTGAATAATCCAGGATTTAGAGCGGTGTCTTTTGATGATTTACGCGAGTGTTATTTCGAGCAATGTGAAGCGCTCGTTGAGGCGGGAGTGGATACTTTATTGATTGAGACGGTATTCGATACGTTGAATGCGAAGGCCGCCCTATTTGCTGCGCAAGATGCAATAGAGGCTTCTGGCCGTGAGGTCGCGATCATGCTCAGCGGCACCATTACGGATGCTTCGGGACGCACCCTAAGCGGCCAGACCACGGAGGCCTTTCTAATCTCTGTGGGGCATGCACCTTTATTGAGTGTAGGATTGAATTGTGCCCTGGGTGCGAAACAATTGATGCCGTACCTACAGACCTTAGATGCTAAAGCGCCTTTTGCAGTCAGCGCACATCCCAACGCAGGATTACCCAACGCTTTTGGCGAATACGACGAGACTGCGGATCAAATGGCGGCTCAGATTAAGGACTATTTAGAATTGAACCTCGTTAATATTATCGGCGGTTGTTGCGGGACTTCTCCTGCGCACATTGCGGCCATTGCTGAATTGGCAAAAAACTACAATCCCCGTACCTATGTCGCATAATCTTCCAAATCGACCTATGCGTCTTTCGGGTTTAGAGCCGTTAGTCATTACGCCTGATACCAATTTTGTAAACGTAGGCGAACGCACTAATGTTACGGGTTCTAAAAAATTCTTGCGCCTGATTAAAGAGCGCAATTTCGACGAAGCATTAGATGTTGCACGCGACCAGGTAGAGGGCGGTGCGCAAATCATTGATATCAATATGGACGAAGGAATGATCGATGGGGTAGAAGCCATGACGACATTCTTGAACCTTGTCGCTGCAGAGCCTGATATAGCTCGAGTGCCTATCATGATTGATAGTTCTAAATGGGAAATCATAGAAGCGGGCTTAAAATGTGTACAGGGCAAATGCGTGGTGAATTCCATTTCGCTGAAAGGCGGCGAAGAAGAATTTATTGCGCAAGCGCGTACCATTAAGCGCTACGGTGCTGCAGTCATTATTATGGCCTTTGATGAAGACGGTCAGGCGGATTCGTACGAGCGTCGTATTGAGATTTGTGAACGGTCCTACCGAATCTTAAGGGAACAATTAAATTTCCCACCAGAAGATATCGTCTTTGATCCCAATATTTTCCCAGTAGCTACAGGGATGGAAGAACACCGGAAAAATGCACTCGATTTCTTCCGTGCTACAAGGTGGATCAAAGAAAACCTGCCTTACGCAAAGGTGAGTGGCGGCGTTTCGAATGTGAGCTTTTCTTTTAGAGGGAATAACACCGTACGTGAGGCGATGCATGCATCATTCTTGTACCACGCTATTCAACACGGTATGGACATGGGCATTGTGAATCCGACCATGTTAGAAGTGTATGCAGAGGTCGACAAGGAACTCATGGAGCATATTGAAGATGTGTTACTGGATCGAAGGGACGACGCGACAGAACGCTTGTTAGAGTTCTCCCAAACGGTTGAAGGTACCGTAAAAGATGAAGCTAAAGTATTGGAATGGCGCAATGAGCCAGTGGCGAAGCGTCTCGAGCATGCTTTAATCAAAGGAATTACGGAGTTCATCGATGAAGATGTCGAAGAAGCCCGTCAGGCGTTCGCGAAACCCTTGCACGTAATAGAAGGACCTTTAATGGACGGAATGAACGTCGTAGGCGATCTTTTCGGTGAAGGAAAAATGTTTTTGCCTCAAGTGGTGAAAAGTGCACGCGTCATGAAGAAGGCGGTGGCTTATTTGATGCCTTATTTAGAGGCAGAAAAAGAAGTAGGCACCTCCTCGAGTGCAGGAAAAGTTTTGCTCGCTACGGTAAAAGGGGATGTGCACGATATTGGGAAAAACATTGTAGGTGTTGTCATGGCATGCAACAACTTTGAAATCATAGATCTTGGAGTGATGGTGCCACCGGAGAAAATCTTGCAAGCTGCGCAAGAGCATCAGGTGGATATCATTGGTTTGAGCGGGTTAATAACGCCGTCTCTGGATGAAATGATTCACATCGCAAAAGAAATGAAGCGTTTGGGTATGACGCAGCCCTTATTGATTGGGGGTGCTACGACCTCACGAGCACACACCGCGGTAAAGATTGATCCGGAATTTGACGGCCCTGTATTACACGTTGTTGATGCCAGCAGGGCAGTAGGCGTTTGTTCCAAACTGTTGAGTGAGCAGGGTGCATTGTACGCACAAACGGAAAAAGAGGGCTTGGCGAAGGTTCGTGAAGGCTATGCGAAACACCGCGAGAAAAAGGCATTAGTCCCGCTGATGTATGCGCAGGCGAATAAACCGAAACTCGTATTTGATTCGTCTACGGTGCCAACGCCAAAATTCATTGGAACAAAGCATGTTTTGAACGTTCCAATAGGAGAGGTTGTCCCGTTTATCGATTGGACTCCGTTTTTCCAAACGTGGCAGCTTTTTGGCAAATTCCCCCGAATACTCGAAGATGCCGTTGTAGGGGAGCAGGCAAAAAGTGTGTATGCCGATGCCCAAAAAATGTTGCGTACGCTGCAAAAGGAGCAATGGTTGACCCTAAATGCAGCGTATGGTATTTTCCCTGCGCAGAGTCGAGGTGAAGAAATTTTATTAGGCGAAAAAGGCAAATTGGGGAGTTTTTACACCCTCCGACAAACGGGAGAGAAATCCAAATTTCAGGCGCTCTCAGATTTTATTGCGCCAGAAGGTACTGTTCAGGATTATGTCGGTGGATTTGCCGTGACCGCAGGACTCGATATTGAGAAGACCTTAGCGAAATTTGATGCCGCACTGGACGATTACAGCAGCCTTATGTTAAAGGCACTGGCCGATCGATTGGCCGAAGGTTTGGCAGAATATGTGCATTTGAAAATTCGTCGTGAGATATGGGGGTATGCTCCTGAAGAGCAGTTGACGAATGAGCAGCTCATTGCTGAGAAATACCGCGGCATTCGTCCAGCACCGGGCTATCCTGCTTGTCCAGATCACCTCGATAAATCGACGTTATTTGACCTACTGGACGCACCGGCTATTGGTATGTCGTTAACTGAAAGTTTAGCGATGTATCCTGCCTCAAGCGTGAGTGGGTATTATTTTGCCCATCCGGATTCAAAATATTTCGCCGTCGGAAAATTGGCCAAAGATCAGATAGAATCGTATGCCGCCCTTCGTGGCATTGATGTAGCGACCGTAGAAAAGTGGTTGGCTCCTAACCTTAACTATTAAGCAATGAAGATTACCGATTTACTACAAGAAGTCAAGGAGTGCCAATTCACGTTCGAAATTCTTCCGCCGCTTAAAGGGCAGAAGGCAATGGAGATCTTTGATAATTTGGACCCTTTGATGGAGTTCAAGCCACCGTTCATTGATGTGACCTACCACCGCGAGGAGACCATTTATAAGCGTTTAGACAACGGATTACTCCAAGAAAAAGTAGTTCGTAAGCGACCAGGTACTGTTGGGATTTGTGCCGCGATTATGAACCGCTATGATACTGAAACCGTACCGCACGTTCTTTGTGGCGGATTTTCGCGAGAGGAAACAGAAAATTTACTGATTGATTTGAATTTCCTGGGTATTGAAAATGTTGTGGCATTACGCGGCGATCAGGCTAAGCACGAGAGTTACTTTACTCCGCACAAAGAAGGAAATGCTTTTGCTATTGATTTGGTGCACCAAATAAAGGATTTGAATCAGGGCAAATACCTCGACGAGGAATTGCAAAATACAACCGCAACGAACTTTTGTATTGGCGTCGCTGGATACCCAGAGAAGCATTTTGAAGCGCCGTCTTTGAATCTCGATATTGAGTACTTAAAGGCAAAAGTTGAGGCAGGGGCCGATTATATCGTGACCCAGCTCTTCTTTGACAACAGTAAATATTTTGCTTTTGTAGAAAAATGCCGTGCCGCTGGTATTACGGTGCCTATCATCCCAGGTCTAAAGCCGTTATCTACAAAGCGTCAATTGAGCATTTTGCCCCAGATCTTTCACGTGGATATTCCTGATGATTTGGCTATCCAAGCCATTAAATGCAAGGACAATACACAGGTTAGGCAATTGGGTATTGATTGGTGTATACAGCAGAGTAAGGAACTTAGAGACGCTGGGGTACCGGTGCTGCATTACTACAGCATGGGCAAGAGTCAAAACATTTACGAGATCGCTAGCGCTATTTTTTAGAGGTAGCGTTTCGCCCAACTTTCACCCAAAGGAATCATTCCGTTTCCACTGTCATGTAGGGTAGTGGCCAAGGTATGCATGACTGGCGTTTCTGCCGTGATACTGCCCGCTGATATGGCTTCTTTAAGCGCAGCAGGGGTAAAGGCTTTTATGCCCGCATTATCCGATGTGAATACCAACATTCGATTGAAAAAGTCCACGCCAAATTCTTGTCCAAATTCCATCAACAGGTGTACGCTTTTATCGATGCTACACCCTGTTGCCTGTTGTTGACGTTCATCTACGGCTATGATGAGACATTGGTTGCCTATGATTCTGTAGGCGGCTGCGAGTTGCGCTCCGTGTGCTTTCCATTGCCCCACGAAATCATTCATTAATGTTTTAAGCACCTCTGCTTGCTGATCCGTTAAAGGCGCAGCGAGACCGTAAAACCACATGCGCGATTCTGGATGCATAGATTGCATACTCATACTAAAGGTCTTCTGCTAATGCGATCATCTCTGCCAAATCCAACACTTGAACTTGCGCTTCTTTTTCGCGATTTTTCACGCCGTCTGTCAGCATAGTGTTGCAGAAAGGACAACCCGCTACGACAATCTCAGCGCCTGTTTCCATCGCTTCGTCCGCGCGGACGTGGTTAATTTCCGCTGTACCTTTTTCAGCATCTTTAAACATCTGAGCGCCTCCGGCGCCGCAGCATAGACCATTTTTTTTGCAACGACGCATTTCTTTCAGTGAGACATCGAGCTTCTCAAGAAGTGCGCGCGGCGCCTCGTATTCGTCGTTTGCACGTCCTAGGTAACACGGATCGTGAAAAGTGATTTTCTTCCCCTTGAAACTACCGCCTTCAATCTTGAGACGGCCTTCATTGAGTAGGCGGTTTAAGAATTGGCTGTGGTGCTCTACGTGGTAATTACCGCCCAATTCAGGGTATTCGTTTTTTAAGGTGTTGAAGCAATGCGGGCACGTGGTTACAATATGCTTGACTTCATAGCCATTTAGAACCTGTATGTTCATCATGGCTTGCATCTGAAAAAGAAACTCATTACCTGCGCGTTTGGCTGGATCCCCGGTACAACCTTCCTCAGTTCCCAAAACGGCAAAGCTGATGCCCGTGTGGTGCAAAATTTTTGCCATTGCTTTGGTGATCTTTTTTGCACGATCGTCAAAGCTACCGGCACAACCGACCCAAAACAAGACTTCAGGAGCCTTGCCTTCGGCAGTCATTTGTGCTAATGTGGGAACTTGGAATGTAGTCATAGTTAGTCTTCGAAAACTTGAATTGTACTCTCTTTCTCAACGAGTTCAGTGAATTTACCTGTATAACGGGTCGCACGAACGATGTGGTTGTCTACCCAATGGTAGTTGCCCCCGCGTGGTTTGCCCATGAGCAAGCCGTGCCAATTAAAACCGTTTTCTTTCAGCCATTTTTCAGTAACCTCGCGGTGGTCTTCAGTACGAGAGGTAAAGAAGGTAATTACATGTCCTTCGTCGAACCATTTGTTTAAGGTGTCCAAAGCATCTGGGTAGACATTCGCCGTAGCCATACGTTCTGGTTCCTCATTCGGGATATCGTCACAGACAGTGCCATCAATGTCTATGAGGTAATTCTTCACATCTGACGGAAGCATTGGGCTGATGAGTTGACCATCTTCGGAGGCTTCTTTTAATAATTTATCGATGTGTGCATTTGCGCTTTTTTCCATGTGTGTTTTTTGACGCGTTTGTAGAATTACTGTTTGTATGTTGGGTGTTGGGTTGCTTATTCGTTGATCCAGTTCGCACGGTCCATCTGGTTGAAGGGCCAAGGCGCACCATTGTTCTCCACGTTGGTCATCATGGCATTTAGTGCGCCGGGTGCGCTACTCTCTTCCATGGTCGCAAAATTGCGGAGTTTCATAATGATATTTAAAGGATCGATATCTACTGGGCAAGCTTGAACACAGGCATTACAACTGGTGCAGGCCCACAATTCTTCATTGGTAATGTAGTCGCCTAATAAACTCTTACCATCGTCTAAAAAAGAGCCATTGGTAGCGATGTTTTGGCCAATCTCTTCGATGCGGTCGCGCGTGTCCATCATGATTTTGCGCGGCGATAATTTTTTACCGGTGAGGTTGGCAGGGCATTCACTTGTGCAGCGACCGCATTCGGTACAGGTATAGGCATTGAGTAAGTTCGCCCAGCTAAGGTCATTGGCGTCTTTTGCACCAAAGCGCTCAATAGGAGCATCAGCATCCGGCGCTGGCGCTGCAAAAGGATCGGCTGAAGGATCCATCATCAATGCAACTTCCTTAGTTACCGCTGCATTGTTTTCAAAACGGCCTTTGGCTTCGAGGTTGGCATAATAGGTATTTGGGAAGGCGAGAATAATGTGAAAATGCTTTGAATACGGAAGGTAGTTTAAGAACGCAAAGATGCCGAGGATATGGACCCACCAGAAAAGTCGCTCACCAAAATGCAGTCCCCATTCACTCGCACCGCTCCAAAGTGGCGCAATGTATTGACTGATGAGGAAGCTGTGGTGCGCATCGGCAAAATTGGCCTCTAATGCATTCATGTTCAGGAAAGCAAACATGAGGACCAGTTCGATGTATAAGATGTTGTTCGCATCCGTAAAAGCCCATCCTTTCATTTCAGGTTTGTGGAAACGGTCCAATTTACTCACGTTTCTGCGCCACCAAAAAATGAGGACCGCGACGACGGTAAGCACGGCCAAAACTTCGAATGCACTTATGATCGGTACATAGGCGCTGCCTAAGAAGGGAGCAAAGACGCGGTGGGTTCCGAAAATTCCATCAACGATAATTTCTAAAACTTCAATATTGATGATAAGGAAACTCACATAGACGATAAAATGGAGCACACCTGCGACTGGGCGCGCTTGCATTTTTGATTGACCAAAGGCTACTCGAAGCATGTTTTGTAGCCGATCGCTTGGGCGGTCACTGCGGTCTGTATCTTTTCCTAAAAAGATGTTTTGACGGATTCGACCCACCTTCTTAGCGAATACTGCGATGGCGGTGGCCAGCGCGGCAATGAATAGGATGTTGGGCAAATACGTCATAATCACTTTTCTGGGTCGGTTGCTTCAATCGCCTCTTCAATGGCTTGAATCTCTCCCTCTGTGTATCTTGTTCTGCTTCCGAACATGCTTACATGCAGGTACTTATTCGGGTTGTATTTGATATCAAGAAGTAGGCGGTTTAAATTCTCCGTAGCCTTTTTCATGTTGACGTAAACCTCTTCATCGTAAATTAACTTTGATGCCGCGCCTTCACCTGTTTCCAATTCCGCCATCAAACGGTCAAAGCGTGCAGTGATGCTTTCCATATTATTAATGGTCTCCGTGAGCTTCGCACTGGCTAGACTGTCTGATATCGCTTCAAGGTTGGTGATTGTGCTGCTGATATCTTTACTCTTCGCAGCCAATTCTTCACTGAGCGTTCTGAAATTCTCGCTCATCGCGTCAAAGTTCCCTTTATTATCACCCAGATACTCACTGACTTCCGCCGCGCTTGCCTCAACGCTTGCAAAGGTTTTGGTTAAACTTTCAAAGGTCGATTTGAAATTTTGAGAAGTGCGTTCGTCTAAAAATCCTGAAGCGAGACCAATAACCGTATCTAGTGTGCCGAGCAATTCTTCAGTGCGTGCTTTGATGGGCGCAAGCTGCATGTTTACTTCTTCCGTTAAATCGCGCTCAGTGGCACTTACTAGGGTATCGCCGCTCAACGAGAGTGGTGCTCCTTTGTTTACCGATAAAGAGATGCTTTTCTCGCCCATGATACTGGCGGAATAGATTTTTGCAACGGTTCCTTTTGTGATGGGAAAGTCGTTGCCCACATTAAGGGTCACAATAAGCCGACCTGAAGCATCAGGAAGGAAAGAAATATCGCTGACCTGACCTACCTGAAAGCCGTTGATGGTGATGGGGCGCGTCGCAAGCAGTCCTTCTGTGTTATCGTAAACGACATAGTATTTGTTCTCTGTGCTAAATACATCCTTGCCCTTGAGGTAATTTACCCCCCAATACAATAGGAAAACACCTAGAACTATGGCCAAGCCAATTTTAAATTCTGTTTTCAAAGTCGTTTCGTTTAGATGCTAAAATACATTATGGCGCGCGCTTTTTGGCCTCATTTAGGTCAATTTTCTTGTCCTTTTCGAACGCTACGAGATAGGCGTCCGGATAGTGCTCCAGTACTTCTTCTTTTAACGCTTCTGCTTCAGTAAATGTTGTTAATCTGCCGCAGAAGTATTTGTACAGACCATATTGTTCTTGTTTCCACACCGATTCTAGTCCCTTAAAGTTTTCTGGAAGGCAAGGGAGGTCATTGCGCGATACGGCAATTTGAACTGAAAAATGCAAGGTTAATCCATCCTCAATTGCCACATTAATGACCGTAGAAGGTGCCGCTGCAATAGATTCAGGAATAGGTTCAACGGATGTTTCGGTCGGTTTGTCGCTGACGGGAGGGACCGAATTTTCTACGACGGGCGTTAGGGAAGACCCTTCGGTTTGGATACCAGCATCGCGCTGTTCGCGTTTAAATTTATATTCTTTCACCGCACGATAGATGGCGCTGGCAAGCAATTCTTTGCCTTGGGTACTTTGTAAGAAATCTTCTTCACCTGGGTTGGTGAGAAATCCTAATTCTACTAGTACAGCGGGCATAGTAGAGCCACGGAGTACGGCTAAGGGTTGTTGTTTGACCCCGCGGTTGCGTCGTTTGACGCGACCTTCAAATTGGCGCTGGATCTCATCTGCAATGCTAATGCTTTGCTCTAGGAAAGCGTCCTGATAGGCGCGCAAAGCAATTATGGCAGCAGGATTGTTCGTGTTTAGTTCCTCGTAGTTGCTTTCCCAATTTTCTTCTAATAAGCGGGCAGCATTCTCTAGTTGAGCCGTTTTATTTAGTCGCTGGTCTTTTTCACCCATCCCAAGAACGAAACTTTCGGTACCATAGGCGGTTTTATTATCGTTCGCATTACAGTGGATGGAGATGAATACATCAGCGTTGGCGCGATTCGCAATAACAGTACGCTGGTAGAGTTCAATGAACCGGTCGTCGTCGCGGGTGAGAATCACTTTCGTATCCGGTAGGTTTTCTTCGATGTATTTTTTCACCAATGCACTGACATCAAAACTGACGTCTTTCTCACGTGTGCGGTAGCGGCCAGTCCCGAGATTGCCAGGATCTTTACCACCGTGCCCGGGGTCTATGACAATAATGTTTACGCCCGCATTCGCGGCACGAAAGGGGCGTGGATTGAAGGCGGCCAGCACTGTAAAAAGCACTGCCAAACCAGCAATTTTAATTCCTTTAAAACTTGAGCCAACCATACCAAGGCACATAAACATTCGTTTTACCTTTGAATCTCATGCAAATTACATACCCGGGTGCATCAGCGACTTACTGATCTTCTTTTTTTGCTCACATTTTGTACACCGTTTTTAACGGCCGCACAGGATAAACCTATTAGCTACACCGCGAAGGATTCAATCACTTCTGACGTGGATGCAGGGACGGTTGAATTGTTCAACGAAGTGCACCTAATTTTTGGGGAAACGAAGTTGGATGCGGGCTATGCTAAAATCTTTTGGAAAGAGGGACTGGTGGTAGCACGAGGCATAGAAAATGAAGGAGGTGAGGTTGTGCAACAACCTGTTTTTGAGGACGGTGGAAAGGTGTTTTATTTGAGCGAAATCAAATACAATTGGACCACGGAAAAGGCTAAAATTAAAGGCGTTTTGACGCAAGAAGGGGAGAATTACCTCAACGGAGATGCGGTCAAAAAAATAGATTCCAACACCTTATATATGGCCGGAACGGGTTTCACGACCTGTTCGCATGAGGAGCCACATTTTCAGATTAAAACCAATAAGAGTAAGGTGGAATTGGGTGAGCGCATCATTACAGGACCTGCTCACTTTGAATTCTTTGGCATTCCAACACCGCTGGTTATTCCCTATGGCTACTTTCCAACGAATCTCGAAAAGCCGAGCATCTCGGGTTTGTTGATGCCTAGTTTTCAAAATTCACCATCGCAAGGGGTGGGCATAGTGAACGGTGGTTGGTATTTCCCGATCAATGACTTTATGGATCTAGAATTGCGCGGCGATTTATACCTGCGCGGTTCTTGGTCGTTGCAAGCCACAACCAATTATAGAAAACGCTACAGCTACAGTGGTAATTTTGGGTATCAATACCGTTATCAACGCAGAGGGCTTCCCATTTTTGAGCCGTTCGGTGGTTACGATATCACGAAGAATTTCAGTATTCGATGGACCCACCGTCAAGATGCAAAAGCGCATCCGTCGCGTCAGTTCAACGCGAGCGTTAATTTGCAGAACCCAAATTTCTTCAAGAACAGCGCCAACCCGGAAGATTTGCTCAACGGGACGATGAGCACGACGAATAATACGATGAATTCCAGCATCACCTACAACCAGCGTTTTGGTCGAGCGAATTTAACGGTGAGCGGTAACCACACTCAAAACAATGGCTCACAGAGCTTCACGACTAACCTGCCTAAAGCTTCGTTCAATGTGCCTCGATTCTTTCCTTTGAAGACCAACGATGGAAAAAGTCAATGGTACGATAAGCTGGGGATGAATTACAGTTCAGTAGCCGAAGGCCGATTAAAAGGAAACTTAGGTACAATCAGCGAGAAATTGGACTCATTAGCTGGGTATGACATGAACGATGTGCTGCGCGAATACGGCCAGTACGGCGTGAAGCACAACACGTCATTATCCACTAATGCCAAGCTTTTAAAATACTTTACCTTCAGTCCATCCGCGAATTATACGGAACGCTGGTATTTTCAACAGTATGATTATGCCTTCGATCCGGCACTCAATAAAGGAGTGCTTACCGATACGATCAGTGGGTTTACCGCGGTCCGTGATTTTGGTATGAATGCATCGTTGAATACAAAGATTTATGGAACTTTTCTGTTCTCTAAAGGACCTGTAAAGGCAATACGCCACATGATTACACCGCGTGCGACGTTCAACTTTCGTCCAGATTTTGGTACGGAGCAGTGGAATTATTACCAGAACTTTACAGACACCCTCGGAAACAACCTCTTCTACAATAGGTATAATGGATTTTTGTACGGTTCGCCGGGTAGAGGTAGTAATGGTGCGATTACCATTGCAATCGATAACAATCTAGAGGCGAAAGTAATGGACCGCAGCGATACAACGGGGGGGACAAAAAAAGTAAAATTGCTCGAGCGCTTTAATTTGAATACCAATTATAACCTCGCCTCTCAAGACGGGTTCAACTGGAACGTGGTTCGCCTGACCGCTGCAAGTTCTTTGTTTAATCAAAAACTACGTCTTACGTACCAAGGTCAGTTTGACCCCTACGGGTACAATGTAGAAGGAGAGCGTATTGCTACATTGGCTTACAAACTCAATCAGTCCCCACTTATTCATCGAACATCGCAATTCTCAGCCAGTACTCAACTTAAAAGTAATCGAGGGAACAGTCGAGAGGCAGTTGCTCTGGAACGCCGCGGTGGAAGTTTTACTTCAGGCGATATAGATTACTACCGCTACCCCGATCTGGTGCCTTTACGTTCGGATTGGAACGTGAGTTTAAATTATGATCTTCGTTTTTTAACAAACGTTTCTGAGGGTGCAGAAGGCGCTAGCGGTCCAGTGTTCCAAAACGAATTTGCAGCACACAGTATTAGTATTTCAGGTGCATACAGACCCACAGATAATTGGTCCTTGAATTACCGCACGGGAATAGATATTGCGAAACGTACGGCAGGATTTACCTCGATAAACGCTACTAGGGACTTGCATTGTTGGGAGATGAAGATTTCATGGGTGCCTTTTGGTTCAACGCGTTCGTACATGATCGGAATTAACCTGAAAAACCAGCAATTCCGTCAAGTGAAAACCCAGCGCAGACGCACGGCCATAGATTTCTAATTCACTAATGCGAGCCAGTTTTTAATCATTCGAAGTCCTTGTGGGGTTAGGACACTTTCAGGGTGAAATTGGACGCCATATGCGCTGTCTATTTCTGATTCAATAACCATAGGTGCATCCTCCTCTAAAGCAACGGCGCAGAGTGCCCACCCCAAAAGCGCTTCCTTATCTACTGCCCAACTGTGGTATAGACCTACTTGGAATTCTGTGATGCCTTTTAACAGTGCGCTGTCTCGAAGCACTTTCAATGCAGTGGTACGTCCGTGCATGATGCCTTTTCTATTGTACAAACGGCCACCAGTGTGTAAAGCAAGTGCCTGCATACCCAAACAAACACCCAAAATAGGAAGTTGGCCATAGCTTCGCTGAATGAAGGACATAAGCTGTCCGCTATCTTCTGGTAACCCCGGCCCAGGGCTGAGAACTAGGCCGTCGAACTGTGCCAATTCTAAATGCGCCAATTCCGCGGCATCATTGCGGTAAACGACAACTTCAGCACCTGATTTCTCCAGATAATGGACCAGGTTATAGGTAAAGCTGTCGTAATTGTCAATGAGAAGCACCTTCATGTGCGCAAATATGAGTTAAATTCGGTTGAAGTAATTTAAATCTACCGACAAAACCATGAAAAAAGCAATTGAAGGAAAGGGACTAGCACCGGCGATAGGGCCGTATAGTGCTGGTATTAGTTGGGGGGATGTGATTTTCACCTCTGGACAGATCGCAATGGATCCACACACGGGTGATATGGCGCAAGGAAATTCAATCACTGAGGAGACGCACAGGGTAATGAAAAACCTGCAAGCCGTTTTGTTGGCCGGCAGCGCTGATTTTAATTCTGTGGTTAAGACGAGTATTTATCTAAGCTCAATGGATCATTTTGCTGAAGTTAACGAAGTGTACGGGAGTTATTTTGCTGCGCCATTTCCAGCACGGGAGACGGTTGCCGTGAAAACATTGCCAAAAAATGTGAATGTGGAGATATCCTGCATTGCGATGCGAAAGAGTTAAGGTTTTGGCCTTAAATTGCACGCTCATTTAAAAGAGAAATAAATGGATTTTGACGTAATCGTTGTGGGGTCAGGCCCCGGTGGCTATGTGACCGCCATTCGTGCATCTCAATTGGGATTCAAAACGGCCGTAGTAGAAAAAGAAAACCTAGGAGGCGTTTGTCTAAACTGGGGATGTATTCCTACAAAAGCCCTTCTGAAGAGTGCTCAGGTATTTGAATATGTGAAGCATGCGGAAGACTTTGGAATCAAAATCAAAGAATACGATAAAGACTTTAACGCGGTTGTAAACCGTTCGCGCGAGGTTGCGAATGGCATGAGCGGCGGTGTTCAGTTTTTAATGAAGAAAAATAAAATTACTGTTTTAAACGGGTTTGGTAAAGTTCAACCGGGCAAAAAGGTTGCCGTAACGGATGAAGCTGGAAAGGAGACGGTTTATACTGGTCAGCATATCATCATAGCCACAGGTGCCCGTTCAAGAGAACTACCAAACTTACCACAAGACGGAAAGAAAATTATAGGCTACCGTAAAGCGATGACGCTTGAAAAGCAGCCTAAGAAAATGGTGGTAGTAGGTTCTGGAGCGATCGGTATCGAATTCGCTTACTTCTACAACAGCATGGGTACAGATGTGACCATTGTAGAATACATGCCAAATATTGTTCCTGTCGAAGATGAGGATGTGAGCAAGCAATTGGAACGTACCTTCAAAAAGTCAGGCGTTAAGATTATGACGAATGCGGAGGTTACTGGCGTTGATACTTCGGGTAAAGGCTGTATCGTTAACGTAAAGACTAAAAAGGGCGAAGAGCAATTGGAAGCTGATGTTGTCTTATCGGCAGTAGGTATTGCCCCTAATATCGAAGGAATTGGACTTGAAGAGGTAGGTATTGCCTCCGATCGTGGCCGTATTTTGGTGAACGATTTTTACCAGACCAACGTACCGGGCTACTTTGCCATTGGTGATATCGTTAAAGGACCAGCATTGGCCCATGTCGCTTCTGCAGAGGGTATTCTGTGTGTGGAGAAATTAGCGGGCTTGCATGTTGAGCCACTTGATTACGGGAATATTCCTGGATGTACGTACTGTTTCCCTGAGGTAGCCTCAGTTGGAATGACAGAGAAAGCAGCAAAAGAAGCAGGTTACGAGTTGAAAGTAGGGAAATTTCCATTCTCGGCTTCAGGTAAAGCTTCTGCATCGGGCCACAAAGACGGCTTCATAAAAGTGATTTTTGATGCCAAATACGGAGAGCTTTTAGGTGCTCACATGATTGGATCGAACGTTACAGAGATGATCGCTGAGGCTGTTATTGCACGTAAACTTGAAACTACGGGTCATGAAATTCTCAAAACGGTGCACCCGCACCCGACACTCAGTGAGGCCTTTATGGAGGCCACTGCAGCTGCCTACGACGAGGTAATCCACTTATAAAAAAATAAGATTCGTTAAAAACCGCCCCAACATTGGGGCGGTTTTTTTTGTTTATTGAAGGTATGCATGCACCCTTAGTCCATTTTGATGCGCTCCGCTTCACATACGGTGAAGACCAAATTTTCGAATTTGGCACGGCTTCCATTGCGCCTGGCGAAATAGTAGTCATGGTTGGCCCCTCCGGCGCAGGTAAAAGTACATTGATGCGATTGCTTCGTGGCGAACTAGAGCCACTATCTGGAAGCGTCTCTATTGACGGTGCGCCGGTAGAGACTAGGAAGAAGCGTTTGGTATTGGATGAAAAGAAGGCGGGTTGGGTTCCGCAGTTGGACGACTTACAAGGCATGTTGGCTGTTGAAGAAAACATTGGCCATCATATCTTACGATTGGATGAGGAGGAACGCGAGCATAGAATAAAGAGCTTAATGGAAGCGATGTGCTTGACTGCGTTTGCAGGTCAGACGACGAAAACCTTAAGCGGTGGTCAGCGCCAACGAGTAAGCATAGCTAAAGCAATGGCTGGGGAGCCCCCAGTGCTTTTGATGGATGAGAGTTTAGCTCAGCTGGATCTTAGAACCAAGAGCGCCATTCTATTGGATATGAAAGCCATGATTAAGCGCTCGAAAAGTGCCGCCTTATTGGTGTTACACGATCCGTCTGACGCTTTGCTTGTTGCCGATACGCTTTGGGTCGTACGAGATGGAAAATTGGTGCAGACGGGTTCACCCAATGCTATTATATCAAATCCTGCACACCATGAGATTGCGGGTCTGTTCGATTACATTAATGTGGTTCCTTTAGCATTAGAGGTGCCGGGTCCTTGGCGCGAGGAGCATGGCGTAAAGTGGCTTTACGCACACGATTTACCTGTGCTGGATGCGGAAGTGCTGGATCGAATGGAAACGCCTTCAGGCCCCATTATAGTTTACCAATATCAAAGCCACCGGTTGCTAAAAAAGTAAAACGCCCCGTTCCAAAAGGAACGAGGCGTCTCTAAGTCTCCAATCTGATTTATTACTTCACCTTATCAACGATCGCTTTGAACGCTTCCGGGTGGTTCATGGCTAAATCTGCCAATACCTTACGGTTCAATTCAATGTTCGCTTTTTTCACCTTACCCATGAATTGTGAGTAAGACATTCCATGCAATCTTGCACCAGCGTTAATACGCTGAATCCATAACGCGCGGAATGTGCGTTTTTTGTTTTTACGGTCGCGGTAAGCATACGTGAGACCTTTCTCAACAGCATTCTTAGCAACAGTCCAAACATTTTTACGACGTCCAAAGTATCCTTTGGCGTGTTTCATCAATTTTTTTCTGCGCTCTCTTGAAGCAACAGCATTTACTGAACGTGGCATAATTTTTAATTTTTTGCGAGAGGTACTTCTGTTGTTTCAAGAAGATTTAGCTACCCAGCACAGGGTTATTAATTAACTCTAAGGAATTATTTCATTCCAAGCTGCTTCTTGATGTTTGCAACATCAGCATCAGCTACAAGACCAGATTTTGTCAAACGACGTTTCTGATCTGTTGCTTTCTTCGTCAAAATGTGTGACTTGAAAGCGTGTTTTCTTTTGATCTTACCAGAACCTGTCAGCTTGAAACGCTTCTTTGCACTGGATTTGGTTTTCATCTTTGGCATGATCTAACTTTATTTTGATTGGAGTGACTTATTTTTTAGGGGCAAGCGTAAGGTTCATTTTCTTGCCGTCCATAGAAGGCATGTGTTCTACCTTTCCGTACTCTTCAAGGTCCTGAGCCAAGCGCAGTAACAAGATTTCACCTTTGTCTTTAAACACGATAGAACGCCCACGGAAGAAAACAAAGGCTTTCACCTTGTTACCCGCCTGTAAAAATTCGATGGCGTGTTTTTTCTTGAATTCGTAGTCGTGATCTGAAGTGTTTGGTCCAAATCTTATTTCTTTAATGACCACCTTAACTGCCTTTGACGCAAGTTCCTTTTGTTTCTTGCGTTGGTCGTACATGAATTTGCTGTAATCAATGATCTTACAGACCGGTGGATCTGCGTTTGGTGAAATCTCCACCAAATCTAAATCCATATCGTCCGCCATGCGCAACGCTTGACGAGTTTCAAATACTCCAGGTTCAACATTTTCTCCAACGAGGCGAATTTTTGGTACTCTAATTCTATCGTTGATGCGGTGGTTTGCGGCCAATTTCTCTTTTGGCTGCTTTCTTTTGCCTTTTCTCAGGGTCTTTTATTTTTTAGTTAAACTTCTATTAATCAATAAGTTCCGAGATTTCATTCTCGACGCTTGTTACAAATGCTTCTTTGGTCATGGTGCCTAAATCTCCTTCGCCGTGGCGACGAACACTTAACTCACCACTGGTAGCTTCTTTCTCTCCAACAATCAACATGTATGGAATTTTTGTGACTTCAGCATCACGTATCTTCCTGCCAATCTTTTCGTTACGGTCGTCTACGAGGGCGCGAATATCGGAAATTTCTAGGAATTGAGCTATTTCTTTCGCGTACTCATTGTACTTCTCACTAACCGGAAGAATCTTTACTTGTTCAGGTGTAAGCCACAACGGGAAGTTACCGCCACAATGTTCGAGCAGTACAGCAACAAAACGCTCCATGGAACCGAACGGTGCTCTGTGGATCATCACAGGGCGGTGCGTTTCATTATCACTGCCCTTGTATTCTAATTCAAAGCGTTCTGGTAGGTTGTAATCCACTTGAATGGTGCCCAATTGCCAGCTGCGTCCTAGGGCATCTTTTACCATGAAATCGAGCTTGGGTCCATAGAAAGCTGCTTCTCCGTACTCAACAACCGTATTCAGTCCTTTTTCGCCTGCAGCCTCAATGATGGCAGATTCTGCCTTTTCCCAGTTTTCGTCTGAGCCTATGTATTTCTCAGGTTTGTTCGGGTCCCGTAAACTGATTTGAGCCGTATAATCCTTGAAATCAAGCGTTTTGAATATGTACAACACAAGGTCGATCACACTCTTGAATTCACTCTTTAATTGATCTGGCATGCAGAAAATATGAGCATCATCTTGCGTAAACCCACGAACGCGCGTCAAACCGTGAAGTTCACCGCTTTGCTCGTAACGGTAAACTGTGCCGAATTCAGCGTAGCGAATTGGGAGGTCTTTATACGATTTTGGAGTCGCTTTATACAATTCACAGTGGTGAGGACAGTTCATGGGTTTGAGCAGATACTCTTCACCATCTTCTGGTGTACCAATTGCTTGGAAGCTATCAGCACCATATTTGGCATAATGGCCAGAACAGATGTAAAGTTCCTTATTTCCAATATGTGGCGTAATCACGCCGTCGTATCCTGCCTTTTTCTGAGCTTTCTTGAGGAAGTTCTCTAAGCGTTCACGTAGTGCCGCACCTTTGGGCAACCATAGCGGTAGTCCGGCTCCAACACGTTGGCTAAAAGTGAACAGTTCAAGTTCCTTTCCTAATTTTCTGTGATCGCGCTTCTTCGCTTCTTCTAGCAATTCAAGATATTCTTTAAGCTCACCCTGCTTTTGGAATGAAACCCCATAAACGCGGGTTAACTGAGGATTATTCTCATCGCCACGCCAGTATGCACCGGCAACGTTCATGATTTTTACCGCTTTGATATAGCCGGTATGTGGAATGTGTCCACCACGACATAAATCTGTAAAGTCTGCATGGTCACAAAATGTGATGGTGCCGTCTTCTAGATTTGATATAAGTTCCGTTTTGTAAGGGTTGTCTTTGTAGGCTTCCAAGGCTTCCGCTTTGGTCACTGCACGAAGTTTAAATTCCGATTTTGAGCGGGCAAACTCCAACATTTGCTTTTCAATCTTCTCGAAATCCTTTTCTCCTATCGTTTCCTCACCAAAATCGACATCGTAATAAAACCCTTTCTCAATGGCGGGTCCTATGGTCAGTTTCGCACTAGGGTAGAAGTGCACAATGGCTTGGGCCAAAACGTGCGCTGAGCTGTGCCAAAACGCTTCTTTCCCAGAGGCATCGTTCCAAGTGAAGAACTGGAGTGTGCCATTGGTCGTAAGTGGATCGTTGAGTTCGATGGTATTACCGTCAAAGCTTCCGGATAAAATATTACGTGCAAGGCCGTGAGAGATGCTCTTTGCTACGTCCATGGCAGTTGTGCCCGATTCGTAGCTGCGTTGATTCCCATCTGGGAAAGTGATTGTAATCATGTGCTTATCTACAATTATAAGTTGAAGCGCAAAAATAAGGTTTCGCGGGGCTTGTACCGTTTTTTTACTCCTATTTTATTCTCGTACTTTAGCACTGCATTTATAACCCTATGGAGCACACCTCGAATAAGGCCGCCATTTTGAAGAAATTTAACGACCTCTGCAAGGATACCTTGATGGAAACGCTTGGTATTGAGTACGTTGATGTAGCGCCTGAAACGGGTACGCTGGTGGCAACCATGCCTGTCGATTCTCGAGTCTACCAACCCATGCGTATTTTACACGGCGGTGCAACTGTAGCTTTGGCGGAAAGTGTTGGTTCCGCAGCGTCGCAATTGCTTATTGATCCATCAAAAGAAGCGGCTGTAGGTGCAGAAATCAGTGCAAATCATTTGAAGAGCGCTCGCACGGGCATGCTTATCGCCACAGCAACCTGTCTGCACAAAGGAAAGAGCTCACATCTGTTTCAGATTCGTGTTGAAAACGAACAAGGTGAATTGATTTCGATGGTGAAACTGCTCAACTTTATTAAAGCTCGTAAATGATGCTTGAAGTATTGGCCAAAATTCCAGGTAGGTCAAAAATCGCCTATAAATATTCCGAAACTGACATCGCCCATGCGGCTGTCTTGTTGCGCGGATTTAAGGGCGAGCTGCGAGGATTTAAGGAGGAATCGGTAGTAGATGAACATACGTTTTGGTTAGATTTCGGGGCGACGAATCCCAACCTATCCGATCAAAGTGATACTGCAGTCTACCAGCAGCAGATTTTAGAAATTATAGACCGCATACAACTCCATGAGGTGAATAAGGTTGTGCTGAGTAGGCCTTCTCATTTGTACACAGAGCGTGCCGACGCACAGGCCACCTTTGCTGCTCTTCAAGAACGCTATTCAAACTGTACTGTATTTGCCTTAAAACATCCTGATTTTGGACATTGGATGGGGGCTTCTCCAGAGGTGCTTTTTGAAGAAATCGATGGGGGATACCGTTCTATGTCGCTCGCAGGTACACGATTGTCTGGCGCTTTGAATTGGGGGGATAAAGAGCGCGAGGAACAAAATTTTGTTACTAAGGAAATATATAAAACCCTTGATAATTTTGGTGGACACGTTCGCACGCAGGGCGAGGAAACACTGAATGCAGGCCCCGTTGAACACTTGATGACGTGGGTAGTAACCGACGCGATGAATGCGCCCGCAGTAGAAGTTTTAGAAGCCTTGCACCCAACGCCTGCCATTTGTGGCACACCTACAGCCCCTGCAAGAGAAGTGATCGAATCGGTGGAACACTACGACCGTGGGTTATACACGGGATACCTGGCTTTTATGACGGGTGGTTTGCATGCCACAGTGCTGCTTCGAACCATGCAATGGTCGCAATCGGGCATTACCTTTTATGCAGGTGGAGGAATTACAAAGGACAGCGTACCTTTGAATGAGTGGATGGAGACAGAGTATAAAATCTCGGCCCTCAAGGACGCTGTACAATTCAAATGACAACAACAAAACACACGGCACACTGGACATTAGAGGCGCTTGCGCATGCGGGGGTTAAGACCATTGTGTTTTCTCCAGGTTCGAGAAACGCCCCATTGATTATTGCTGCAGAAGCTTTAGGTTCTTTCGAAATGGAAGTGCTGGGTGATGAGCGTAGTGCGGCGTTTAATGCATTGGGACGTAGTCTTGTTACAGGTTTGCCTGTTGCCGTTTGCTGCACGTCGGGCAGTGCTTTAGCGAATTATTACCCCGCGATTTTAGAAGCTTACTATGCGCACGTTCCATTGATTGTACTTAGTGCCGACCGACCAGAAGAGCGCATCAATAAAGGGGAGGGACAGACTTGTGTTCAGCGAGACTTTTATGAGCCGCATGTCGCTGCTAGCGTGCATATTGAAGAAGATGCTTCGGCCTCGGAAGTGGTGTCGCAATTAGATTTTGCGATTCGCGCGCAACAGGTTGAAATGCGGCCTATTCATATCAATCTGTCTTTTGATGAACCCCTTTATGCCCAAGAATTGGAGCCTGAGCCGTTGGCGATCGTCTTTTCGGACGACGCAATGGAATTTCATGGAATTCCGGATAATCAGCCGGTTCCTTCTTTTTCAGGTTGCAAATCCGTAGCCGTAATTGCGGGCCAATTGTTACCTCAAGAAAGTGCACAATTACGCACGCTGCTGGATGAAGGAGTTGCTTGGACACTTTTTGCGGACCCTATGAGCGGCGTGCTGGATCATCCACAAGCGGTACCTATGGAAGCGTTGCTCGATCTTGAACCCGATGCAGTCTTAAGTATTGGCGGACAGTGGATTAATAAAAAGCCCAAGCAGCACTTACGAGCGCTGGGAATTAAAAAGCATGTGCATATCGATACCTTCCAATGTTGGGATGTGTTAGACGCAGAGGTGCTTCACTTAAGGATGGCGCCGAATGCGCTTACGGTTTGGAAATCGGCCCCGGAATTCATTAGAATACCAGCTGTGGCACCAGTTTCGAAACCCCTGCCGTGGTCTGACGCTGCGGCATTTCAAGCTGTGGTTTCGAAATTAAAAACAACGGATGTACTGCATCTAGGCAACAGTTCCATCGTACGTTATTTCAATTACTTCCCAAAAGCCGTGCAACTATATGGAAATAGAGGCGTGGCTGGTATTGACGGCAGTTTGAGTACGGCTGTCGGTGCGGCATTGGCAGATCCTGACCGTAGGCATATTTTAATCATCGGTGATCAAAGTTTTTTATACGATCACAACGGTTTGTATGGACAAAAGATTCCTCAGAATTTGATTGTTTGCGTGCTTAATAACAGTGTAGGCGCCATATTCGACTGGCTGCCAGATACAGCCCGTACAGGGCCCGAGGCCAAACGCGTTTTTGCCAACGCACAACAAGTGAATCTTGCAGGCATTGCATCCGCCTTTGGGGTGAATTATGAAGCGGTTACCTCTGTCGAGGCGTTACTAAATGCTCTAGAGGGGGCGGTCGGTTCTAAAATAATTGATAGTAAAACGGAGCAGCATGCCAACTTAGCGGCGCTTGTTGCGTTACGATAGTATGGTACCACTTCATATTTGGATTCAAGCAGCACGGCTGCGCACCTTACCTCTAGCTTTCGCGGTCATTGCCTTAGGAACCGGTTTGGCCTTCAAAATTAATGAATACCTGCACTGGGGGATTTTTGCGCTTGCGGTGTTCACGGCCGGAGCGTATCAAATATTGTCGAATTATGCGAATGATTTGGGCGATGGCCTGCGCGGCACAGACGACCATCGTACCGGCGAAAAACGTGCGATAGCTAGCGGTTTAATTACTGCAGATCAAATGAAGCGCGCCGTTAATTTGTGGACCGTATTGGCTTTGTTCGGAGGGGGTGGATTAAGCTTTCTAGCGTTTCAAGAACGCATTCCACTTTTAGTACTCTTTTCGTTATTGAATGTTGCTGCAGTGCTGGCTGCTAAGTCCTATACTATGGGTCCAAAGCCCTATGCATACTGGGGCGGAGGTGATTTTTTTGTCTTTTTATTTTTTGGATTGGTTGGGGTCCTCGGGTCCGCAAATTTGTACGGAACGTTGCATTGGAGCTTCCTTTTTCCAGCGTTGGTTGCCGGCGCTTACAGTGCAGCGGTACTCACTTTGAATAATTTAAGGGATGTTGAAACTGATGCTATTGCGGGGAAGCGCACGCTAGTCGTTCGATTCGGGTATAAATGGGGCAGAGGTTATTTTAAAGCACTCTTGATCATTGGGAATGTCCTGAGTTTGCTCTTCGCCTTGTATTGGGCCGCATTAGACGGGAATCAATATTTACTCCTTTTTCACATAGCTTTCGGAGTATTACTCTCCCGGGTAGTCTTTATTCGGTTTGCTCGAGCAAGAGATTCATTAGCATTGGATGCCTTACTTAAACCAATGGCGCTGATGACATTACTCTATTGTATTGGAACTGCTTTATCTCTTAATCTCTAGCGTTATGATTAAAGCTACGGTGCATTCTTACCTTCTTAATTTTAAACAACCCGCCGGGACTTCGCGTGGCGTCCTGCGCACGAAAGAGAGTTTTTTTCTGCGAATTGAAGATCCTACGACGCCATTTGCAGTTGGATTAGGGGAGGTAGGCGTTTTACGTGGATTGAGTGTTGATGATGTACCGGAATTAGAAAGTCAATTGGCCTGGACCGCTGAGAATATTCATCTAGGATTAGAAGTACTTTATGCGCGGAATAGTGCCTTTCCAAGCATACAATTCGCATTGGAGCAAGCCTTTAGTCATCTACAACACGGCTTTCACCACTTTGAGACTCCGTTTAGCCGCGGTGAGCAGGGGCAGGCCATCAATGGTTTGATTTGGATGGGGACAAAGCACTTTATGCTCGATCAAATCCAACGCAGATTAGAAGAAGGGTTTGGAACGCTTAAAATGAAGGTAGGTGCTATTTCCTGGGCGGATGAATTGGCCTTGCTCAAGGGGATTCGTGAGCGATTTTCATCGCGCGATTTAACTTTGCGTGTTGATGCGAATGGCGCTTTTAGTCGATCGTCTATTGATCCGGTACTTCATGAATTGGCAGCCCTTGAAGTCCATAGTATAGAGCAACCGCTTCCCACAACGGATCGTGATGGATTATCAGAGGTTTGCGCGGTTTCGCCTATTCCGGTCGCATTAGACGAGAGCCTTATAGGTATGTTTTCTAAGGCCGATAAAGAGTTGCTTCTCGACACAGTCCGACCGCAATACATAATTCTCAAACCCAGTTTTATTGGAGGCTGGCGCGGCGCTGATGAATGGATAGAATGCGCAGCCGCTCGCGGTATAGATTGGTGGGCTACTTCTGCTTTAGAGAGTACAGTAGGCATGAATGCTATAGCGCAGTGGACCGCAACGAAGCACCTGCATACACCGCAAGGACTGGGTACAGGTAGTTTATATACGAACAATATTCCAGGACCGCTCGAAGTTAAAAAAGGCGAATTGTGGACTGCTGGAGATGTTCAGACTTCTTGGTCGCTACCAGAATCGTTACAAACGTTTAGATAGACCCTCGTAGTGAGATAAAGATTGAACGGCCCGGTGCTACTATGCCACTGGCGTAACCGCGGTATTGTACGTCCATTATATTGTCTATTCCGCCACGAACTAAGATATTCTTGCTGAATACATAGGAGGCATGCAGGTTTATGGTGTACCACGCTGGTGCATAAACTTCTCCAAAGTTGTTGAGCGCGTACATGTGCGTTTTTGAACGTTCACTGAAGGCCATATCCTCCGCATCAATGGCACCATTGTAGCGAAAAATGAGATTGCTACGCCAGTTGTTTTTATGGAAGGAAAGATTCGAAGTTGCGTTAAATGGCGAAACGTGACGAAGCGTATACCCTTGGCTGTCTTTACCGAAAGGGTGTGCCCAGTGAATCATCCAATTCAAGTTTTCTGAAATATCTGTACGTACACCAAATTGGTAGCCCCAAATCCAAGCGAAATCTAAATTCTGAACAGCGAGCACTTGGGATAATTCGCCGTCAAAGTCGATGCTGTCACTGCCCATGAAAGTGTACGGAGCGCGTTCTAAGGCATTGTCAAGGTAGCTGTAATAAAAGCTGGCATCCACAACCCATGATTTACCAAGCTTTTGCTTTGCACCGACCTCAGCACTGTAGAGACGCTCCTCACGCAGCGTGCTATTTGGAACAATCACAGCACCAGGCTGGGAGTCAAATACTTTACTCGCATCGTCAATATTTGGCGCACGGAAACCGGAGCTGAAATTCAGAAAATATTTAAAGGTAGGCTTGTGGTAGGTGAGTCCCATTTCTGCACTAGGTGCAAGAAATTTTAATCGTGCGTTTTCATTGAATCCACGAAATGAAATAGGGGTGTACATTCCTACACCATTGAGTCTGGATCCTGCGCTAAAGGCAATGTGTTTACTCAAATCTGTATCGAAATGTGCAAAGATGGAACCGCTCATCCAATGGCTTCCATTGGCGTAGCGGGATTGTGCATTCCATGTCGAATCCTCGTTCATGTAGTAGTAATGATAGGCTGTGCTGGTGAGGTTATTTCCAATAAATTCAGCACCATACAAAATGGAACTCTTCTCTGAAATCTTCTTGCTGGCATCAAAATTTACCTGATTGATATACACCTGTTCGCGTTGCACTTTACCTGAAGGGGCCTTAAACTTCCGTATGTTCCGGCTTTCTTCGAAATACTGACCAGATAAGGTGAATTTCATCCAATCACTGATGGCCGTAATATCTCTGTTCTCGATTGAAATGTAGCTCATGATCCACGCTTGTGGGCCATAGTTCCATTGGGCATACTTCGGACTGCCGTTCATCATTTCTGTAAATCTGTCGTAGCGGTTAACCTCGCCCGTCAAACTAAAATGCACGCCAGATTTGAATGTGGTGCGCTCTGCCAAGCGTACTTTGAATTTTTGTGTGATGTTTCGCTGCTCGTACGAAGTATTGTATTGCGTGTATGGGTCTTCTGGAGTTCGAATGGTATCTATACTTCCGATTGTTGTCGGTAGACAAGTAAGTTGTGTATTGCTGAGGTGTTGCGCCGGCGTCCACGGTAGAATACGCCGGCCCATTTGTATGTCGTGGTATTGGGTATAGGTAAGCGATGTCATTCCTGCCCAATTCAGGCCGCCGTAGTTGATCCGGAAATTGGGTCTTCTTGATAGTTGCGCACTTTGATTGCTCAATGTGAAAACTAAACTTTGTAAAATCTCTGTGGAATCCCCGAAATGAGCATCGTAAGTGTTAATGTGCATGACTCCACCTAATGCATCGCTTCCGTGCAAAACACTTCCAGGACCTAGACTAATTTCCATATTAGAAACGCTCTCTCCATCTACAGAAATAACGCTATGTACATTCCCAGATCTAAAGATGGCGTTGTTCATTCTGATGCCATCTACCAGAACCAGAACACGCGAAGTACTCATTCCTCGGATCATAGGAGAACCTCCTCCAGCTTGGGATTTCTGGACAAAAACATTAGGGTCTATAGCTAAGGCATCCGCAGTGTTTGCCTGGAACTGTTGGTCTAATTGTTTGGAGTCAATACTTCTAACCTCCTGGGCCGTTTTCTGATATTGCTGCTCCATGCGATTCGCGCGAATGACCACTTCCTGAATGTTCAAAACGCTTTCCCTTAAAAAAACCTCATAGTCGCGCTCTTGAAGTTCCTTTCGGGAATAATAGCCTGCCGAATAACTAGTGTGGTAGAGTGCAATGAGTTGACCTGGAGTGCCATTGGGTATTAGAATTCGACCCAGAGGTCCTGTTTCCCCTATATACGCTTGTTCTACGGTAATACTTACCCCTTCGATGGGTTCGCCGCTCATCGCATTACGAACCGTAAGCCATACATAGTCTGCATCATCCGCAGCATAACCGCTCAGTGAGAATGCCAAGAGGCTGATGTATATTGCTATAGTTTTGAACTTGTTCATTGCGCACACGTTGAAACAAAAACTGTACCCGAAAATACATGGCTGAAAATAAATCACTTTTCCTTTGGAACGGCCGCAGTTATTCTGCTGCTGAGTTTGTTGATTTACAGAGTGTTCCCGAATATGTTGTTGCTGTTCAAAGCGCCCTGAAATTTTGCATAAGTCAAGCAACAGAGTGGACGCTAGAGACCAGCGGTTCGACCGGTTCGCCAAAAGCAATCGCTTTGACGCGCGCGATGATTTATGGATCAGCCCGTGCTACGCTGGACAGGTTTGAACTGGTGCCTGGTTCTACTGCGGCATTGGTTTTACCAGCAAAATATATTGGCGGCTTCATGATGGTCGTTCGCGCTTACATAGGCCAACTTACTTTGCATTTGTGTGAGCCTCGGGCTTTGCCACATGTTCCGGAAGGACTGGACTTTGTTCCAATGACTCCCGCCCAGTTTGTTGCAATACAAGAAGCTGGAAAGCAACTTAAGGTGAACACCGTATTGTTAGGGGGGAGTGCACTGCCTGCGCGATACGATACCTCGAGTTATCCTGGTGTATGTATAGGATATGGAATGACGGAAACCGCTTCGCACATTGCGGTACGTCCACTGGGCAGTGCGGTTTATACCGCAGTAGGGGCGACGGAATTTTCTTTAAATGTTGATGAATGCCTATGTATTTCTGCGCCGCATCTAGGAATAGCGCAGCTACAAACTCAAGATCGTGTGCGATTGCTCGATAAGAAACGATTTCATTATGAAGGTCGATTGGATCATGTGATTAACTCCGGAGGAATCAAACTTCACCCGGAAAAATTCGAGTCTGTTTGTGATGTACACGGTATTCAGGCGGTCATGAGCTCAAGGGAACACGAACGGTATGGTCAAGTGCCGGTCATGGTATTGCGCGCGATGGATGATGTTAAAGGTCTCAAAAAGGCCTTGCGTCATTGGGAGGGAACGGCGATGCCCAAAGAAGCTTGTATTGTCGCAGAATGGCCACTGTTGGAGAACGGGAAACTGGACCGATTAAAGCTACACTCTTTTATTAAATCACATCCGGATCGCCTTTTCCGGCTCTAAGCAGCACAGGTATTGCTCCACTTAGGTCAATAACTGTTGAGGGAACATTATCACCCCAGCCACCGTCTATCATAAAATCAGCGAGATGCGCATAGGTCGCAGCGATTTCATCTGGATCAGTAGGGTACTGAATGATTTCGTCGTCGTGGTGTAATGAAGCGGATGCTAAAGGTCGACCTAATGCCTCACACAATGCCATTACAATAGGGTGGTCCGGAATACGAATACCAATAGTTTTTCGCTTTTGTCCAAGTTTCCGGGCTAAGGCGATGTTCGCTTCTAATACCATAGTATAGGGACCGGGCAGACAGCGTTTTAATAGTTTGAAAGTTCCTCCGTCAAGGCTTTGTGTATATTCTGATACCTGACTAAGATTGGTGAAGAGAAAAGAAAATTCAGCTGCTTTTACCGATTCTTTTTTGATTTTTGCCAGTTTTTCCATGGCCAAGGGGTGCTGAAAATCGCCTGCAACTGCGTAAACACTGTCGGTAGGGATAATAGCAATCTCACCCCGCTTAAAACGCTCCACACATTCCGTAATGGTTTGCGCGTTTATACTTTCTGGATAAATAGAATAAATCACGACGCTGTCAATTTATATTAAGATACAAAAAAGCCCCGCTATTAGCGAGGCTTTCCTAAAACTATAAGTTACGAATAGGTATTAGCTGTTTGCTTTTGCGTGATCCGCTAAAAACTTCGCCAAACCGATATCTGTTAGCGGGTGCTTCAATAATGCTTCCATTGCGCTCAAAGGACCCGTCATCACATCTGCGCCAATCTCAGCACACTGTATAATGTGCATTGGGTGACGAACAGATGCCGCAAGAATTTCTGTACCGAAGTCGTAGTTGTCAAAAATGATGCGAATGCTTTCGATCAAATCCAAACCATCGGTTGAGATATCATCCAAACGTCCAATGAATGGACTCACGTATGTTGCGCCAGCTTTTGCCGCCATCAGTGCTTGACCCGCAGAGAAGATCAGCGTGCAGTTTGTCTTGATGCCTTTGTCAGAGAAGTATTTCAATGCTTTCACACCGTCTTTGATCATTGGTATCTTAACTACAATTTTTTCGTCCAATGCGGCTAATTCTTCACCTTCCTTGATCATGCCTTCATAATCCGTTGAGATCACTTCTGCACTTACGTCACCGTCAACAATGGCACAGATCGCCTTGTAGTGTGCTTTCACATTTGCGTCGCCGCTAATGCCTTCTTTAGCCATCAATGATGGGTTCGTAGTTACCCCGTCTAGGACGCCTAGTTCTTGGGCTTCTTGAATCTGTGCTAGATTTGCAGTGTCGATGAAGAATTTCATGTATGTGAGATATATTGTTTGTTGAGCAAAAGTACGTCTTTCCTCAAAATTTAGGGCACAAAAAATGGGCAAGCTACTCACATCACACCGCTACGACCAATTACCCTTGCTGCGTTCCCGCCCTGGGGGATTCACCAGGAGCTGGTTGTGTGAGACTTGCCCAACGCAAAGTTACATCAACTAACCGCGCGAGACCAATGAATTTTAACAATTTTTAATCGGACCGCGTAGCCTATATTTGTAGTCAACGATTGCCTCTTAAACTGCAAAACAACACCGAAAATGGGACAAGAAATTGAAATCATGAAGGACAAGGGTAAACAACTCGCCTTCATTGTAATAGCGTTAGGACTTCTTATGTTTTTGTGGAGTTACCTGGGTGATCCTACCTTTCTCTTCAAATTTTGGTGGGTAGGTATTTTATATCAGTGGATTCTTCCGATTGGTTTAGCTATTTACGCTGTGGCCAAAGCAAAGCAGTCGCTCGATGGTTTCATCTCGTTCAAAGGAGCATTAGGTACTTCCGCAATAGGTTTGATTTTAGGAACAGCCGTAGTTGTGTTGTTTAATGCATTGATGTACAATGTTGTAGATCCGGATTTCAAGGATATGATGGAAGAAAAAACCATTGAGTTCACGGTCCAGTTCATGGAGCGGATGGGAGCTGATAAAGCACAAATTTCGGAGGGCGTTTCCCAATTAAAAGAGCGCAATCAGTTTGGTTTTAAAGCCCAAATCATGGGCTTAACGTTTATTAGCATCTATTATTTGGTGATCAGTATAGTAGTGGCTGCAGCCATGAAAAAAGACGAACCTGTAGTCTAAAACACGATGAGCATACTAGATCTGAGCATAGTTATCCCTCTATTTAACGAGGACGAGAGTTTACCGGAGTTGACCCAGTGGATTTCGCGTGTCATGGACCGCGAGGGCTATACCTACGAAATCATTTTTGTCAACGACGGCTCTACCGATAACAGTTGGCAGGTCATCCAAGAACTTCGCACGGAAAATGCCAACGTCAAGGCCATTTCATTCCGCCGCAACCAAGGCAAAAGCGCGGGCTTGAATCAAGGATTTAAAGCGGCTTCAGGCCAGGTAGTCATCACCATGGACGCCGACCTTCAAGACAGTCCAGAAGAGATTCCGGAGTTGCGCAGAATGATCTTGGAAGACGGCTACGATTTAGTGAGCGGCTGGAAGCAGAAGCGCTACGATCCGCTGACTAAAACCATCCCGACAAAGCTTTTCAATGCCGCTACTCGCCGCATTTCAAAAATTAAACTGAATGACTTTAATTGTGGCCTAAAGGCCTACCGCCTTGAGGTCGTGCACAATATTGAAGTCTACGGCGAGATGCACCGCTACATTCCGTTTTTGGCTAAGAACAAAGGTTTTGGCAAGATCGGGGAGAAGGTAGTGCAGCACCAAGCCCGCAAATACGGGACAACTAAATTTGGGTTGAATAGATTCATCAACGGCTTTCTCGATCTGGCAACGCTCGGAGTGATGGGCAAGTTTGGACGCCGACCGATGCACTTTTTCGGCGCCGCCGGTACGCTCATGTTCACCTTGAGCATCGCCTTGTTGGCCTACCTTGGTGGATTCAAGCTGTGGGCACTTAGCGCTGGAATAGAGGCCCGATTAATTACTGAAAATCCACTCTTCTACATCCTCCTGGCCCTGACCATTATGGGGGTTCAACTCTTCGGCGTGGGATTCATTGCTGAGTTGTTGTTGCGCGAGAGCAATAAGAAGCACGATTACACGATCAACGATAAAATAGGTTTGGATTAATGGCCCACGCTGCCACTTCCCCAAAGTATGCGTTGATTTCTCCGACGTTCAAGCGCCCGGATGAAGTCACTGAATTCCTCCAAAGCCTCACCGCTTTGGACTACCCGCAAAGTGGTTTTGAAATCATCTTAGGAGACGGTACCCCGGGGGATACCTTACGACCAGAATTGGCCCCTTATCTGGACCAATTACCGCTTCAAATTTATTACGAGGAATACCTGCCCGTCTCGGATGCCCGCAACCGCGCAGCCTCCTTGGCCACGGCCCAGTATTTCATCTTCCTCGACAGCGATTGCATCATCCCGCCCGGCTACCTCCGCGCCATTGATGCCTTCCTCGAAACACACCCTGATACCACGCTCTTCGGCGGTCCCGATGCGGCCTCAGCCGACTTCACCGACCTTCAAAAAGCCATCAACTTTTCGATGACCAGCTTCCTCACCACCGGGGGCATACGCGGCGGCAAAAGCACCCTGACCTCGTACCAACCGCGCGGTTTTAATATGGGCATGAGTGCCGAACTCTTCCGCTCGGTAGGGGGCTACGACGAAAACTTCGTTTGTGGCGAAGATGTCGAGCTCAGCCTCCGCCTTCAAAAAGCAAGCGCCATCAGCCGATTCATTCCCGAAGCCCACGTGTACCACAAGCGCCGCGCCACGCTCAAGCAATTCCGCCGCCAGGTCTTTCGCTTCGGCGCCGCCCGTCCTTTGCTTGCCAAGGCACACCCGGGCAACCTTAAACTGACCCACCTCTTTCCGCTGGTCTTCACTCTCTACCGCCACCTTACGGCCATCCTTGCGCTCGTGGGCATCTTCTATTTCCACGAGAGCGTGTACGCTATGCCGTTCGCATTGTATGTACTCTATATGATTGCGGTCTTTATCAGCGCCCTTTCCAAAGAGGGCCTCGCCGTCGCCGTCCTGGCCGTACAAACTACTCATACGATGAATGAAGGGTATGGCATTGGATTCCTGCGCAACTTCATCGAGGTCTACCTCAAGGGCAACCCGAAGGGCATCAAGCTGTAAGACATACCTAAACCACCATCCGCCATGGCCACACACGCAACTCCCGAACATCACGCCCGTGTCGCGGCGCTCACCTTCGCCGGTGTCTATCCTCACTACGTTGCCAAAGTCGAAAAGAAGGGTAGGAGTGAGGCCGAGCTGCTCGAGGTGATCCAATGGCTCACGGGCTATACCCAGGCCGACCTTGACCGCCATATCGCCGCAAAATCTACGTTCCAAACCTTTTTTGACGAGGCTACTCTTCATGCCAATGCCCACCTGATCACAGGAACAATCTGTGGCTACAAAATCCAAGACCTCGACAATGAGCTCACGCGAGCGGTTCGTTATCTCGACAAGCTCGTCGATGAATTGGCCAAAGGGCGTCCTATGGCGAAAATTCTGCGCGGTTCATAAGCGCAACTTTTCCACATTCCTTGGACATGTTACACAATGTGGCCAATTTATTTGGACAACCCCTAGCTCATGTCCAACCCAAAACATTTCATCATCACCGTTGGCGATTACCGCGATTCCCGTGGCCGATTCTTTTCGCTACGCACCCCGTTCCACCGCCCCTTAAACCGTGCCCTTCACCGCATTGGTGCAAACTGGGACAAGGAGATCAAGTGTTGGTTGCTCCAATACAATAAACCCAATTGGCTCCAGCTCCAAAGGACGGTCGCACCTTTCGGCTCCCTTGAAGTGCTCACCCGAAAACCACTTTCAACGACCCTTTCCAAACGACACAATGAAACCACCCGGTTCTACCTCAAATCCTACCAAGAGATGTTGTACGCCCGCGGCTATGCTCAAAACACCATCAACAACTACCTCTCCCTGATGGCACCTTTGATGGCCAGCTTGCATCCAACGCCACCTTCTGCATACAACTTAGCACAAATCAATACCTACCGCGCCACCAAACTTTTCCATCACGCCAATAGTACCCAACGCCAGTTCGTTGGTGCCCTCAAGCTCCTGCTCATCCTGAATGCCAACCCGATCAACCCAGCCACCCTCGTACGTCCTCGCGCAACGGAAAGCTTGCCTAAGGTGATCACCGTGGATCAAGCCTTAGGAATGATCGCAACTACGCAAAACATCAAACACCGCCTCATCCTAACCGTGCTCTATTCATGCGGTATGCGCCGCAGCGAGGTCATCAACCTCAAACTCTCCGACATCAACCATTCGCGCGGCACCATCACCGTAGAGCAAAGCAAATGGGGCAAGGACCGATTACTCCCGCTCCCTCACACCCTAATCTCCATCATGAAGGAGTACCTAAGATTCTACCAACCAAAAACATACCTGATAGAAGGCCCAAAAGGCGGCCAATACAGTGCAACTTCCATCGCTAACATCGTCGCACGGGCAGGCAAGCGCGTGGGTATCCCTCAGCGCGTTACTCCACATATGCTTAGACACAGCTACGCCACCCATCAATTAGAACGCGGCGTCGACGTACGTCACATCCAGGAACTTTTAGGTCACTCCAAAACCGACACCACGATGATCTACACTCATGTGGCCAAGAGCACCTCCCTGTCCATCGAAAGTCCCCTTGATGCTGCCGTCAAAGCCCAGCTTGGAAATAAAAACCTGTTAGAAATGGGAAAAAATGGGGGCGAGGATGTTATAGACCTCGGATAAAAACGTAAATTAGAGGGAGTTAAACAACTACCAACAACCACAAAAACCACCACTAACAACTCCCATAATCCCCTCAATAACATTTTCCCGAAAAAGCACATAAACATGCACAATCCAAAAAAGATGTGGGTTTGGTGTTATAGGGCATAAACCGGGGCATAAAAGGAGTTGTAGCACATTGGAAAGACAAACGATGTCGGTGAGCTTTAATGGCTTTATACAAAAATCTTGTGGAACAAATAAAGGACCTGCTTGGGTGATCTGAATAAGAGTGGATATTAGTTGAGAAATGAAGACGCAAGCAATTAAAGAAATTGATGATAACACAAAGTTCTATCGCGGAACCAGATTCATACAATATGTAAGTGGAATTAATGCAAATAGTGATAATGAGGATTACTATGAGTATATGTTAACCATCATTCCTGGAGAATCTAAGTTTTTGCTTTTGACTTGTGTTAAAGGGTACAAATCAGGAAATCCATTAGCTTTAGTAAAAACAGAGCTCAATGAAATGTGTGTTACAGCAGAATCGATAAAACGCTCTATGGGAATTGAAGATGTATACCTCATAAATGAAAAATAATTAAAACGTGCTACAACAACGTATATAACTCATATCCGGGCGCATCGTCCTTTTGGTTATCTTAAAGGAAACCAAAACGACTTCTGCTGTTACGAGGTTATATACGAGATTGTGGGTAATTTACAAAACACACTAGATACTACAATATTAAACTTGACAAGAGAGCATACTTAAAAAAAATAAATGACTGGAAAACTGATTTACATGTTTACATATAGAAAAAATAGATTCAATAATTTATTCTGGTTGCTAACCCTGATTACTTTAATTTCATGCGGAGAAGGGTATGAAAAAGTTGAAGGGCAATGGACTTGGGTTTTGCATAGTGAGGCAGGAAAACATATGCGTGAAATTGAAATCGATAATGGAACATTTGAAATTTTAGACAATAAATCTTATGCAAAAGACAAAAGTTCTGTTTTTTGGAGAGGAGTTAGAATAGATAAAGCTGACCCCAAGACTTTCAAAGTTATATCTGACAATGGATATTCAAAGGATAAAAACTATGTTTTCCTTGATAATGATATTGTGATTTTTGCAAATCCTGAAACATTTAAAGTTATAGATTGGCCTTACTCAATGGATAACGAAAGATTATTTAATGGCAACCTGCCAATTGAAGTAAAAGACTTGACTAATTTTAAGATTACAAAACCCAGCGGAGCAAGAACATCAACTTTGAAATCATACTTTATAAATAGCAATCCTGATTATAATTGGCTTGACACTTTAGATGTACAAGGTATAATATACGGAGAACATGCTGAAGCCGAAACAGGTAATGGAAAGATTAAGGGATTTAGAAAAATAGAATAAAAACTACCCACAACAATGTATATACAAAATAGGCGAAATAGTAGTAAATTCAAGGGTTATAGCCCTCTTCAACTTCTCAATGGTTTGATAGGTTTGAAGCCCGCAATCGCCTACTTTGCATATACTCAACTTGTGCCTAATTTATGTTGTATATGAAATTTTATGCTCTGACACTTACCTTAATCATAGGTCTATTTTCTTCCTCATTTATACTTGAGAAGGGAGATCCATTTGTGGGTTATTCTCAACTTGAAGAATGTAGGGAAGAAATACCTCTTTATTATGCAACAAAGAAAAAAGGTCCATTATTGGAAGCAGCTGAAAGGCTTCAAGATGTAAAAATTGTTCTTGTCACAACCAATAAAAAATCTCTGCCAACATACAAATACTACTATATAGTTATTGTAGAAGTCATGGATAGCCAAACAGCTGTATTGGTTGATGCCGATGATTATAAAAGCGGTGAGAAGCCTGGTTCTGTTCTATTTATGGGATACAAGGAGAAGAAACACTTTTTCTATAGAGCTGACTGTTTTGATCAAAATCTGAAACTGGATTCAGAACTAGCTGAAGGATTAATAATGAGAATAAACTAGGCACAACAACGTATATCAACCATGACGGACGCTTGCAGCTTTTGGTTATCTTCAAAAAATCTAACCAAAACCTACTGCACTGTCACGGTACATATACGTGACTTAGCTGCTATTAGAAAAAAATGACCAAGTTTTGGAAAATAACGAACACAATTGTCCTTGGACTATTAATCCTAATCTGCGGACTTGGCACTTTTTATAAACACATTTCGTTCGGACTTGGACTTGGTGACATGTTTGGATATTTGGTCCTTTACCTCGGGACTTTAATACACCTGATTCTGACTTTGATTTCACGAAAAAAAGGAAGTCTAAGACATACTTTTCTGACTTTAACCTTTTTGACATTTACAATTCTGATCGTTCTAAATGCTACCATTTGGCGTGGACATGAATACAAATGGAATGGTAGCATTTTTTACTTGCCATGTCCAACAGAAATAACGATTGACAACCAAGAAATTCAAAAAGAAACCTATCCCTTCTCTGCCCTTTCTCAAAAAGGAAAAGAA
>ENA-OREM01000292-OREM01000292.1-marine-metagenome-genome-assembly--contig:-NODE-292-length-39545-cov-7.404784_pt1 | contig 39545 bp, 30 predicted proteins | sample MGYA00248623_ERZ508561 | MGnify/ENA primary metagenome ERZ508561 (study PRJEB26227, sample SAMN06264494) | marine metagenome | isolation source: Columbia River Estuary | place: USA:Columbia River Estuary...
GTACCGTTGAGTATCCAATTAATGGTTGGATTCAAACCTCCATTCGTTGGTGTTGCGGTAAATGTTGCACTATCTCCGTTACATAAGGTTGTAGAACCCGAGGTTGTTAAAATTATGTCCGCGACTGGAGCGCTGACGATCATAACGTAGTTAGGCATCACCACGGAATCTACCCCTGCGGCATTTGATACTACCAATTTCACATCATATGTTCCAGGCGTAGAATAGGTCACCACTGGATTTGCTGAAGTACTTGTGCTTGGTGTACCGCCCTGGAACGACCACAAGCGGGCCGATGCTGTAGGTGCAGTATAGTCATAAAACTGAAGGGCCTTTCCTGTACAGCCTGCAGTATCGCCCGTGAAAGCAGCTACAGGTGGTAATTGTGCTTGTCCAGAAATATTGATGTTATCTAAATAGATGTTATTTCCATAGCCATTTACAGCTACAAATTTTATGCGAACGCCAGACGAACCGCTGTACGCATCTAAATCAATGGTTGGACAACTTACGGAAGAAGAACCGTGGCACCAATACGTAGAATCGGCGGGTACAAAGGCGGATGTTACTGCCCCAGCAGTAGTAAAGCTCGCCTCTGTTCCGTCATAGCCTGCTACTAAATCCCAAGTTGATCCACAATCATCGCTTACATATACCTTCAAACTATCTTTATAACCACTAGAGTAGTAAGCCGATGCATATTCGAATTCAAGGTTGATTAATGTATCGTTTGAAAAATCGAGTGAGGGACTAATCAATTCGTCCAGCGCTCCCGTACTGCTGTAAGAATAATGGTTCACCGTCATAGCCGTATTTCCTGGACTCGTGCCGTTTACTGCAGCAGAAGCCCATGTAATGCCCGCATCTGGATTGGCAATTTCCCAACCTGAGAGGCCCGATTCAAAATCTTCTGTAAACGGCAAAGGCGCACCACCGACCCCTAAAATCTGGAATGCCGTCGTATCGTCTGTACCGTAATTGTTGCTTACCGTCAACGTAACCGAATATGCTCCAGTTGATGAGAAAAGTACTTTAGGGTATTGCGAACTGTCGTTAGTCCCGCCCACAAAGTTGTAGGTAGAAGGAGAGATTTGCCAGTGCCAAGCTGTTGGTAGACCTCCTGACAAATCCGTTAAGGAGATGGTATCTCCTAAGGAGCACGTGGCCAATGGGTCTGCAGTAAACGAAGCTATAGGTGCTGTCGTAAAGCCGCTCATTAGCGGACTCTGCCAAACGCCACGACCATACGTTCCAATACGTATTAGTGCATCGTCTTCATAGACCTCTATATCGGAGATGATGACATTAGGTAAGTTTTTATTGAAGCTTATCCAGGACGGAAAATTGGAGCTCGTGTAATACATTCCTATATCCGTGCCGACATAAATACCGTCGCTTGACCCGCCTTCAAAAGCCACTGCAGTTGCCGGTACATTTGGCAAGCCTGAACTTAGATTGGTCCATGTTGAACCTGCATTGAAAGACTCCATAACCTTTCTATTACCGGCATAGCCGCTAATAGAAATAACGATGTGATCCTCATCGTCTGGATCAATGGCTACTCCTGAAATATTGTTCGGTGAAGGACTCATTGAGCCGGACGGTGTAATGCTAGACCAACTGCTTCCTCCATTCGTTGAGCGGAAAATATTGCTATTGATGAGCGCGTAGATATAGTTTGTGTTCGAAGGTGCCACTTCAAATTCGTCAATATTAGAATTTCCACTAATGTTATTTGAAGACGTTGCCGCCCACGAACCGCCTGCATTGGTTGATTTCCATATTTTCTTAAACCCTGCGTAAATAGTATTCGTGGTGACTGGATCAACATTGAACGGCGTTACCCAATTTCCAGATCCTGCTACCGAAAGCGTGTTGATAGAACTGAAGAATGCACCCCCATTCGTACTCTTGTAGAAATCTCCATAATAAATGGAGGTATACATCAGATTGTCGTTCACGGCATCTACGCCGTTGTCCATTCCATCGCCGCCGGTAGCTCTCGACCAATTCATAGTCGAGCTTCGTAAATGTGATCCGTTATCTTGAGCACCTGCCAATACGACTGAAGTATCTGAAGTGCTTTGACTAATCTTATAGTACTGTGTGATGTTCATGCCATAAATCAAGTCATCCCATGATGCGCCTGCATTACTGGTTTTGAATACACCACCATCAGTAGCCGCATAAAGTTCAGATGTTCCTGGTCTAAAATCAGCGTGATGATGATCGGCATGAACAAATGGCGTAGACCCGGCGCCATACCAATGACCCACGCAACTCCAATTGGCTCCGCCATTGGTTGACTTCCAGATATTGACCCCACCGACGTAAACCGTGTTTTCTGAATTAGGGTCACATGCAATGGTTAAATCATACCAGGCTTGACCGCCGGAACCGGTCCCCGTGTTTGACCAGCCCATGATATTAGGTGTGGAGCTCATTAAAGTCCAGTTCGAGCCGCCATTAGTAGAACGGTATAAACCGCCGAAACCATAATCTGACGAACCGTAAACTAAATAAACTTTACCCGGTGTTGCACTCACTGCAACTTCACAACGGTATTTTCCATTTGTGGGTAGACCACTCGTCATTTGCGTCCATGTATCACCCGCATCGGCTGAACGATATAATTTTGGGCTTGAGCCACTTGTAGTAGCAAAAACCGTGTCTCCATGGCCCATGCGCATTCCGTAGAAGGATCCGCTTTGTTCTAATGTAAAGTTTTGACCGTAGTTGGTACTGCGATAAATCCCTCCGTTAGTCGCAGCAATTACAATGTGTGTGCTATCTGGGTGGACTACAATACGTGCTATGCGGTAATTTTGAGAGGTCGACCATGAAAGCGAAGTACTGTTCCAAGTGATTCCACCGTCCGTAGATTTCAGAAGGCCAAAGCTGTAGGTATCTGCAGCATCGCGATCACCTGTTGCTAGGTACATTGTATCAGGATGCAGTGGATCAATAGCTAGATCGCTGACCCCTAAATTCGTAAGTTCGTCTGTGAATGTTGTCCAACTCTGGCCGTCATCATAACTCACCCACAAGCCTCCTGCAGGAGCACCCGCATAGATGGTATCGTGGTGGTTAGGGTGAAAAGCAACTCCATTTATTCGGCCGATTCCATTATTTGCTGGCGCATTAAACGGACCCATTGAAGACCATTCGCCATACTCTGTCGTGGAAGATGCTTGTTGCTGCTGAATGGCTTGGTACAAAACCGATGGATGTGGACGTACACCCGTTTCACCAACACGCTGGCCCATCATATATTCCCAACGCTTGAACTGCTTCCAGCCGTGTCCTTTTTCGTAAGGTTTACCGTCAAATTCGGCATTAAATTTTTCGACGACAGTATGGAAGTTCACGCGGTAATCCTGCATGGCTTCCACCCATGTCATGTTTTCAATCTCGCTAGTAGTCAGCGTGTTAGACGCGCGGTCTTGAGCAGTGGCGAAAAGGGCAATGGCAGAAAAGGCAAACGATAGTAAAAGTTTACGTAGCATAGTGATGTGTTAAGGACCCTAAAGCTACAAAAATTGGGCCTTACTTTTCCTCCGGATGCGCAGTAGACAAAAGGCAAAGCTCATTGAGCTGTGCTTCGTCGATGGTTGCCGGGGCATCAATCATCACATCGCGGCCCGCATTATTCTTCGGGAACGCAATGAAATCACGGATGACCTCAGCGCCTCCAAGTATGGCCACCAATCGGTCAAAACCAAAGGCCAAACCACCGTGTGGTGGCGCGCCATATTCGAAGGCACTCATCAAGAAACCAAACTGCTTCTCTGCTTCTTCCTTGCTAAATCCTAGCAAATCAAACATGCGGCTTTGCAAGGCTCTGTCGTGGATACGAATAGAACCCCCGCCGATCTCGTTTCCGTTTAATACAAGGTCGTACGCATTGGCACGAACGTTTCCTGGATCTGTATCAATGAGGGCGATATCCTCGGGCTTTGGAGAAGTAAACGGGTGGTGCATCGCGTGATAACGCTCCGTTTCGTCGTCCCATTCCAACAACGGGAAGTCCATGACCCATAATGGCGCAAATACCTCAGGGTTTCGTAGGCCCATTTCCTCTGCGATGTGAAGACGCAATTCAGAAGTTGCCTTGCGCGTCAAACGCTCTTCACCTGCCAAAATCAGGATCAAATCGCCTGGCTTAGCATCAGCAGCCTTCGCCCAATGAGCTTGCTGCTCTTGTGTATAGAATTTATCTACTGAGCTCTTGTAGGTACCGTCTTCATTGACTTTACAGTACACCATGCCCTTCATGCCGATGTCTGGGCGCTTCACCCAATCGGTCAACTTATCAATCTGCTTACGCGTCCATGAAGCGGCGCCCGGTACGGCAATACCCAACACAGTCTCGGCTTGGTCAAAGACCATGAAACCGAGGTTTTGAGTTAGCGCATTTAGGTTGGCCAATTCCATCCCGAAACGGATGTCCGGTTTATCATTTCCATAGCGCTCCATCGCCTCTGCATAAGTCATGCGCGGCACACTATCAATTTCAACACCTTTCACGTCTTTCAACAAGTGAAGCAACAATCCCTCGAACGTATTCAAGATATCTTCTTGCTCTACAAAGGCCATCTCACAGTCAATCTGTGTAAACTCTGGCTGACGGTCTGCACGTAAATCCTCGTCGCGGAAACAACGCGTAATCTGGTAGTACTTGTCGTAACCACTAACCATCAACAATTGCTTAAAAGTCTGTGGGCTCTGCGGCAATGCGTAGAACTTGCCCTCTTGCATGCGCGAAGGCACTACAAAATCACGTGCGCCCTCTGGCGTAGATTTGATCAAGAACGGGGTTTCAATATCCATAAAACCTTGCTCGTCCAAATACTTGCGTACCTCGATGTTCACTCGGTTACGCAGCGCCAAATTGCGCTGTAACGGACCGCGACGTAAATCCAAGTAGCGGTACTTCATGCGAAGCTCTTCGCCACCGTCGCTCTCTTCTTCAATAGTAAAAGGAGGCGTATTTGCTGCGTTCAATACGACGAGTTTGGCACTCTTAATCTCCACATCACCGGTAGGCATGTTGGCATTCTTGCTGTGACGCTCGATCACCTCACCTTCAATTTGCACCACCCACTCGCGACCTAAACTACGTGCTGCTTTTAATAGCTCAGCGCTCCATTCCTCATTAAACGCTACTTGCGTAATACCGTAGCGGTCACGTAAGTCTAAAAAGGTCATGCCGCCCAATTCACGCGAGCGCTGAACCCATCCGGCAAGGGTTACTGTTTGTCCTATGTGTGATGCGCGCAATTCGCCGCAAGTATGAGATCTGTACATCTTTGGTGGTGTTTGAACCGCAAAAATAGCCAAACTTGTGGGCCAATTCCCTATTTTGCGTAGAAGATGATAGACCTTAACGATCACAATGTTTATATGCGTGCTGCTTTAGCGGAAGCACAGGTTGCTGCAGAAGCAGGAGAGGTGCCTGTTGGAGCTGTAATTGTTGCCGCTGGGCGGATCATAGCACGCAGCCATAATCTAACAGAATTGCTCGTAGACGTAACGGCACATGCTGAAATTCAAGCCATTACTGCAGCAAGCAACTATTTAGGTAATAAATACCTTCAAAAATGTACGCTCTATGTTACACTTGAGCCATGTCCCATGTGCGCGGGAGCCTTATTTTGGTCACAAATGGGTCACGTAGTGTTCGGCGCGAGTGACGAGAAACGAGGCTATCAAAAACACGGCGGACCATTGCATCCGAAAACTAAAATGACCAGTGGAATTCTCGCGGATGAATGTGCCCAATTACTCACTGATTTCTTTGCAAACAAACGACACTAAACCACGCCATGATTCTCAGCACAATAGATATAATTGTTCTCGTCGTACTGCTACTTTCAACCGTTTTGATTGGGCTGTATTTTGGAAGAAGCAAAAAGAAAACATTAAGCGAATACTTTCTGGGCGGCCGCTCCTTACCCTGGTACATAGCGGGAATCTCCATGGTCGCTACAACCTTTGCCGCGGATACCCCTTTGGCGGTGACTGAACTTGTAGGGCAGTACGGAATTAGCGGTAACTGGCTGTGGTGGAACTTACTGGCCGGAGGGATGTTGACTACGGTCTTCTTTGCCCGTATGTGGCGTCGCTCTGGACTTACTACTGAAGTTGAATTTATTGAATTTAGATACTCCGGACGTCCTGCCGCTTTGCTTCGTGGGTTTAAAGCCGTTTACTTGGGCGGCATCATGAATGTGCTGATCATGGGCTGGGTCAATGTTGCTATGATTACGCTCCTAGAAGGGTTCTTTGGGATGACCCACGAGTCGGCCTTTATTTGGACAGGTGCCGCACTGTTGATTGTGGTCTTTTACGTAAGTTTTTCCGGGCTAAAAGGCGTGGTTTATACTGATGTATTCCAATTCGTCTTAGCCATGTCGGGCTCCATTGCCCTCGCTTATTACGTTCTAAAAGCCCCTGAAGTGGGCGGTCTTGCAGGCCTTCGCGCGTCGCTTCCTGAAGAGACGTTCTCCTTTCTTCCTTCCGTAGGGGATGGAGGTAGTGGTGGCCGTTACCAAATCTCATTAGCCTCTTTCCTTGCTTTCTTCGGAATGGTATGGTGGACCTCTTGGTACCCGGGAGCGGAACCTGGGGGAGGCGGTTACAGCGCGCAACGTATGCTCTCAACTAAGGACGAGCGCAGTTCTTTTTTAGCGAGCGCGCTATTCCAAATTGGCCACTACGCAGTGCGTCCTTGGCCATGGATTATCGTCGCATTAAGTGCGATCGCTTTGTATGGCGGACAGCACAATCTCGCTGAAGAAACACCCGGTTTCATTAACTACGAATGCCTCACGGGCATCTATGACTGTGAGCCGTTAAACGCTGCGCAGCAGGCTGAATACGAACAATGGGTCGCCACCTGGGAACCCGTTTATGGAGACCGCCTTCCGGAAGCACTAAAGTACCAGCAAGATTATAGATTCGGCTATATTTTTATCATGCGCGACTACCTTCCAAAAGGAGTTTTAGGCATGTTATTGGCTTCATTCTTCGCCGCTTATATGTCTACCATGTCCACCCAATTAAATTGGGGAGCCTCCTATTTGATCAATGACTTCTATTTGCGTTTTCTCCGTCCTAATGCCCCGAGACGATTAAGCCTTCGTATTTCTAGAGCAGTAACGCTGCTGCTTGCGGTCTTCGGCTTATTAATCACTTCTCAAATGAACAGCATCGCTGGCGTTTGGCAGTTTATCATGGAGTGTGGAGCGGGGTTAGGTTTGGTGCTGATTTTACGTTGGTACTGGTGGCGCATCAATGCATGGGCGGAAATTACCGCGACTGTAGCCCCGTTTATCGCCTATGCCATCGCACATTACGGATTAGCCTGGGCGTTCCCAAACAGCTTTTTCTTCACCGTTGGCTTTACTACCCTCGCATGGCTCTTAACGATGTACATGACTTCACCAGAATCCAGCAGTACACTGGTCGAGTTTTACGCTACTGTGCGACCTGGCGGCGCTTGGAAGCCTGTTGCTTGGAAAGTTGCGGACGACCCAGAAATGAAAGACGGACCCTCCACTCCAGTGCTTTTATTGTACTGGGTAGGTGGTATTGCCGCTGTCTACGGTGCGTTGTTCCTTGTAGGCGCACTCTTGTTTAAATGGTAAAGTAGCAATCAAAAAAAATCCCCCGGGCGCGCTGCGCCCGGGGGATTGTATTTCTTGAAAAATCGTCGGCTTAGAGCGTACGCTTGACCTCTGTAAATCCAAAGGCTTCCACGATATCTCCAACCTTGATATCATTGAACTTTTCAATATTAAGACCACATTCGAAACCTTGACGAACTTCTTTTGCGTCGTCCTTGAAGCGCTTAAGTGAACCAAGTTTCCCCGTGTACACTACAACCCCATCGCGGATGATACGAATATCATTACTGCGCTCAATTACGCCGTCAGTAACCATACAACCTGCGATGGTTCCAACTTTCGAAATCTTAAACGTTTCTCGAATCTCAGCCGAACCTTTGATCTCTTCTTTGACCTCTGCGGAAAGCATGCCCTCCATGGCGTCGCGAACTTCATTGATCGCGTCATAGATGATCGAATACATGCGGATTTCCACTTCTTCCTTCTCAGCAAGCTTACGTGCTTGAGCAGAAGGACGAACTTGGAAACCAACAACAATGGCTTGAGAAGCCGTAGCTAACAATACATCACTTTCAGAAATCTGACCCACACCCTTATGGATGATGTTCACTTGAATTTCCTCAGTAGTTAATTTCTGTAATGAATCCGAAAGCGCTTCGACCGAACCGTCCACATCACCTTTAAGGATGATATTGAGCTCTTGGAAATCTCCAACCTTTAATCGGCGACCAATTTCCTCTAGCGTCATCTGCTTCTGCGAACGAACACTTTGCTCACGCTGCAGCTGCAGACGCTTTTGTGCAATTTGCTTCGCCTCTCTTTCGTCTTCCATGATGATGAAACGATCACCGGAAGTTGGTGCACCGTCCAAACCTAAAAGGTTTACTGGAGTGGATGGACCCGCCACTTTGATACGGTTGCCGCGCTCATCGAGCATTGCTTTCACCTTACCACTATGTTGTCCGGCGAGCACATAATCGCCCACTTTCATGGTTCCCGATTGAATCAATGCCGTACACATGTACCCGCGTCCTTTATCCAACGACGCTTCAACGATGGTACCGCTTGCATTTTTATTCGGGTTCGCTTTCAAATCAAGCATATCCGCTTCCAGAATAACCTTATCCAGGAGCTCTTCGATATTCAAACCTGATTTTGCAGAAATCTCTTGACACTGAACATTACCGCCCCAATCTTCAACGAGGACGTTTTCTTGTGCCAATTGCTCTTTAATCTTGTTTGGATTTGCAACCTCACGGTCAATCTTGTTGATGGCAATAACGATAGGAACACCTGCCGCTTGCGCGTGCGAGATGGCTTCTCTCGTCTGTGGCATGACCGCATCATCAGCAGCTACTACGATAATGGCAATATCCGTTACCTGAGCACCACGAGCACGCATTGCCGTAAAGGCTTCGTGACCCGGAGTATCCAAGAAGGTAATGGTCTGACCAGTATGTACTTTTACACTGTAGGCACCGATATGCTGTGTAATACCACCTGCTTCACCTGCGATAACGTTAGCTTTTCGCACGTAATCCAATAAAGATGTCTTTCCATGATCAACGTGGCCCATTACAGTCACGATTGGCGAACGTGGTTTTAAATCTTCAGCTTTATCTTCTTCTTCAAGGAAGGTTTCCGTGACTTCCTCATCGACGAAATTGACACTAAAACCAAACTCCTCAGCCACCATTTCGAGCATCTCTGCATCCAAACGTTGGTTCATGGTTACCATAACACCGACGCCCATCAATGAACCAATAACTTCGTTCACTGAGGCATCCATCATGTTCGCGAGCTCAGTAACAGTAACAAATTCTGTTACCTGCAATACTTTGCTGTCTTCAGCTGCTTGAATATCGGCGAGCTCTTCTCTTTCACGACGTTCTGCACGCTTGTCACGACGAATTTTAGCGCCCTTATTTTTCTTACCTGAAGTGAGCTTTTCAAGGGTCTCCTTGATTTGCTTTTGAATTTGTTCGTCTGTTAACTCCTGCTTTGCAACAACAGGTTGTTTGCGACCGCGACCTGGTCCTTGTCCAGGACCTTTTTTCTGAGGACCGCGTGTATTGTTACGGTTTTTAGGGTCGTTTTGCGCTGGAGTAGCTGCTCCGGGTCCCTGCTTCTTGATCCGTGTGCGTTTCTTTTTATTCTCCTTTGGTTTTTCAACCGGGAGTACAATCTTCTGACCGGTAAACTTTGGACCGTCAATCTTGACATACTTCGTCTTGATTTCTTGGTCTACAGGTGTGGGTGGTGTTTCCTCTTTTACTGGTGCCTTCTCAACTGGCTTTGGAGCATTGTGTGCCCCTGCGCCAGACGACTTTTTCGTGGGTGCCACTTTGGTCGGCTTCTTAGGCGCTTCCTTTTTCTTTGGCTTCTGAGCGTCCAGATCAATTTTACCCATGACCTTGAGTCCAGTAGCATCTGGAGTACTAGCTTCTTGGGGTTCAACGGGTGCCGCCTTCGGTGCTTCTGGAGCTGCTGCTTCTGGGGTTGACTCTTCTGCAGTCGCAGGAGTTTCCGCCGCTACTGGCTCAGGTTTTTCCGGAGCAGCCTCAACAGCAGGAACTGCCTCAACAGCAGGAGCTTCTTCAGCGGGCTTAGGCGCAACTTCAGCCACAGGTGCCTCAGCTGTATCCTTCGTTCCTCTGAGGATTTCTTTTTCCTCTTTTACTTGTTGACTCACCTCTTCAGAACGCTTCTTCCGCGCAAGGTCGTCGGCAAATGCCGTCATCAAAACCTCGTACTGATCGTTCGTGATTTTATGGTTACGGTTGTTCGGAATTTCATGGCCGTGTTTGGCCAATTCCTCTACCGCACGGTCTAAGGAAATGTTAAGCTCTTTTGTCGCTTTACTTAATCTGACGCTACTCATAGAGTGTCTTTAGGTGTTTTCTTTATTCTTCGTCTTCGAATTCTTTCTGAAGTACTTTTAGGATGTGCTCTGCTGTTTCGGTTTCCAAATCAGCACGTGAAACCAACTCTGCTTTCGTTAATTTCAACACGCTTTTCGCAGTATCACACCCAATCTTTTTCAATTCAGCGATAACCCATGCTTCAATCTCATCAGAGAATTGATCCAATTCGATATCGTCTTCAATTTCAATGTCGTCACGGTATACATCGATCTCCATGCTTACCAATTTACTGGCAAGACGGATGTTTGTACCGCCACGTCCAATAGCTAAGCTTACTTGATCCGGTGCTAAAAAGGCTTCAACGCGACCCGCTTCCTCATCAATATTTAGGCTGGTCACTTTCGCAGGGCTTAGTGCACGCTGGATGTATAACTGTAAATTTGTCGTGTAATTAATTACATCAATATTTTCGTTGCGCAACTCACGAACGATGGAATGGATACGGGATCCCTTCATACCGACACAGGCTCCTACAGGGTCAATTCTATCGTCGTACGATTCTACCGCAACCTTTGCTTTTTCACCAGGAATACGAACCACACCTTTGATGGTGATCAGGCCGTCGTAAACCTCGGGGATTTCTTGTTCGAACAACTTCGCCAAGAAACGCTCGTCTGTCCGCGACATGATCACAACAGGCTTTGTACCGCGGAATACCACTTCCTTGACTACCGCGCGGATGGAATCCCCCTTGCGGAAAAATTCACGCTCGCCAATCATTTGGTCTTTTGGTAAAATGAGTTCGTTTCCTTCATCATCGTAGACAATCACTTCACGGTGACGCACGTGGTGCACTTCACCTGTAATGATCTCACCTTCAAGGTCTTTGTAACGCTTAAATAGTTCTGAACTGTCGTGCTCTTGGATTCTGCTGACCAAGTTTTGACGGAACGCTAAAATGAATCGGCGGCCCAAATCAATCAATTTGACCTCTTCAGAAACTTCTTCGCCTACTTCATAATCTGGCTCAATTTTCAACGCTGCACTGAGTTCGATTTCCATGTTATCGTCCTCAACAGCACCGTCTTCAACTACTGTACGGTTACGCCAAATCTCCAAATCCCCTTTATCGGGGTTAACAATCACATCAAAGTTCTCATCGTCTTCGTACTTTTTACGCAACTGATTGCGAAAGGCCTCTTCGATGAATGCCATGAGTGTAATTCTGTCGATATTTTTCTCCTCCTTAAACGCGAGGAAGCTCTCAATAATCGCCTGATTTTCCATTGTTTATATCTGAATAATCCTATTTAAACTTAATTGCCACTTTTGCTTCGGTAAGCGCCGTGAATTCAATTTTTAATTCTTTGTTGGGTTCGCTCTTCTTTTTCTGTGGCACGCTGAGCACAATGTACTCTTCGGCTACTTCAATGAGTTGACCTTCGTCTTCCCGATCGTCGTACTTCACTTTCAAAAAGCGTCCTTCATTCTTTTTGTATTGACGCCAAATTTTTAAAGGCCGATTCAAATCTGGGCTACTCACCGTCAAATTAAAATCTTCTTCATCGCGATCCAGTAAAGACTCCATCTTGCGATTGATCATCTTAATCTGCTCCATCGTTAGTCCGGAATCCGCATCAACGTAAGCCACAATAACATTATTTGGTTTGATTTCAAGATCAACCAAAAAGGCGTCGTTTTCCTCTACCGCCGTTGTCAATGCTGTCGCTACTTTATCGTATTCCATAAATTACCGCCAATAAAAGAGGGGACTCGAGGTCCCCCTTTTGTACGTCAAAAAGTTTCGACAAATATAGCGATTTATTTTATTGACAGCACATTGTGAATAACCACAAGCCTAAATACTTACGTTTTTTCGATTTTGAGTGATTAATACGCTCTCAATCGATGCAGATTAAGCATTTTTACTACCTTAGAAGTTCGCTTACATGTTAAATATGAACAAAACCATTAGTATTCTCGTAGTGGACGACCACCCTATTGTACGAGACGGCATTAAAACCATGCTGGAAATGGGCAAGTTTGAATCGTATTCGTTCCAAGTTAAGGAAGCCGGAAACATTCTAGATGCCCTAAAATTGGTCGATCAACAGTCCTTTCATCTGATCATTACGGATTCCCAATTGGGCAAACATTCGGGTGCTGATCTCATTAAATCAATCTTGCGCCTGGCCCCAGAGCAATCCGTTTTAGGGTTCTCTGAATCTGATGATATGAACGTAGTTGAGCAAATGCTTAAAGCTGGAGCTAAAGGTTTCATTAGAAAGAGTGTCGATACAAGCGAGCTCATTAAAGCCATCACGGCCATTATTGACGGCCGATTGTATTACGCCCTAGATATTGCAAATTCGCTCATTGAACGCAGGATTTTAGGCAAGACTTTCGCTGAATTTCATAGCAATAACCCTGCTGTAGCGCGCTTGAGTAAGCGGGAGATTGAAATACTCAAATTCATCTCCGACCAATTAACCAATGAAGAAATCGCGAAAAAGTTATTCTTGTCGAAACGCACGATCGACAATCACCGCCAAAACATCTTGAATAAATTGGGAATGAATAATACTGCTGGTTTGGTTCGGTTCGCTGTAGAGAACGGCCTTCTGCACTAATTCCTCATATTCCATTATAAATGCAAAGCGCGCCCAATGGGCGCGCTTTTTTTTGCCAAAAAATCCCCCGCGGCCTGCGGCCGCGGGGGATTAGATATTAATTAAAAAGGTGCTGTTTACTCAACGACAACCTTTAATGTTTTCGTGGTGCCATTTGCATCAGCGATGTTTACATAGTACATGCCGCTAACCATGTTGTTGCGCTCTAAAGTGATATTGCCTTGTACGTTATCGAAACCAGCAACCACACGGCCAGTGATGTCGAATACACGAACTGAATAACGACCTACATTCCCTAAGGCAATGGTTGCGCTTTCGTTCATAGGGTTAGGACGAATGCTTACACCAGAAAGCGCATCTTCTTCGACAGCGATGAATGAACACTGACCAAAGATGTGTTGTACCGTATCTGCACTACCTGAACGAGCGAAAAAGCGATTGTATCCACCTACACCATTATCTACCCCACAAGCCATAGGTACCGGCTCGTGATTTGAAGTATTGGTTGGATCTCCGTTTGAGAAACGGTACTCCATAGTGCCTGGACAGTAGTTTGCTTCAGTAGCAATGTATTGACCAGGGACAGAATGGGGAACCATAGCTACAGCATTTGCATCCCATTGCGTAAACGCACCCATCAAATAAATAGTGTCCGCTGGCGTAAATGCCGCTTGCGTAAAGTCAACAATGAACGTGACATCGGCCGTAGCTGGAACGGCAGTACAAGGGCCGTACGTATCGTTACCGAAACAACGGGTTGCCACTACTGAATCAGAGCTAACGGTAATGATTTTGTTACCACCGCCTTCCCAGTTGGTATTGCCGTTTTCATGGAAACGTGCCTTGAACTGAAAATCACCTGAATCAACATCGTTGTATGTGATTGACCAAACACCGTCGCCATCAGGATCAGACATAAGCTCTCCGCCCCACCCATTGATAGGACCGGCAAGTGTTACTGAGTCTACTGTTCCACAAGCTGCGATTGAACTTACGTCAACGTTGACAGTAATATCGTAGGTAGATACTACCATACAAGGGCCACACATCGTATAACATACCTCGTAAACACCGCTAACAGTATCCGTGTAAAAACGATTGTCACCTTGATTAATACCCGCTGTCGATGCCTGACATGTAGAAGGTACAGACTCAACATCGCTCCAAGTATTCCCGTTTAAAAACTTAAAGTAGGTAGAATCCGATTTACCTACATAAGCAATGTAGCGGTATACGCCGTCAAAGTTGACCATCTGTGTTTTAGCGGGGTCCCAGCCTTGAAAGTTACCTGCAACGTGCGCAGAATCTGCGCTTAGTGTTTGCAACGAGTAATCTACTTTAAACTGAATAGCTTTCTGTCCTGCAGGAGCAGCACCAGCAAACATAACAGCTGGGAGCGTGGTATCTGAAGAGATTACCGCCCAACGGTTACCGTTACCGTTTGTCCCAACGTTTACGGCAGAAGGAACGCTTTCGTCGTCGCCCCAAGCATTACCGTTGAGGAACTTGTATTCCAATTGGCCACCAGAAACGCTAACCGTAGTAGCATAAACAGAAGTTGACCCGACTTGAGTTAAAGAAGTCGTAGATGGCGACCAGCTCTGGAAAGAACCTGCCACGTGTACACCATTAGAATTCACAGATGCAGATCCTAGATCTACCTGGAAGGTAACGCTGTACGTTTGAGCAAATGCAGTTACGCCCATGAAGAGGACAGCTGCTAAAGCGTAGAGTTTTTTCATAATTATGATAGATTGATTATTAAATGTACTTCGTACTCCTCAAAGTTAGTCTAAAGAAATACAGCTATTAAGCCAGTTTTGGCCGGTTTTTAACCATATTATTGCATATTTCCGCAAGAAATGAAGAAATCTGCTCTTATAACCGTTTTCCTCACTACGCTGCTCGTTGCCAGTTTCTCAGTAAAAGGGCAAACGGTGCAGCGCATGGACCCACCAAACTGGTGGATCGACCACCCCTTAGATACGGTGGAGATTTTGCTGCAAGGCGAGGGGCTATTGAAGTGGGCGGCACAGGTTGAAAAACCGGTGGGCAAGGTGCTTCAAACCACACATTACGGCGACCGCTATTCACTGGTGAAGCTGTGGATCCGGTCGGGTTTTAAGGAAGACGGTTTCAATATTACCCTCGGATCCAAGGATTTTTTCTTCCCGCTCCTTGAGCGCAGCGGCCACCAGCCGCAGGGTTTGAGCGACCAGGATTTGGTGTACCTCATTACCCCGGATAGGTTCCACAACGGGGACCCTTCGAACGATGATGTGCCGGGCATGCGCGAGCGAGGCGTGGATCGTTCTGAGCCCTATGCCCGTCATGGCGGGGACTTGCAGGGCATTCAGATGGGGCTCGATTATATTGAAAGTTTGGGCGCTACGGCGCTTTGGCTCAACCCGGTGTTGGAAAACGACATGATGCGCGACAGCTACCACGGATATGCCATCACGGACCATTATCGCGTGGATCCTAGGTACGGTGGGGATGATGCGTTGAGGGAATTGGCCACTGAACTTCATCAAAGAGAGATGAAGCACATCATGGATATCGTGTACAATCATTGGGGCGTCGAGCATTATTTGCACCGCAATTTGCCGGATTCCGGCATGGTGCATTTCAATCCGGACGGCAGCATTCCCTATTCAAATTTTAGGTTTTCCGCCTTGGCCGATCCGCATGCTTTGGCGCAGGATAAACAGGCCTTTGAGCACGGTTGGTTTGCGGGAGCGATGCCCGATCTTGATCAAACGCATCCGTTGACCGCGTCGTACTTGCGTTATTCGACACTGTGGTACATCGAGATGTTTGAGGTAGACGCCTTGCGCTGCGATACCTACGCCTTTTCGGATCCACTGTTTTTGCGGAAGATGAACCAATTACTCAAGCGCCTCTACCCCAACATTTTCATTTTTGGAGAGACTTGGTCCTACAGCGAAGCGTCGCAGGCCTACTTCGCTCCTAATAAGATGTACGAGGGGCATTTTTCCCATAATGATGCGGTAACTGACTTTACCCTATGGCGCGCCATTCACAAGATGTACAGCGCGGTGGAGCATGAGCAATTTGGTTGGAATACCGGCGCGGGGGAGTTGTATTATAGATTAGTGAGCGACTATTTGTACGAGCATCCGGACGACCTGATCATCTTTTTGGACAACCATGATGATGGGAGGTTTTTGGGCCAATTTGGCCAAGACACCACCAAACTCAAAAGCGCACTGACCCTGTTGTACGCCATGAGAGGAATACCGGTCTTGTACTACGGAACGGAATTGGGCCTTAGTGGGCACGAGGACCATGGCGCCATTCGAGAGGACATGCCTGGATTTGAAGGCGAGTTCCCTAATTTTGATAAAATAGGCGGAGATTTATTAGATTTGTGTCAAGAATTGGGCGCTTCCCGAAAACTACGCGGCAAAACCAGCATCATGCAAGCCGTCCCCAAAGACGGTTGGTACGTGCTCTGGATCACCTCGGAACAAGGAACCTGGCGGTTAGTCATCAACGCTTCAGACGAGCGGCGAACCTTCACCAACGAGGGTGAGCAGGACGAGAACAAATATGAGCCCTGGGAAGCTCAAATAATAGAACTATTGTAGCGTGAAAGCCACCATTGAAAATATCCGCATTGCCGAACAGGACCGCAGCTATAACAGCTATGTCTTGGCACAAAAGGCTGGACAGGCTTTCCCGTCCATCTTCACCGACTATTGGCACTACCACCCAGAAATCGAAATCACCTACATTGTCAAAGGCAAAGGCCTTGCCTTCATTGGTAACAAAACGATAGAGTTTGAGCCTGGGCAAGCGTTCCTCTTAGGTCCTTATCTCCCGCATAACTTCGTCAGTACGGAAGAGGAAGATGTGCAGATGGAAAAAGAATGCTGGGGGCTCCAATTCACCCAAGAATGGCTCAACAGCTTCAAAGAAAGTGCTTCTCTTCAGCGCCTGTTCCGCGCCATGAGCTATGGCATTAATTTGGGCCAATTCAACCCCGCCGAACACCAAGCCTTCACCACCATCGTCGGCAAAGACCCCCTCCGCAGCATCGGCGCATTTTTCAACCTCATGGCCATGATCGCCGACCGCCCTGACTTCCTCACTGTCTCCACAAACAACGCCTATTCCAACGTCATGAGTCAAAAGCTCAGTCGCCGAATGGAACGCGTCTCTAAATACATCCAAGACCACTACCAAAACACCATCACCCTGAGCGAAATCTCCGACATCGCTAGCATGACGGAACAAAGCTTCAGCCGATGGTTCCGTCAAACCTCAGGCCTTACTTTCGTAGATTACCTCATGCAACTGCGCACCACCGTCGCCTCCAACCTATTGATCAACACGAGCAAAGCCATGACTGAAGTAGCCGCTGAAAGTGGCTTCAACTCAAGTTCCTCTTTCAACCGCGCCTTTCTTAAAATTAAAGGCTGCTCCCCACGAGAATTCAGGAAGAAGAAAAAAATCTAATCCATAAAAAAGGCCTCGTAAACGAGGCCTTTTTCTTTGCTATTCATTCCTAGTAACAGGGATAAACCTATACGTTTACTCCGACGGTGTGTAGGTTACTGCGTGCCTATTGGTGATCAATAAATTCGCGAAGCCCGCAATGACTAGCGATGCGCCCGCTAGCAACATAGCGTTGATCGGCTCTGCCCCAAATAAACTCTTATATATGACGGTCAAGGACGTCGCCGCCACAATCTGTGGAATCACAATAAACATATTGAATATGCCCATGTAAACCCCCATTTTATTTGGGTCTAAGGTCGAGCTTAACATGGCGTACGGCATTGAGAGGATGGAGCCCCAAGAAAAACCAATACATACAAATGACAACGTTAACATTGACGGTTCTGTGATGAAGTACATACTTATAAAACCATAAGCCCCAGCAAAAAGACTGAACATGTGAACGTACTTACGATTGATACGTCGCTTCGCTGTCCAGAAGGTAAGAAGCAAGGCAAAGAGCATAGAACTCAAACCATAATTTCCCATGTGGGAACCAACCTGATTTGAAGCATCATTAAAGGCTTTGTCCGCCAATTGGTAGGCGTCAATCTGTGCTGCCGTCGACGTAGCAAATTCAATAGCCTCTGGCTTTGCAGCACCATAGATATGATCGGTGAGTGCGGGATTTGCCATGGACCACATGCAGAAGAATGCAAACCAAGAAAAGAATTGGACCACGCCTAATTTCTTCATGGTCAAGGGCATGTTTCCAATATTTTTTCCAACCTCACGGAGGGTATTGATCAAGCCAGCATTCTCCTTTTGCTCGGCCCGAAACGCGTCCATATCTTCAGGAGGATACTCATCAGTCGTAAAGACCGTGTAAAGAATGGCCAACAAAAAAATTACCGCGCCAATACCAAACGCCACCTTCACTGACATGGGAACTACGCCTGGATCGGCTTCATTGCTCACGCCTAAAGAGCTAACCAAAAGCGGTAAGTTCGAGGCTACCCACGTGCTTACCCCAATAATCAAGGTTTGCACGACGAAACCAAAACTGCGTTGACTGTCCGGCAACTTATCTGCCACTAACGCACGGAAAGGCTCCATAGAAATATTCATGGATGCATCTAAAATCCAAAGTCCCCCGGCAGCCATCCAAAGGGCTGAGCTGTGCGGCACAAAGAGTAATGTGATTGAAGCTAGAATGGCGCCAATTAAAAAATAAGGACGGCGTCGGCCGTAACGGGAATGCCAGGTATTGTCACTCATTTGCCCAATAATCGGCTGAACAATCAACCCAGTGAGCGGTGCTGCAATCCATAATAACGGCAAGCTATGCTCATCGGCACCCAGGGTTTCAAAGATCCGGCTCATAAAACCGCCTTGTAAGGCATAACCGAATTGGATCCCCAAAAAGCCAAAGCTCATGTTCCAAATCTGCCAAAAGCTGAGTTTAGGTTTCTGTTGCATACGTTTCAATGTAGTTGGTTACAAAGAGAAAAAACCCGGTGTTGGCCGGGTTTATTAGTGAACGAATATCACGTTTATTGGCACTCAATCTGAACATTTACCGCCTCTGTTACTCGGTCAGCTCCAGTAGCAAACACTTTTCTCATGGCTATAAATTCTAGATAATCGATCGTCTTGTTCGCTGGGATATTAAAAAATTCTTGCGGAATAAGACGCATTTGGAAATTTCCGTCTTCCAAATAATCCATCTGTAAATCCGGGTTAGTTCCTACGTTAAACGTGTTTTCAATTTGAGCGAAAGTTCCGTCCGTGAAAATGACCTTAGCATACATGTAACAATCGTCCGAAGCTAAATTTTGCATACTCGACTTCTCCTCGCGCCAATTTTCATAACGCAAGGTCAAGACATCGTCTGCCATAACCTTAGCTGGAAAATGGTAAAAGGCATTGCGGTCTGTGGCCGGAGGGTCAATTGCTATACTCTGATCGTCTGTTTTAACGTCAGGGTCGCCGTAACCACCGCCGTCTTTTGCCTTAACAAGAAAGTGAATGTCTTCCGCATACACCGTGGTAGCGTCTACTTCATAGAAAAGCGTAGGAACAATTTTCCAAGAGAACGTCCCGTCTGAATTCTTCGTCATTTTCATCGCTTCATTCGAGTTCTTCCAAGGTGCAGACCCCGTACCATTGACATAAGGATGTCCGTCAGGGTGGGTGGCAGGCTTCCAAGTCCATATGTACATGTCTTCGCCTGCATCGACCGCTTGCTTCAATAAATCTTGATGACCTACGGCCAAATCCAGTGCCGCTGGATCAAAGATGATTTCTAATGAATCTGCCGGATCGATATTTTCATCTGGAACAGTCGTGATTTGAGCACTTGCTGAAAGGCCCAAAGTCAAGAGTAAAAGTGTGTTTATTCTTTTCATAATAAGGGCTTATTTACGAGTAAACGTTAATTGGTAAGAAACGCTCGGCTTGTCGCAACGCTCGCGAGCATATAAGAAACTTACGTTCTGGTCAATGCTTCTTGGCATGTTGCCTAGGGGCAAAACCACCATTACGGAGTCCTGGGTCAAATGAAGTTCGGACGGATAGTCTGGTGTGTTGTATCTCCAAGTTCCGCCATTGCCAAAGACGTCAAAACCGGGACCCTGCTGGTTTACAGAATACGTGCTGTCACTGTTAAACGCGACCACCCATTTGTTCTGGGCATCTACGTATAAGTCACTGACATCGCGCGTTTCCGGCACGGGAAGCGTTACGTCGGTTTGCTCGACCATGGTGAGTTCCCACGTTCCGAGAATACCTGCGCCTGCCTCATAGCTAGGGCCGATTGATCCTACTTCTGGCTTACATGCGCCGAGGGCCAAAAATGCCGCCGCGACCATTGTTATAATTCTTGCTTTCATATGCTTCTCTGCTTAGTTGCAGCCTCCTTCTTCGTTATATACAAAACCTTGCGCCGTTCCCTCAAAATTAGGGAATTGCAGCACCATACCTGGGCAGTCCCAATCCACGCCACGAATCTTTTGGATCTCACCCAATACACCTTGACGCTTGAGTTGGAATAATCGGTCGCCTTCAAAAGCTAATTCTAAACGGCGCTCTTGCATTACTTCTGCAAGCGATAAACTGCTTAAATCTGTCAAACCTGCGCGTTGACGCAACGCATTTATTTTTGCCAATCCAGAACCGTCACTATCGCCGTTCAAACGAACATTACATTCTGCATAAATGAGGTATAGGTCCGATAAATGCAGCAACGGTACGTCAAGAAAACTCCCGTCGAACTTGCTCACCACATAAAATTCATCAGGAGTTCCCGCATTGCGCGCCTCATACCACAATTGCCCACGAAGATCATTCGTGTCGGCCGTTGCCTCAACATACAATGCTTGGCTTGCTTTCAATGCTGGATTCGCATTAGGATCGTCGGAACGGTAGTTCCAAGTAAAGCCCATTCCGCGTTCATCTACGATCGTATCCGTCGCTGAACTCTCGTTTGTACTTACTAAAGTGAAGATGAATTCTGCAGGAAGATTTGCGTTGGCATGGTCTGCAAAGCGATTGGTCAACAACGGGTCTAAGGAATAGGTCCCCGAATTAATTACCTCAGCCGCTTTTGTTTTCGCGTTAGCGAAATCGCCCATCTCTAAATAGACTTTGGCCAAGAGTGCTTTCGCTGCCATTTGGTTTGCGAAAATTCCGTTTGATGCCGGAAGATCTGCCTCTGCATCCAAAAGATCTTGCTCGATCTGTGCATAGACGTCTCCAACTGTCGCGCGCATCTGTGGGGTCTGATCCGCACTCACTTTCAATGGAATCCCCAAATGACTGTTGTCTGAAGTGTATCCATACGGCAAAGCCCAAATTCGAACCACGTGATAATGGCTCAATGCACGAATGAACTTTGCTTCCGCTGTAATACGAGCAACGGCGTCGGCTGTTGCGCCATCGAGATCTGCAACCTCTTCAATCAATGTGTTCGCCCGGTAGATGGCGATGTACGCATCACGGTATTCCCCGCCAAAAGATCCATTGAAGAACGACGACGTCCAACGCCATATCTGGGCATACTCTCCATTGAGGCCCAACGGATCCGCGATGTGGTCAGACATGACCTCAGGAATGTTTTGAAAACGACCATTAAAGGCGTTCGCAGCCACATCATAGACACTTACCAGAAGCTCTTCTGCGTCCTGAATGTTTAGAATGGCCGAATCCGCCGGAATTTGGCTATCGCTGTTCGCTTGAAAATCCAAAATTCGCTCGCAAGAAGAACTTCCTACTGCAATGGCGATTAGCGCTATAAATACTCTCAAATTTTTCATGATTCGCGCGTATTAAAAGTTAATGTTTACACCCAGATTCACCGTTTTTTCTTGCGGTGGCGTGAGGTACGTAATGTTCGGAGACATGTTTCTATCTGTCGCATTCTCGAAATCACGAGCGATCTCAGGATCCAAACCGATAAAGTTGGTCAACGTGATAAGGTTGGTACCCGTCACATTCACGGTCATGCCTTTAATGTTTTTCAGCTTGCTCTGTGGAACGCGGTAGCTCAACTTCACGTTACGCAGACGTGCATACGTTCCGTCGTGCAGCCAAAGGTTGGTGTTGATCCATTCTGTATTCGCACCATAGGTACGGTAATCACGGCTTAGCCTAGGGTACGTCGCTACATCGCCCGGCTGCTGCCAGCGGTCAAAAAGATCGGTACGCATGTTCCAATCCGTCACCACGCCCATTTGGCGCTTCGAAGAGCTGTCGTAGATGTCCCCACCGATCGTGAAGACCCACAAGAAACTGAATTCTAAATTCTTATAATTAAACGTATTCGTCAACCCGCCGATCGCATCCGGCATCACATTGCCCACTGCAACACGGTCTTGAAGATCCCAAGTGTACGTCTCTTCACCGTCTTTGGTCAAATAAACCGGCAACCCGTTCGTTGGGTCAACGTGCGAGAATTGTACCAGGTAATTTGTACCAATGGGCATTCCCACTACTACACGCGTATCGTTCGTTCCGCCACTCACCGCATCCGGCGAATACTGTCCGATCGAAGTAATCTGGTTCGTATTGCGCGCAATGTTGAAATCCGTAGTCCAACTAAAGTTGTCCGTTACGATGTTGCGAGATTTTATCGCAAACTCAACCCCAGTATTGTATACGCTACCTACGTTGTCCCACCAAGAGCCAAATCCTGTGGAGCCCTGTAGAGTTACGTTGAGCAACATATCGTTGGTTTCCTTGTGGTACCACGCCAATTCCCCAGTTACACGGTCGTTGAAAAATCCGTACTCCAAACCGACATCATACGTGGTTGACGTCTCCCAACGTAAATCTGCATTTTCGCGAATTACTGGGTAACGGTAGGTCTGGCCTCCATACCCATTGTTTGCGACATTATAATAGCCAAACCACTGGTACGATGGAATGGCCGAGTTTCCATTTTTACCTACAGAAGTCTTCAACTTCAAATAGCTAATGTTTGGCAATCCCGACATAAAATCTTCTTCCGTAATGATCCATCCAATAGATGCTGCCGGGAAGTTTCCGTATTTATTGTTCGGTCCGAATTTTGAGGAACCGTCACGACGAACCAATGCTTCAGCGTAATACTTACCTGCAAAGTTGTAGTTCAAGCGTGTGAAGGCCGATGCAAAGGCGTATTCTTCAAGATAACTGCGCGGGTCATTAACATACTGTTCCGTTTCGCGAATCTGACCGGTAGCCTCACTGTCGTAATAGCCGTCCCAACGAAGAATGCGGTTGTATTGGTATTCAGAACCTATCAACCAGTTAATGTGATGATTCTTGCCTATATCCTTAATATAGTTTGCCGTTGCGTTGCCCGAAGTGTTCCAAACACTGTAGGTGTACATGTTCGCACGGCCCAGTAAGTTGCCCTCCGAATCTTTATAAGTAGGGTCGTATCCTGGTTTCTCCCAGATGTGGTCTTCAAAGTGCATGTAGTCAAAGGCGCCTTGACCGCGAAGGGTCCATGCATCACTCACCTTGTAGTCTAGCGTGATGTTGTTAATGGTGCGGTCTTCAATGGCGGTCCAGTCCTTCAATGCGCGCTGCGCAACTGGATTTAGGCTTACGCCGCCCTTCAACCAATAGTCCCCTGCTGAAGCAACCACGTTGCCGTCTGCATCGTACTCATCTTCTGCATAACGTACAGGGTAAATAGGAAGGGCTCTCGACATGGCTTCACCAAAACCGCCTGACCAAGCTGCGTCAATTCTATTGTTGATCCCGCGAGAAATAGAGGTACTGATTCCTAATTTAAGATTTGATGCCAGATTGTAATCGACATTGAATCGGCCCGAAATTCTCTCGTACGAATTCCCTGCTAAATAACTGTGGTTGTCGTTGTAGGATAGGCCGGCATAAAAATTACCGCCTTTAAACCCTTTAGATGCAGAGAAATCATAGCCTTGCTTTACACCTGTGCGTATCGTTTCTTGAATCCAATCTGTTCCTTCGAATGCTTGAGCCTCGGCCCAACTCATTCTATTTCCAGGCAATTGTGGTACACCAACATTACCGTCGTTCACCCATGCCTCTTCATACAGCTGAAGGTATTCCTCTTTTGATGCCATATTAGGCAATGCGGTTGGCGCACTGATCCCAGTACGCGCAGAGAAATTATACGTGAGCTTCTTTGAATTTCCTCTTTTAGTGGTAATCAGAATAACCCCGTTTGATCCACGTGAGCCATAAATCCCTGTGGCGGCGGCATCTTTCAATATTTCAACCGATTCAATATCATTTGGATTGATCGTCGCGAGTGGGTTTGTATTGAACCCTCCGCGATTACCGTTCAAAAAGTAATCTTGAGTAATAGGAATTCCGTCTACCACATATAATGGATCCCCCCCTGCAGAAATAGAGGCAACACCACGCACGCGCACCATCGATCCAGAACCGGCGATACCAGAACCTGTGATAACCTGAACACCTGCGGCTTTACCCTGAATCGCGTTTTCAAAAGACGGTGTGGGAATGTCAGTGAGCTCCTTTGACTTCAGACTGACTACGGAACCCGTAAGGTCGCGCTTACGCGCTACACCGTAACCTACAACTACCACTTCGTTGAGCTGCGTTTGTGATGGTTTCATCGCCACATTCACCACCTTATTACCTTGAACAGAAACAGATTTAGTTATGGGCTCGTAGCCGATAAAACTGTACGTAATGTTGTACGTCCCTTTGGGTAGATTGAGGGTATATTGACCGTTATAATCGGTCATTGTTCCGCTTTGATTCTCTACGGCAACGACGACTGAAGGCAAGGCTTCATTGTATTCGTCTACTACAGTACCAGTAACCGTCTGTGCTACGATGGACTGGGCGAAGAAGAAACTAAAACAGAAGAGTAAAAAACGAGAGGTGCTTTTCATCTGCTTACGCTTATTTAGTTATAAAGTCAAATGTACACTTTAAGCGCCTTCAAGTAAAGCCTGCAGCTTGGACCCATTAACAAAATACGCCCAATATTTATCCTAAATCTGTAGCAGGATGAAGAAAAATGAGGAATTATACCTTGATTCGGTACAAACGAGCGGGCTTATGAAGTACGTTGTCCTGTTTTTCATCGGTCGCCTCAACAAGCTTGTCTCGAACAACCTTTTTACGGAAATTTCTTTTATCTAATTCCTCTTGGGTAATGGCTTGATGCAACTGCTGCAATTGGTTTAATGTGAACTTTCGGGGAAGCAGTTCATAGCCGCTTTTGTTCAACTCAAAGTGACGCTGAAGTTTCCATAGCGCGACTTCTACAATCTCATTGTGGTCAAAAGCCAATTCTGGAACATCTTGAATATCCCACCACAACGCCTCTCCTGCAAAACTTGCTGGATTAGGCACGAAGTCGTCCATCTTCACTAAGGCATAATAGGCCGTGGTAATTACACGCTCCGAAGGGTTCTTCCGGTACAATTCCAGCCATTTTCTATCCTTAGAGTCGTTAACGCGCCCCGGGTCGCCAAAAGTGTGGCACTGCTTTAACGTGACATTTCTTAAACTTGCCAATTCATATAATACTCGATCAGCGGCATCGTCTAAACTTTCGTTTTTTAGAATTAAATCTCCGGGCAGACGTTTTCTCAACATCCCTTGGCCAATATCTTTCTCTTCAATCAATAAGACATTGAGTTTTTCGCCATCAAAACCGAAGATAACGCAGTCTACACTGATGTTAGAGTTTAGTTCAAATTGCTGTGACATAGCGGCGTATGCTTGTGTTTAGGTAAAAAGTGCATCCCTTAAATATAAGGAGAATAATTTATTAAGTGTAACATTTACACTTAGTTGTTATCTTTGTGGCTATGTCAATAGAAATTAACAACATCGCAGTTCTTACTTCCGGGGGTGATGCTCCTGGGATGAATGCCGCCATTCGTGCGGTAACGAGAACCGCTTTATACTACGGTAAAAAGGTTTTTGGCGTCTACCGCGGTTACGAAGGCATGATTGAAAATGATATTGTTGAGCTCAATACCACTAGCGTTAAACACATTCTTGCCCTTGGCGGAACCTTCTTAAAAAGTGCGCGATCTCAGGAATTCAGGACGCCTGAAGGTCGTGCTAAGGCGGCAAAAAATCTTAAGGATAGAAACATAGATGCGCTTGTAGTTATTGGTGGTGACGGATCGTTTACCGGTGCCCTAAAACTCGCAGAAGAGCACGGAATTAAAGTGATCGGAGTACCCGGTACCATCGATAATGATTTATACGGTACAGATTACACCATAGGTTATGATACCGCTACAAATACGGTGATTGAAAGTGTCGATAAAATTCGTGATACCGCTTCTTCGCACAACCGTCTTTTCCTAGTTGAAGTAATGGGAAGAGATACAGGATATATTGCGGCGTCAACCGGTCTTGCTACAGGTGCTTTGAGTATTATTTTACCAGAAAAAAATAACACCTACGAAGAATTGTTCGGGGATTTGCGCAGCGCACAAGCCAATAAAAAGACTTCTAACATTATTATGGTTGCGGAAGGCAATCATTTGGGCGACATCTTTGAAATTGCAACCGCCGTTCGAAAAGAGTTCCCCTCCATCGACGTAAAAGTCACCACGCTTGGTCATACCCAGCGCGGAGGCTCCCCTTCCACTAATGATCGAATATTAGCCTCTGTTCTAGGCCATTATGCAATCAAAGGTTTAATGGAAGGACAGGAAAAGGTCATGTCAGGCATGATCAATCAAAAAGTAGTCTTTACACCGCTGGGTGATGCCATCACCAAAACCACAGCACTGGACTATGAAATGCTAACCATTGCTAAAATTCTAGCCACATAACACATCAACTATTATGAGTACAAAAATTGCCATTAACGGCTTTGGCCGAATCGGACGCTTGACGTTCCGTAACCTTATCGAAAGCGATAACGTAGAGATTGTTGCCATCAACGACCTAACGGCTGTAGATATGCTTGCCCACCTATTGAAGTACGACAGTGCACACGGTCGCTTCAACGGAACGGTTGCGCACACCGAAAACAGCTTGATCGTAAACGGAAAGGAAATTACGGTCTACGCACAGCGTGATCCTGAAACACTTCCTTGGGGCGAGATCGGTGTTGAAGTGGTTGTAGAGTCTACAGGTTTCTTCACCAATGCTGAAGGCATGGGCAAACACATTACTGCAGGCGCTAAAAAGGTGGTCCTATCCGCTCCAGCGAAAGGCGACATCAAAACCATCGTATTAGGTGTAAACGACGACCAATTGACCGATGCGGACACCATGGTTAGTAATGCCTCATGTACAACCAACTGTTTGTCGCCAATGGCAAAAGTTTTGGATGAAAAATTCGGTATTGAAAGCGGTTTCATGTGTACTATTCACGCATATACTTCTGACCAACGCATTCAAGACGCGCCGCATGCCGACAAGCGTCGTGCGCGTGCTGCAGCGGTAAATATGATTCCAACTTCTACTGGTGCAGCTAAAGCCGTTGCTTTGGTATTGCCGCAATTGAAAGGAAAATTAGACGGCTATGCAATGCGCGTTCCGACTATTACTGGTTCTGCAACTGACCTTACAGTTCAATTGAGTAGAGAAGTGACTGCAGAAGAAATCAACGCTGCCATGAAAGAAGCTGCTGAAGGCCCATTGAAAGGCATTCTCATGTACACTGAAGATCCTATCGTTAGCTCTGATATCGTAGGCGATAAGCACAGCTGTATTTTCGATGCAGGCATCACTAGCGCAAAAGGAAATCTTGTAAAAGTTCTAGGCTGGTACGACAACGAAGCAGGATATTCTGCGCGTTTGGCAAACCTAGTAGAGCGTCTAGCATAAACATTTAATACTGGACCGCGTCTTTATTCGGCGCGGTCCGTTATTTTTGATGGTATGATACTAATCGCCGAAAGTGGTTCTACAAAATGTGATTGGGTGGTTCTCTATCCCGATGGGACAGAACATAAACGATTCTCCACTATGGGGTTCAACCCCTACTTCCACTCTGCCCCCTTCATTCACGAAGAGCTTAGCGGTAATGCTGTGGTATCAAAAATTCACAAGAGTGTAGATTACGTCTATTTCTATGGGGCAGGGGCGTCTAGCGAAAGCCTGAAAGACATCATTCACGACGGATTAAAACGTGTTTTCAAGAACGCAGCGATCAACGTGGACCACGATCTTGTAGCAAGTGCCTATTCTACCTATACCGGAGAACCGGCCATTACGTGTATTTTAGGAACGGGGTCGAACAGCTGTTTTTTTGATGGGGAAACTGTCAGCGATGAAGTCCCTGCATTGGCTTATGTCCTAGGCGATGAAGGCTCAGCTAGTTTTATTGGTAAGCGTTTGGTTTCCGATTTTCTTTACAAGCGCCTTCCTGAAGAAATGGCCCACGACTTTTACGATACGTACGGCTTAGATAAGGATGAAATCATTACCAGCGTCTACAGCAAGCCAAACGCAAACGTTTATCTTGCCTCATTCAGCCGATTCGCCGGAAAACACATGGAGCATCCGTATGTTAAAATGATTGTCCGAGAAGGCTTTGCGAAATTCGCAGACATTCATATTGGTTGTTTTGCTAATGCTACAGAAGTACCGGTTCATTTTGTTGGTTCGGTAGGAGCAATCTTCCATGAGATTCTCGAAGAGGTTTTGGCAGAGCGTGGATTCCGTATGGGACAAATCCTGCGCAAACCCGTAGACGGTTTGATCAAATACCATTTAGAATACCTAAACATCCTAAATGCCTACCAGGTAAACTAATGATTAAAGGGTTTCTCTTTGATTTAGACGGTGTTATTGTCGATACTGCCGTTTTTCATTTTCAAGCGTGGCGCCGTATTGCACAAAAATTAGGAGGTGATTTTTCAAAGGCTCAAAACGAGCAGCTGAAAGGAGTAAGCCGCGTAGATTCACTTACTAAGATCTTAGAGTGGACCGGAACAACCGTCACCGAAGAAGAGTTCAAAGCACTGATGGAGTTGAAAAACGAATGGTACCTTGAATTGGTCACCCGGCTCAGCGACAAGGATGGATTGCCAGGTGCCGTGGATTTTTTACATCAAGCCAAGGCGCGAGGTATTGCGATTGCTTTGGGTTCAGCATCGAAAAACGCGGTGTTAATTTTAGATAAAATGAACCTTTTGCCCCTTTTCGATACGATAATTGATGGGAACAATGTGGTAAATGGCAAACCGCATCCTGAGGTATTTTTGAAAGGCGCAGAAGCACTAGGGCTGTCACCGGCGGAATGTATCGTATTCGAAGATTCTATTGCTGGAGTGCAGGCCGCAAAATCAGGCGGAATGTCATGTGTTGGGATCGGAACACCTGAAGTATTAGGTGGGGCGGACCTTTATTTTAACGCATTAGGCGAAACCTCTCCTGACGAACTTCTGCGCGCATTATAACTGCGCAAAGAAAGCATCATGTTCAATAAATATACCGAGGTTCATCCTTGGAAAATCATCGAACGTCGCTGGGATGCCAATAACCATCCTAAGAGCGAGAGTTTGTTCTCCATCGGCAATGGTCGTATGGGGCAACGTGCGAATTTCGAAGAGACATATACAGGCAAAAGTCTTCAAGGCTCCTACATCGCTGGGGTGTATTACCCGGATAAAACAAGAGTAGGTTGGTGGAAAAACGGGTACCCGGAGTACTTCGCCAAAGTGTTGAACTCTTGTAATTGGATCGGCATTCAGGTGAAGGTCGACGGAGAGGAATTGGACCTTAATACCGCTTCTGAAGTAGCTTCATTCTGCCGCGAGCTCGACATGCACAGCGGATTGCTCAAGCGCACTTTTGAAGCGACCCTTCCTTCAGGGAAGATCGTAGCTGTTGAAGCCGAGCGTTTGGTAAGCATCGTTCAAGACGAGATTGGAACCATTTCCTACAGCGTTACGCCAAAGAATTTCTCAGGCAAGATTGAATTGTGCTCGTACCTAGATTTTGATGTGGAAAACGAGGACAGCAACTACGACGAGAAGTTTTGGGAGCCTGTAACTCAAGGTCAAGAGGCGGGCGCAAGCTATGTACACGCCAAGACCAAAAAGACCGGTTTTGAGGTAACAGTGGCCATGCGCAACAGCCTATCGTTGGACGGAGCGCCGCATGAATGGGGCATGAGTTCGGATGCGAAGAACATGTTCGTCAGTGAGTGCGCCTGCTATGAAGTCGCTCAGGGTCAAACCTTGAAACTTGAAAAATTTGCAGCGGTTTTATCCAGCATGAACCACGACGTGGCAAGCTTGGACGCAAAGGCAGCAGCGAGCGCTACGGCGGCGGCAGCCCAAGGCTATGAGGCATTGCGTGGTGAGCATGTAGCCGCTTGGCACAACAAATGGGAAACCTCTGATATTGAGATTGACGGCGACGCGGAAGCACAGCAGGGCATCCGCTTCAACATCTTCCACATGAACCAGACCTTCACAGGTGTGGACGATAGATTGAACATCGGTCCTAAAGGGTTTACCGGTGAGAAATACGGCGGTTCTACCTACTGGGATACCGAAGCCTACTGTTTGCCTTTCTACCTCGCTACGGCGCAGCCAGAGGTTGCGAAGAACTTGTGTCTGTACCGTTACAAGCAGCTGAATAAGGCCATTGAAAATGCAGGCAAGCTCGGGTTTACCGACGGCGCAGCATTGTACCCGATGGTGACGATGAACGGCGAAGAATGTCACAACGAGTGGGAGATCACTTTCGAGGAAATCCACCGCAATGCAGCCATCGCTTATGGCGTGTTCGATTACATACGTCACACCCAAGATTGGGGCTATTTGGCCGAAGGAGGATTTGAAGTCCTTCTAGGTATTAGCCGATTCTGGTCGCAGCGTGTGAATTGGTCACAGGAAAAAGAAGCCTACGTAATGCTCGGTGTAACTGGGCCGAACGAATACGAAAACAACATCAACAACAACTGGTACACCAACCGCATGGCGGCGTGGACATTGGAGTGGACGTTGGAAGCCCACCATTGGCTCGCAGAAAATGCTGCGGACGCGCTTAGCGCTATTACCCGCAAGACTGCGCTGAACGCAGATACAGAATTCGCCAAGTGGAGTGATATCATCGCCAAGATGTACTACCCGAAGAGCGAGAAATTAGGCGTGGTATTGCAGCAGGACGGCTTCTTAGACAAGGAGCAGCTCACTGCCGACGACCTCAGCCTGGACGAGCGCCCGATCAACCAACATTGGAGCTGGGACCGCATCTTGCGTTCCATCTTCATTAAGCAAGCCGACGTGTTGCAAGGCTACTACTTCTTGAACCACCTCTACGAGGAAGAAGAAGTAAAGCGCAACTTCGATTTCTATGAGCCAAAGACCGTTCACGAGAGCTCGTTGAGTCCATGTGTGCACGCGATCCTAGCAGCACAGATCGACTACCCAGAGAAAGCCTACGAAATGTATTTGCGTACCTCTCGTTTGGACATCGACGATTACAACCGCGAGGTTCATGAAGGGTTGCACATTACCTCGATGGCGGGAACATGGATGTCTGTAGTGCAAGGGTTTGGCGGCATGAAGATTCGCGACGAGGAGTTGCACTTCACACCAAAGCTTCCGGCACAGTGGAAGGGCCTCACCTTCTCCATCCTTTGGAGAGGCGCAACGCTCAAAGCCAACCTCACCGCTGAAGGCATGACCATCGAGAACGTAAGTGGCACTTCTGCCAAATTCGCGATCGACGGCCAATGGTTCGAAGTTGCTGCCGGCGAAAAAGCTTACTCTGCAGGAGCTGCAATGGCATAATGAATTGATACTATCTTAGAAAGGCGCCACGTGCGCCTTTTTTTAGCCCACAGAACATGAAGAAATTTTTTACGGTAATCTCCATCAGCGCAGTGCTCGCTGCCTGTGACGTTCAGCCCTCAGCACCCCTACGCATGCAGGCCTCTGATCTGGCTTCGCCACACGTTCATCACGGCACAAAGAGTGATTTTGTATGCTTAGACTATCTAAGCGGCGAATGCGAATTTCCGGCTGGTATTGATCTGTTTTTTGGTCCCACAGTCACAGGCACCCTCGAGCATGAACTTAACGTGGCACATCTAACAGGACCTAACTCGAGCATGGATGTGCCCTTCTTTAGAGGTGCTAAACGTGCCATTACCTTGAGTATTTCTGGTTTCGAAGGCGAAGAAGTGAAGGTCAAAGGTGTGTTTAACGCTTGGAACAGCGATGCCACCTTTTTGGAATGGAACGGAAACGCTTGGGAAGCGCCGCTAGTGCTTGCGCCGGGCGAATATGCCTACAAACTCGTAGTGAACGGCGAAGAAGTATTGGATCCCTCGAATGAAGTAACCGTTCCTAATGGATTTGGAAGCTTCAATAATATTTTGACTGTAGAAGGCGGTGGCGGTGCAGCTCCAGTGGCCATTGATTTCCAGTTCGTGAGTGAAGGGTCGTTGCGTTTTTCTGCAATCCCTGAAGACCAAGAGGTACTGGCCTTCTTCAACAACCGCGTTGTTGACGTTGTACGAGATGAAGATGGGCTAAGCATTGTGATTCCTGCAGATGCGAAGGATTGGGAACGTGCTTGGATCCGATTGTATACCGCACGAAACGGTCAGCAAGGCGGGGATTGGTTGATTCCTTTGAAGTTTGGCGAGGTGGTTATTGACACGAAGGAATTGGACCGCAAGGATTGGCATACTTCCATCATGTATTTCGCTATGGTGGACCGATTCTTCAACGGCAATCCAGCAAACGATCAGCCTGTTCAAGATTCGACGGTACACCCTCGTGCCAACTACCAAGGCGGAGATATTGAGGGATTGCGCCAAAAATTGGCCGATGGATATTTTGATGCGCTCCATACCAACACGCTTTGGATCAGCCCAATCACACAAAACCCAGAAAATGCTTGGGGCCTTTGGAACCAAGGCGGACCCGTAAGTACGTTCTCTGGATACCACGGCTATTGGCCCATTAGTAACATCAAACCGGACCATCGTTTCGCTTCTCCTGAAGAACTGCATTTGTTCCTCGACGATGCGCATGCGAATGAGAAAAATGTACTGCTCGACTATGTGGCCAATCACGTCCATGAATTGCACCCGGTGTTCCAAAAACACCCGAATTGGGCCACCAACAAATACACGGCAGACGGACGACTCAATACCCAACTTTGGGACGAGGAACGCTTGACGACTTGGTTCGACACCTTCATGCCGACCCTCGAACTTCGTAACGATACCGTCGCAGAACTCATGAGCGATAGCGCCCTGGTGTGGATCACAGAATATGATTTCGACGGCTTCCGTCACGATGCAACCAAGCACATCCCGATGAATTTTACGCGTTTGCTCACAGCCAAAATTCGTGCTGCAAGCGATGACCATGTGTACCAGATTGGGGAAACCTACGGCTCGGATGAGCTCATTGCCAGCTACGTCGGTAGCGGTAAAGTCGATGCCCAATTCAACTTCAACCTCTACGATGCTGCATTCGAAGCCTTCACGCAAGAAGGGGCCACATTCGACCGATTGCGCAAGGCTTTGGAGAGCAGTCTGACCTACTACGGCCACCACCATTTGATGGGTAATATTTCTGGCAATCAGGACAAGCCGCGCTTCTCCTCTATGGCCTCTGGACACCTCAGCATGAGTGAAGACAGCAAGCTTGCTGGTTGGACTCGTGAAATTCCAGAACCTACCGAGCGCGGGTATAGAAAAATGGCGGCCATGCATGCCTTTAATATTGCCGTTCCTGGTATTCCTATTCTCTACTATGGCGACGAGATTGCCCTCCACGGAGGGAACGATCCGGACAACAGAAAGATGATGCCGTTCGACTTTTCACCTCGTCAGCAGCAGCTCTTTGATCGCATTGCGCGACTCAATGAAAATCGGACCAACATCATGGCCTTGAACTACGGCTCTACCACGTTACATCAACCCGATCCAAACGTGCTCATCATTGTGCGCAAGTACATGGAACAGGAGGTACGCTTCTTCTTTAACAACAGCAATGAAGACCGCTACCTGGAAGATTGGGACATCACAGTTCCTGCCGATGGTGAAATCTATCAAACCCGCAATTGCGGCCAATTCAACCAAGACTAATCCACTTACCATGAAAAAAACAATACTTATTGCCTTAGCTGCCGCAACAACAATGATTACTTGCCAGCCTGCTGCGCCCGTCGCCCCTTTAGCCGTATACGACGGCCCTAAACGCCCAGAATGGGCTGCAAGCGATAATATTTATGAAGTAAACGTCAGGCAATACACAGAGGAAGGCACATTGAAAGCCTTCCAGTCTCACCTACCAAGATTAGCTGAGATGGGCGTAGATATTTTGTGGTTCATGCCTATTCAACCCATCGGTGTAGAAAACCGCAAAGGCGAGCTCGGCTCTTACTACAGTATCTCAGATTATACAGCAGTAAATCCGAATTTTGGAACCTTAGAAGACTTTCAATCCATCGTACACCAGGCTCATGAACTTGGCATGAAAGTCATCCTTGACTGGGTCGCTAATCATACTTCATTTGATCATGTGTGGGTAGCCGAGCATCCTGAATTCTATACCAAAGATGTGGACGGGAACTTTCCGATTGTTGCTGTCGACAACGATGGAAACCCAACAGATTGGACCGATGTTGCCGATTTAAACTATAATGCACCCGGAATGCGCGAAGCTATGATTAGTGAAATGAACTGGTGGGTTGCTAATGTCGGAATAGACGGATTCCGTTGTGACGTTGCTGGCTTTGTTCCAACGGAATTCTGGAATACCGCAATTACCACATTGCGTGCCACTAACGGCCCGCTTTTCATGTTAGCAGAATGGGAAGATCCTGCGCTTGTAGAAGCCGGCTTTAATGCCGTTTATGGTTGGGAATTTCATCACATCATGAACGAAATAGCCCAAGGTCATAAAAACGTAAGTGCTGTTGCGGAATATGCAGCGAAATGCGACACACTGTGGCCTTCGGAAACTATGAAAATGTACTTCAACACCAATCACGATGAAAATAGTTGGAATGGCACAGTTCAGGAGCGTATGGGTGATTTGGGTAATGCCATGTACGTCTTGGCCTCTATGATTCAGCGAAGCTTCCCATTAATCTATTCCGGACAAGAGGCTGGTTTAAATCATCGCTACCCATTCTTTACCAAAGACACTGTTGGCGTAGAATGGTCGTCGCCGCATGCTCAGACAGATTTCTTTGCGCAAATGCTAGCATTAAAACACGAACATCATGCATTGTTCAATGGAGAGCTTGGCTATGACATGAATTTAGATATCGACACTGCAACGAATAGTATGATGATTGTGCGCAGCAAAGAAGGCGAAGAGGATATAGTGGCTGCCGTTTTTGAATTTAGTGAACTGCCGAATCCGTTCGATATACCTCAAAATTTAGACCTCGTAATTGACGTTAATGGCGCCCAAGTTTGGGCTTCAAAATTGGACTAATTCCTTTGTACCTTTAAGCGTCGAAAGAAGCACCATATGTACAAAATCACAGGAAAGAACACCTTTGAGGTCGCTCCGGATAATAACCCGGGCGAAGGATTACTAGACGGCACCTACTACAACCTGGATGTCGAAAGGATTGACGTACGCACTTGGCATATTTTAAAGGACCATAAATCCTACTACGTGCAATGGGTTGATCGCGCTGAAGACTCCAAGACGTTTACCCTAAAAATAAATGGGCAAGTGATGGTATTGGAGGCGAAAGACCAATACGATCTTTTATTGGAGAAGATGGGAATCGCCGGGGGAGCTTCTTCCAAGGCGACCAAATTAAAAGCTCCAATGCCCGGAAAGGTTCTCGAAGTTATGGTACAGCCGGGGCAAATAGTTGCCAAAGGAGAAGGTCTGCTCATCTTGGAGGCCATGAAGATGGAAAACATGCTCAAAGCCGAACAAGAAGGAACGGTAAAATCCGTGAACGTTTTTGTGGGTGATGCTGTTGAAAAGAACAACGTACTAATAGAATTTGAATAACATGAAAAAGACCCTACTACTTTCAGCGCTCGGCGCCATCGCATTTAGCTGTAGCCAGCCTGCTGAAGCTCCAGCAGAAAACCACGAAGGCCACAACCACGAGAGCATGGCTCCTGAGGAAATGGACGAAGCTACTGGCGGCGTGTTCTTTGCCAACCTTGAAAACGGCGATACCGTGAGCAACCCTGTTTACGTAGAGTTCGGTGTGGAAGGCATGGATGTTCGTCCAGCGGGTGAGATTGTGGAAGGCACGGGCCACCACCATTTATTGATTGGCAATGCTTTCCTCGCCAAAGGTGAGGTGGTCCCTGCAGATGAAAATAACATTCACTACGGCGGCGGACAAACTTCTGATACAGTAACCCTTCCGATGGGTGAAGTTCGTTTGGGTATGCAGTTTGCCAACGGCGTACACGCTTCTTACGGCCGCGACATGAGCGCCTCAATCAAGGTGTTTGTGAAGTAACTCTCAGAATAAAATGACTTAAAAAAGCCACCCCGTTGGGTGGCTTTTTTGCTAATTAAATACCAGTGTACTTATTTTTTTCTTTTGATTAAAAAGCACTATTACATTCAGCGAAAATGCAATCCCCGCGAATAAAATATTACTTGGGTCTAGCACCAAATGGAAGATCATCGCTGTTAAAGTTATAGGGAGTATTATAATGGCAGATAGTAATGAATACCTATTCATTACCAATAAGGCCCCAGACAAAACTTCCAACAACGCCATCAATGGCAAAAGAAATCCGGCAGAGACTATCGCCCCCATAAAGGTTGAGGCTGCTAAAGGCATTTCGGGCATTGGCATAAACTGAAAAACTTTATTACCCCCAACAAATACTAATAGCAGTCCCAAAAGTGTTCTTGCAAGGTCCGCAGTTTTTAAATTTTTCATATGCGCTGAATCTTTGAATGGGATCCGTCGCAATATCCTTCTGAATTTGAGGTGTTGCCGCACTGGCAAATTGGTCGATTTTTCATAGTAAAATATTAATTGTTTAAACAAACATATGTACATTGGTTACATTATGATACTTGTTACCTTTTGGTAACCAATAAAAAACTAGATACCTAATGGTTACTAATGACAGACTAGAAGAAAAATATTGTCCCGTTAAGCGGTTTACGCATATACTTGGGGGCAAATGGAAGCTTCCAATAATTAACTCTATAAGAAAGCATGAACCCGTGCGGTTTGGAAAACTTCATCAGTTAACGAACGGTATATCGAGGAAGGTGCTTTCTAGCCAATTAAAAGAGCTTGAACAAGACGGTCTTATTGTTAGAAATCAGTTTTTAGAAGTTCCGCCAAGAGTTGAATATTCCCTTACTCCTCCCACAAAGAAACTATGTCCCGTTTTTAATGCAATCGAAGAATGGACAACTGAAATTGTCTAGAAAAACAATTTTAGTCTATGGGTGAGCGTTTCCAATTCATGGAAGCATTTATCACTGATCTCTTTATGAAGTGCGTCTACATTCTCCAAGTGATGGGCGGCGCACCGGGCGAATACGGCTACGGCTACTACCTCGTCAACATTCTCGTTTTTGTGGTACTACAACCAGGGCTCATCCTCCTCTTTTTCTTGCTTTGGAGGAGGGGGCGATGGTTGCGGAAAAGACTGCAATAGTTCATAAATAACACTTCTCCACAATTCTTGTCACACCTAATCTTTCTTTCGAATTTGAAAAGGAATAAGAATTAATTATAACATAATAGTTATATTTGTGGCAAGGATAAATGAAATTCTAAAGCGGCTCAAAAAGGACGGATGGTTCCTCCACCGTCACGGATCGAAGCATGATATATACAAACACCCTATTAAAAAGGGACGAGTTGTGATTCCTCGACATCCTGGAAAAGAATTGGCCACTGGAACTTTAAAATCCATTTTAAAAGCAGCAGAGTTATGACGAGCTATAGTGCGATAATTGAAATCACTTCCACGGGGTACAGTACCTATATCAAAGAGTTGGCAGGGGTTATCTCCGTTGGGGATGAGATGAGCGAGGTTAAAGAGAACATCTATGAAGCCTTAGATCTGTACTTTGAAGATCAGAAGCACCCTTATGAAGTTCTGTTCTTTGTGGATCTACAGCAGTTTTTCAGCTATTTCAAGGTGCTAAACAAGACCGCTTTTGCCCAATATCTTGGGATGAATACCAGTCTTTTTCGTCAGTACACCTCTGGATTGGCGCCGCTTTCCGATGATAAGCTTCAAACCATATCAGAGGGGCTGCAAAGACTATCCTTTGAGTTGAATAATCTCAGTCTGCTATCTCGGACTACTTAATCGTATAGGCTAAGCCAATTCCCAACACCGAACGGCGTTGCCAGGCATCAATCTGATCAATGTCCCGAATAAGCTGGACATGAGCATTAACAGAAAATGCCTCTTCAATCTTGTACAGAGCGATGACGTCCAGCATAAAATCGGTCGCTGACAGTGGACCCCAATAGTTGTAGAAGATGTCAGACTTCGCCGTCACCGAAAATGCATCGCTGAACTGTTGGTTGTAGTTCAAGGTAATCTTAGCGCCTGCCTCCAAACGCCATGTAGCGCCCGCGTCCACACCAAAAGCGGCTTTATCTCTCAAATCAGCATCTAAAACCGTAGTGCTTTTTCCCGCCATTGGGGAAAGAAACAGCTGCCAATTCTCACGTGAGTTGTTTCCCACACCAAATGAAAACTGACCGTAGATGGGCGCACCAAAATTCGATACGGGAATAAGTGTGGTATCCCCCTTCGCGTAACCTGCGGCCAATTGCGTCTTTACATTAAACTGACTCGAAAGGTTCCACTCCGTCACCTTCGGCGAACCTGTCAATGTTGTGGTAAATTCTAATCGGTCCGCATTCTTGGTGAGTGTCCCGGCCTGTCTGCTCAATCCGTAGTTCCCCTCAAGTAAATGCACGGTGGTAAAACTAGGGTCCTTTTTCACCCAATTTTCGTGAATTAGAAAACTAATGTTCGAGCTATTCTCCCCACCCGCATTCCAGTTATCTAATTCCGTAAAAGCACCCGAGACGCTATAAATTGCGTTACGACTGAACACTTTTGTGGTATCTGTAGACTTCGCGACGAATGGTGAAACAACAATCAATAGTATTAGTATGGTCTTTTTCATTTCTCGAAGAAGTAGCTGCTTTAATCAAAGTTAATCACCCGTTTTTTCTTTCCGTTACTTGCCGCATATGTTTCCAATTCCGCACAGTTCGGTCGAATGTTGACGACCGAATACATGGCGGGCACCGGTGGCGGCTCGACCGACATGGGCAACATCAGTTATCTAACTCCGTCAATTCATCCAATGATTGCGGTTGCACCCGAAGGCGTTTCGTTGCACACACCCGAGTTTGCCGACTATGCAACGAACGAAGATGCAACTCGTGCAATTTTGGATGGCGCAAAAATTATGGCGATGACTGCAATCGATGTGTGGACGAATGATGCACTTGTTGCCGAAATGAAAGCAGCATTTGGTGACGGGTTTGTTCCCGAAGGTGTGCTC
>ENA-OREM01000293-OREM01000293.1-marine-metagenome-genome-assembly--contig:-NODE-293-length-39499-cov-6.345924_pt1 | contig 39499 bp, 41 predicted proteins | sample MGYA00248623_ERZ508561 | MGnify/ENA primary metagenome ERZ508561 (study PRJEB26227, sample SAMN06264494) | marine metagenome | isolation source: Columbia River Estuary | place: USA:Columbia River Estuary...
GTTAATCCTGCATGTGATGCACAAATTTTTACATTCTTATCTGAGTAAGCAACACTTTGTCTAATTTGATCATACACTCTTCCTGTACTAAAATTCGCAAAAGTAGTCGTGTAAGGAATTTTCCCCCCAATGGTTAAACCTGCAGCCATACTAATCATATTGGCTTCCGCAATACCTACTTCAATAAAACGATCAGGGAATTCTTTAATAAAGGGTCCTAATTTAAATGAACCTGCTAAGTCGGCAGTTAATACCAATACTTCACTATTCTCTTTTGCTAGCTCATGAATGCCTTCGCCAAATCCAGCTCTGGTTTCTTTTTCATTTAAGGCTACGATATCTTTTACGTTCATAGTATTTAGTTTTCTTTAATTAGTTGTATTGAATTCGGTGGGTTGAATTAATTTTCAAAAGTGGAATAAAAATACGGTGTCTTGGCTTCAAACTCGGCGCTACAAGTATCTACCATTTTATATACTCTTGTAATTCCCCAAGCCTTTCTTTTTTCATAGACCGCATCGTCATTGGTATTGCCCGTTAATAATTTAGAAATTTGCATATCGCTAAAACCATGTTGCTTGGCTTCTTTCATTAATTCTATGGTAATAGTTTCAATAGAGTGCTTCAATAATTCTTTTTCAATATTACAGATGATTCTTATTTGATATAAAAACCAGTTGTCAATGCCTGTGGCTGCTGCAATTGAGCGCACCGTAGAGCCTTGCATAAGGGCATCTTTGATTCTAAATATGCGATCCCATTTCGGCACCTTAATGTATTCCATCAATTCCTCATTCTTCATTAAACTCTTTCCATAATAGCCTAAACCAATGGCCTCATTCTCTAAACTTTGACAAGCTTTTTGAATGGCTTCTGTAAAGCTTCTTCCAATGGCCATTACTTCACCTACACTTTTCATTTGTAGTCCTAAAGTATCATTCGCGCCTTTGAACTTATCAAAATTCCATCTTGGCATTTTTACAATGACATAATCTAATGCTGGTTCAAAATAAGCTGAAGTAGTTTGGGTGATTTGATTTTTTAATTCATCTAATCTATAACCAATGGCTAATTTCGCTGCAATTTTTGCAATAGGATAACCAGTGGCTTTAGAAGCAAGTGCTGATGAACGTGATACCCTTGGATTAATTTCCACTGCAATTAATTCTTCTGTTACAGGGTTTTGTGCAAACTGCACATTACATCCTCCTGCAAAATTTCCTAAGCTACGCATCATTAACATTGCTTTGTTACGCATGTCTTGGAAAGAAGTATCGCTCAAAGTCATGGCTGGCGCTACGGTGATAGAATCTCCTGTATGCACACCCATTGGGTCCAAGTTTTCAACTGTACATATAATAACTACGTTATCGGCCTGGTCTCTTAATAATTCTAATTCATATTCTTTCCATCCTAATACTGCTTTTTCAACTAATACTTCGTGAATAGGAGAGGCCTTCAAACCTTTCTCTAATGCTGCATCTAATTCAGAAGCGTCATGCACAAATCCTCCACCGGTTCCACCTAAGGTGAATGAAGGACGTATTACTAAAGGAAAACCGATTACTTGTGCAAACTCTTTGCCTTCTAAAAAACTATTGGCCACTCTACTTGGTGCAACAGCTATTCCAATTTTTACCATCAATTGTCTGAACTGCTCTCTGTCTTCTGCTAAATCAATGGCTGCTACATCCACGCCAATCATTCTACAATTGTATTGTTTCCATAAACCAATTTCATCTGCTTCCTTACATAAGTTCAAGGCAGTTTGTCCGCCCATAGTAGGAAGCACCGCATCAATTTGATTTTCTTGTAAGATTTGTTCAATGCTCTCAATAGTCAATGGCAATAGATACACTTTATCGGCCATCATTGGATCGGTCATGATAGTTGCCGGATTGCTATTAATGAGGATGACTTTAATGCCTTCCTCTCTTAAAGAGCGGGCTGCTTGTGAGCCAGAGTAATCAAACTCGCAGGCCTGACCAATAATAATAGGGCCAGAACCTACAATTAATACCGATTTTATGGAGTTGTCTTTTGGCATAGCGTACAAAAATATAAATTGCGCAAACCTACAAAAATTTGCCTGAATTTGCCCCATTTTAAGCCTAAACATTTTTGTCCTTTTTAAATGCTATCTTCACCGCCAATTCAAGATTATGGCAGTTATTAAAGAAGGTTCTAAAGCGCCGGCCTTTAAAGGCGTTGATCAGCACGGCAATACGGTTTCTATAGCCGATTTTAAGGGGCAAAAGCTTGTCCTTTATTTCTATCCAAAAGACGATACGCCAGGATGTACTGCTCAGGCATGCAACTTGCGTGATAATTATAAAGCCTTGCAAAAGAAAGGTTTACAAATTTTAGGCATCAGCGTGGACTCTGTTAAATCGCATGAGAAGTTTATAGCCAAGTACGATTTGCCTTTTTCTTTGATTGCAGATGAGGACAAAAAAATAGTAGACAAATACAATTTATGGGGCCAGAAGAAATTCATGGGCCGCACTTATATGGGCACTTCCCGTACAACATTTTTGATTGATGAAGCGGGAATGGTTAGACATATTATTGAAAAGCCCGACACCAAGGACCATACTAAAGAAATTTTAACCATTAGTGGTTGGTAATTATTGAACTCTTTACCTAATTTGCAGTCTAAGTTTACCACAATTAGTTATGCGTATTGAATTTGAAAAATATTTTTTCTTTTTAGAAAGAATTGGCAGCAGGTATTATTTAATTGCTGGCGCTGTTTTCTTTTTATTTTATGTAGTACTTAAAAATAAAATACTACATAAAAAAATACAGTCGCTTTTTCCTAAGAACACCGACTACCTGCGTGAAATATTTTACAGTACTATTACTATTTTAATTTTTGGATTCATTCCTCTATTTTTTATAGCAAACCCTGCTATGAAGTCACATACTACTTTATACGATAATATTAGTGATTACGGTTGGGCCTATTATTTTTTAGCTTATCCTATTATGTTTATCATGCACGATACTTATTTTTATTGGACGCACCGTATCATGCATCATAAAACTTTATTTAATAGTATGCATTTGGTGCATCATAAGTCCACCAACCCTTCACCCTGGGCGGCTTATGCTTTTCATCCCTTAGAATCTATTGTAGAAATAGGTATTTTCGTGGTTTTTTTATTTACTATTCCAGTGCATACAACCCACATTATTATTTTCTTTTTACTTTCTATTATGTATAATATATACGGCCACTTGGGCTGGGAATTATACCCCAAAGGCTTTAGTAAAGGTTTAATTGGAAAGTGGATTAACACTTCTGTAAACCATAATCAACACCATAAATATTTTAAAGGTAATTATGGTTTATACTTTTTATTTTGGGATCGTATCATGGGCACTATTCGCGCCGATTATGATGAAGCTTTTGAAGAAGTGAAAAGCAGATAAGTGAAAAGTAGATAAGGGAAGGACTCGCTTTATTATTTTGCAATTACATACACCGCCCAACTCATTAAATAAGCAAGGCCTGTCATCATAAAGAATTGAATGGTTGGCCATTTCCAGCTTTGTGTTTCTCTTTTCACTACAGCCAGGGTACTCATACACTGCATGGCTAGTACATAAAATACCATAAGAGATAAAGCAGCCGCTAAACTATACACAGGCGTACCATCGGGCCTTACCGCCGCTTTTAATTTTTCTCTAAGTGAACTATTGTCCGATTCCTCCACACTATATAAGGTAGCCATCGTGCCCACAAATACCTCTCTTGCTGCAAAAGAAGTAACAAGGGCAATACCTATTTTCCAATCAAAGCCCATGGGTGCAATCATGGGTTCTATTTTTTTGCCTAGAATACCTGCATAAGAGTTCTCTAGTTTTTCACTACTGTACTGCTTTTCTATTTGCTTAAGCGTCTTAGTGTTTTCAGTATTAATAGCTAAGGAATTAGTATTCGCTAATACTAATTTTTGCGCTGCATAATTTTCATTTACTTTTTGCATGGAAGCGCTTGGCCCATAACTACTCAAAAACCATAATAGTATACTTATGACTATAATGACCTTACCTGCATCTCTAACAAATATGCCTGCTTTCTGTATCATGGTAGTGCCTATATTTTTCCAACGAGGGGCACGGTACACAGGTAGCTCTAAAATAAAATAACTTTTCTCCTTTATATTAATAAACCATTTTAAAACCATACTCGCCAATAGGGCCATTACAATACCCATTAAATATAAACCCATCATGACTAGCCCTTGTAAACTTAAAAAACCAAAGTACATGGTGTCGTCAATAACTAATGATATTAAAATAGTATACACCGGCAGTCTTGCACTGCAACTCATAAAAGGGGTTACCATTATAGTAAGTAAACGCTCTTTTTTATTTTCAATATTTCTGGCACTCATAATGGCAGGCACTGCACAAGCAAAACCACTAATCATGGGCATGACACTTTTGCCATTCAATCCCACTTTGCGCATAAGTTTATCACTTAAAAAACTAATGCGCGCCATATAGCCTGTATCTTCTAATAAAGTAATCAATCCAAATAAAATCATGATTTGTGGCACGAATATCACAATACCTCCAATACCCGCCACCAGTCCATTCACTAGTAAGTCCTCCCACCAAACATTGGGTAACACTGAGTTTAAATAAGAAGTTAAATTGGTAAATATCCATTCAATGCCATCCATGGGAAATTTCGCCATCCAAAAAACCGATTGAAATAAAACAAACAATACAGAAAGTAAAATAGCATAACCCCCTACACGATCTAAAAAAATGGAATCTAATTTTTCAGATCTTTTTTTATTAGCAGTAGGGTCTGGGGTGCTTACCCTTGTTTTCATTATCTCACTTATATGACTGTAGCGTTCTAATATTTCTTGTGCCTGGGTTTTGGTATGATTAAAATCGTTGTCAATTTCAATTTGCTCAATTTCCTGCTGCATTTCTTTATCTAACGGAAATGCTTCGTGATGCATTAAATAATGTAGGGCTGCATAATCGCTATGGGTGGGGTATAATTTTTTAAAAGCTTCAATAGCCGCTGGCGCTAATTTTTTATTATCAATAAAGCTTTGCTGATTTTTTGAACGCGTAGTTTGAATAATATTTGTCAAAGCCGTTTTTAATTCTGTAAGTCCTTTATTTTTTCTAGCGTCAATGGCTACCACAGGAATACCTAAATCTTCTTGCAGTCCTGCAATGTCTATTTTAATTCCTTTTTTTGTCGCTAGGTCATTCATGGTAAGCGCCAATACCACCGGAATTTTTAAATCAATAATTTGAGTACAAAAAAGTAAATTTCTTTTCAGATTACTTGCATCAGCAATTAGTAATATTAAATCTGTTTTGACTTCTTCATCTACACCCATGAGTACTTTATAGGCAACCCACTCATCTTCTCTTTTGGGGTAAAAACTATAAGTACCGGGTAAATCAATGAGGGTGGTGGGGTTACCCGCTAATTGCATCTGGCCTGTTTTCTTGTCTACCGTTACGCCTGGGAAATTGCCTACTTTTTGGTGCATACCGGTAAGTGCGTTAAAAAGAGAACTTTTTCCGCTATTGGGGTTACCCACTAAAGCAATATGTATACCGGCATTCATGAGGTGGCAAAGCTAGGTTTTATGATTGGGCTATACTTACGAAATTAGAAATTGAGCAGAAGGGGGAAAATGATAAATATCATATCAAATTTTAGAGATCCTAGTGTTTTGCTAATAGCTTTATTTAACTTTGGGGCTCAATCAGATATCTATGCGCCGTATTGCCTTTTTCTTAGTGTTCTTATTCCCTTTTTTATTGAATGCTCAAAAGCTTACAAGAGCAGATAAAGTCCTTATTCAAAACTTAGAAAATCATATAAAATTTTTAGCCAGTGATGAATTAGAAGGTCGTCGTGCAGGAAGCCCAGGAGAGCAAAAAGCAGTAGACTATATTATTTCGCAATATCAAAATGCTGGTATAAAAGCCATGGGCAATAATGGCTTTATTCAAAGCTTTCCTATTGATGAAGGAAAAAAATTATCTCCTAACTCTTTTATTAAAGTCAACAAACAAGTACTTCTTTTAGATGCTGATTTTTTTCCTATTTCAAATAGCGGTACTGGTAATATTAAATCCATGGCATCTCTTTCCTTAAATGAGGCCAAGCAAATTTGGTTTAAAGATTTGGGTGAAGTTTTGGAAGAAAATACTAGCAATCCACATTTCGATATTAATGAATGGTTGCTTACTACTGCTAAGGAAACAAAACAAAAAGCAGGGGCTGCTTTATTCCTTTACAATAGTGGCACACTGGTGGATAATATTCAATATTATAAATTTGATACAGCTAAAGCATTACCTATTCCTGTTCTGTATATTACCAAAAACGGTTTCTCAAAATATTTTACTGATGAATTAAGTACTTATGAAATTGAAGCTAGTATTGAGTTTGAGCACGCTTCAAGAACAGCACATAATGTAGCGGCCTTTATTGATAACAATGCTGCAAACACTGTTATCTTAGGCGCCCACTTAGATCACTTAGGCTATAACGAAGACCGTAACGCACTGGATATAAATAATAATATTAGAAATGGTGCCGATGACAATGCAAGTGGAACAGCTGCATTAATTGAATTAGCTAAAGCACTTCAAAAAAAATCGCCTAAAAATAATAATTATTTGATCTTGCATTTTTCTGGAGAAGAGTTAGGTTTATTTGGAAGTAAGTATTGGTTAGAACACCCAACCTATACAGGTAATTATAATTACATGATTAATATGGATATGGTGGGTCGTTATGATACTGCTAGAAAATTAACGGTAGGAGGTTATGGTACATCAACTAAGTGGGCCAATATTTTAGCAAGCGTATCTACTTCTTTAATTACACATTATGATAGTGCTGGTTCTGGTCCAAGTGATCATGCTAGTTTTTATAGAAAAGACATGCCGGTATTATTTATGTTTACAGGTAGCCACAGCGATTATCATAAAGCCACAGACGATTGGGATAAAATTAATTATATAGGAGAGAGCCAAATTATAAGATATGTGCAGTCTATTATTAAAACAACAGACGCAGTGGGTAAATTAGATTTTCTTAAAACCCGTGAGGCTGCCATGGGCCGTAGCACTAAGTTTACAGTGAGTTTAGGGGTTATGCCCGATTATGCTTTTACAGGCACAGGGGTTAGAATTGAAGGTGCTAGCCAGGGTAAATTAGGAGAAAAAATAGGCTTAAAAGGGGGCGATGTATTACTTCAAGTAGGAGACTATAAATTAGTAGATGTGATGAGTTATATGCAAGCGCTTTCTAAATTTAAAAAAGGAGATGCAACAGTGCTTGTGTATAAAAGAGGAGCAGACGAAATAAAAATTGATATTGTTTTTTAAATATAATTATTTGTGAGCAGTAAAATAATTTTAGACCAAGACGCGATTAACGAAAGCGATTTCGAAGGCTCTCGTATTTTAGGTATCACGGCACCTATTAAGAATTATCAATTCTGTATTTTACTGAATCAATACATGGGCTTTGAATTTAGATTCAATCCCAATCATGAAATTGCTTTAAAGAGAAAAAATAGAACTTATTATTTTTCAATGTACGAAGGCAATGAGCCCAATACTTCTATTCATCATTTTGTTTACCATAATCAATTCGACGGAGAATATTTATTGCCCGAATTAAAACACATGGATTTTATTTGGTGGATAAGAGGGGAGTGGATTGAAGATGAAAAAGTAAATGATATCTTACAAACTGTGCGCGGTATTAAAGGCGTGCAATTGGTAGCTGAATTAACACCCGATCAAATCAAAAACAAAGGGCATCTTATTTTTGAATAAAAAGGCCAGGCCTAATTAATATAAATTCTTTTTTCTTTTGCAGCCGTACATTCACCAATGCTTGCAGTATATTCAATACCCATTTCTTGTAAAATAGTTTGTACTTCTTTTAATGCAGTAGGCGCTACGGCAATGAGTAAACCTCCATTGGTTTGTGGATCGGGTAATAATAATTTGGCTTCTGCTTCATCTACACCAGCGCCCAAAACCACGCCAGCACTAATGGAGCTCCAATTGCGGGCAGTCGCACCAGGTATTGTTTTTTGAGCTATATAATTTCTAACGGCTGGTATAATAGGTATTTTATTGTACACAATAGACGCTGATAAATTACTTCCTTCCATCATCTCAGTTAAATGTCCGAGTAATCCAAAGCCTGTTACATCGGTCATCGCATGCACTTCTTTTATTTTTCCTAATGCTTCGCCTGCTTTATTAATAGTAGTAAGTTGCTTTACTAAAAAACTTAAATCTTCTTCTGTAAGTACTGCTCTTTTTTGTGCAGTGGCCATAATGCCCACACCTAATGGTTTGGTTAATATTAATACATCGCCTTCCTTGGCGGTATCATTTCTTTTTAAATTTTCTATATCCACTAAACCATTCACCACTAATCCAAAAATGGGATCCTGACTATCAATACTATGTCCTCCTGCAATCACAATACCCGCATCTGCACATGTTTTTCTTGCTCCTTCCATTACTTTAGCAGCCTCAGATGCTGGCAGTGTAGCTAAGGGCCAACCAAGTACAGCTAATGCAAAAATAGGTTTGCCGCCCATGGCATATACGTCGCTAATCGCATTTGCTGCAGCAATTTGTCCAAATGAAAATGCATCATCAACAATAGGCATAAAAAAATCAGTGGTGCTTATCATCGCCGTTTTTTCATCTAACTTATAAACGGCTGCATCATCTCTACTATCATTACCTACTAATAAATTTTTTACATTTGTTTTCGCACCTACATTATGCGCCGCTAATATTTCTGAAAGTATGGCCGGTGAAATTTTACAACCGCAACCACCCCCTTTAGAATGTTCTGTTAATTTTATGCTCATGGTTAGTTTATTATTTTGTAACTATTTTATTTCTATACACGCTGCATCAAAAGCTTGAATGGTTTTTTCATCGCCTTCTAATAGCCAACCTTGAATGGCCATCGTTAATGCTTCACTTAAATGCTTTTGCATTTGTTTTATATCCCAACTTTTATTGGTTATCTCTTGCAAAGAAATAGGATTTGAGGATACCCTATTCGCTGCAGCCGTTGAAAAAGAAGCTTGGTTAATATTCATGCCTATTCCAATTACGGTCCAGGTCCATTCCTTCCCCCTCACTAGGTTTTCTATCAGTATACCCCCTGCCTTTCTGTCACGAAAATAGATATCATTGGGCTTCTTAATCTTAGTTTGCTCTCCAGCAAATGCTCCAAAAAAGGCCCTTGCCCCTAGCGCAATGGCTGCTGAAAACCCAATTTGATCGGCCGGCGTCCAAATTTTACCTGTTTTTAACTGCTTTAGCTCCAAAACATAGCTTGAAAGCAGGTTTTGTCCTTTTTCGCTTTCCCAGTTTCGACCATGCTGACCCTTCCCAGCAGTTTGAAAATCAGCTGTATAGCAACTGCCAGATAGGGCTAAACCCTGGTGGACTTGGTCCATGGCATAGATATTGGTACTAGGGATAGTAGTAAGTTCTATGAGCGGCTCCCCTAATAGGATATTTGGTGTGGCAGGTAACAAAGAATTGCTATTTTTGTAAAGTTAGTTTAGAATCATTTTAGTACCTTAAAATGTTTGAATTAATACCCATTTAACAAATAAATATAAGAATCATTGGAACCTCTTTCTGCTCTCAAAAACCGTAAAAAGTCTACGGTATTACAACTTACCCGCAGCTCAAAAATTTTCAAAACGATCATTCAGGCTATCCAGGATAAAAAGGGTACCAATATTATAAGTTTAGACTTGAAGAAAATTCCAGAGTCTACCAGCGATTTTTTTATCATCTGCGAAGCCAATAACACCACTCAATTAAAGGCCATTGCCGATTATATAGAATTTGAAGTGAAAACTAAATGCGGAGAAATGCCGTATAAAAGTGAAGGCAAAAACGCAGCACAGTGGTTACTCATCGATTATATCAATGTGGTAGTGCATGTAATGCATCCAGAAGCAAGACATTTTTATCAAATAGAAGATATGTGGAGCGATGCGGACACAAAATTGCATGATCTTTAAAACTTATTTAAAAAAATATTGTTACTAAGTAGTAACGCAAATTATATACAACAAGCATTAATAGTCACTCATGATACCTGATAATAACAAGAAGAAAAGCCCATTAGGAGATGGTCCCAAATTGCCAAAATTCAATATTTATTGGATTTATGGTTTAATCGCCATTTCATTATTGTCTGCTCGTTTCTTCCAAACTGCTCCAGATATTTTAACCACTTCAGAACTTGAATTTAAGCAAGTGATGTTAACAGGGGGTGATGTTGAAAAAATTGATCTAGTACAAAATAAAGAATTAGTCCGTGTTTACATAAAGCCCGATAGCATTGATAAAGACTTTTACGTTCAGAAATTAAAACGTAAAATGGATAAGGCTAAAATTAAAAACGTGCCTTTATTTGAATTTAATATAACAGACTGGAATAGTTTCAACGAAAGATTACAACGTTTTTATGAACAAAAAAATATTCAAGAAGTACCACAGAACGCAGTGAAAGAAGGAGAGTGGTTTGGCCCTATTGCCAACACTATTTTCTCTTTAGTATTAATTGTGGTGGTGTGGGTATTACTTATGCGCAAGATGGGCGGCGGCGGAGGAAGTGGTGGTGGCCCAGGCGGCATATTTAATGTAGGAAAATCGAAGGCGACTTTATTTGAAAAAGGCGGTACTAAAGTAAATATAACTTTTGCCGATGTAGCAGGTTTAGAAGAAGCCAAAGAAGAAGTAATGGAAATTGTGGACTTCTTAAAACAACCCAAAAAATATACAGCCCTTGGAGGTAAGATTCCTAAAGGTGCTTTATTAATAGGCCCTCCAGGTACGGGTAAAACTTTATTAGCGAAAGCCATGGCAGGAGAAGCGCAAGTGCCTTTCTTTAGTTTAAGTGGTTCCGATTTTGTGGAAATGTTTGTGGGTGTGGGTGCCAGTAGAGTGCGTGATTTATTTAAACAAGCGCGTGAAAAAGCGCCTTGTATTATTTTTATAGATGAGATTGATGCCATTGGTCGTGCGCGTGGTAAAAATGCCATGATGAGCAATGACGAGCGTGAAAATACATTGAACCAATTATTAGTAGAGATGGATGGATTTGGTGGTGATACTGGTATTATTATTTTAGCAGCGACCAATCGTCCCGATGTATTAGACTCTGCTTTATTAAGACCAGGTCGTTTCGATCGTCAAATTTCTATTGACCGTCCCGATGTAAAAGGGCGTGAAGAAATATTTAAAGTGCATTTAGGTCCTATTAAAGTTTCTGAAAATTTAGATGTACATAAATTAGCAGAACAAACTCCAGGATTCGCGGGTGCAGATATTGCGAATGTGTGTAACGAAGCGGCGTTAATTGCTGCACGTAAAGGAAAGACAGGTGTAGAGATGAAAGATTTCCAAGACGCCATTGATAGAGTCATAGGCGGATTAGAAAAGAAGAATAAAATTATTTCTAAAGAAGAAAAAGAAGTCATTGCTTACCACGAAGCAGGTCATGCAATTTGTGGTTGGTTCTTAGAGCATGCCTATCCTTTGTTAAAAGTAACCATTGTGCCAAGAGGTACAGCTGCACTCGGTTATGCGCAGTATACGCCTAAAGAACAATACTTATATACCATTGAACAATTAACCGACCAAATGTGTATGACCTTAGGAGGCCGTGCTGCAGAACAAATTTTCTTTGGTAAAATATCTACGGGCGCTTCTAACGACTTACAGCAAATTACCAAGATGGCTTATTCCATGGTGACTACTTATGGAATGAATGAAAAAATTGGCAATGTAAGTTTCTACGATCCTAGTCAAGAAAATACTTTCCAAAAACCATTCAGTGAAGAGACCGGAAAAATTATTGATGAAGAAGTACGCAAGATGATTGATGCTGCTTACCACCGCACATTAGATTTATTAACTTTAAGAAAAGGGGAAGTAGAAAAATTAGCAAAAGAATTATTAGATAAAGAAGTTTTGCATAAGAGTGATGTAGAAGCCTTAATTGGTATGCGTCCTTATGAAGAAGAAAAGGTAGTTACTTTTGATGTAGAAGAATCTAAATCAGAAGAAACTAAAACAGAAGCGACTGCTGATCAAACTACTACTGTAACAGATGCTACAGCCCCTGTTGAACCTTCTACTAATAATGAAGCAAGTACTGAAACACATTCATAAGAACTGAATACTATTCAATGGAATCACAAGGAGCGAAAACGAAAATTTTACAAAAAATTAAACAGGCATTAGAAAAGCCTGTTGCCGTTCCCTTCCCTGATCAGATTGCAGATAGACCTATTTTTATTCCCACTGAACAAGAATTAGCCATTGGCTTTGCGCAGAAATTTACAGAGCTACTAGGTAAATTTGTTTACTGCAGCGATGAAGGGGAGTTAGTGAATCAATTAGCAAAACTCATTCATTCAAATAAATGGGAGAAAATATATTCTAGAGAATCGGGTTGGTTAGATGATATGAAAGAATTTAGTTTTGATCCTGTAACTACGGATGATTTAGCAGGCTGTGATGCAGCCATTACTTTATGTGATCATTTAATCGCAAGAACTGGTACGATTGTTTTAAGTAGCCAACAACTAAGTGGAAGAACTTCAAGTGTGTATGCGCCCATACATATATGTATTGCCTATACACATCAATTGGTTTTTGATATTAGTGATAGCTTAGCTGCCTTTAAAGCAGAATCGGATGCCCTACCTTCAATGATTAGTTATGCAACTGGGCCAAGCCGAACGGCCGATATTGAAAAAACCTTGGTGGTGGGTGTGCATGGCCCCAAAGAAGTCTACTGTTTTTTAGTAGATAAGTTATTAGATTAGTAACTTTAGTAGGTACACTATTATTTAGTAGGTATACGATTATATAGACATAGTATTATAAATTAAATGAGCGACTACATGGAATGGGTGCCTGGCAAAAAAATTTACTTTCTTTCTGATTTCCATTTAGGGGCACCTAATCAAGCGCAAAGCCATTTACGTGAAAAGCGTTTAGTGCGTTTTTTACAAAATGCTAAAAAAGACGCTTCAGCTATATTTATTGTAGGCGATATATTTGATTTTTGGTTTGAATACAAAACCGTGGTCCCTAAGGGTTTTGTGAGACTACTAGGCTGTTTAGCCGAATTAAGCGATGCCGGAATTGAGCTACATATTTTTACAGGCAATCATGATTTATGGATGAAAAATTATTTAACCGAAGAGTTAAATGCAAAAATATATTTTGAACCAGCTGAATTTACCTTGGCGTCAAAAAAGTTTTTTATTGGACACGGTGATGGACTAGGACCTGGAGACCAGGGCTATAAGTTTATGAAAAAAATATTTACCAACCCTTTATGTAAATGGTTGTTTGGTTGGTTGCATCCCGATTTAGGTATTCAACTCGCCAATTATTTTAGCAGCAAGAGTAGGGCCAAAACAGGGACTTCGGATGAAGTATTTATGGGCGAAGACAAAGAGTGGTTAATTATTTACTCGAAACAAAAAGCAAAAGAAATGAATGCCGATTATTTTATTTTTGGACATAGGCATTATGCTTTAGATATAGCTATTAATGAAACCAGCCGTTATATTAACTTAGGCGATTGGCTAAGGTCGAATAGTTATGCTGTATTTGATGGACAGGATATGCAATTACTTCATTGGAAGGAAGATTAAACAATACTAGTTATGAATTTGGATCAACAATTTTTAAATAATTCTTTACGTAGTTATATAGTTATTGGGGCTATTTTTATAGTGGCCTTCCTTGTAAAAAGGTTTATCTCTCGATTTTTTGCAAGTTTAATTTATACTTGGATTGATAAAAAAAATCATTCGGACTTAAGAAAAAGCCATGTACGCCGTTTGATTATTCCTATCGAACAGTTTTTAATTTATATGGTTGCTGTTGTAGCATTATATGAGTTAAATTTTCCCATAGATTGGAATATTCATTTATACAAATTAACCCTTCAAGTATTCGTGGAGGCGGTAGTGAAATTATTTTTTATTATTTTATTTATTCGTGTTTGTTTAAGAACGCTGGAGTTTGTAGCCATTATATTAGAAGAAAAAGCAAGGCTCACCAAGGATCAAACCGACGACCAACTGGTTTTGTTTTTTAGAGACTTCTTTAAAGTAATATTATACATCATTGGCTTCTTATTTGTACTACATTATGTATTTAATGAAAATATTGGCAATTTAGTGACTAGCTTAAGTATCGTAGGAGCCGCAGTGGCCTTGTCTATGAGAGAAAGTTTGGAAAATATTATAGCCTCTTTTATTATTTTCTTCGATAAGCCTTTTACCATTGGGGACTTAGTGAAAGTAAATAATTTCACAGGTACGATTGAAAAAATTGGACTACGCAGTACCCGCATTCGCACACAGGATAAAACCTATATATCGGTGCCTAATAAACAAATGGTAGACAATATAGTAGATAATATAAGTTTAAGAACCCAGCGTAAAATTGAATTAGACTTACAATTAAGTGTTGCTACTACCGCCTCGCAATTAGCTGCCTATAGCCAGTATTTGCAAAATGAAATAAGTCAGCTTAAAAATGTGAGCAGTGTACAAGCCTATGTTTCAGAAGCAGGTAAGCAATATCATGTACTACATATTGAGTGCTTAGTAAGTATGGATTTAGAATTCAATGAATTTATAGTCTTGAAAGAAAAAATAAATGTAAGGGCTATTCAATATGCGAATGATCATACCATTCAATTCGCAACCACTGTATAAAAATAAAATCAGAAATATACTCGCTTTATAAAGACTCTTTAAGTGATACCAAGAACTGCTTAATATTTTTCAAGCTATTTAAAACGGCAATATCTTTTTCTGCCTTTTCTTTATTATTCTTTAAATAAGTTTTAGCCCCCTCGATAGAGTATTTTTTTTCACGTAGTAAAAAATACAGTTGACGTAAAAATTCAATGTCCTGTGCTCTAAATAACCTATCGCCCTTTCTAGTTTTTCTAGGTTGTAATTGTTTGAATTCTTTTTCCCAATATCTTATTAAAGAAGTATTGACATTAAACCAAGTAGCTACTTCACCAATAGGGTAGTATAATTTTTTTACCAATTCTTCAGAAGCCGGGATATTTAAAGTATGTATATCGGCGTCCATAGAAGCAAATGATTTTCTTCCTCTTTTGCTTACAGAAGATGAATGCGTAAAAGACATGGGAGTTCTTGAAACAGTAGGCAGTACTTCTTCCTCTGATACCTCTTTGTGTATTTTGGAATTGGCTTCTACGCTTGCTATTTGCTCAAGCTTAGGTGCAGCAGACTTCTTTTTTTCAACCGGCGCTTTTATATGCACGGGTTGGTCTATTTCCATTCCAAATAAGTCAAGTTGATGCAAGTCTTTTGCCATAGAACAAAGTTAGGGGACTATTAATAGGAACTAAGCTTCCTAAATGATTGGTGGATAAATTGTTAAGTATGCAGTATTTTTGCGTATGCGCTTATTCATCTTAACGAGTTCAAAATTTACCATACCAAGGGCCCTGCTATGTCAGAAGGTATTGGATATCATTGAACTAGGCTTGAGTTCAGCACAAATTCATTTTTATATTGTAGGAGATAATCTCCCCGATTCCTTATTAACCTTGGAGCAAACTAATGATGCAGTCTCTATTATTAAAGAAGTAGCTGCTGAAAAACTAATCAAAGAAGTGACCAATGCTGCCATTATTCATTTTGGTGCAGATTTAAAAGGGAGCGATCAGTTTGCGCATTATTTTATTCCCCTGTCAGATCCTAGTTGTATACCAGGGCTTTCCATGATACATAAATGGTCTTTAACAAAAGCCTTTAAAAAATATTTAAAAAAATCGGTAGCTACTTATACCATCAATGAATGGTCTACTCGTTTTTTAAAAAATAAATATAAAGGCTACGCTACTAAAATACAAGAAGCTTATTTACCTATTCATAGGTTGCCTATATATGAGTGGGTGGCTTTAGCAGATGCTAAAAATAGTTTAACTGATGGCGCTAATTATTTCTTGGCCTTCCAACCACTTGATGCTTTTGTGGATATGCTTAAAGAGTTTTCAATTTTTAAAAAATGGCAACAAACTAATATGGTACTTGTTTTCATTTTTGAAAATGAAAAAGAGGTTGCGCAGGCAGAGTCATTATTAGTGGGCTATAAGTTTAAAGATGCTATATTAATTAATTCCATATCCAATATGGAACTAAAATGGATAGCAGCTACCTATGCTATTTTATTTAATAATATTCGTTTTGATAAAACCAGTTTAATAGAAATGGCTATTGAGTATGACATACCACTACTTTTTAATAATGATGAAAATCAAAATGAATCTCTTCCAACGGCTTGGCAGCAAGCGGGCGAGCAGTTTAGTTTTGAAGAAAAAGGAGGACTCTCTAATCATTTCAAATTATACTATAAGGATGAAGTGTACCGACAAGGAAGGGCCAGAATGGGTAAGGATTGGCTCACGGATTTATATGCAGAAAAGAAGAATACAGCTCTAGTGAAAATACCGCTAGCGCTAAAGACTAACTAAGGTTCTTATTTAATTAATTTGTATTTTTGTGTTTCAAAATTTTTAATATGCATCAGTCAAGTATTCAGGTTAACATTGGTTTAGACGATCAAAAAATTCCTCAAAATATTAAGTGGTCTGCCTCCGATAGCACCGCTACAGAAGCGCAGGAAGCACGCGCTATGATGCTTACTTTCTGGGATCCTACCGATAAAACCGCACTTCGCATTGACCTATGGACCAAGGACATGATGGTGGATGAAATGGCCGATTTCTTTTATCAAAATTTAATGGGCATGAGCGATGCCTATTTAAGAGCCACGCAAGATGAAGCCTTGTCTAATGAATTCAAAGAATTCGCAAAGACTTTCTATACTAAATTTAGAGCTAGTCAACTTTCAGAAAATAATAAATAAACGAAAATAAAATCACGAATAGAAAATCAACTAAATTAACAATACTAAACCAAATATATTATGTCTTTAGAAACCGATGTGATGTCTTTAATGAAAGACGCAATGAAGAACAAAGATGAAGCTTTGTTAAGAGGATTAAGAGCTATTAAAGCAGAGATTATAAAAGCTAAAACAGAACCTGGTGCGAATGGTGCAATTACTGCTGAAACAGAATTAAAATTATTACAAAAATTAGTAAAGCAACGCAAGGATTCTTTAACCATATTTGAGCAACAAAATAGACCAGACTTGGCCACTAAAGAATCGGAAGAAATTGCGGTAATAGAAAAGTTTTTACCTGCGCAAATGAGCGAAGACGACGTGAAAGCCGCTGTGCAAGCCATTATCACGCAGGTTGGCGCTGCTGGTCCTGGAGACTTAGGCAAGGTAATGGGTATGGCTACTAAACAATTAGCAGGTCAGGCAGATGGTAAAGTCATTTCTGCTATTGCCAAAACTTTATTAAGCGCCTAATACTATGTGGTTAGACATACTCACAGGTACTATATTAATAATAGCCATTTTACAAGGCTTTAGAAATGGATTCATTAAAGCAGTCATTTCTTTTTTTTCATTAATGATTGGTTTAATCCTTGCTTTTCAATTTGCAGGCTGGGTGGCTAGTTTTTTAAAAGAACATACTAAGATTGCTTCTCACTGGTTGCCCTTTATTTCCTTTTTAGTTATTTTAGTTTTAGTACTTATTATATTAAAATTTATTTCAGGGGTCTTGCAACAAACTGCTGAATGGTTATTATTAGGCTGGCTAAATAAATTATTAGGTATTGTTTTATATGGGTTTATTTATTTCACCATCTTGAGTGCAGTGATTTATTTTTTACAAGTATTAGGGGTGGTAGAAGCTACTGAAATGAAGGAGACTTACACCTATGACTACTTGCAAAAATGGTGGCCCTACTGTATGGAAAAAGCCGCTATTTTAATTCCTTCTATTAAAAGCACTTTTACCACTTTTTCTAACCCCTTTAAATAAGGGGCCAAATTAACAGAATTCATTGATGTACAATAGGTTAAGAAATTGTTATTTATTCTATAAGCACTATTTTACCCCTGACTAAGTTTAGCCTTTTTTAAAACGAATTAACTACCTTTAACCATTCGACAAATTGGAAAAATAGGACCCTAAATGGAATACGAAATTATAAAAGACGGGAAGTTTGATTACCTAGAAGTAGGGGAAGGGGAAACGCTAATGCTTTGCCATGGACTTTTCGGTGCCCTAAGTAATTTCTCAGACTTGATTGAAAAATTTAGACATACCCACAAAGTAGTGGTACCCATACTTCCTTTATTTGATTTAGATATTTTACATACCAGTGTATCGGGTTTAGAAAAACATGTTGCTGCCTTTATTGAACATAAAAATTATACCAATATTCATTTATTAGGTAATTCTTTAGGAGGCCATGTTGCCTTGGTGTATGTTTTAAAACATCCTGAAAGAGTGAAGTCACTTACTTTAACAGGTAGTAGTGGTTTGTTTGAAAATGCGATGGGCGATAGTTATCCTAAAAGAGGGGACTACGAGTATATCAAAAACAAAACCGCACAAACTTTTTATGACCCTGCTGTTGCCACGCCTGAACTAGTGGATGAAGTTTTTGAAATCACAAAAAATAGAATTAAGGTCATTAAAATTATTGCATTAGCGAAAAGTGCTATTCGTCATAATTTAGGGGAAGAGTTGAATCAAATTCAACAACCTACTTTATTAATTTGGGGAAAGAATGATATTGTTACGCCTCCTTTTGTAGCAGAAGAGTTTAAAAAATTAATTCCGAATAGTCAATTACATTTTATTGATAAATGTGGGCACGCACCCATGATGGAAGTGCCTGTTGAATTTAATAGTATCTTAGAAAAATTCCTTGGTTCTTTATCTAAATAATAATTTTATGATTGCAAATGAAATGGCTATAAAAGGTTTTCCCATGCTACGCTTGGAAGACACCGCCTCCTTTGTATTGCAATGCATGGAAGATTATGAAGTGCAACATTTACCGCTATTAAAAGATGAATACTTTATTGGCTTAGTGTCGAAGGAGTCGGTATTGGATATTGCAGTGGATCAAACCCTTGCCACCATTGCAGAAAACCTGCTGCGCATTGGAGTGAACGGCGGGGCGCATTTTACAAAAGCCTTAGAATTATTTTCAAAACATGAACTTTCCTTATTGCCTGTATTAAATGAGCAACAAGAATGCGTGGGCGTGATTACACAGAAAATTTTAAATGAAAATATTGCTCGTTTCATAGGAGCAGAACAAAATGGCGCCATCATTGTGCTGTCTATTTCTCCCTATCAATATTCTTTAGCAGAAATGAGTCGTTTGGTAGAAACTAATAATGCTCAAATTTTGCAATTAAATAGTTTTTTTGAGCCTGCCACGGGTGCCATGATTATTACCCTTAAAATTAATCAAGAAGAGGCTTCTGCAATTATCTCTACTTTTGAGCGTTACGATTATCAAGTGCTACATTATTTTGGCAAGTCGCCACTTCACAATGATATTGAAAGTCATTACCATCATTTAATGAACTACTTAGATGTGTAATAAAATAAAATATCTATTATTTTTTACTGCTTCTTTTTTATTTTTTTCAAACCTAGTTTCGGCACAAATAAAAATTAGCTCTATACAAATAGAGGGGAATAGAAGAACTAAACCTTATATTATTTTAAGAGAGTTACCTTACCATGAGGGAGATATTATTTCAAAAGACTCTTTAGCAATTGCAGATACCATCTCACAACAACAATTATTTAATACTACTTTGTTTGAGCAAGTGACGGTGCAATCAGTGTTTCTAGATAGTACGCAAGTGGTCATTAAAATTAATGTGCGTGAAAGATGGTATTTATTTCCCATTCCTTATTTCAGGTGGGTAGATAGAAACTTTAACCAATGGTGGAATGAACAAAACAGAAGCCTAGACAGAGTGAATTATGGAATAAACCTAAGACAATCCAATGTGACGGGTAATAATGATAAATTGAATGCAGCTTTTATAACAGGGTATACACAACAATTTAGTTTTAGGTACCAAATACCCTTTATTGATAAAAAATTACGTTATGGCCTAGCCTTGGGTTGGCAAAATGCTACACAGAAAGAAATTAATATTGCAACCAAATTAGACAAGCAATTTTTTTATAGAACTCAAGATATTATTCAAAAGGGCTATCGAGCCAATGCCAGTTTATTGTACCGTCCTAATTTATTTGAAAGACATAGTTTTCAAATGGGTCTAGGAAGAAACGAAATAAGTGATTCTGCTTTTTTGTACCAACCTATGTTTTTACCTAGTCTTCAAAAAACATTTTCTTATCTAGATGCCTCTTTAGCTTTTTCACGCATTCGTTTTGATTACAATGCATACCCTACCAAGGGGCAGTCTACCGATTTAATATTGTATCAACGCTTCTCCAAGAATAGTAATCTAAGTTCTATTCAACTTAGAAAAATATGGGCCCGTCCTTTTTCAAAGTCGAATTTTATTTTTGTAGAATCTAATAACCTGGTTAAATTTTTACCCAATCAAAATTATACCGATAATAAATTATTAGGTTATGGTAATTTGCAATTGAATGGCTTGGATTATTATGTCGTGGATGGAAGTGCAGCTAGTATTTTAAAAGTCTCTTTTCATCATGCATTAGGGGCAGTTAGTATAAAAAATAGATTCATACCTAATCGAATCCCTATTATTAAATATCAATTTTGGCTCAAGGCCTTTACAAATCTTGGCTATGTCTACAGTGAAAAACCTGTAAATGGTAATCGCCTTGCCAATACGCTGCTTAGAACAGCAGGGCTGGGTATGGATATTGTTGGCATTTATGATTTTGTATTAAAAATTGATTACAGCTTGAATCAGCTTGGAGACAAAGGGTTATATTTGCGTGCGGGTATTAATTTTTAAATTTTTTGGATGAAAGTAGCTATATATAGTAGAGGCGTTGATATCGATCAGCAACAATCATTGCAAGCATTACTGCTGGCATTGGATAAGCATGCTATTACGATTTATGTCTATGCCGAACTAATAGAAAAGTTTAATTTACAAGCGAGCGCCGGTAAAGAACCGCTGATCGCTTTCAATTCTTTTTCTGCCATACATGATAGCATTGATTGTTTAATAAGTTTAGGAGGAGATGGTACAGTACTCGATGCAGTCACTATCGTGGGCGATAGTCAAATTCCTATTCTAGGTATTAATTATGGCAGGCTTGGTTTTTTAGCTACTATTTCAAAAGACGAATTAACTGTAATGGTAGAGGCTTTAGTAAACCGTACTTATGTGATTGAGAAAAGAACATTATTACATTTAGACGCCGACCCTATTATTTTTGGAAACGCTCCTTATGCATTAAATGAATTTGCCATTCATAAAAGAGACACTTCTCCGATGATTAAAATTCACACTTATTTAAATGGTGAATTTTTAAATTCTTATTGGGCAGATGGATTAATTGTTTCTACGCCTACCGGTTCTACTGGATATAACATGAGTTGCAATGGCCCTATTTTATTTCCTGATTCTGCAAGTTTTGTAATTACACCCGTGGCGCCACATAATTTAAATGTACGCTCTATTGTGGTGCCAGATAGTTCTGTGATTTCATTTGAAATTGAAGGCAGAACAGAAGAGTTGATTTGCGCCTTAGATGCTAGAAAAGAAATTGTACCCAAGAATATTCAATTGGCTATTAAGAAAGAATCTTTCTCTGTTAATTTCATAAGACTCAATGAGAACAGCTATTTGACGACCTTACGAACAAAGCTCACCTGGGGCTTGGATAAAAGAAATTAGCCCATGCGCAAGCAATTTATTTATTTATTATTTCTTTTATTTTTTACTACAAGTGTACAAGCGCAGTATTTACAACTAGTAGAAAATAAAGGTGAGTTTGGTGTATTTGCTGGCCAAGCTTCTTACAATGGTGACATAGCGCCGAACTTACAATTTCTAACTACAAATTTTGGTGGGTTTTATAAAAGACAATTGAATGATTATGTAGGTCTAAGATTGAATTATGAAATTGTTCCTTTAGGTGCTTTTGATTCATTGACAGCCAATACTATGAATTCCTATGTGCGTGGAAGAAGTTTATTTTTTAAAACTACCTATCAAGATATAAGCTTGATGACAGAACTTTATTTTTTAAAATTTATTAATGGCAATAAAAATTATCGTTTCAGTCCTTATCTAGGTTTTGGTGTAGGTTATTTATCTCCATTAAAAGATAATAGTACTCCATTAAGAGATTCTAGTAATTATAAGATACCTGGCGCGTCCACCAAAGCACCTAACATTATTACCATGCCCTTAACTATTGGTTTCAAGTATAATGTAGTGGGTTCCTTTAATGTATTTGGAGAATTCACTTATCGTTTTACAAATTCGGATCAACTAGATCATTTTGGAGATAATAATATTTACCCCAAAGGAGGCATTAATTACCAGGCAAGTACTTCTGGTAAGGATCAATTTTTTTCTGCCAAATTGGGCTTGTCGTATAATTTCTTAAGAATATATGGTCCAGATCCAAGGCCAAAAGCCAAAAGGGATAATCTATTTAGCAAAACAAGTAATAAAGGCACTAAAAAGTCTTTATTTGGCTTCTTTAAACGCAAATAACCTAGTTATTTTCATAATTTTACACCATGGAAAACCTGGATTTAAGCAAACTGCCTAAGCATATTGCCATTATTATGGATGGCAATGGAAGATGGGCACAAGAACAAGGCCAGGACCGCTTATTTGGTCATTATCAAGGAGTTATAAGTGTTAGAAAAGTAGTAGAAGCGGCCACTGAAATAGGCATTCAATACCTTACCCTCTATGCTTTTAGCACTGAAAATTGGGAAAGACCTGAGCAGGAAGTAACAGGCCTAATGACCTTATTTGTGGATACGATTGCCAAAGAAGTCCCCGATTTACATAAAAACAATATCAAGCTTCGTTTTATTGGCAATTTAGGCTTGCTGCCTGACCACGCAAGAGCGGCCTTGGACAATGCCACTGCCCAAACAGCTCAAAATACGGGCCTAACCCTTATTGTGGCTTTAAGTTATAGTAGCAGGTGGGAGTTAGTGGAAGCTGCTAAAAATATCGCTCGTAAAGTGAAAGCAGGTAGTTTAAGTATGGATCATATTACAGAGACAACTTTGTCTGAAGCCCTTACTACCAGTGAGTTTCCTGATCCCGAATTAATGATTCGTACCAGTGGCGAATTTCGTATAAGTAATTTCTTATTGTATCAATTGGCCTATGCCGAATTGTACTTTACAGAGACCAGATGGCCCGATTTTAGGAAGGATGATTTAATAAAAGCCATCCTTGATTTCCAATCCAGAGAACGCAGATTTGGTAAAACCAGCAACCAGCTGCTACCGAATGATGAAAAATAGTAATATGTTTATTTTCACTTTTAACAAAGACTTTGAATTATTACGAGTAATTTGCGACACTTTTAAAATTATAAATGTTTAGTCCCTTAGCAGATGCATAAATTTCTTCCCTTTTTAATAGGTTCACTATCAGTACTTTTATTGAATTCGACTTCTTATGCTCAGGATACCCCTGTTAAAGATTCGGTGACTCAGATTAATGTTCAACTGATCAATATTTTCAACCAAAAAACGATTACAAAATACAAGATTCGTAATATCAAAGTGGTCGGTAATGAAAATTTCGATGAAAATTTATTGCTTTCACTTTCTACTTTAAATACGGGAGATGAGGTAGCCATTCCAGGCGGTGACAACTTTGCAAAATCTATTCGCAAGTTGATGGATCAAAATTATTTTAGCGATGTAAGTATTTATTTAACAGATCTAGTAGGCAAAGAAATTGATGTAGAAATTAATGTAACGGAGCGACCTCGTTTATCTAGGTTTAATTTTCTGGGTGTAAAAAAATCGGATATCGATGAATTGTCTGGTAAAACCGGCTTAACACCGAATAGAGTAGTAACCGATAATATGAAAATTACGGCTATTGAGGGTATCAAAAAATATTATGCTGAAAAAGGTTTCCAAGATGTCAAAGTCACTATCAAAGAAAAAAAAGATGCCACTAGAAAAAATAATTTATTATTAGATTTTGTGGTAGACAAAGGGCCTAAAGTAAGAATTAACAATATCAATTTTGGAGGTAATAAAATTGAGGAAACCAAGCTTAAAAAAAGCTTGAAGGAAGTGCATGAAAAAATGAGACTTACTTTATTTCCTATTAATGACAAGGCAGTCATTGTTAAAACAAGTCCTTATACTTTTGAACAATATATGTCTGAGAAAGGTTTTTTAACTTTTACCAAGACTAGAAAAATATTAAATCCTTATGTGAGGTTATCCCTTTCTTCTGCTAAGTTTAATATTAAAAAATACGATGAAAGTAAAGACAACTTATTAGACTATTATAACTCATTAGGATTTAGAGATGCGGTAATTGAAAGAGACACCGTTTATCATAATGCAGGGGGTAATTTGAATATTGATTTACAAATGAAAGAAGGACGTAAATATTATTTCGGTAATATTAATTGGAGAGGTAATACTAAGTATACCGATTCTATTTTGTCTGTCATTTTAAATATTAAGAAAGGGGAAATTTACAATAGAGAAATCTTATTTAATAAATTGGGTAAAACACCTACTGCTGAAGGTGGTGATGTAAGTACCTTATACCAAGACGATGGTTATTTATTCTTTAGAGTGGATCCTATTGAAACGGCTGTATATAATGATACCATTGATTTTGAAATTAGAATTGTTGAAGGTCCTCAAGCAACAATCAAAACCATTCGTATAGCGGGGAATGAAAAAACAAAAGATTTTGTTGTTCGTCGTGAGATAAGAACGCTACCGGGTGATAAGTTTAGCCGTACTTTATTAATTCGTTCTCAACGTGAAATTGCACAGTTAAACTTTTTTGATCAAGAGAAAATAAAAATTGATCCTATACCTAATCCAGAAGATGGTACGGTGGATATTAATTATGGTGTAGAAGAAAAATCGAGCGATCAATTAGAGTTAAGTGCTGGTTGGGGAGGTTTTATTGGATTGACTGGAACCTTAGGGGTAACTTTTAATAACTTTAGTTCAAAGAATATATTTCAAAAAGCTGCTTGGGATCCACTTCCAATTGGAGATGGACAAAAACTAAGTGTAAGGGTTCAGAGTAATGGCAAGGCCTTTAGATCAACCAACCTTTCATTCACAGAACCATGGTTCGGCGGCATAAAAAGAAATACACTTACTGTTAGTGTGTACAATACTAAATACGGACAAACCTTTAATCAATTGACAGGGATGTATGATCCCAATGCTGCAGATTCAAGATATATTTCTACTTCAGGTGCTACGGTTTCTTTTGGTAGACAATTAGCTTGGCCTGATGATTATTTTTCTTTGAACATGGGATTAAACTATACAAGGTATACTTTAAAAGATTATGCTATTGATCCTTTTAATCTTCCCAATTTTAATAATGGTGTTGTAAACAATGTCAATTTAAGACTTGCTTTGCAAAGAACTTCAGTGGATCAACCTTTGTTTCCAAGAACGGGATCTACTTTTTTAATGAGTGCGCAATTAACACCGCCTTATTCTTTGTTTGATCCTAATTTCGCTTTCAAACAAAATCCATACGAATTATTAGAATACCATAAATGGCGTTTTAATGGTGAGTGGTATGTGCCACTAGGTAAGCCAGCGGGAGAAGACCGTAACAAACAGTTTGTTTTAAAATTTGCTGCTAAATATGGTTTCTTGGGCGCTTATAATAGCGACTTGCCTATTTCGCCATTTGAGCGTTTTCAAGTGGGAGATGCAGGACTAAGTAATCAATTTGCTTTATTAGGATTTGATATCATTGCACAAAGAGGTTATCCTGTGTATGAGAGTTCTAATCCAAAAATAAATCCTGATCAACAATCTTCCAGACAAAAATTTACCATCTTTAATAAGTATGCGGTGGAAGTACGTTATCCTTTAAGTTTAGCGGCAAGTAGTACTATTTATGCTTTAGGATTTTTTGAAGCGGCCAATGGCTGGTATAGTATGAAAGAGTATAATCCATTTAATTTAAGACGTTCGGTAGGTGTGGGAATGCGCTTCTATTTACCTATGTTTGGTCTATTAGGTTTTGACTATGGTATAGGGCTAGATAGATTGTCTGGAACTAGTTCATTGAAAGATGCTGGAAGGTTTACCTTTATGCTGGGTATTGAACCAGAATAATATTTATTATAATTTTCATTTCAAAAATAATCGAACATGCAACTTAAAAAACAGATTTTGGTCCTTTTTATTGGACTAGCCACTTTTTTTACAAGTCAGGCACAAACAAAATATGCGGTTATTAATACCAAGTATATTTTAGATAAGATTCCTGAATATAAGGATGCAGACAAAAAATTGAAAGTCCTAGGAGATGGCTGGCAACAAGAAATTGATGTCAAGCAAATGGCCTTGGATAAAATGTATAAAAACTATGAGGCTGAGCAATTTATGCTCTCTGAAGATCTTAGAAAAAAGAGAGAAGATGAGCTTTTTATAAAAGAAAAAGAGTTGAGAGATTTGCAAAAAAAGCGTTTTGGCTACGAGGGTGATTTATTTAAAGAAAGGCAAAAACTGGTTAAACCCATTCAGGATAAGGTATATAATGCAGTCCAAAAAATGGCTGCGGCAAGGGCTTATGACTTCATTTTGGATAAAAGTGAAGGAATTACCATTATATTTGCAGACCCAAAACTGGACAAAAGCGACGACGTTTTAAAAGAATTGGGCATCAACAACTAAAACAACATCTTATGAAAAAAGGCTTCTTAGTAGCTGTCATCTTATTTATCGCAGCTTCATTTACAACAAGTGCCACTGCACAAACAAAGATTGGTTACTTTGATGACCAAAGCGTTATTGCTTTGTTCCCTGGTATCCAAGAAAAATTAGATACTGTGCTTAGATCTTATGCACAAGATACTTTACAAGAAGAGTACAACTACACTTTAAAAGATTATCAAATTAAGGATAGCATTTTTAGAAGAGATTCTGCTGAGTTGTCTAAAAAAGCGAAAGCTTATGAAATGGCTACTACCGACTTAAATAAATTAAAGTATAAGTTAATCAACTGGCAACAATACCAACAAAGTATGATGCAACAAAAAGAGGAAGGACTTTTATTGCCCTACAGACAAAGAGTGGCTGCTGCTTTAAGCGAAGTAGTTGCAGAAAATAAATACACTTTGGTATTAAAGGCAGATGCTTTATCTCCTTATGCGCAACCTTCTATTGCAGACAACTTAACCATTCGTGTTGCTATTAAGTTGAAGTTGGCCTTACCTAAGGATGTAGAAGATGCCTTCAAAGCGGCTACAGGTGGAACTGCTACAAAAGCAGCTGCTCCAGCTAAAAAAGGATAATTCTTTTTTAAAATATTTTTGAATAGAACCTCGTTGTTATGCAACGAGGTTCTTAGTTTTACATAAGAAAGTTTTTAATAACATATTCAATTAAATAAATTTTATGTCAGCACCCATTGGGGTCTTTGATAGTGGTTATGGTGGTCTCACCATTTTAAAGGAATTGAAAAAACAATTACCTCAGTACGATTATATTTATTTAGGAGATAACGCACGTGCCCCTTATGGCAGTAGGTCTTTTGAAACCGTATATCAATATACTTTAGAAGCAGTGAACTGGTTTTTTAAACAAGGTTGCTCTTTGGTAATTATTGCTTGCAATACGGCTTCCGCTAAAGCACTTCGCAATATTCAACAATTAGATTTACCTCATCTAGATCCTAGCAAAAGAGTCTTAGGTGTGATTCGTCCCACTACAGAAGTTTTGGGGCATTTTTCTACCAACCAACAAATTGGCATCATGGGCACCTTGGGTACAGTGCAAAGTGGTAGCTATCCCATAGAAATAGCTAAATTTTTTCCCGAGCTTCAAGTATTCCAACAAGCCTGTCCGATGTGGGCGCCCTTAATTGAAAATGGTGAACATGATAAACCCGGGGCAGACTATTTTGTAAAGCAGTATCTAAACGCGCTTTTTAGCCAATCTAAGGGTATCGATGCAATTTTACTTGCCTGTACGCATTATCCGCTATTAGAGGCTAAGATAAAGTCCTTCTTGCCATCTGGGGTGAGTCTAGTGACACAAGGAGATATTGTGGCAAAAAGTCTTGCAAAATACCTTGAAAATCACCCTGAATTAGCCCAAAAATGCAGCCAGCATGGGCATTTAAGCTTTTATACCACCGATAATGCCGATACCTTTGAGAAGCAGGGTAGCTTATTTTTCGGACAAAAAATTGAGGCAAAACATACAGATTTAGCTTAAAAAATGAAAAAATACCCTATTTTTGCCGTCCTTTCACAGGTAGTGGTATGGTGACTGCTATTGAAGTGGAAACAATTTTAAGAAACTAAGCAAGTAAAAGACATCAAATGAAACGTACATTTCAACCACATAAACGTCGTCGTAAATCTGTTCATGGTTTTCGTAAGCGTATGGAATCTGCTAATGGTCGTAAAGTATTAGCAAGCCGTAGAAAGAAAGGACGCAAAAAACTAACTGTATCTAGCGAGAAAGGATTAAAGAAAGATTAATCTAAGGAGTACCCCTTTCTAACTATTACAAATAAATTCAATAATTTTAAAGTCCTTCCCGTTATTCGGGAGGGACTTTTTTTATCACTTTAATTTTCTTCATTGCCTAGCGTTTTTACATATCAGAAAACAGATAAATTAAAAAGTAGAAAACAAACTCAACATTTATTTTCTACTGGCCAGGCAATTAATGTATTTCCCATAAGACTTATCTATACTATTGAACCTATTGAAAGTACTGCAGCTAATCTATCTCTTACTAGCGTATTGCAAGCAGGGGTGGGAGCGCCTAGCAGAACTTTTAGAAAGGCCGTGCAACGCAATAGAGTGAAAAGATTATTAAGAGAAGCCTACCGTTTAGAAAAACCTAATTTCATAAGCCAGGCCGCACTTGATAATAAACGTGTTAATTTATTTTTCTTGTACACCGATGCCCTTGTACTTACACAAGTTGAAATTCAAGGAAAACTAAAAGAGGCACTTTCGATATTAGTTACAAAATTGAATAAATAATTATTCTATAATAATTACACTATAAATAATTACACTACAAAAGAAGTCAAATTGCCTACGCTAAAAAAAATTATAGCCTTCCCTTTTATATTGTTGATACGTATTTATCAATACGTCATTTCGCCATGGATGGGAGCTAGTAAATGTAGGTTCACACCCTCTTGTTCTCATTATACAAGCGAAGCCATTGAAAAATATGGTCCTATTAAAGGTATTTATTTAGGGGTCAAAAGATTAAGTAAGTGCAGACCAGGTGGTGGCCAGGGCTATGACCCAGTTCCATAAATGCAACTTCTATATACAAACAAGTTTTACATAAGTTGACATAAAAAAACCTGCAGTTTTTAATTGCAGGTTTTCAGTATAAAATTGTTTCGAGTATAATTCTTATGATTTTATTTGGCAGCAGCAAGACGATCTGCAATCACTGACCAATTTACTACATTCCAAAAAGCAGCTAAATAATCGGCTCTTCTGTTTTGATATTTTAAATAATAAGCATGTTCCCAAACATCGGCGCCTAAAATAGGATGACCTTTTACTTCAGCTACATCCATTAAAGGGTTGTCTTGATTAGGTGTTGAGCTTACTTCTAATTTTCCGTCTTTAACAATTAACCATGCCCAACCACTTCCAAAACGAGTCATGCCAGCAGCTGCAAATTTTTCTTTGAATGCATCGAAACTTCCAAAAGCAGCATTGATAGCATCTGCTAAAGCGCCCGATGGAGCACCGCCTGCATTAGGTGCTAAGCTTGCCCAAAAGAAACTATGGTTCCAATGACCACCACCATTATTTCTAACAGCGGGGCTAATAGTACCAGCTACTTTTACTAATTCTTCTATCGTTTTTCCTTCGTTCGGAGTACCAGCAACGGCCTTGTTTAAATTATCTACATAGGCTTGATGATGCTTGCCATGGTGTATTTGCATGGTCAAAGTATCGAAATGTGGTTCTAAGGCTTCGTGTGCATAAGGTAATGCAGGTAGTGTAAATGACATATTTTTTATTTATTGTGTTTGTGAATGAGGCTCAAAATTACAATGCTTTGCGCTCATTTTAACGAGCCGCGGGATATTTTTTTCTAAAATGGAAAATTAAGCTAATCAATAAATATTTGTTTCTCGACTCACTCTACGCATGCTCGAAAGCTCGTCTCGAAACAATATTTATTGCAGCGCTTATAAGTTACTTCAGCATTACCTCTTAGCTTTAAAGAAAGCTTGCATCAGCGCGGCGCAATCATTTTCTAAGATGCCGCCTACAATAGTAGTGGAAGGATGAAAAGGATTTTTTTCTGTTACCCTGCGGTAGCTATTTTTTTGATCATAGGCACCAAAGACAATATGGCCAATTTTATTCCAGTACAAAGCGCCTGCGCACATTAAACAAGGCTCAATGGTAACATATAGAGTGGCTTCTGGTAAATACTTTTCTTGTAAGTTTTCGCAAGCACTAGTGATGGCTAAAATTTCGGCGTGGGCCGTTACATCTCTTAATAATTGTACTTGATTGTGCGCCTTGGCAATTATTTTACCATGCATTACAATTACAGCACCCACAGGTACTTCATCAACGTCAAAGGCCCTCTGTGCTTGCACGAGGGCCTGACGCATAAAATCTTCATGTATAGTTTGCACTATCTGAATTACAATTTTTGAATTCGAATATTTCTGTAACTCACTTTGTCTCCATGATCTTGTAAGGCAATATGCCCAGATAATACTTTTGCAAAGTCTGGTGATTCTCCTTTAGCAAATTTTGATCTTCTAACAAGCTCTTTCCAGCCATCATCTCCTACATGTGTGCTTACCACATTAACATCATTTAAAATAAGGTCTAATTTGCCTTTCTTAAATATAATATCTACTTTATTCCATTGGTCATATGGTTTCACTGCCCCTTCTTTACCTACAATTAAATCATATAAATTACCTGCTCTATGGCTAATGATTTTAGCATCAGGATGTCCGTCATTGTCTAGTACTTGCATCTCAGGTCCTGTATGCCAAGTATTTTTATATTTAGTAGGCTCGTCTTGCACAAAAAAGATAATACCGCTATTGCCGTTTTTAGCAATTTTCCATTCTAGTTCTAAATGAAAATCATTGAAACTTTCATTCGTCACAATATCCCCCGCCGATTTCCCTGCTTTCTTAGCTGCTGGATCAAATACAATCATACCATCTTCTACCGTCCAGGCTTCGCCCACAGTGGTTTTGCCATAACTATGCCAACCGTTAGTGGTTTTTCCGTCGAATAAAGAAATCCATCGTTGTGCATTGGTTTGTGCAGCAACAAAACTGATTAAAAAAACAAGTAATAATTTTTTCATGAGAATTGTTTAGTGGTGTATAATATGAAAATCGTTTATCTTTTAATTTAAGTGATACTTTCTTAAAGTATTTTACTTCTTTACAATATATTATTTCTTTAAAAGAAAGATATATTTAATCATCTGCTCTACATCTTCTTGTTTTAATTGCGGATGTGGTGTCATTGGAATAGCGCCCCAGTTACCACTACCACCTTTAATTACTTTTCCAGCTAACATTTTCACGTTCTCTTCTGTATCATCATATTTTGCTGCTACCTCTTTATAAGAAGGTCCAATATTTTTTTCACTTGTTTTGTGACAAGTTAAACAATCGCTTCCAGCAATCAAGGCTAAACCTTTTTGATAATCTGGATTATCGGATAATGCATTACCTGTTGAAGCGGTTGCTTCTTTTGTTTCTGTAGTTGCTTTTCCAGCCTCTGTAGATCCACCACCGCATGCTATTACAATAATAGCAGTTGATAAAATAAATAAAACCTTCTTCATATTGCTTCGTTTTTAATGTTTAAATGCCTAAAATTTTCTTATTGAATGATTCATCTGAACCGGTACTGGCAAAATCGTCAAATGCCTTTTCGGTTACTTTAATAATATTTTTTTGAATAAAGAGGGCGCCTTCGGCTGCGCCAACTTCTGGATGTTTAATAGCACATTCCCATTCCATCACTGCCCAGCCTTTAAAATTATAAGCAGCTAGTTTGCTAAAAATACTTTTGAAATCTACTTGACCATCGCCTAGTGATCTAAATCTTCCAGCACGGTCCACCCAGTTTTGGTATCCACCATATACACCTTGTTTAGCCGTTGGATTAAATTCTGCATCTTTTACATGGAACATTTTAATACGCTCATGAAAAGCATCGATATAACCAAGGTAGTCCATACACTGTAAAACAAAGTGAGAGGGATCGTATAATAAACAAGCACGCTTATGCTGCTTTACTTTGTCTAAAAACATTTCATAAGTCACACCATCATGTAAGTCTTCACCCGGATGAATTTCATAACAAAGATCAACGCCTGCTTTATCAAATTCATTTAAAATAGGCATCCATCTTTTAGCAAGTTCAGTGAAACCTGTTTCTACTAATCCTGCAGGGCGCTGTGGCCAAGGATATACAGTATGCCATAATAATGAACCACTGAAAGTAGCATGCGCATTTAATCCTAAATTTTGGGAAGCTTTTGCTGCATAGATTAATTGTTGTACTGCCCAAGCTGTTCTTGCTTTTGAATTACCATGTACTTCTTTGGGAGCGAATCCATCAAACTGCGCATCATAGGCTGGGTGCACTGCTACTAATTGTCCTTGTAAATGTGAAGATAATTCTGTGATTTCCATTCCTGCACTTGCCACAATACCTTTTATTTCATCTGCATAAGTTTTACTTTCTGCAGCTTTTTTTAAATCGATGCATCTTGCGTCCCAACTAGGAATTTGTACTCCTTTGAAACCTAGGCCAGCCGCCCATTTGCAAATACTCTCCAAAGTATTGAAGGGCGCTTCATCGCCCATAAATTGAGCTAAAAAAATGGCAGGTCCTTTAATTGTTGTCATAATACTATTTTAAATAAAATTTTTAAATAACATAAGGCGTCCACTTTTTGTCGGACTGCGAAGAAGCTACTACGTTATCAATAAAGGCCATGCCTCTTAATCCGTCTTCGATGCCAGGGAAGTCTAACATTTCTGCAGTAGGGGTAGTACCATCTATTTTACAACCAAGGGTTAAAGCAAAGTTGCGATAAATATTCGCAAAGGCTTCCAAGTATCCTTCTGGATGACCACCTGGAGTTCGACAACTATGTATTGCAGTAGAAGATAAATGTGCACCGTAGTTGCCACCTGCTCTTAAAACTTGCGCAGGTTGATCTAACCATTTAACATGTAAAGTATTAGGCTCGTGTTGCATCCATTCTATTCCACCTTTCTCTCCGTAAATTCTAATTTTTAAATTATTCTCTTCGCCTGCAGCTACTTGGGAAGCCATTAATACACCTTTGGCACCGTTGTCAAATTTTAACATCACTGACCCGTCATCGTCTAGTAATCTGCCTTCTACCATGGTATTTAATTCAGCACAAACATCAGAAATTTTTGCACCTGTAATATATTCTGCTAAATGTGCGGCATGGGTTCCAATATCTCCCATCACAGAACTTTTTCCAGATTTTTTGGGGTCGGTTCTCCAAGCTGCTTGTGCATTGCCTTCTCTTTCAGATAATTTACTTAACCAGCCTTGTGCATATTCTACCCAAACCTTTCTAATCTTTCCTAGCTTACCTTCTTTCACCATAGCCTTTGCATGTTTCACCATTGGGTAACCAGAATAAGTATGTGTTAAACAAAGTGTTAATCCTGTTTCGTCTAATTTTTGTTTTAATTGCTTTGCTTCATCCATTGAAAAAGTAATTGGCTTTTCAATCACCACGTGAAAGCCATGATCCAAGGCCATCATAGCAGGTGCAAAGTGTGCAAAGTTGGGTGTTACAATGGTTACAAAATCGATGCGCTCGTCAGCAGGTAGTGCTGCTTCTTTTTTAATCATCTCATCAAAAGTCAAATAAGTTCTTTCTTTTGGAAGAAATAAAGCTTCTCCTGAAGCCACTGCTATTTCAGGATTAATACTTAAGGCACCACAACTCACTTCAATCAGTCCATCCATATTGGCAGCTAATCTGTGGATGGCTCCTATGAAAGCATCCTTACCTCCACCTACCATGCCCATGCGTAATTTTCTATTCATTGTTGATTGTTTTTAAGCGTAAAAATCGTTTAATTAAGTCATTGCAAAACTTGCACAGTAATCTAGTAGCAATTTCCTTATTATTTTGCAAATAACCCCCTTTTTTAACTAAAAACTTTCTAAAAAATAGGAAATAAAAATTATATTTATCGAACCAATTAACATTTACTTGCTATGTCAACCAATGTCAATAGACGCAATCTTATCAAACAAGTTTTAACAGGGTCTGCAGCAATCGCTACAGGTGCTGTGGTACCCTCTACTATTTTAGCAGCCGTGAAAAATAATACAATAACAGAGCCACTGAAAGGCAACATTCAACATTCCGCCTGCAGGTGGTGTTATGACAGCATTCCAACAACCACACTAGCAAAAAATTTTAAGCAATTAGGTATGGTGGGCATGGACTTAGTAGGCCCCTCTGAATGGAAAATTTTAAAAGAAAATAATTTAATTTCTACCATGTGTAATGGCGCGGAGATTAGTTTAACAGAAGGTTTTAATACTGTACAATACCACGATAAATTAGTAAAAAATTATATAGAACATATTCATTATGTAGCAGATGCAGGTTATACAAACTTGATTTGTTTTTCTGGAAATAGAAAAGGCATGGATGATGAAACAGGATTGAATAACTGTGTTACTGGTTTGAAAAAAATTATGGCTATTGCAGAAAAAAGAGGGGTCATGATTCAAATGGAATTATTAAACTCAAGAGTAGACCACAAGGACTACATGTGTGATCGTTCTTCTTGGGGCGTTGAATTGTGTAAGCGTTTAGGTTCTGCTAATTTTAAATTGCTATTCGATATTTATCATATGCAAATTGATGAAGGAGATATTATTCATTCTATACAAACCAATCATCAATACTATGGCCACTACCATACAGGGGGTGTGCCAGGTAGAAATGAAATTGATGAAAGACAAGAGTTATATTATCCTGCTATTATGCGCGCCATTTTACAAACTGGATTCAAGGGTTATGTAGCACAAGAATTTATTCCTGCAGACAAAGATCCGATGGCTTCATTAGCAGCCGCTATTAAAATTTGCGATGTTTAATCATATAAAATAAGACTTAAAATAATTATAATAAAATAAAACATAAAATATGGCAGCACAACAATACGATGCAATAGTAGTAGGGTCGGGTATTAGCGGCGGATGGGCGGCTAAAGAACTTACGCAAAAAGGATTAAAAGTTTTACTCTTAGAGCGTGGCAGAAACATTGAACACATTAAAGATTATGTAAACGCAGATAAAGAAGCTTGGGATTTTCCGCATCGTGGCACACGCACGCAGGAAATGATTAAAGACTATCCAGTTTTAAAAAGAGACTATCCTTTAAACGAAATCAATTTAGATTATTGGTGTTCTGATAAAGACAGTCCTTATGTTGAAACAAAACGTTTCGATTGGTTTAGAGGATACCATGTGGGTGGACGTTCTTTAATGTGGGGTCGTCAATCTTACCGTTGGTCTGATTTAGATTTTGAAGCCAATGCAAAAGATGGTCATGGTGTTGACTGGCCTGTGCGTTATAAAGAAATTGAACCTTGGTATGATTATGTAGAAAAATTTGCAGGCATTAGCGGTAATCGCGATGGCTTAGCCGTTTTACCTGACGGACAATTTTTACCTGCCATGGATTTAACCTGCGTAGAGAAAGATGTGGCTGCAAGATTAAAAGAAGTGTATAAAGGGTCTCGTCATTTAATTATTGGACGTACAGCCATTATTACAGTACCGCATGAAGGCCGACCTGGTTGTCAGTATAGAAATAAATGCTGGTTGGGTTGTCCTTTCGGTGGCTACTTTAGTACACAGTCTTCTACTTTACCAGCAGCTATGGCAACGGGTAATTTAACTTTAAGACCTTGGAGTATTGTAACAGAAATTAAATACGATAAAGATAAAAAACGTGCTACAGGTGTGATGGTGTTAGATGCAGAAACAAATAAAACAATTGAGTACAGTGCAAAAATTATTTTTGTGAATGCTTCTACTTTAAATAGCACTTGGTTATTGATGAATTCTGCTACTGATGTTTGGGAAGGTGGTTTAGGAAGTAGCAGTGATGCCCTGGGTAAAAACCTAATGGATCACCATTTAGGTATTGGTGCAAGCGGTACCGTGGAGGGTTATGAAGACAAATACACTTTTGGTCGTCGTGCCAATGGTTTTTATATTCCACGTTTTAGAAATGTGGGTGATGACAAACGCGATTATCTGCGTGGCTTTGGTTATCAAGGAAGTGGTACGCGTGAAAACTGGAAAAGAGAGGTTGCAGAATTTTCCATTGGGGGTGATTATAAAGATGCCTTAACAGAACCAGGTAGCTGGACCATCGGTATGGGCGGCTTTGGTGAAATGTTGCCAGACCCCACTAATAAAGTAACACTTGACAAAACAGTAAAAGATAAGTGGGGCTTAAATGTTTTGAATATTGATTGCGAATTAAAAGACAATGAGAAAAAAATGCGCAAAGATATTTTAGTAGATGCGCAAGAGATGCTAGAAAAAGCAGGGGTGAAAAATGTTAAATCACGCGAAGGAGACGGCACCCCAGGAAGAGGTATTCACGAAATGGGTACTGCGCGTATGGGAAGAGATCCTAAAACATCTGTTTTAAATGGCAATAACCAAGTTTGGGATGCACCGAATGTATTTGTAACAGATGGGGCATTTATGACAAGTGCTTCTTGCGTGAACCCTTCTTTAACTTATATGGCATTTACAGCACGTGCAGCTGAATTTGCAGTGAATGAATTGAAAAAAGGAAACTTATAATTTATAATATTTTAAAAATAATTTTATGATGAATAGAAGAGAAGCCTTATCAAGAGTAGCCCTTATCATGGGCGGCACTGTTTTGGGTGCAGAAGCTTTTTTATCAGGTTGTACAACTGGTACGACTGGATTAAAATTTTCACAAGACGATATTTCGTTTTTAAATGAAGTGGCTGAAACTATTTTACCTGCAACAGGTACGCCTGGCGCCAAAGAAGCAAAAGTAGGTGAGTTTATGACAGTGATTGTAAATGACTGTTATGAAGCCAAAGACCAAACTGCTTTTATGGAAGGTATCAAAGCATTACAATTTAAAGACTCAAAAGCGAAGATGGGAAAAGCATTCATGGAAGCTAGCCCAGCAGAGCGCACTGCTTTTTTAACTGAATTAGATAAACAAGCGGCTGAATTTCAAAAAACAAAAAAGCCAGACGAGACGAAGCATTACTTTACTATGTTAAAAGAATTAACCCTATGGGGATTCTTCAGTTCTGAAGTGGGCGCTACCAAGGCTTTACGTTATATCGCAGTACCCGGTAAATATGAAGGAACGGTACCTTATAAGAAAGGAGATAAGGCTTGGGCTACTTAGTAAGCAGTAGGTCATCTATTATATTGAACTTTCAAATTGGATCTCAAACGGTGCAGTAGAAAAATTGCATTCGTATTATTAACGACTGAACTTTAAAACGATTTTATGAACAATTCAAGAAGAAACTTCCTGCGTCAAACGGCATTAGTAGGTGCGGCTTTAAGCATGCCCTTTGGTAACAAATTAATGGCAATGGCTGGAAAATCTAATCCATTTGGTATTCAACTATGGACAGTGAAAGAAGCTTTATATAAAGATACGATGGGTGTTTTAAAACATTTATCTAAATCTGGTTACAAGCAATTAGAAGGTTTTGAAGGAGACAAAGGTATTTTTTGGGGAATGAAAAATACGGAGTTGAAAAAAGTATTAGATGATTTAGGAATGCAAATGATTTCTTCTCATTGTGAGGTTACTAAAGACTTTGAACGCAAGGCGGCAGGGGCAGCTGAGATTGGAATGAAATATTTAATATGTCCCTATAAAGGAGCGCAAAAATCACTTGATAATTACAAACAATTCTCTGATGAGTTTAATGCTTGCGGAGAGATTACAAAGAAAAATGGGTTACGCTTCGCTTATCATAACCACGATTATTCTTTTGTACCCATGGATGGTATTGTACCACAAGACTTAATGATGAAATCGACCAACCCTGATACCGTTGATTTTGAAATGGATATGTATTGGACAGTAGCTGCAGGCGTAGATCCTATCGCTTATATGAAAAAATTCCCTAACCGTTTCAAATTAGTGCATGTAAAAGATTTAGCTAAAACAGCAACGGGCATTGAGTCTTGCATTATTGGTAAAGGCAGTATTGATTATAAATCTTTATTACCTCAGGCAGCTGCTCAAGGCATAAAATATTATATCGTAGAACAAGAGGCCTACACAGGTACTACCGAATTAGATTGCGCTAAAGACGACGCTGCTTATTTGAAGACCTTAGAATGGTAGTAGGCGGCTAGTTTAATTGAGTTTCTAATCTAAGCTTTAGTATTTATTTTAGTATTTTTGCGAAGTGGAATTAAGTATTATGAAGGAACAGTTGAAGCAACTTGCAAAAACTTTAGAGGGCGATCTTTTTTTCGATAAAATGATCAGGACTTTGTATGCAACGGACGCCTCTAGTTATAGAGAGCTTCCTCTTGCGGTGGCCATTCCTAAAACTAAGGAGGATATTTCTAAGCTTATTCGTTTTGCATCCACGCATCAAACTTCTTTAATTCCTAGAACGGCCGGCACTTCGTTGGCAGGGCAGGTGGTAGGAAACGGTATTATTGTAGATGTCTCTAAACATTTCAATCAAATTATTGAACTCAATAAAGAAGAGGGCTGGGTGCGCGTGCAGCCCGGTGTGATTCGTGATGAATTGAATTTATTTTTACAACCCCATGGTTTATTTTTTGGTCCAGAAACCTCTACTGCGAACAGAGCCATGATAGGCGGAATGGTAGGTAATAATTCTTGTGGATCCAATTCAGTTGTATATAGAAGTACCAGAGAACATTTAATAGAAGTGAAAGCTTTTTTAAGTGATGGATCTGAAGCTGTTTTTAATAGTGTATCTACCGATGAATTTCACTCAAAATGTGAATTAAATACATTGGAAGGCAGTATCTATAAATCGGTTCGAAGTATACTTAGCAACTACGATAATCAGCTAGAGATTAAAAAAGAGTTTCCCAAAAAATCGGTGCTAAGAAGAAATACGGGTTATGCCATAGATTTTTTGCTTAACTCTGAGCCATTTTATAGAGGATATGATTTGTTCAATTTTTCTAAAATGCTTAACAACATTATCATTATATGAATC
>ENA-OREM01000306-OREM01000306.1-marine-metagenome-genome-assembly--contig:-NODE-306-length-38415-cov-3.178883_pt1 | contig 38415 bp, 37 predicted proteins | sample MGYA00248623_ERZ508561 | MGnify/ENA primary metagenome ERZ508561 (study PRJEB26227, sample SAMN06264494) | marine metagenome | isolation source: Columbia River Estuary | place: USA:Columbia River Estuary...
CCATTAGCTACTTCGAGCTAACCCAGATTGCCCAAATCACTGTGGGCAACGGATCCCCCGCAGTGCCCGCTTTCACCCTCACCCTGTTGGTCTATTTGGCCATTTCGTTGATCACCAGCGTGATTGTTAACATCTTCAACCGCAGATTGGCTCTGGTGGAGCGATGATGACGTGGATGCGGCGCAATCTCTTCCGATCCTGGTGGGATGGGATCCTCTCACTTGTTTTTGGTGCCCTCGCGGTCTATGTGGTGTGGGCGTTAGTCAATTTCGTGTTCGTGACCGGACGCTGGGAAATTATCGAAGTCAACCTCACCCTGCTGCTGGTGGGTAGGTTCCCAGCAGAAGAACTCTGGCTCGTCGGCGCCTCGATTGTCGGCCTTGCCTTCTGGATTTCCGCGGCGAGCTCCAGTTTCACCCAACCGGTGGAAAACAAGCGGCCCTGGGGGGCTCGCATCCTGGATGCTGTGCAACGCTTTGGTTTATTAGCAGGCTTGGGGCTCTTACTCATCGTGCTCGCCGAAGGCATGACCCCTATCTATTGGGCCTTGGCCATAGTGGGTGGCATTGTTGCCGGTCGAGCTCTCGGCGCGACTAGGCGGGCGTTTGCCTGGGTGGGGAAGATTCCTGCGCTCGTGTGGCACGCTCTGCTCATTGCTGCACCGGTAACTCTCATCGCTTTGACGCTGACGCGCTCCACCTTGGATTCTTGGGGTGGGTTCCTCATCAACTTCTATATCGCGATCATCAGTATTGTCTTGAGCTTCCCTCTGGGGGTGCTCTTGGCACTCGGTCGACGCTCTACCTTGCCGATCGTTCGCCTTCTGAGCACCACCTATATCGAACTCATACGCGGAGCGCCTCTCTTTGTGCTGCTCTTATTGGCCGGGGTGGCTCTGGAGTTCTTTGTCCCCGTTGATTTGGCCCCTGGCCCAATCTTCCGTGCGGTGACGGTATTCACCCTCTTTACCGCAGCGTATGTGGCAGAAATTGTCCGTGGTGGCCTGCAGTCTGTGGCGAAAGGCCAGACTGAGGCCGGTAAGGCACTGGGTCTCAATACCTCCAAGGTGACGTTCCTGATTACCCTGCCTCAAGCATTGCGCAACGTTATCCCCGCCCAAATTGGACAATTCATCAGTCTGTTCAAGGACACCACGTTGGCCGGGGCGGCCCTGAGCGTGCTGGAAGTACTCAACATCGGAACGGCCATCACCAAACAGGATGACTTCTTAGGGCAGGGATATATCTATGAATCCCTGGCGTTTGTGGGCTTGCTGTTCTGGGTGGGGTCTTATGTGATGAGTAGAGAAAGCCAACGGCTAGAAAAACGGCTAGGAGTGGGTCAGAGATGAGCAACAAAGTTTTCACCGATGCGACACAGATGTCTGGTGGGCGAACGAGCGACGACGCCATAGTCGTCATGCAGGATGTCTATAAGCGCTTCAAAGACTTCGAAGCGCTCAAGAAGATCAATTTCCAGGTGGGCAAGCAGGAAGTGGTCGTGGTGATCGGGCCCTCCGGTTCCGGTAAATCCACCCTGATTCGCTGCATCAACCGTTTAGAAGAACACGACGCCGGTCGCATCATCGTCGATGGCACCGAATTGACGATGGATATTCGCAATATTCAAGAAATTCGCAAAGAAACCGGGATGGTATTCCAAAGCTTCAACCTTTTCCCCCACCTCAGTGTGCTGACCAACGTGGCGATAGGGCCTAGGCAAGTCCGTGGCATGCCTAAAGCTCAAGCAGAAGCCCTGGCCCTTGAGCTCCTGGAGCGAGTTCGGATCCCTGAGCAAGCCAACAAATATCCTTCACAGCTCTCGGGCGGCCAGCAGCAGCGAGTAGCTATTGCTCGAGCCTTGGCAATGAAACCTAAAGTCATGCTCTTTGACGAGCCCACCTCCGCACTCGACCCCGAAATGATTAACGAAGTTCTCGATGTCATCAAAGAGTTGGCCCGAGAGGGAATGACCATGGTGGTAGTGACCCATGAAATGGGTTTCGCCAAGGAGGTCGCAGACCGAGTGGTGTTCATGGCCGATGGCGAGATTGTCGAAGTAGGCACTCCCGCAGAGATTTTCGACAATCCCCAAGAAGAGCGCACCAAAAAGTTCTTGTCTCAGATCCTCTGATTCTCAGGTTTTGTGCGGGTTGTGGCACTTCCCTCTAGACTTTGGGCACGCAAATAATGGGGAGTGCTTGATATGAACGTGTGGGTAACGATCGGACTCTCAGCCCTCACGACGCTGAGTATCGCTCTGGCCGTACTCTTTATCCTCTGGTTGGTCGTCAGAATGGTCGGGCGACGAATTGAGTGGCTAATACCCGCCTATGAATCCATCCGACCCCGGTTGAGATTTTTTGTTCTCACTCTCGCGTTGCTGATCACCACGATGGCCGTCGAGGGAATTGATTCCCCGTGGTGGTCCGTGTCTACTAGATCGATCAGCCTCTTACTGATTCTTTCCGCAGGATTCCTCATTCAGTCGGTCGTGAACTTCACGGTCGGGCGCTTCATCAGTGCTTTCGAAGCAGGCGACCAAGAAGATGCTGACGTTCGGCGCATCGCCACCCAGTTGCGCCTGATTCGCCGCCTGGCCAACGTCATTATCGGCATCCTGACCATTGGGTTTGCTTTGTTCACCTTCCCCCAGGTTCAAGCCGTCGGAGCCGGGTTATTGGCCTCTGCAGGGGTGCTGAGCGTCATTGGAGGCCTCGCGGCCCAATCGGTGCTGGGTAATCTTTTTGCCGGCGTTCAACTAGCTTTTAGCAACGCCATTCGCCGTGGTGACGTCGTGGTGGTCGAAGGTGAATGGGGCACCATCGGCGAAATCACCCTTTCCTATGTGGTGGTCTACATCTGGGATGAACGACGCTTAATAGTCCCGTCGACCTATTTCACCTCCAAGGTATTTGAAACGTGGACCCGGAATTCCCCGGAAGTCTTGGGCACCGTATTTATGGACCTCGATTGGCGCGTTCCTCTGGAAGATGTTCGCGCGGAATTTGACTCATTCCTTGCCGGAAACAAGCTTTTCGATGGCCGTGCGTCGAGCGTATTGGTTACTGACGCCACCGGCGGCCACGTCCAAGTGCGTTTTTTGATTTCCGCCGCTGATTCCTCCCAACAGTGGGATTTGAGGTGTGAGGTTCGCGAGCACATGGTCACCTGGTTGCAAAAAAACCACCCTGAGGCCTTGCCCCTCGCCCGGGTGTCCTTGAGCGAGAGTGCTGCGCCGAAAAAGGCCCGCTCCCAGTCATCTCGAACGTGAGCGTTCGCCCCATCAGGATCACCGGTGACCCGGTCCTGCACACACCAGCACGTCCTGTCACGAACTTTGGCGAGGAGCTCGACGAGCTTGTCTTAGACATGATCGACACGATGCGCGAAGCGCCGGGGGTGGGCCTCGCAGCGCCCCAAATCGGGGTTGATTTACAGGTCTTTGTCTGGGAGTGGAGTGATGAGCAAGACAAACTCCACGAAGGGGCCATTGTGAATCCCGTTCTGAGCCTGGGGCAGAGAGAGCGTGGGCCACTGGATGAAGAAGGCGAAATAGAGGGATGTCTTTCCGTGCCAGATTTTCGTTATCCCCTTCGCAGAGCTTCCGATGTCGTCCTGAGCGGGCTTGATCCCCAAGGTCACGCCCTCTCGATGTCCGCCGAAGGCTGGCTGGCCAGAATTTTCCAGCATGAATTCGATCATCTCCAGGGCAGGCTCTATATCGACCGCTTAGCGTGGCGATTACGCCGGGAGGCCAGGCGAGATATCCGCAGAGAGGGATTCGGTCAGCCAGGTCGCTCCTGGCTACCCGGAGTGGATTCGTATGAAAAATCAGACCATGAGGCCGAGGAAGCGTAACCCAGCGGCTACCACTCCAGCGGCAAGCAGCACCACCATAAATGGCGCTTTGAAATACAGCAGAATGGCCGCAACCCCCACGGCGGGCAGCCGGGCATCCACGGTCACCGCCCCGTTATCCCCCAACGCTTGGGCAATCACCAAAGACGCCAGAAGCGCCGCGGTCACCAAACCGGCTACGCGCGACATGAGGGCACCCTCGACAAATCTGCGAGGAACCACATAGCCAGCAGTCTTGAGTGCCCAGATCAGCAGCGATGCCACCACAAGTCCCACCCAAATACTCATGAGGCACCCCCTTCGGTGCGCTCGGGAGCATGAGGTGCCACACGGTGGCGATAGATTCCCGACATAATACCCACGGCTGCTGCCGCCAAAACAGGTATCCCAGCGGGCACCACCGGAATAAGCACGATGGTCACCGCCGCCGCGCCAATGGCCACCACGACAGGTTCGCGGGAGGTCAATCGGGGCCACAGCAGCGCCAAGAACGCAGCCGCTGCGACCGCGTCGAGTCCCCAGGTGCGGACATCCCCCAGTGCGTCGCCGGCGATTGCGCCAATCAGGGTGGAAATGTTCCAACCGGCATAGAGAGAAAAAGCGGTGGCCCAAAACCCATGCCGCGACGACGTCAGGTCGCTTTGCGCAACAGCCACTGCTGTGGACTCATCCACCGTGAGCTGAGCAGCGAGAGCTCGCTTGAAAAAACCTGGCCCAATAATCGGTGACATGCGAAGTGCATAGAGCCCATTACGCACTCCCAACAGCCCCGCAGAGGCAACGGCCGCCCCGACGGCAGTCAGCCCACCGGTGGCCACAATGCCGATGAACGCAAACTGGGAAGCACCGGAGAACATCAGCAGACTAAGGACCATTGTCTGGCCGATGCTGAACCCTAGGGCCACCGAGAGCGCTCCAAAGGAGACGCCATATAGCGATACGGCCGCGGCCACCTGAAACCCTTGGTTTCGCGCGCGCCGATGATGGTGGGCGTTGAACTCTTCGGCCACTACGAGTCGCTCGAAGCGCGGGTATTCACGCCATGAACACCGTTGTGGAACTTCAAGGTGGGGAACGCCGCTGAGAGGCTAAACCCCACACCGGGAACGCGGTGGGCGGAAAAAACACCACCAAACGTCTCGGTTCTTGTCTTCATTTCTTTCATACCGCGACCGGAGAGCATCTCCACCAGGGCTGCCTGATCCTCTGCCACGGAATAGGCAGGGGAATCATCAGAAGCAAAACGACGTTGGGCACGAATGCCATCATCGTCCATGCGCAGATGCAGACCTTGCGCACTCCAACTCATGCTGACTTTTACTGCGGTGCCGGGACCACCGTGGGTTCGCGCATTGTTCAGACCCTCTTGCAGGATTCGATAAATAGCAAGCTCTGCACTGGGGGCGATAACGAAGGGCGTGCCACTTTCTTCTAACTCCACCACAATTCCTGATTCCGTCATGGCGGAAAAAAGCTCGTGGATAGACACCAGGCTGGGTACTCCCTCGACCTCTTCGACGCTATCCCTGGACACATTCACCACACGCCTGATGTCGTTAAGAGCCGAGCGAGCGGAATCAGCAATGGCTTCTGCGGCCCGGGAGGCGACTTGAGGATCCGAGGCTGCCGTGAATTTGGCACCCTCTGCCTGGGAAATCAGCATGGTGAGAGAAGCTGCGGCAGATTCGTGAACTTCGCTAATCATGCGCATCACGTCTGCTTGCTCAACCAAGCGAACCTCAAGTTCGGTCTTATCAATGAAGGACTGAGCGACCTGGTCGCTCTGGGTTTTCGTCAACTCCGGCTGCTGTGGTGGCGACTGCGCCTTCCAGATGATGTAGGCCAGCGCACCAATCAATAACCCGGCAAGACTGGGCACCAACCAGAGGGCTTGGGCGGTGAGGAAATCAGTCATTCACCGCTCTACTTTCGATTGCTGGGACCACGGGGGTGAACGTAATCTACTAAAGAATTGGCTCCTCGACTTGGACTCGAACCAAGAACCTACCGGTTAACAGCCGGTCGCTCTGCCAATTGAGCTATCGAGGAATACGGAGCTAAACCACGATGCTACCAGAGCATCAGGGCCTGTTTCCTACCCTTTGAGGCTAGTAGCCAGCCTCCGGGTTGACAACACCGGTCAGCTGCTTGCGTGCCACATACGCCTCCACATTGCCTCGCACCCGCTGCGCGAGTAGTGGCCTGGTCATCTCCGGGGTGTCCGCTGAGTGCGAGGTAATCACGACAGATTCCTGCGACCACAGCCCATGATCGCTGGGGAATGGCTCAGGGTCCATGACATCTAATCCAGCACCAAATAGCTCACCGACCTGGACCGCTGCCAAGACGGCATCCGCGTCAACGAGGGATCCCCGAGCGATATTGATCAGCACGGCGTGAGGGGGCAGGGCGGCTAACTCGCGTGCTCCGATCAAGTGTTGGGTCTGATCAGTGGCCGCCGCGGCCACCACGACCACGTCTGCACTGGGAAGAACCGAGAGTAAGTCCCCGGGGCCCACTGTGCTCGAAGCGCCAGGAACCGGGTCGCTTCCTCGACGAACGACCGTCACGCGGGCACGAAAAGGCGCCAGGAGCCCCAGGAAGGTGCGTGCGACTCCCCCAGCGCCAATGACCACCACGTGTCGACCAAAGAGCGATAGGCCGCTTCTCTGGTCCTGCCAATGGGCAGCCCTGGCTTTTCGCGGTAACTCCCGCAGAGTGGCAAGAGTGAGTGCGAGGGCATGTTCGGCCACCGGTTCGGAGTAGGCCCCTTTTGCCGAGGTGACGACCGGGCGAGAGTCCTCGGGTTGGGCGGCGAGATCGGCAAGTACGCTGGCAAACGCATCAACACCAGCCCAGGGCAATTGCAACCATTCGATCTGAGGATGTGCTGTCATGATGGCACCCAGTTCCTCAGCACCGTGCGGGCTTAGCCAGATCAGTCCTTTGGTATCAGGACAGAGATCACAGAGGGACCCTCCACCCTCCGCAACGGCGTGCTCGAAAAGCTCTTCGCTAAACGGAGCCAGGCTTACGTTCCCGCCTTCTAAGGAGCGATGAGGAAGTATTTCGGGCACGACTGGGGAATGCTGATTCATGAGTTACTCCTCTCGAAAACTACGTCGCTCGTTCTCTATCGCGACCAAAGATTCTTGTAGTCGGCGATAGCCTTCGGGGTCTGCCGCAACATCACTGCGCTGCAGTGTGCTCAAAAGGTCGGCCTTTTTGCGCAACAATTCCCTATCCAGCAGGGTTGCCGTGACGCCAAGACCATATCTCTCGGCCTGATCCCGGGTTTCTGGCAACGGCGCTACTGCTAGTTGTCCCACCAGGGTGGCCAGCGCCACGGGGGTTTCCTCGGTCACCTTGGTCACCCATTGTGCAGAACTGTAGTGCTCAAACGCGGACACCATGGCGTCTCGGACTAACGCAAGTGCACCATGGGAGAACTGAGTAGCCAACACCGATTGGGCTCGATCCTCGGGAACTTTATCCGGATGTTGCAAGAGCACCATCAGCGCATCGCGCTCAAGGGTTGTCACGGGATCTTTTGCCAAGGCCGCCATGTCGTAGGGCTTATCGGAGTCAGGAACCTCCGATGAGCCTCCCCGAGGGTTAGCGCCCCGAGAGGCACCCTGCTTAATTTCCCGCGCCACGTCATCCGGGTTCATTCCTAACCAGCCAGCGAGCTCCCGGGCGTATCCATCCCTAATCACCCGGTCTCTAATGGCCGCGACAATGGGCACGGCAGCACGCAAAGCCTGTCCCCGCCCTTCCACCGTGTTGAGATCAAGTTGTTTCATGACTTGCTTGATCATGAATTCATACATGGGTCGACGTGAGGAAATGACCTCGCGCAGCGCTTGATCGCCTTGGGTAATCCGAACATCACAGGGGTCCAGTCCTTCAGGAGGGACCGCCACGAAGGTCTGGGCAGCAAAACGTGATTCCTCGGCATAGGCGCGCGAAGCGGCTTTTTGGCCGGCTTCATCAGGATCAAAGGTGAAAATAACCTCCCCCTGGGAGGACTGCCCTGGGTTGTCAGAATCCCCCAAAACACGACGCACCACCGTCACGTGATCGCCACCAAAAGCAGTTCCACAGGTGGCCACCGCGGTGGTGATTCCTGCCAGATGGCAGGCCATCACATCGGTGTATCCCTCCACAATGACCACTTGACGCGCCTTAGCGATATCGCGCTTGGCTAAATCCAGCCCGTAGAGCACCCGGGACTTGTGATACACCGGTGTTTCGGGGGTGTTGAGGTATTTAGGCCCCTGGTCATCATCGCCTAGTTTCCGGGCGCCAAAACCGATGGTTTGTCCGGTGACATCGCGAATCGGCCACATGAGCCGTCCGCGAAAACGGTCATAAACTCCACGATCACCCTGCGAGAGCAAACCCGCTTCCAGCAGCTCGGCAACACTAAAACCCTGTTGGGTCAAATACTTGGAGGTGGCGTCAAAAGAACGGGGCGAATAGCCCACCCCGAACCGCTCGGCAGCGAGCGCATCAAATCCTCGCTCGCCCAGAAAAACTCGCCCTGGTTCTGCCTCCGCAGTCAGCAGTTGTTCCTTGAAAAATGCTTCTGCGGCGGCGTTGGCGGCTAATAATCGTGCCCGATTGCCCGCATCGGGCGCCGAGCCACCTTCCTCGTAGTGCAGGGCATAGCCCACCTTGCCCGCTAAACGCTCCACTGCTTCTTGGAAACTCAGGTGGTCCATTTTCTGCACGAAACTATAGACATCGCCGCCTTCGCCACAGCCAAAACAGTGATAGAAACCGGCCTGCGGGCGAACATGAAAACTAGGGCTTCTCTCGTCGTGGAAGGGGCAAAGGCCTTTCATAGACCCGACCCCAGCAGATTTCAGGGTCACATATTCGCCCACGACATCGGCGATGTTGACGCGCTGACGCACCTCATCAATGTCACTGCGCTTAATTAACCCCGCCACAGCCACAGTCTAGTTATCCAGCCCTTGCCCCGGTGGGGAAAGCGCGATTCTGTGGAGAGCTATCCCTGTCGCATCCGCTCAAAGAAAGCCATAGCTGACTGATCCGTGAGCGAGGCCACCTGGTCCACAATGACCCTTTTTTTGGCTTCGGGGGTGCTGGCGTTGTCGTAATCCCTGGAAAACACCGGATCTAAGCCGCTGGGGTCGCGGTGAAGAGACTCTGCGATGGCGACAATAACCTCGCGTTGGTGCGCATAAATAGGTTGACGCGCACTATGGGACATCACGTGAACGGCTACTAAGCCTTTGAGTAGCGCTATTTCCTCTCGGGTCGTCTCGGGAACATCGAGTGTGATGCCCTCGGCGCCCTCGATCAGGGATGCCCCCTCGGCAAACCGCCCAATCAACGTGCTGGTCAGGTTCTTCAAGCCCGCTAGTTGAACCCTGGAATCATCAAATTCGGTCACCCACCCGGGAATACCCAGCAAACGATCCCACGCATTGCGCAGGCGCGAAGACGGAAGAGTCCCCACCCAATCCGACATCCCCTGAGCCATCTCGTCCCATCTCACCGCCTGGGATATTTCTCGGGGATCTACATAGCTATTGACTATGGCGTCTTCGAAATCGTGAACCGAATAGGCCACGTCATCAGAGAAATCCATTACCTGCGCCTCAATGGCCAATACTCGCTCCGGAAGCCCCGCCCTAGCCCACTCAAACACCTCTGAGTCGAGATCATAGAAACCAAATTTCGCCCGGCCGCTGGGATCCATATCGGGCTGCGTCGACCCCCAGGGATATTTCGTGCTCGCCAACAGACTTGCCCGAGTCAGGTTTAGACCTCGAGGAATACCCGCGTCATCGATGGATTTAGGCTCCAGGCTCACCAAAAGTCGAAAGGTTTGGGCATTTCCTTCAAATCCCCCGATATCGCTCGCCCACGCAGCGAGCGCACCTTCGCCGTTGTGGCCAAAAGGTGGATGACCAATATCGTGGGCAAGGCACGCAGTCTCGACGACGTCGGCATCAAGGCCTAACCGATTGGCAAGCTCACGACCAATTTGAGCGACCTCTAGGGAATGGGTGAGGCGATTTCTCGCAAAATCTAAGCCGGCCGCCGGCGAGAGCACTTGGGTTTTCGCGGCGAGACGCCGCAACGCAGAGGAATGCAGCAATCTGCCACGATCTCGGGCAAAATCACTGCGAGAGGACGAATGAACCTCGGGAACAAAACGTTCCCGATCATGCTCGGTGTAGACCTTAGCCACCACTGGAATCCACCTCCGCGAGGTGGAGTACCGACCGCTGGGTCTCGCTAAGCTCGCGGCTTTCTAACCAGTGTTCGGGCAACGCAGTCTTCTTGGGGGTTCCTTGACGCCCCCTGGGGCCCTCAACGCCTTCAGCGGGGTATTCCACATCCTCCTCGAGCTGAGCAAGATAATCATCAATCTGTTGCAAAGATTCCACGGTAGCGAGCTGAGCTCGCAGTGCACCGCCGACGGGGTATCCCTTGAAATACCAAGCCACGTGTTTACGAATATCCCGGCAGGCGTGGTTTTCATCGCCATCGAAGAAATCGACCAAAAGTTCAGCATGGCGACGAAACGCCTGCGCCACCTGAGTAAGCCCCGGCTGTTGGCGAGCGCTTTCCCCCCGGAAGGCCGCTTGGAGATCAGCGAAGAGCCAGGGTCGGCCCAAGCAGCCGCGCCCCACCACCACGCCGTCACAGTCGCTTTGGGCCATCATCGCCAGTGCGTCCTCAGCACTCCAAATATCTCCATTGCCCAGAACGGGAACCGAAGAAATAGTCGATTTGAGCTCCCCAATGGCGTCCCAATCCGCATGCCCGGAATAAAACTCTGACGCGGTCCTGGCATGGAGAGCGATGGAGGCAACCCCGGCACCCTCGGCCGCTTTTCCCGCCTCCACAAAGGTCAGGTGATCTTGGTCAATTCCTTTGCGCATTTTGATGGTCAAGGGCAAAGCACCAGAGGCTTTCACCGCGGATTCGACGATGTCGCGAAAAAGGTCCCTCTTCCAGGGAAGGGCCGCACCGCCGCCTTTTCTGGTGACTTTAGGAACGGGGCATCCAAAATTGAGGTCAATATGGTCACATAAATCTTCATCGACCAGGAATTTGATGGCTTCTGACACCGTGGTGGGGTCCACGCCATAGAGCTGAATACTGCGCGGAACCTCTGATTCATGGTGCTTGATCAGGCGCATACTGGTCGGAGTTCGCTCCACCAGGGCTCGGGAGGTAATCATTTCGCTGACATAAAGCCCCGCGCCAAATTCTCGACACAAGCGCCGAAAAGCGGTGTTCGTGATTCCCGCCATAGGCGCGAGGACAACGGGGATGTCCAGCTCAAGCGGGCCGATGGACAGCGGCTTCGCGGTGGTGGCAGCCCCCGCCACGATTACGCTCCCAGCAGTGCTTGAGCCAGGTAGCCCTGGAGTTGATCCAACGACACTCTTTCCTGCGCCATGGTGTCGCGCTCGCGAATCGTCACGGCGTTATCGTCTAACGAATCAAAGTCCACAGTCAACGCGAAGGGTGTGCCGATTTCATCGTTGCGACGATAGCGGCGCCCAATCGCACCGGCATCATCGAACTCGACGTTCCAGTGCTGACGCAGGTCATCGGCGATGCGCTGCGCTAAGGGAGACAGATCCTCATGGCGAGACAGCGGCAACACAGCAACCTTGATCGGAGCAAGCCTTCTATCCAGACGCAACACCGTGCGGGTGTCCACCCCGCCCTTAGCGTTCGGGGCTTCATCCTCAGCATAGGCATCCACCAAAAAGGCCATCAGGGAACGCGTCAAACCAGCCGCTGGTTCGATCACATAGGGCGTCCACCGCTCATCAGCAGCCTGATCAAAATACGCCAGCTCAGTTCCTGAGTGCTCCGAATGGGTCTTGAGGTCGAAGTCCGTGCGGTTGGCGACACCCTCAAGCTCGCCAAATTCACCCGAGGAGAATCCGAATCGATACTCAATATCCACTGTTCGCTTGGAATAGTGCGAGAGCTTGTCTTTCGGGTGCTCATAGAGGCGAAGGTTGTCTGGGTTGATCCCTAAATCTGTGTACCACGCCAGGCGGCGATCAATCCAATACTGGTGCCAGGTCTCGTCTTCCCCAGGCTTGACAAAGAATTCCATTTCCATTTGTTCGAATTCCCGGGTGCGGAAAATAAAGTTTCCCGGCGTAATTTCGTTGCGGAAGCTTTTTCCGATCTGAGCAATACCAAAAGGCGGCTTCATCCGCGCGGTGGACACCACATTATTGAAGTTCACAAAAATTCCCTGCGCCGTTTCGGGGCGCAAATAATGCATGCCAGCTTCGTCATCGACTGGACCCAGGTACGTTTTGAGCAACCCACTAAAAGGCTTAGGGTCGGTAAATTTTCCTTTATTCCCACAGTGCGGGCAGGCAATATCGGCAAGACCGTTCTCGGGGGCTCGACCCTTTTTCTCTTCGTACTCTTCGAGCAGGTGATCGCCACGGTAGCGCTTGTGGCACCCCAGGCACTCCACGAGCGGGTCGCTAAAGACTTCCACGTGACCGGAGGCTTCCCACACAGCCTTGGGCAAAATCACGGCTGAATCAAGACCGACGACATCACTGCGCGACGTGACGGTGTGGCGCCACCATTGCCGTTTGATGTTTTCTTTGAGCTCTACACCTAAGGGCCCGTAGTCCCAGGCGGAGCGGGAGCCACCATAGATTTCCCCAGACTGAAAGACGAAACCGCGTCTCTTGGCAAGCGCAATAACGCTATCGAGCTTGTTCTTGGCTGCCACCTAGTACTCCCTTGTTCGAGCGCCCTCAGGGCGCCACAAGCCTCTATCTTAGCGAGAGCCTTTTGCCGGTTGCCTCGGAGTGTCAACCGCCTTGCCAAAGCGCCGGGAGCGTCGCTGGTATTCCTCCAGGGCGTCCCAGAGCTGGACCCTGGTCATATCTGGCCACAGGGTGTCCAGAAACACCATCTCGGCATATGCGCTCTGCCACGGCAGGAAATTACTGGTCCGCCGCTCCCCCGATGTCCGAATAAACAGGTCCACATCGGGGGCATCGGGGATATAGAGATGGCGTTGCACAGTTTTTTCACTAATCCGCGAGGGGACAAGGCGCTGCTCGGCCACCTCTTGGCCAATTTCTCGCATCGCATCAACAAGCTCTGCCCGACCGCCATAATTCACACACATACTCAGCGTGAGGGCCGAGTTGCCCGCCGTCATGTGCTCTGCCAACTCCAGATCTTTAATCACACTTGACCACAACTTGGGCTTGCGACCCGACCAGCGAATGCGAACACCCCAGTGGTCTAATTGATCCCGCCTGCGGCGCAACACATCGCGATTAAACCCCATCAAGAATCTGACTTCTTCGGGGGATCGATTCCAATTTTCGGTGGAAAACGCATAGACCGACAGGTGGCTCACCCCCGCTTGGAGAGCTCCGGCCACGATATCCAGCAGGGCAGCTTCGCCCGCTTTGTGTCCCTCCACCCGCGCTAGACCGCGAGCGTTAGCCCAGCGCCCATTTCCATCCATCACGATGGCCACATGCCGGGGAATTTGATTCTTATCCAGCTCTGGGGGGCTTTGATGAGTCCAGTCCAGAGGAAGAAATTCGCCAGCCATTACGACACCGCCTCGCTTACCCCTCGCTCCAAGTGGGCCAAGGACCGCACATGACGCTCGAGGTGGAACTGGGTATAGGCAGCAATCAACCCCGATACTTGCGAGGACACGGCTGGCTCGGCTTTGTCGACCGCGGCCCAATCACCCTCCACCAGGGCAATGAGCAGCTCCTTGCCGCCATCGCTAAGTTTTGGGGAACCCGCAGGAGCAAGGCCATCAGAGACAACACCCCCCATCGACACCACGAAGGCGCGATGGTCTCCCTCGTCCCCGGTGACCGCGCATCGGGTAATACTCGGTGACCAACCGGCCAACGCCAAGGCGCGGAGTAAATAACTATCCACTATGGCCCCCGATGGGTGCTCACCCTGGGCGAGAGACCGCAGGCCGCCATTGAGCAACATGTAGTGAGTGGGCAAAAAATCATGGTCGGTTAGTTTGTCGGCCGTTTCCACCATCACCATAGCCGCGGTGTATTTGGCGTAATCGTGGCTCATCGCTTGGGAATAGTTGTCGATGGCATCCGCCTGCTGGATGATATCCAGGCTTTTACCCTCATAGAGCTGAACGTCCACGACGGTGAAGGGCTCCAGTCTGGCCCCAAAACGCGAGGTGGTTTTGCGCACCCCTTTAGCCACGCCTCGCACCTTGCCGTGCTTCTTACACAACAGGGTCACGATTTTGTCGGCCTCACCTAAGAGATGTGTGCGCAAGACAATAGCGTCATCTCGATAGGTGGGCATGTCTCTAGTATCCCGCGCCTGGGAGCCCAAGCGGGGACTGGGCGCGCGAAAACTTTGTTGCTACCGTGCCGCTACCAATTGCGGCACCAGGTTTTCTAAACGCAGGGCGCGGTTAACAGCCGAGACAATAGCTTTGAGCGAGGCGGTGGAAATATCACCATCTATTCCCACACCCCACAGGGTCTTGCCATTGACCTCAAGCTCCACATAAGCGGCAGCTTGAGCGTCTCCACTGGCGCTGAGGGTGTGCTCGACATAATCGAACAACCGGACCTCAACACCACGCTTCGAGAGAATGCTCAAAAATGCTGCAATCGGACCGTTGCCTTCCGCTGCCGCATCCAGGACCTCATCGCCGGCACGAAGTTTGACTTCGAGGGAGACTGAGCCATCCATATCGCTAGCGGAACGTGTCTGGTGGATTTCGTAGTGACCCCACTTGGCTTCGAGCTCCTGGGCGGGCAGGTACTCATCCTGGAAAATGTGCCAGATTTGGTCGCTCGTGACCTCGCCACCTTCTGCATCAGTCTTCGCCTGCACGACCCCAGAAAACTCAATCTGCAGTTTGCGAGGCAAATCGAGAGCGTGATCGGTCTTGAGCAGGTAAGCAACCCCACCCTTACCCGATTGAGAATTAACGCGAATGACTGCCTCATAGGTGCGCCCGACATCTTTGGGGTCGATCGGCAAATACGGGACAGCCCATTGGATGTCATCTACGCTCACGCCCGCTGCCTGCGCGGTGGCTTCCATCGCTTCAAAGCCCTTCTTAATGGCGTCTTGATGCGACCCACTAAAGGCCGTGTACACCAGGTCGCCAGCCCAGGGACTGCGCTCTGGGACCGCCAGCTGATTGCAGTATTCAGCAGTTCGCTTGATCTCATCGAGATCACTGAAATCGATTTGTGGGTCGATGCCCTGGGTGAACAGGTTTAGCCCCAATGCGACAAGGTCGACGTTTCCGGTGCGCTCACCATTACCAAAGAGACAGCCTTCAATACGATCGGCGCCCGCCAGGTAACCCAGCTCCGCAGCAGCCACCGCGGTACCACGGTCGTTATGCGGGTGCAGGCTCAGGAGTACATTGTCTCGGTGGTGGAGGTGTCTCGACATCCACTCAATAGAGTCGGCATAAACATTGGGGGTCGCCATTTCCACCGTCGCAGGAAGATTGATGACAACCTTGCGCTCGGGGGTGGGCTCGAGCACTTCCAAGACTTGATTACACACATCCACAGCGAATTCGAGCTCTGTGCCGGTGTAGCTCTCGGGTGAATACTCGTAATAAATATCGGTGCCGGGCACCATGGATTCCATCGACCGACACAGGCGCGCCCCTTCGAGGGCAATATCGATAATGCCCTGTTTGTCAGTGCGAAACACCACTTCGCGTTGCAACGTGCTCGTGGAGTTATACAGGTGCACAATTGCCTGTTTCGCGCCAATCAGCGACTCATAGGTGCGCTTGATCAAGTGTTCCCGCGCTTGGGTCAACACCTGGATGGTGACGTCCTCAGGAATCAGGTTCTCTTCGATCAGCGAGCGAACGAAGTCAAAATCAGTTTGAGATGCCGAGGGGAAACCAACTTCGATTTCCTTGTATCCCATCCGCACCAAAAGATCGAACATGATGCGCTTGCGCTCAGGGCTCATCGGATCGATTAATGCTTGGTTGCCATCGCGCAAATCCACTGCGCACCAGCGCGGTGCTTGCGTAATGGTTTTACTCGGCCAGGTGCGATCGGGAAGATCGACGCCCAAGCTCTCGCGATACGGCCGATATTTGTGTATCGGCATGGATGATGGTGCCTGTGTGTTCTTCATGAGCTTTGTCCCCTACGTCTAATACTGCGTGGTGGCCACAAGTGCGTTAGCCGCGTCGGGGGGATGGCCTAGTAAGAGGCCCCGGCGCGGCGGGGAAGGAGGAGGAGAAGGCTTGTGCTCACCTACTAAGGCTAACACGGAGGACAAAATCGGCGCTAGAGCCCTTTAGAGCCCCAATTTGTCCAACTTTTTAGGGTCGCGCTGCCATTCCTTAGATACCTTCACTTGGAGAGCGAGATACACCCGTCGATCCAGCAGTTTTTCAATCCCCACCCTTGCTTCTTGCCCAATTCCTTTGAGTTTCTGGCCACCTTTGCCAATGATGATGCCTTTTTGGCTATCGCGCTCGACCCACACGTTGGCAAAAATCTGGAGCAAGCCATCCTCACGATCCCCCATTTCATCAATCGTGACAGCGATGGAGTGCGGCAATTCATCGCTCACCCCCTCGAGAGTGGCTTCCCGGATTAGTTCGCCAATGCGCACCTCGAGGGTTTGTTCAGTGGAATCTTCGCTGGGATAAAGAGGTTCTGATTCGGGCATCAGCGAGATAAGTTCTCGCACCACGATATCGAGCTGCTCTCCGGTGATTCCCGACACCGGAATGATGCTCTCCCACTCCCCCAATTCCGAGACCTCCAGCAACCGTTCGGCAATTTGGGTGCTGGTAGCCACATCGGTTTTGGTGACTAAGGCAATTTTTCGCGCCCGGCCAAAAGATTCCAGGCTCTTGGCGATATATCGATCACCAGGGCCCACTGTGTCTGTGGCGGGAATGCACAGGGCAATGACGTCAACATCGGCCAGGGTGGATTGCACCAGATCATTGAGGCGTTGACCTAGGAGTGTTCTTGGGCGATGAATTCCGGGGGTGTCGACAATGACTAATTGGCCATCCTCACGATGCAGGATTCCCCGAATCGCATGCCGGGTTGTTTGGGGTTTCGAGGACGTGATGGCCACTTTTTCCCCTACTAACGCGTTCATCAGTGTGGACTTGCCCACATTGGGTCGACCCACAAAACTGACGAACCCGGCGCGATAGGTCATGGCAGTGTTACCTCTCCGGTTCGGGCCTGATCGATCTCTTCCCGAATCGCTTTGCGCTCTAACCACGATGACGTGGGTGAGACGACAATCCAGGCCACCCGTTGATTACGGCCCGCCGGTTTTTCGGCCACTAATACGAGGTCGGGTGTTTCGGCGCGAGAACCCGCTTCCAAAATGCGTCCCACATGCTTGGTAAGAAGGCCTCCTACCGTGTCGACATCATCCTCATCGATGTCGACGTCGTAGAGGTCGGCCAAATCGTCCACCGAATATTTTGCTGATACTCGATAGGTGTCAGGGCCCAGAGGATAGATCTCTTCCACATCGCGGTCATATTCATCAGATATTTCCCCCAACAGCTCTTCAATGAGGTCTTCCAGGGTGACCAAGCCAGCAATACCGCCGTATTCGTCCACGACCATAGCCAGGTGGTTTTGTTCACTTTGCAAAAAACGCAGGGTGTCATCTGCTTTCTTACTCTCCGGAATAAAGAGCGCTGGCTTTGCCAACTGGGAAATGGCCATTTTTTTGGCGGTGGCTGGCTTTTCGTGTTCCACCCGTGCGACATCGCGCAGATAGCAAATTCCCAGCACTTCGTCGCTGTCTTTGCCAATCACCGGAATTCGCGACACCCCCTTATCCAGGAAGACGGCCATCACCTGATGCAGCGAGTCCTCCGCGTCGACGGTAATCATGTCGGTGCGAGCCACCATCACTTCGCGCACGATTGTGTCGCCAAATTCAAAAACAGAGTGGAGAAGCTCGCGGTCTTCCTCTTCCAGAATGTCCTGGTCTGCGGCTTCATCCACCCAGTTACGCAGTTGATCTTCACTGGCCACACGCTTGACGCCCCCGGCTCCGGGCGTGACGATATTTCCCAGCACAATGAGCCCATCAGCCAACGGGCCCACCACAATGCGAACTGCCCGGACCAGACCGGCGAACAATCCCACCATGGTTGACGCATTACGCTCACCCACTGATCGGGGACTAGAGCCGACCACGACGAACGACACCGCGGTCAAGATTGCTCCCGAAACCAAGAGCACCTGCCACCAGGAACCCAGCCACAGCGACACCGCCAAGGTGATCAACACAGCAGCCATCGTCTCCACCACTACTCGCACGAAGCGAAGCGCGGTGATGTGAGCTGGGAGGTCTGAGGCCACCCGATGCAGTGCCTGCGGCTTCTTCTTCGTGGCCGCTAGTTCGATTAGGTCATTGCGACCGACCACGCCAAGACCGGCATTGATGGCGGTGAGCAAACCACCCACCACGACCAAAAATAACGCTACGAGAACAAAGACGATAGCCATTAATCCACCGCGGGATTCTCGCTAAAACTGGACACAATCTCACCCTGGAGGCCAAACATTTCCTTTTCCTCCTCAGGCTCAGCGTGATCAAAACCCAGCAGGTGAAGAAGTCCGTGAACGGTCAAAATATGCAACTCGTGAAGCGTGCTGTGACCCGCGGCCTGCGCCTGCGTGGCCGCGACGGAGGGGCACAACACAATGTCGCCCAACATACCCTCGGGGAGGGGTTGGTCCTCTCTGCCTGGGCGCAATTCATCCATCGGAAAACTCAGCACATCGGTGGGTCCGGATTCATCCATCCAGGTGACGTGGAGCTCTGACATCGCTGCCTCATCGACTAGAACCACAGCAAGCTCAGCACTGGGGTGAACCTTCATGGCACGCATCCCGTGCTCGGCTATGGCCTGGAGTGAGGACACCTCCACCTCGATACCCGATTCGTTGTTAACCTCAACGCCCACGTTTGCTCGCTTCGAATTCGGCGTAGGCATCCACAATGCGAGAAACCAAGGAATGGCGCACGACATCTTTTGCGCTGAGGTATTCAAAGTGAATATCTTCTAGTTCATCCAAAATCCCACCCACGGTGGTTAGGCCACTCGCGCCTGTGGGGAGGTCCACCTGGGTGACATCACCGGTGATAATCATCTTGGAGCCAAAGCCCAATCGGGTGAGGAACATTTTCATCTGTTCAGGCGACGTATTCTGCGCCTCATCCAAAATGATGAAAGCGGAATTCAGTGTCCGCCCTCGCATGTAAGCCAATGGGGCAACCTCCACCGTGCCGCTGGCAAGAAGCTTGGGGACCAAATCTGGGTCCATCATTTCGTGCAACGCATCAAAGAGCGGACGCAAATAAGGGTCGATTTTGTCGGTGAGGGTACCCGGCAAAAAGCCCAGACGCTCCCCCGCCTCGACGGCGGGTCTGGTCAAAATAATCCGGTCGACCTGTTTTGCTTCCAAGGCCGCCACGGCCTTGGCCATCGCTAAATAGGTTTTGCCGGTTCCCGCGGGACCAATACCGAAAACAATCGTGTGGTCATCAATGGCATCCACATAGTTCTTCTGGCCCACTGTTTTAGGCCGAATCGAATGTCCCCTCGAAGACACAATGGGGGTGCTGAGCATTCCTGCCGCTCTAGCTCCCGTGGTGGCCTGAATATCCACCGTGCGAGCAACATCAGAGCGGACAATGGCGACGCCTTTACCCGCGAGATCTCTCAAATCCTCCAGCAGCTCTTGCGCCCGGGTCAGCGAGGGATCAGGTCCTGACAGGGTGATGGTATTTCCTCGCGCCACAATGGACACTCCCGGACACTGCGCTTCGACTTCGCGCAGGACCTCGTCGTGAACACCAAACATGCTCACCAGCGACACATCGCCCAAATCCAGGGTGACGGTCTGCGAGCTAGCGGGGCTTGGCAAGAGTTCCCTCATCCACACCACCGGCGAGTACATGGGCATGAACGTGGAAAACGGTTTGCCCAGCTTCCTCACCGGTATTAAAGACCAATCGGAAATCCCCACTGGAATGCTCTGCGGCAAGGCTCTCGGCCATAGCCACCATCCGCGCCATCAGGCCGGGATCAGAAGCCGCCAATTCCACGACGTTTCGATACTGCTGAGTTTTGGGCACCACGAGCAGATGAAGCGGAGCCTGGGGTGCAATGTCACGAAAAGCAATCAGATCATCGGTTTCGGAAACGATGTCTGCCGGAATTTCGCGAGCAATAATCTTCGAAAAGATAGAGGGTTCCTCGATGCTCATACTGCCTAGTCTAGAGCGGGCGAGTTAGCAGCGCACAGGGAACTACCAGCGACCCAGAGCGCCATTGAGCACCGCAAGCGCCGCAGGACCCGCACTCGAGGTGCGCAATACTGTCTTGCCTAAGCGATACAGTCCCGCCCCGGCGCGGGTGAGCTCCTCAATTTCAGCAGGCGAGAGGCCACCTTCTGCTCCCACCACCATCACCAGAGGGCGATCATCGGTAATGGAAAGGTCCATCAACCGTGTGGGAGCGTCGGGGTGAAGAACCACCAGGTGGTGATCTTTCGCCAAATTCAGTACCTCACTACTCGTGGCAAGGCTCTGCACCACCGGGACTCTCGAGCGCAACGACTGTTTGCTTGCCTCGGTCGCAATTCGGCGCCAACGCTCAACTCCGCTGCGTGCCTTTTCTCCGCGCCACACCGACACACTTCGGGCACTAGCCCAGGGAATAATCCGGTCCACACCGAGCTCGGTACAGGCTTGAATTGCCCGCTCATCCCGATCCCCCTTAGCTAGGGCTTGGACTAACCAGATTTCGGGAACGACGGGGTCATCGTCTCGAACATCCAAGACCTCGAGGACCACTTCTTTTGGGGAGACCTTCAGCGCTCGGGCGCGAGCAATGCGACCCACCCCGTTTCCCACCAGGGTTTCTTCCCCCACGCCAATCCGTCCCACACTGGCCGCATGCCGTGCTTCATCGCCAAGCAAACTCACCTCAGAGCCCTGGGTGAGCTCCGCCGTGGCATCAAGCAAATAAAGGTGAGCCATGACTAGCTGCCAAAAAGGCGATCCCTAAACTTTTGGAACATGCCCGCTTGGGCACCAGCGAGCGCTGGTGGGGCAGGCTTTCGCAAAGCCCGCAGTTGAGAAATAAGCTCCGACTCTTTCGCCCCCAATTTGGTCGGGGTCAGCACATGGAGACCAAATCGTAGGTCACCTCGTCCAGAACCACGGAGCTTGGTTACACCCCTGGATTTCACTGTGACAACATCAGCACTCTGCGCACCAGGCTTGATAGCAAAGGTCACGGGGCCATCCAACGCTTCGAGGGTGACTTCGGTCCCCTCGATGGCATCTACCATGTCCAGCTCCAGCGTGGCCACAATGTCATCACCCAGGCGGGAGAACACCTTGTCGCCTCGCACCGTGAATTCGAGATACAAATCCCCCGCGGGACCGCCACCGTGACCCACTTCACCTTGGCCGGGGAGGTGAATACGCTGACCGGTTTCGATGCCTCCGGGAATATCGACTGAGAGCGACCTGGTGGCCCGAACCCTTCCCTGTCCCGCACACGTGGGGCAGGGAGATTCGATGACTTCACCAAAGCCTCGACAACTGCCACAGGGGCTTTGGGTGACCATATTTCCCAACACGGAGCGGACCGTGCGCTGCAAGCTACCCGAACCACCACAAATGTTGCACACCCGAGCTTCGGTGCCCGGTGCCGCACAGGAACCCTCACAGGTTTCACACACCACCGCGGTGTCGATATCTATGCTCTGGTTAACCCCGAAAATCACATCGGCGAGATCCACATCCACCCGAACCAAGGCATCCTGGCCTCGCTCCTGGCGAGACCGTGGGCCTCGTTGCTGAGCTGCACCACCAAAGAAATTCTCGAAAATATCGCCAAAGGGCCCAAACCCGCCAAAGCCTTGATCGCCGCCACGATCGTAGTTGTCGCGAGACTGAGGATCAGAGAGCACTTCGTAGGCGTGGGTCACCTGCTTGAAGCGCTCTTCCGCATCCTGGGCGCCGTTGACATCGGGGTGTAGCTCACGAGCCAGCCTTCGATAGGCCTTCTTGATGTCATCGGCACCGGCATCTTTAGCTACGCCTAGTACCTCGTAGTGGTCAACACTCACGCTCTATGCTCTTTCTTTCTCATCATCGCCCAAAAGCTTGGAGAGATATCTGGCGACTGCTCGCACCGCGGTCATGTTGTTGGAGTAATCCATCCGTGTGGGACCGACCACACCCACCGTCGATGTTCTCTCACTGCCCGATTGGTAAGCAGACGCCAAAATCGCAGCCTCCGAGAGCGGGCCTTGGTTCTCTCGACCGATTCGGGCTTGAACCTCGGTAGTTTCCCACTGCATTTCGGTAAAGAGCTTCAACAAAGTGACCTGGGCTTCAATGGCTTCGAGCAAGGGATACACCGAGGAGGTGAAATCGTGTTCGGTGCGCACCAGGTTCGCAGCACCCGCGATCACCAATCGATCGGTGCGATGACCTTCCACAGCATGAGCCAACGCATCGGCCAAGGCCTGAACCAGCGGTCTGCGCTGCTCGCTCACACTGTCGGCTAACGCAACTAACTTGCCGGGCATATCAGCCAAAGAGACGCCCACCAGCTTGCTGTTGATGTGGGCTCGAAGCTCTGCCACCACACCCTCGTCTAATTCTCTGGGGCACTCCACAATATTTTGATCCACAGAGCCGCCGGTCGTGATCAACACGGTCATCAGTTTGTGAGCGCCCAAAGGAAGCAACTCCACGTGACGCACGGTCGCTTCGCTCACCACGGGGTATTGCAAGATTGCGACCTGGTTGGTCAGTTGAGAGAGCAGGCGAACGGTGCGGCCCAAGGTGTCATCGAGATCAGCTGATTCACTGAGAAAGCTTTCAATACCGGTGCGTTGCGAACTAGACAGCGGTTTGATCTTGGCCAGTTGGTCAACAAAAACCCGATAGCCCTTATCGGTGGGAACTCGTCCTGCTGAGGTGTGGGGAGCGGTAATCAGCTCCTCTTCTTCCAGCAGAGCCATGTCGTTGCGAATCGTTGCGGCAGACACCCCAAAACCGTGGCGATCAGCGATGGTTTTCGACGCCACCGGTTCTTTAGAGTCCACGTAGTCCTGGACAATAACTTTGAGCACTTCTAATGCCCTTTCGGAGACCATGCTCGCGTTACCTCCCGACGATGACTATTGGCACTCACGCCCTGTGATTGCTAATAGTACCGAGGATGCCTGGATAACCGACTCAGGCGGCACCTCGGAACCGACTTAGGTCAACTGCGTCGCTAAGTAATCCGCCACTAGTCGGCCACTTTGGGTCAAGACAATATGTCCAGCCAGGAGGTCCTCCCCCTGGAGGTACCCTCTGCCCACCCACGCCGCTAAGTCCTCACGATGGCCCGCTCCGATCAGCGACGTGGGAATCCCCTCACGCATACGCAGACCCAAGAGGATCTTCTCCATCGAGTGTTGCTGGGTGCTCAATATCTCTCGAGCCTTGGCAGGCGAGAGTCCCGCATCCATCCGCGCTGCATACGCAGCCGGATGTTTGACGTTCCACCACCGCACTCCCCCGATATGCGAATGGGCACCAGGCCCGATACCCCACCAATCATCCGACGCCCAATACGCCTTGTTGTGACGCGAGTGCGTCTGCTCGGAGGTAGCCCAATTGCTGATTTCATACCATTCATACCCAGCCCGGGCGAGGAGGTCATCTGCCAGGAGATACATATCGGCATGGAGATCGTCATCAATCGGGGCAATCTCCCCACGTTTGATACGCGCAGCCAACTTGGTTCCCGCTTCCACAATGAGCGCATAGGCACTGATGTGGTTCGGGGCAAGATCGAGGGCATAACTCAGGGTGCTCTCCCACTGCTCCAGCGTTTCTCCTGGCGTGCCATAAATCAGATCCAGTGATACCTCGAGCCCCGCATCCTTGGCCGCCTGGACAACCGTGGGCACGCTGTGCGGGTTGTGGGTGCGATCGAGCGTTGCCAAGACCTGGGCATTAGCCGATTGCACGCCAAACGAAACCCTCGTCACCCCACCGGCGGCGAGAGCCGCGAGATCCTCTGCGCTGACGCTGTCCGGGTTAGCCTCGACCGTCACCTCAGCGCCCTCAGCGAGCCCCCAGAGACTGCGGGATCGCTGGAGCAAATCCACCAACGGTTCTGGGCCAAGAAGTGTCGGTGTCCCGCCCCCAAAAAATACGGTCGAGAGTGGCCGCTGGGGCATACCCGCCTCGTTGAGCACATGGAAGGCTAAATCCAATTCCGCCGCAGCTTTCGCTGGATACGACCCCTGGGAAACGCCCTCTAATTCCTGGGCGGTGTAGGTATTGAAATCGCAATAACCGCACCGAACCTCACAAAAGGGCACATGAAGATAGAGGCCAAAATTGCGCTGGCTCGCGCCGGCGCTCACCGACGCAGGCAATAAGCCATCCGGGGGTGCCTCTATTCCTTCTGGCAAAGCGCTAGCCAAGGTTGATAAACCAAATCTGGTGCATCCGAGAAACCATCACGGCAATGGTTGCCCCCAAGAATCCGAGGACGACGTTGGCCATCACTGTCCTCTCGAGCAGTGCCCACACCATGGCAGCGGGCACCATGATGGCGGCGGTGACCAAATACATCCAAAACTCGACAAGGCTTCCCGTGGGGACATTACCCATCGACGGGGCTATCAGACCGATGATGATTTGTGCGAGCAGAAGAAGCCCCACGAGCAGCGCTGCCCCCAAGGTGTAATCATTCGGACCGCGGGAGCGCAGGGCAAAACTCAGAGCCACGATGCCCGCAAGCGCTGCCACCGCAACTTGAAGCCATGCAAACCATTCGATCACGCACGAATTCTCTCAGAGTTAGCTGGTGGGCACACCCATCAAGATCCGGGTGCGCTGACCGGTGCAGTCCACCACAGCCACCAAATCACCCGAATCAAGGTCCACCGCTGCCACGGGGGAAGAGCCCTCGACCCCCTCGCACGCAATCGCCCGCCCATGACGAAGCTCACCTGTTTGCTCGGGGGTGAGACCCCAGCGAGGCATGACCTGCGTGGCCACCGAGCTAAGGCTCTGCAGGTCCTCTTCGGTGAGATCCTCGACATCCAGTGCGTCATCAAGGCTAAAGGGGCCCACCATGCTTCGGCGTAACGCGACCAGATGTCCTCCCACCCCGAGTTGGGCACCGATGTCCCGGGCAAGAGCTCGAATATAAGTTCCGGAAGAACAATCGATTTCTAATTCCACGTCACGATAGCCAGCACCCGGTGTGTGAGCCCCCATCACCAGCCGGGAAATGGTCACCTCACGAGAAGCCAATTCGACATCTTCGCCGGCTCGAGCGAGGTCATCGGCGCGTTTACCAGCCACCTTGATGGCGCTAAAAGTGCTCGGAACCTGGGAAATACGTCCTCGGAACCTCACCAGAGTTGCTTCGATAGCCTCCGGTGTGAGCAACGACACATCCCCATCGTCGCCATCGAGCCGCTCACCTTCCGCGTCATCCGTGGTGGTGGCATATCCCAGGCGCATGGTCGCGTGATACGTCTTATCCAGACCCACCAGGTAGGTCAATAACCTCGTTCCCGCGCCAACACCCAGCACTAACAGACCCGTCGCGGCAGGATCCAGCGTTCCTGCGTGTCCAATCTTCTTTGTTCCTAGTGCTTTGCGTGCCCGAGCAACTACATGATGAGAACTAACCCCCAGGGGTTTGTCTATCAGTGCAACACCTTGGAGCACTTATCCCAGTGCCTTTGTGTGCCAGACCGTCTTGAGCTCGGTGAAAAAGGTGACGCGCTCGAGCGCTCGAAGTGGCACGCCATCACTGGGCGGTAATACTCGCTTGAGCGTTTGCGCGGCGTCTTGCGACCACGAAACCCACTCCAAGTCAGCACCTCCCGAAAGATCGAGAGCATTGACATCAGCATGCGAAGCGAGCCAGGGCATCACCGCAGCGACGTCTCCGGTCAGAATGTTCACCACGCCACCGGGCACATCACTGGTCGCCAGAACCTCAGCAAAGCTGATGGCAGAAAGGGGTTGGGTGTGATTAGCCAGCACCACCACCGTGTTTCCACTAACCAACATCGGGGCAATCACGGCGCTCACCCCCAGCAAACTATTGGCTGACCCACTCTGAGGCGCCACCGCGGCAACGACTCCCGTAGCTTCGGGCGTACTGAGGTTGAAAAAGGGTCCCGACACAGGGTTCCCATTTCCCACAACCTGCGCGTACTTATCTGCCCAACCGGCATACCACACCCAGGTATCGATGGCGTCATCCACCTGCTTGTTGGCTCCCCCAGCGCGAACACCTTCACTGGCCATAATCTCTGCCACAAATTGTTCGCGTCGACCCTCGAGCACCTCGGCAATACGGTACAAAATCTGACCGCGGTTATAGGCCGTGAGTGAAGCGAATCCGGGCTGGGCAGCTCGAGCCGCCACCACGGCGTCGCGGGCGTCTTTTCGACTAGCCAGTGCAGCGTTGGCAAGAAACTTTCCGCCTGAGGTCGTCACTTCATAGGTGTGACCGCTTTCGGATCGGGGAAACTTTCCGCCAATAAAGAGTTTGTATGTCTTAGGGATGCTCAGACGTGACATTATTTGGCCCCACCTTTCCACGAGCCGCCCTCAAGGTAGGCAGCGAGTCCATGGCGCCCACCTTCGCGGCCGTAGCCGGATTCTTGATAGCCCCCAAAAGGGCTTGCGGGATCGAATTTGTTGAAGGTATTAGCCCAGATCACTCCGGCGCGAAGTTTGTCGGCGATCGCCAACATCCGCGACGCTTTCTCGGTCCAGATACCAGCGCTGAGGCCATACGGAGTGTTGTTCGCTTTGGCGATCGCCTCCTCGGCGGTTCTAAAAGTCAACACCGAGAGAACGGGGCCAAAGATTTCATCCCGGGCAATGCGGTGGCTTGTCTGCACGTTGGTGAAGACAGTGGGTGGGAACCAAAAACCCTGGGCAGGAATGTCACACGAAGCAGTCCATCGGGTAGCACCTTCGGAATCACCACTGTTAGCGATTTCTGTGATGCGCTCGAGCTGCGCTTTCGAGTTGACGGCACCAATATCGGTGTTTTTATCGAGCGGGTCGCCTAATCGCAGCGTCGAAAGCCTGGATTGCAGGCGATTCATCACATCGTCATGGATGTTTTCTTGGACGAGCAGGCGTGAACCTGCACAACAGACATGACCCTGGTTGAAGAAAATGCCACTGATAATTCCTTCGATGGCTTGGTCAATGGCAGCGTCATCAAAAATGATGTTGGCGCCTTTTCCGCCCAGTTCGAGAGTCAATCGGGTATCGCTGCCGGCCAAGGAAGCGGCAATATTGCGCCCCACCGCGGTGGAGCCCGTGAACGCAACTTTGTTGATGTCCGGGTGCGACACGAGCGCAGCTCCGGTGGCACCGGCACCAGTGACGATGTTCACTACACCGGAAGGAAGCTCGGCCTGCTGACAGATTTCAGCAAACAACAGCGCCGTGAGAGGCGTTGTTTCTGCGGGTTTCAACACAACCGTATTTCCCGCAGCCAATGCCGGCGCAATCTTCCAGGCCAGCATGAGCAGCGGGAAGTTCCAGGGAATAACCTGCGCGGCAACCCCTAGCGCCTGGGGTTTTTGCCCCAATCCTGCGTATTCGAGCTTGTCGGCCCATCCGGCGTAGTAGAAAAACCAGGCGGCGACCAACGGGATATCCACATCGCGAGTTTCGCGAATGGGCTTGCCGTTGTCTAAGGACTCGGCCACAGCCAATTCGCGAGAGCGTTCCTGAATGATGCGGGCAATGCGAAAGAGGTATTTACCCCGCTCGCTTCCGGGCATTTTTGACCAGGTCTTGGTCAAGGCCCCTCGAGCAGCTTTGACCGCATCATCGATATCAGCGTCACTAGCTTCGGCCACTAAGGCGATGGTCTCTTCACTCGAGGGAGAAATGGTGGCAAAGCTCGAGCCACGACCCTCCACGAACTCTCCGCCAATAAAGAGTCCGTAAGACTTTTTGAGATTCAGAATCGAGGTCGATTCAGGTGCCGGTGCGTAATCCAAGAAACCCATTGTTAGTCCACACTCACATAATCAGGGCCACTGTAATGGCCGGTCTTCATTTTTTGTCTCTGTAACACCACATCGTTGAGCAAACTGGAGGCGCCAAAACGGAACAAGTCCGGGGTGAGCCATTCTTCTCCGACGGTTTCGGCTACTCCCACGAGATATCGCAGCGCATCTTTACTGGCCCGAATCCCACCCGCTGGTTTCATCCCAATCTTTTCTCCCGTGAGGGCATACCAGTCGCGGATCACTTCCAACATCGTGACCGTCACCGGAAGCGTCGCTGCTGGGGCAACTTTTCCCGTCGAAGTCTTGATGAAATCAGCTCCGGCGAGAATCGCAAGCCAGCTTGCTCGGCGCACATTGTCCAGGGTCGCTAGCTCACCGGTTTCTAAAATCACTTTGAGGTGGGCATAGGTTCCATCGGGTCTCGCACAGGCTTCCTTGACCGCCACTATCTGGTCATAGACCACGCCCCAGGCGCCTTGGAGAAAAGCGCCACGATCAATGACCATGTCGATTTCATCAGCGCCTTCAGCAACGGCAAATTCGGTATCCAGAATCTTGACAGGCAAGGACGCGCGGCCACTGGGAAAGGCCGTCGCTACTGCTGCGATGGCAACACCGTCACTTCGCTGCGAAATATGCCACGACCCCAGAGAGTCTCGAACTTCAGCCACCATGTCGCCATAGACACACACTGCGGCAACGCTGGGAGCAGTGGAATCCATCGGGTCTGGCATGGTCGCTTTTTGCGCCAGCGTTCTCACTTTTCCTGGCGTGTCCGCACCTTCGAGAGTGGTCAAATCGACCATGGAGATGATCGTGTCGAGGCCCCACGCCTTGGAGGTGGTTTTAATCGACCGAGTCGCAAAACCATCGGCTCGAGCCTGAGCCCCCACCGCGTCAACGCCGGGTAAGCCCTCCAGGAAGCGCTTGAGAGCCTTTTCGGTCACCGTTCCGCCGAGCACCGTTTGAGAACGGTTCGTGGGTTGCACGGCAGAGGAAGGGGTGGTCATGAGTCGTGCCTTTCTGGGTGATGAGCCACTAAATATGCCGCGGTGTCCTCATCAGTAATCATCACCGTAGCTAATCCATGGGTGGCAATAGCGAGCGCCACGGGGTGCTTTTCGACACCCGAGAGAACAGCAATGCTGCGCTGGGCCTGACGAAGGTGCTCGAGACCTAAACCGAGGGTGCGCCGATCTAATTCCTCATCGGCAATCTTTCCTTCGCTTGTAATGTAGCGACCGAGGACGTCTCCCACAGCACCTTTGCGTTGAAGCGATGCCACATCGGCGGCATGGATGTAGCCAGATTGAACATGGATACTGGTCGCCGATGCCGGCCCCGCGCTAAAGAGGTAGGTGTCTGCTGCGCTGGCTAAATCCAATACAGCACTAATGCTGCGATCGCTTTCCAGGGCACGTTTGGTATCTTCTTGTTCCATAATCGCTGGCGTGGGAAGCAGCGTCGCGTTTCCCTGCGCTTTGTGGGCAATCATGGTTGCTGTCGCAGCGGCCTGGCCGGGTGAAGAACTGTGGCTGACGCCGCCATTGACTTGCACCACGGATACCTCCTGGCCCCACCCCATCGGCAACGCCTGCGCCACCAAATGGAGGGTTTTACCCCAGCTCACCCCGAGCCGATGTGTCCTTGGTCGCATACCAACCAGGTAGTCCGCTGCAGCGAAGGCAACCCGATCGCTCAATTCCACATCGTCGCGCTCACGCGGGACCACTACGGAAGCGTCAAAACCGAACCGTTCGTTGAGCTCGTGCTCCATCGCCAACCGGCGAGCGCGGGGGTGGACAATTTCAATTTTGATAATGCCTGATTCACGTGCTTCAGAGAGTAACCTGCCCACTTTCCAACGCGTGATGCGAAGAAGTGATCCAATTTCTTCCTGGGTCTTGTTTTCCTCGTAATACAACTCGGCTGCGCGCACAGCGAGTAGCTCATTGTCGAGCTCACGAGTGGGAACCATGTCTCCAGCGTAGGGAGCATTGGGGTACTTTTCAACAAATGTAGTGCTATTTGCTCATATGAGCAGATTGCGCCACGTCCTCTATTTCGTCATCCACGATGCGTTCTTTGGCCAAAATCCAGATTGCCGGAATTTCGAGCAGGCTCACCGCCATCAAAATACCCAGACTCAAGCCCCAGCCGCCGGTTACTTCCACGGCAAACCCCACAGCCAAAGGCCCCGCTGCCGCCATTACATATCCCCACTTGTTGACAAAACCACTCAACAACAGAGCAGTGACGTGGTTGGCTGTTCGCTTCCCAATCAGAGTCAGAGACAGCGGGAAAGTCAAAGGCCCCATGGCCAAAAAGATGACCCAGGCTGTGGTGGCCATCGCCGGCAGAAACATCAGGCCCAGCATTCCTACAAGACCCGAAAAAACGGCAAAGCCCACCAAGACACTGGACCAGCCCCGCCGTGCGGCTAAGGGCGGAATAACCAGGGACATCGGCAACCCGGTGATGGTAAAAATCCCCAACGCAAGCGCAGCGCTCGATTCCGAATATCCCGCGGTGTCGATCAAAATCAGCGGCAGCATCGCAAACCAGGAATACGCGCTAATTCCCGATACCCCAAAAACCACCATGATGGCCAGGGCCGTGGGCGAGCGGGTCAACGAGACCTTTTTGCGAATGACCGGCATAGCCATCTCTAATTCAACTTGAGCCACACCCCGTGCCTTTGCATGAGGAAGCAACAGCAGCCACGGAAGCACGCCGATGAGACTGACGAAAGCCCAGGCAGTCAAGGAAACACGCCAGCCAAATTGGTCCGCCATCCAGACGCCTAACACAGTCGGAACAGACGAACTAATGGCCATCGCCGTTCCATAGGCGGCGGTTACCCCCGCAATGCGATCCGGCGCGTAGAGCTTGACTAGGCCCGGCAAAATCACGTTGCCTACGCCTACTGCGAGCATCAGCACCGCCGTGGCCACAAAAAGAGAAACATATCCCGGTGCAATACCTCGCCACACATGGGTGGCAACACCGATAAGCCCGACAACAATCGCAGCTTTTTCCAGCCCCACTTTCCGAGCAAACCATGGTGAAAATCCGGCTGCCACAGCGTAGGCAATCGGCGGAATCGTCCCCAAGGCGCCTAAAGGAAGCCCCTCGAGGGCAACGTCAAGATCGATTCGCGTGGCCAACGGGGCGATAGCCGCAACTCCGGTTCGAATACCCAGAGCAAGAATGATGATGCCGGTGATGGCGGTAACGACTACGGTCCTGGTGGCGGTGGGCATCAGGTCATCCTACGCCTGTGATGCTCCTTCAAGAATGCCGGCAATTTCTTGCTCATCGCGCCCCATTTGGGCGGCAAGAGCTTGGGGGGAATCAAACTTTTTCATGCCCCGGATATAGGCCACAAACTCCACCTGAATTGTGGCGCCATAGAGATCCAGAGACGAGTTCATCAGATGAGATTCGATGGTGCGCTGATTCATGTCGCCAAACGTCGGGTTCACTCCCACCGACGTTGCCGCCTCGTATCGAACCCCCGCATGCGTGACATAGGTTGCGTACACACCATCGGCGGGCACAAAACCCTCCAGATTGTTTGTCACATTAGCGGTCGGATAGCCAAGCTCTCGGCCACGCTGGAACCCCTGCCCCACCTCTCCGCGCACTGCGTGGTAGCGGCCAAGCAGCTTGGCGACCTCCGAGACATCGCCGTGCTCCAGGAGTCCTCGAATCAGCGTGGATGAGACTCGTTGCCCCACTTCTTCACAGACATCAGCCACGACCTCCACGCGGAATCCATACTCAGCACCCTCTTCTCGCAACGTCTCGATAGTTCCTTTGCCGCCTTCGCCGTAGCGGAAGTCAGACCCTACTAAGACAACACTCGCTCCCAAACCTTCCACCAAAACCGTGCGAGTGAAATCGCGGTGACTCAACGAGGAGAGCTCCTCATCAAAAGCCAAAACGACCACTCGAGCAATTCCTGCGGAGTGCAACATTTCGATCTTTTGAGATTCACTGATGATCGGCAACGGCGCGTCTAGGGGCTTGAGAGTGACGTGAGGGTGTCTATCAAAGGTGATGACGGTGGGCTGCGCATCACCAGCAACAGCCAAGAGTTGATCCACCACACTTTGATGACCTCGATGAACGCCATCAAATTTTCCAATGGTGATGGCTCGGGGTTGGCTCGACCCGGGCAGAGACGCGAGCCCATAGTTGACGACGGGTCCACTCATCTCGCTACCCTGTTTGCTCGAAGCCACCACAGTCCAACCATAGGCAAAAACAGGGGAATCAGCAGATAGCCCAGTCCAAAATCAGACCACACCGTGGCCTCAGGAAACCATTCAGGACGCACCACGCTGAGAATTCCCACGACCAGCACCCCCGAGAGTTCAAATCCCAGTGAATACAGCGCCAGCGTGCGCAGCCGTGGGCGAGAGCTCAAAGCCAAAGAAATCGTCGCGAGGACATAGACCGCTGCGGCAAGCGCCGAGAGCCCATAGGCGAGGGGTGCCTGGTCAAACTTGGTTAACACCTGAAAGCTCGAGCGTCCCAGGGCTGCCAAGGTGAGCACGACGTAGGCTGCCACGATGAGACGGTGACCACCTGGGTAGGCGCTTGGGTAAGTGCCACCCGTCGCCACGGTGCCTGCTTCCATCGTGCTATTTGTCCTTTTTCTTCTCCACGTCACCAGAGAGTGCCGCAATAAAAGCTTCTTGGGGGACTTCAACCCGACCCACCATTTTCATTCGCTTCTTACCCTCTTTTTGCTTTTCGAGCAGCTTGCGCTTTCGGGTGATGTCACCGCCGTAACACTTAGCGAGAACATCTTTGCGCATCGCCCGAATGTTTTCCCTGGCAATCACTCGCGCACCAATTGCCGCCTGAATGGGAACCTCAAACTGTTGGCGAGGAATCAGTTCACGAAGCCTCTGGGTCATCAGCACGCCATAGGCATAGGCCTTGTCTTTGTGAACAATCGCGCTAAATGCGTCTACCCGATCACCTTGGAGCAAGATATCGACCTTGACCAGGTCGCCTTCCGCCACACCAGCAGGCTCATAATCCAGCGAGGCATAACCGGCTGTTTTGGACTTGAGGTGGTCAAAGAAATCGAAAACGATTTCCCCCAACGGCATGGTGTATCGAATCTCTACCCGATCTTCACCCAAATACTCCATGCCCTGCAATGTCCCTCTGCGGGATTGACACAGTTCCATAATCACGCCGACATAATCCTTCGGTGCAAGCACTGCCGCGTTGACCACGGGCTCCAGAACCTTGGCGATTTTTCCCGCAGGGAACTCACTCGGGTTAGTGACCTGGATTTCTGTGCCGTCATCGAGTTCCACGTCGTAGACCACCGAGGGTGCTGTGGCAATGAGCTCGAGACCAAATTCCCGCTCAAGGCGCTCGCTCACAATTTCGAGGTGCAACAGCCCCAGAAAACCACATCGGAAACCGAAGCCCAGTGCGACCGAAGTTTCGGGTTCATAGACCAGTGCCGCGTCGGAAAGTTTCAACTTATCCAGCGCTTCGCGCAGGTCCGGATAGTCACTGCCATCGAGGGGGTAGAGCCCCGAGAAGACCATCGGCTTGGGTTCGGTATATCCGGGCAGCGCCTCGGTGGCTCGGTTTTTCAACCCCGTCACCGTGTCACCCACTTTGGATTGGCGAACATCCTTCACGCCGGTAATCAGATAACCCACTTCACCCACACCCAAACCCTTGGTGGGAGTTGGTTCAGGAGAGCTCACCCCAATTTCCAACAGTTCGTGATGTGCTTTTGTCGACATCATTTCGATGCGCTCTTTAGGTTCCAAAGAACCATCGACCATGCGCACATAGGTGACGACACCGCGGTAGGCGTCATAGACCGAATCAAAAATCAGAGCCCGAGCCGGTGCATCAGCATCGCCCTGAGGAGAAGGAATGAGGTCGACGACCTCATCCAAGAGCTCCCCCACGCCGATGCCTGACTTACCACTCACGCGCAACACATCATCAGGCGAACCCCCAATGAGCCGGGCAAGTTCATCCGCATACCTCTCGGGGTCAGCTGCGGGCAAGTCAATCTTGTTCAACACGGGAATGACGGTGAGATCATTTTCGAGCGCCAGATACAGATTCGCCAGTGTTTGCGCTTCGATTCCCTGCGCAGCATCCACTAGCAAAATTGCTCCCTCACACGCGGCCAAGGATCGAGACACCTCGTAGGTGAAGTCCACGTGGCCAGGGGTGTCGATCATGTTCAGCGCATAGGTTTCGCCGTCTTTGCTCCAGGGCATTCGCACGGCCTGACTCTTGATGGTGATCCCGCGTTCGCGCTCGATGTCCATCCGGTCGAGGTATTGCGCACGCATCTGGCGCGGATCGACCACTCCCGTGATCTGGAGCATCCGATCTGCCAGGGTGGACTTACCGTGGTCAATGTGGGCAATGATGCAGAAATTGCGCAGGCGCCACTGAGCAGTGGCCGCCGGCGTGATATCCCGAAGCGAGTGAGCAGACATGTCTGATGATTCTCCCACGCAAATCCGTTGGCGCCCTGCGCGTCCACCTGGTATCGTTGCCGATTGGCTCGCTTAGTCTCAGACCCTCTTACCTGTTACTAAGAACGCATTCCGACCTTCGCCTCTGGGCCCCACCGGAATGTCCATGAGTAGAGAACACACAACAAAGGACATACACGTGGCAAACATCAAGTCGCAGATTAAGCGCAACAAGACCAACATCAAGGCAACAGAGCGTAACCGTGCCGTGAAGAGCGAAGTGAAAACCACTGTTCGCTCGGCTCGCGAGGCTATCAAAGCCGGTGACAAGCCAGCTGCCCTGAGCGCCGTCAAGGATGCTTCGCGCAAACTGGACAAGGCCGTGAGCAAGGGTGTTCTGCACAAGAACCAGGCAGCGAATCGCAAGTCTGCTCTGTCGAAGCAAGCAGCAGCACTCTAAGTAACACTTCCCAACGAGGTGTCGCCCCTGGGGCGGCACCTCGTTGTCGTTAACCCGCGGAGCGCTCTGGCAGACTGAGAGCCATGTTCGCGTGTTCCTTTATGTTTACCCCCGGCGCTCTGGATGATGAGTTCTATCGCCTTGATGGCGAGATTGATGCCTTTGCCACCTCGCTCGAGGGCTACGTGGGGGTCGATCGCTGGTACTCCGAAGACCGCACGGTTCGCAACTCGGTCTACTACTTCACCGATATGGCCACGGTAAAAGAGTTTTCCGCGTTCCCACAGCACCTCGAAGCCAAAGAAAAATATGCGAAATGGTACGACGGCTACCAGATTGTGATTTCGGAAGTGCGCGCCAACTACGGCGATGGACGGCTCACGACGGCGCTAAACACCTAGTTCCTACGCGGCAGATTTACCGCGGTGCGCCACCACTTCCACCATGTGTTCCAGGGCATAGTGCGGGTGAGAACTAGCCCCCTTGACCGCGGCATCTGCCGTGGCCACTTCCATAAAGGCCGCCCCGAGCCCTGCTTCATCCCACCCTTGAAGGCTTCCCCTGGCAGCCCGGGCTTGCCAGGGCGCCATACCCAACTCCGCGGCAATCGCGTCGGTGCTCCCCTTCGCGCCCCCCACCAGAGCCATCTGGCGCAGTTTGGTCGCAAAAGCAGCGACCACCAGAACGGGTTCTGCGCCTGAATTAAGGGCCGAGCGCAACAGCACCAGTGCTTGGGCATAATGCCCCGCAATCGCTTTATCGGCAATCTGGAAGGTCGTCGCTTCGACCCGGGATCCGTAATAGCGCCCTATGGTCTCGACGGTGATGGGTTGGCCTTCGACATCGGCAATGAGTTGCTGGGCTGCGCTGGCTAGTTCCGCCAGGTCAGAACTAAAAGCGTCTCCCAGGGCTCGCAGTGCTGCCGGGTCAATTTTCTGACTCGAGCGCTGAAACTCTCCAGAAAGAAACGACATGCGATCAGCATCTTTTTTAATTTCTTTGCACTCCACCACCAGCACGGTGTTTCCAGCAGCCTTGAGCGCGTCGAGAAGCTTTTTGCCGCGGTTTCCGCCGCTATGACGCAACACCACGACCACATCTGATTCAGGATTTTCCAGATAGTTCAGTGCGTCTTCGAGAAAAGGATCGGAACATTTTTCCACGGCACTCACTCGAATGAGGCGAGGTTCACCAAACAAACTGGGGCTCGCGCGCTGAATCAATTCACCGGGCGAATAGGCTGAGGCATCCAGTTCACTGACTTCCACACCAGATTCCGCTGACTTCATCCGGTCGCTTAAGATCCGAATGGCGCGATCGGCGAGGAAGCTTTCCGGGCCCGACACCAAGACAATCGGGGCTTCTCTAATGCCGTGCCAGGGAACAATGGGGGCACTTGATGACGCCACAGCTCCTCCTCGCGCAAGTTCGTAAAGCCTTCCCCGCCAGACTATCGAGGCATCGCAGATTTAGCCGACCACACCACAAGCTTTCCCTCTGGATTGCGACCCAGAGCAACCATCCCGTGAAGATCAGATCGAAACACCGTAGTTCCACTGGTGCGCAAAATATCTAAGGCCCGAGTGGTGGGATGACCATAGGTGTTATCCGCTCCCACCCCCACCAATCCCACCCTCGCCCCCACCACATGGACTGTTACCTGCGAGGTTGGCCTGTCACCACCGGGCTGGGAGTTGCCAGCCATGTCAACACCCGAGCTATCGGGTTCGGGAAGAACGATCGCTGGGGTGTTCATACTGGAGACGAAGTAACCCCCGATAGCGATAAGGACGAGCAGCGCGCCCAGAGCTAGTGCGGCGGTAATACCCACGCGCCATCGAGTTTGAGTGCGTGCTTGCTCAAAATAGACGCCCTCCACATCCTCATCGGTGCTATCTGCCACCGCCGGTGGCGCGGGAGAGTTGTCGAGAAAATCCCACAGCGTGCGTTTGATGCTCATGTCGCAGAAGGTAAGACGCCGCTAGTGAGCAAACACCTCATCCCTCACTTCGGAGCACAAGCCTCGCTCCCGCGAACCTGTGGACTATGTGTGTGCTACTGAGGTTGGGTTTGAAAGGAGACCACTTTAGGAGCCCGAACCACGACGTTGAGAATAGTCTTACCCTCGAGAGCATGGATTACTGCCTCGGAATCCCTAGCCAGTGTCTCTAAAGCCTCACCGGTAATAGCCGGAGCCACTTCCAAGCGCTCCTTGACCTTGCCATCTACTTGAACAATGGCAATCACCGTGTCTTCCACCAAAAGGCTGTGGTCAGCCTCTGGCCAACGCTGAAGAGCAACACTGGGTTCATGGCCCAAGCGCTCCCACATGTCTTCGGCGGTATGAGGGGCAAACATCGACAGCGCCAGCGCCACGACCTCGGCCGCTTCGCGCACGGCCGGATCCCCGGGGCCAGCACCCTGGTCAATCGTCTTGCGGGTGTGATTCACCAACTCCATGGTGCGGGCCACTGCCACATTGAATTTGAAGCTTTCGATGAGGCCTGGCACATCGGCAAGGAAGCGGTGGATATGTTTGCGAAGGGTGGCATCCCCATTGCCAAATTCGATTCCTGGCTGGGTTGTCACCTCGCCCGAGAGTCTCCAGGCGCGGGCCAAGAACTTCTGGGACCCCACGGGGGACACGTCCCGCCAATCAATGTCATCCTCTGGAGGACCAGCAAACGCCATGGTCAAGCGCACTGCGTCCACCCCATACGAATCCAGTTCTTCGGAGAAATAGACCACATTGCCCTTGGATTTACTCATCTTGGCGCCATCGAGGATGACCATTCCTTGATTAAGTAACGACGTGAAGGGCTCCGTGAAGGACACATAGCCCAAATCAAAGAGCACCTTGGTAATGAAGCGTGCATAGAGCAAGTGCAAAATGGCGTGCTCCACACCGCCGACGTATTGATCCACGGGTGCCCATTTTTCGACCTCGGTGACATCAAAGGCCTGGGTGTCATCGTGGGGGCTCAAAAAACGCAGGAAATACCAGGAGCTATCGACAAAGGTGTCCATCGTGTCGGCGTCCCGGGTGAGCTCCTGGCCCTCATGGGTAACCTTCGCCCAGTCCTTGGCGGCGCCCAGAGGGGATGACCCCTTAGGCCGCAGGTCCAAACCTTCTCCCGAAGGCAGAGTGACCGGCAGTTGGTCCATCGGAACAGGGATTTCCCTGCCCTGCTCGTCATACATAATCGGGATAGGAGTTCCCCAGTAACGTTGCCGAGAAATCAACCAATCCCGCAGGCGATAGGTCTTAGCTAGTCGCCCCGTGCCGGCGTCCTCCAGCAGCTCAATGACCCGGGTAATCGCGTTGTTCTTACTCAAACCATCCAGAGGCCCCGAATTGATCATCCGGCCATCGCCGGACAAGGCCTCGCCGGTTGCTAAGGGGTCCAGTGGCGGTAAGTCGCCTGTTTCTAACATTTCCTCGGTCACCACCGGAATGGCCCCGGTAATCGGTGCATTCGTATCCA
>ENA-OREM01000309-OREM01000309.1-marine-metagenome-genome-assembly--contig:-NODE-309-length-38318-cov-6.373787_pt1 | contig 38318 bp, 20 predicted proteins | sample MGYA00248623_ERZ508561 | MGnify/ENA primary metagenome ERZ508561 (study PRJEB26227, sample SAMN06264494) | marine metagenome | isolation source: Columbia River Estuary | place: USA:Columbia River Estuary...
AAAAGACGTACCTCGCCGATCCGTAGTGCGTATTATCACATATACAGCAAATAGGTAAATATTATTATGAGTACATTAGAAAAAAATCTTTACAAAAGAGTAAAAGTCTCTACTAATAGAGGATCGCAAGCTGTAACTAGGGGCAGCGCATATAGAGGATTTTCTAGTATTAATGAAAATGTTGAAGGTTATGCATTATACGATTTTGATCTTATTAAACAAGATATTATAAATCATTTTCATATTCGAAAAGGTGAAAAATTAAGCGATCCAAATTTTGGAACAATTATTTGGGATATGCTTTACGAACCATTTACAACCGAAAACAAAGAGGCTATAATTGCTGATGTAGCTGAAATTATAAACTATGATGATAGGGTAACCGCAGATCAGGTATTTGTTGATACAACTGACGATGGTATAGAAGTAAGTGCATTATTAACGTTTTTGCCTTATAATATATCAGAACAAATGTTATTTAAATTTGATAAACAAATGCTTGAATAATTAAATGCAACTATAATTATTCCTGATAAATATCATATAACATGAAGGAATAATCTATGTCATCAACCGATAGACAATCTCGAGTAATTGCTACTGAAGATTGGAAGAAAATTTATCAATCTTTTAGTAACGCTGATTTCCAAAGCTACGACTTTGACAATCTACGCAGAACAATGATTAACTATTTGCGTCAAAATTATCCAGAGGATTTTAATGACTATATTGAAAGTTCAGAATATCTTGCGCTAATTGATTTGATTGCATTTTTAGGACAAAACTTATCCTTCAGAATTGACCTAAATGCTAGAGAAAATTTCTTAGAGACAGCAGAGCGCAGAGAAAGCGTATTAAGACTTGCAAAACTTATTTCGTATAATCCTAAAAGGAATAAAGCTGCATCAGGCTTACTAAAATTTGAAACAGTGTCTACAACAGAAAATCTTATCGATAGCACAGGTAAAAATTTACGTGGATCTACTATTTTATGGAACGATAGAGCAAACCCAAATTACTTTGAGCAATTTGTTAAGATTATCAATGCTGCGCTACCTAACGCAGAAGGAGTAGGATCTCCTACAATAACAGCAAATATCGAAGGCGTTGTAACAGAGCAGTATAGATTTAATGCTCTAAATACTGACATTCCGGTATTTGGATTTAGTAAGCCAGTAGAAGGAGTTAATACACGCTTTGAAATAGTTAGTACAGGGATTGAAAACGAAACTATTGTAGAAGAAGCACCACTACCTGGTAATAATCCTGCATTTGTTTATAGAGACGATAGTCAAGGCGCCGGAAGTTCTAACACAGGGTTCTTTATGCACTTTAAACAAGGACAACTTGAAAATGCATCCTTTAGCACTGGCAATCCAGTACCTAACCAAATTGTAGGAATAGATGACACTAATATTAACAATTCAGATATATGGCTATATTCAGTTGACTCAAATAATTTTGAATCTGCGTTATGGAAAAAATTAGAATCAGTTGAAGGAAACAATATTATCTATAATAGTTTGTTTAAAGATACTAAGGATGTTTATGCAGTTTCAACAAGAGCAGACGATAGAATTAATCTAGTGTTTAGCGATGGTGTATTTGGTAATTTACCAACTGGTAATTTTAGAACATATTATAGAACTAGTGATAACAGAAATATGGTTATTAATCCTAGTAGTCTGCAATCTATTACAATACAAATTCCGTACATTAGCAAAAATAATGCACAAGAAACATTAACAATCGGTCTTAGTTTAAAAAATACGGTATCAAACGGCCGTCCTAGCGAAACTAGTGAAGATATAAAACAAAATGCTCCAGCAAGTTATTACACACAAAACAGATTAGTAACAGCTGAAGATTATAATATTGGACCTTTGGGAATTGATCAAGATATTATAAAAACAAAAACAGTGAATAGAATTTCAAGTGGAATAAGTAGATACTTTGACTTAACAGATCCAACTGGAAAATATTCAACTACAAGTTTGTTTGCATCTGATGGAGTTTTGTATAGACAAGAATATTTAGAAAACTTTAACTTTTCATTTACAACACAGTCGGATATTGAAGGTATCATTTACAGTCAAGTTGAGCGCAGAATTGCAAGTACTAGTGTGCAAAATTACTACAATGAAAACTTTGACAAAGTAAACACTACTGACCTTAATGCAGTATGGAGACAAACTACTTCTAAGACTAACAGATCAACAGGGTATTTTGAACAAATTTTAGACTTAGCAGAAATCTTTACAAGTGCTAACGGAAATCAAGCAGCATCTAGTGTTTATAGTGTAGGTACATACACAACTAATGCACTAAAAAATATTAAAACTGGAGCAATGTGTAAATTTACAGCTCCAGAAGGATATCATTTTATGAAAAATGGTAAACTAATGTTAGGCACAGCAGATCACGAAGGAAGCAGTGATTATGTGTGGACTACTGTAAAATCAATTGATGCAGATGGCACAGTTGTTGATGATGACGGCTTTGGACCTATTGTGTTTAATGATGTAATCCCAAATGGCGCAATTCTAAATCAAATTTTACCAAAATATTCAACTGCTATTGTAGACGATGTAAAAAAACAAATTATTGACAGAGCGTTTGCTTATAAAGATTTTGCATTAAGGTTTGATCAGACCTCAAGTGAGTGGAAACTTATTACTAGTGATAATCTAAATACATATGCACCGTTTAGTTTACAACGTCAAGGAGACATTTCTAGATCTAATCAAGATAATAGTTGGGTATTTTATTTCCAAACTGACGGACAAACATTTAATGTAAGTTATAGAAATTTAAGATACGTATTTGAAAGCGATTCAGAGGTAAGATTTTTCTTTGATAGTGCTGATAAAGTATATGACACAAAAACAGGTAAAATTGCACAAGACAAAATTACTATTTTAAACATCAACACAAAACCAAATAGTCTCGGTGCTTTTAATAAAGATTTTGACTGGAGTATTTCTGATGCATACAAAGACTCAGAAGGATACAACGATACTCGTCGTGTACAGTTAGCTTTTTATGACAGCGACGATGACGGAATTTCAGATAATCCTGAACTGTTTAAAGAAATCGTTGACGAAACCGGATTTATATTCCAAAAGAAGTATAGCTCAGTAGACGGTGTACAAGATTATAAGTATTTTGATAATTCGGATGGTATTGTTAAAGTAAGACAAAACGATGCACTTGATCCAATTAACGTAAATGCCGAAGTTGACGGACAAGTATTTTATATAGTAGACTTTGATTTATTTAAAGTCCTTAATAAAGCACAAAATAATATGACAATTACAGACGAGTATAGAGCATTTATTGGCAGAGCTGGATTAAAATTTCATTATGTGCATGTTGCAGATTCTAATTATAGAATTGATCCAGCAAGTAGTAATATTTTAGATACATATGTTCTTACAAAAGATTATGACACACAGGTTAGAAAATATGTAAACGGCGGAATTACATCTTTGCCTTTACCACCTAGTTCTGATGAATTATTTAGAAACTATGGTGCTAGTATAAACCAAATAAAAAGTATAAGCGACGAAGTAGTATTTCACCCAGTAACATATAAAATGTTATTTGGTGAAAAGGCTGATTCAAGATTACAAGTAACATTTAAAGTTGTTAAAAACAAAGGCGTTGCAGTTAATAATAATCAATTAAAGTCTACAATCGTACAACTAATAAATCAATTCTTTGCAATTGAAAATTGGGACTTTGGTGATACATTTTACTTCCAAGAATTAAGTTCTTATATTATGAATAATTTATCACCTGATTTATCTAGTATAGTTGTTGTACCTAAACAAGCTAATCAAGTATTTGGTAGTTTGTTTGAAATAAAATCAGAATCAAATGAAATATTTTTAAATGCAGCAACAGTAAATGATATTGAAATAATTGATGAGCATACAGCAACTAATTTACAAGCATCAGGACTAGTTGTTACAAGTATATCAAGTACAATGCAAGGTGTACAAACTAGAAGTACAAATGCACCAACTACTTTACCAAGTAGTAGCGCAACAACTACAGTTGTACAAAACACTGGTGCAGCAATAGTCACAGGTGCAAATGATGCAACTTCAGTAACATATAATCCAATAGGAAATAATGTTGCAAATAATAATGACGAAGGAAGTAACTACTAATGGCAAATACACAGGGCGAATTCGGGTTACCAACTCCTGATGACGATAAAAGACAGAGTGCAAGATTCCTTCCTAGATTTTTTAGATCAGAAGCAAATTTAAAGTTTTTACAAGCAACAATTGACCAACTAATACAGCCAGGTGTAGCAGAAAAATTAAGCGGATATGTAGGCAGAAAAACAGCCAAAGGTTTTAGAAGCACAGATACATATATTCCAGAAATAAGTATACAGCGCCAGTCTTATCAATTAGAACCAGGTGTTGTTATTAAAGATAATGTCGACAATGTTAAGTTCTTTAAAGACTACAATGATTTTATCAACCAACTTAAATTTTTTAATGTAGACACAAGTGACCATAGTGTAATTAATGAACAAGAATCATATCCTTGGAACCCAAATATTGATTGGGATAAATTCGTTAATTTTAGAGAGTACTATTGGCTACCGAACGGTCCGTTGAGTGTTCCTGTTGAAGGACAAAGTGAAGAAGTAACTAGTACATATACAATCACAGCCGAAGACCAAGGCGGAAATTATGCATATGTATTCAGTAATAGACTAGCACGTAATCCAAGTGTAAAATTATTTAGAGGACAAAAGTATAGATTTGAAATAGATTGTCCACATCACCCAATTGCTATTGCAATTACAAGATCGTTTACTCCGGGTAATGCAGTAATTGTTGCAACACAAGAAGGCATACGTAATGATGGCCTATTTGATGCTGAACTTTTTGGCGCAGAATTTGATGCAGGCGATTTTATTATACTTCCTGAAGAAGGCGGCGTAACATTTGAAGATTCAGATAACGTAAGCACACTTTATCCTGATGGAATAAAGAAGCTAGGTGATGCAGGCGAGGAAATAGCCAACATCTATATGACAAAAGGTGCAATTGAATTTACTGTTCCGTATAATGCACCAACTAAATTATATTACATAAATTCTAATGACATCGACATGAGCGGAGAATTTAGAATTTATGATATTGAAGAAAATACATATCTAAATGTACGTGATGAAATTGTAGGTGCAAAAACTTATTCAAGTGCTAACGGTGTTAAGTTTACTAACGGATTAAAAGTATTTTTTAGAGGACAAACTACTCCTGAATATTTTGCTGAAGGCAATTATTATGTTGATGGTGTTGGCACAAGCATACAACTAATCGCAGAAGACGATTTAATACTACCACAGGCATATACTGCAACAGAAATAATTGAATACGATACTGATAAATTTGACAGATTACCATATTCAACTGCAACAGGTTATCCAGCATTAAAAGATTATGTAACAATTAATCGAGCAAGTGCTGACGGCAATGCTTGGGCACGTTCTAATAGATGGTTCCATAAATCGGTAATTGAACAAAGTGCAATTTTTAATAATTTTACTAATGACGTAGATGAAACTACAAAAGCTTCTAGACCAATTATTGAATTTGAGCCTGGCTTACATTTATATCACTATGGCACAGAGTTTAAGAAAGACATTGATTTAATTGATACATTTACAACAGATGTATTTTCAACTATTGAAGGCAGCAAAGGCTATAATATCGACGGAGTAGATCTAGTCGAAGGCATGCGTGTTTTATTTACTGCTGATACTGATATTAGAGTAACAGGAAAAATTTACGAAGTTAAGTTTGTGAGAATAGTTAATGATAATTTAATTAGTTTAATAGAAACAAACGACACTTTGCCATTAGAAAATGAAAATGTACTTGTTAAGCAAGGTACAAAAAATAAGGGCAAGGTATACTTCTATAGAGACGGTTGGAAAGAAGCACAAGAAAAAACAAAAATAAATCAACCACCAATGTTTGCTTTATATTCACCTTCAGGTGATGCATTTAGTGATATGGAAATTTATAACAGTTCTACTTTTACTGGAACAAAATTATTTTCTTATAAACAGGGTACTGGAACTGTTGATAGTGAACTAGGATTTCCGTTATCTTATAGAAACATCGACAATACTGGTGATATACTTTTTGACTTTAATTTAGAATCTGATTCATTTACTTACCAGTTAGACGAAACAACAAACAGTATATTTACAAAAACAGGATTTCTTAAAAAATATATATCTAGAGAAAAATTTAAATATGCAAACGGTTGGAGTAGTATACCATATGTATCTAAGCAACCAGTAGTTAGAGAATATCAAGCATCAATTAATCAACAAACTAGTTTTGAAATTGACGTTTATGATAATGCTACAAATATTACTGACTTAAATGTCAAAGTGTTTGTTAATAATATTATACAGAATAAAAATTTATATACACTTATAAAAAATAATAATAGACTGATAGTTGAATTTTCTAATAATGTAGAAGTGGGCGATTTAGTTGTTATAAAAACACAATCGTCAACTGCTAAAAACGAAAATGGATATTACGAGTTTCCGATTAATTTAGAAAAAAATCCGTTAAATGCTGACGTATCTACATTTACTTTAGGCGAAGTTAATGACCACGTAAAAACTATGATAGACGATCTTAATGATTTTGACGGCGTTTATCCGGGATATAGTAACTTAAAAGATTTAGGCGATTTAGATCGCTTTGGCAAACGTTTTGTAAAACATTCAGGTCCGCTTAATTTACCAATGTATCTTACATTAGATAAAAAATACAATATTATTAAATCTATAGAATATTCTATGAGAGAATATAATAAGTTTAAACGAAACTTTTTACAAACTTCAGAAACATTAGGATTTGATGGTGAAGTAAAACAGCATGTTGATGTAATTATCAAAGAGCTGAACAAAGATAAAACTAAAACACAGCCTTTCTATTTCTCAGATATGATCGGATACAAAGGACATATAAGAAATGAATATGTTATATTTGATGACGCAAATACTTATTATCCGTTAAGCACAAACTTTAATTTAAAAACGCTTAATACTAACTCGGTGTTAGTTTATTTTAACGGCGAACAATTAATTCATAATAAGGATTATATCTTTACAGATGAAAGTTTTTTACAACTTTTAATTGCACAACAAATTAATGATGTAGTAGAAGTTTACGAATATAATAATACAGATGGTTCGTATGTACCACCTACACCAACAAAACTAGGCTTATACCCTAGTTATGAACCACAGATTGTTCGTGATGATGAATGGTTATCAAATCAAAATCAAATAAACATAGCAGATGCTTACCAGCTTTATGGTCAAAACACTTCTAGTAAAAAAGTAGGATGGTTCTATCCTTTATATGTTGATCGTTCTGCGGCAAAACTTGCTGACAGCAATGGCGAAGTAACGCAAGTCGAAATAAACGGTAGTAGCCGCATTTATTTTGCACCAAAATCGTCTTATGTATGTTCTAAAAGTGCAAGTTTGTCTATACCGGTATATCCAATTGGTAAGGCAATAATTATTGGACACGACGGCAGCAGAATTTCAGCATATGAAGATTACAGAGACAATCTACTTTTAGAATTAGAAAAAAGAATTTTTAATAATATTAAATCAAATTATAATGCAAATATTTTTAATAAAGATGATTTTGTAAGCGGTAAATTTAGAAAAGGAATTACTAAGTCTAAATTAGATCGAATTTTACTCAAAGACTTTATCACATGGAATACTAATATTGGCGTAGATTATACTTCTAATAAATTTTATTTTAGTCAAGACCAATTTACATTTAATTATAGTAAGTCAACTAGTTCTATCGATGGTGCATTTTTGCCAGGATATTGGAGAGGCGTATTTTTAGAATTATATGATACTGATCGTCCTCATACACATCCTTGGGAAATGCTTGGATTAACAATTAAGCCAAAGTGGTGGGAAGACACATATGGTAAAGCTCCATATACAAGTAATAATAATATACTTTGGAAAGATTTAGAAGAAGGCAGAATCAAAGATCCTAATTTATTAATACAAGTTAATGAAAAATATGCACGTCCGGGATTAACAAGTATTATTCCTGTAGATTCTCAAGGACACTTATTATCTCCTATCAGTTGTGGATATGCAAAAAACACAGTTCTTAGAGATACTAACAGCGCATTTAAATTTGGTGATAATGCACCAGTAGAAGCAGCATGGAGAAATAGTAGTGAATATCCGTTTAGTTTAGTAAAAGCTATGCTACTAAATCAACCTGCTAAATTCTTAGCATTAGGATTTGATGTATCGAGAACAACAAAAAATCTTGCAAATCAAATAGTTTATTCTAACACGGGCAGACATGTTGAACTAGAAAATTTAATATTTCCTAATACATACGAAGACACGACTAAAGTATTAACTAGCGGAGTTGTAAACTTTATACATGCTCTAATAGGAAGTAATGTATTAAAAACTTATGACGAATTTCAAACTGATATACGATCAATAGAAAATAAAGTTGCATTTAGATTAGCAGGATATACAGACAAGACAAAATTAAACATTGTGTTAGATAGTAAAAATCCAGCTGCGCAAAATACTGCTAATATTTTTGTACCAGATGAAAATATTACTGTGTATACAAATACAAGTTCGCCTGTTGACAGTATTGTATACAGCGGAGTAAAAATTGAAAAGTCAGCAACTGGTTATATAGTAAGTGGTTACAATGATGACGAGCCATCCTTTAAATATTATGCACCTGTAACAACAAATAGAGATGCAAATATCGTTATTGGTGGTACACTCGAAACTTCAGTAGATTGGTCACCTGCACAATTTTATGTAAAAGGACAAATCATTGTAAATGATTCTAACTTATATCGTGCTACAAGTGATTTTACTAGTGGAAATACATTTACAAACGATAATATTACAAAGATTCCTGAAATTCCAACAGTAGGCGGAACTAGGGGAACAATTAAAAAAGAATTTAACTATAATACTGTTTTAGAAGTAAACTATGGTACTGTTTTAAAAACGTTACAAGACGTTGTAGATCTATTAATAGGATATGGACGATATTTAGAAGTTAACGGATTCGAATTTAACTATGTTGACGAACAAAGCGAAACAATTACTAACTGGACAAATGCAGCAAAGGAATTTTTAGCTTGGTCTGCGCAAGGATGGGCAAACGGTACATCAATTGCATTAAGCCCAGCGGCATTTCAAGTTGAATTTAAAAGAGACTTTACAGTTGTTGATGATATATATGATAACTTTTATAGATATAGTTTACTTGACGAAAATGCACAGCCGTTGAACAGAAAGTTTAGTAGTATTCTACGTGACAATAATAGTTTTAGTTTAACAGTTAAAAATTCTGATAATGGAATTTATAATGTAAAATTACCACTTGTACAAAAAGAACATGTTGTGATTATTGATAACGAAACAGTGTTTAACGATTTAATTTATCAGCCTAGTACTGGTTATAGACAAGAACGTTTAAAGTTGATTGGATATAGAAGTGACAACTGGAATGGTAGTTTAAATATTCCAGGATTTGTTTATGATGATGCAGAACTAACTGAATGGGAACCATGGCAGGATTACCAAATTGGTAGTCTTGTAAAGAACAAAGAATTCTATTATGTTGCCAAATATAATGCTCCTGGTACAAAGGATTTTGATTATTCTTACTGGACACGACTAAACGATAAACCAGAGTCTAAATTAATTACAAACTTTGATTATAGAATTAATCAATTTGCAGATTATTACGATATTGACAGCGACGGTTTTGACGAACAACAAAATAAATTAGCACAGCATTTGATTGGATATCAAAAGCGCGACTATCTTGCTAATATTATTAACGATGATGTATCTCAGTATAAATTTTATCAAGGTATGTTACAAGATAAAGGTACGATGAATTCTATTGATAATTTCTTTAATAGTTTAAGAGGAGAATCTAATAGCGTTGAAGTATTTGAAGAATGGGCAGTGCAAGTTGGCAAGTATGGCGCATATCAAAATGTTGAACAAATCGAAATACCATTAGATGAAGCTAAATTTAGAGAATCACCACAGGCGATTGAAATTTTAGATTATATGCCTAACGATGTATTTGACACAGTATACAGAGTCCGCACACACGAACTATTAGATAAACCGATTGATACTACTGAAGAATTATTTCCAACAAAGGTATTAGAAGAATTTACCGAAAGCCGTGGATATGTACACGAAGATGATGTAGAATACAAAACACAATCAATTAGCGATCTTAAAGTAATTGATAATAACCAACTTACAGCAGGCGAGTATATTTGGATTACGGATAAAACACCTAACGATTGGACAGTATTTCAAATTGTAGATAGTCAATTTGTTGTAAGAGAAATGTTTGTTAATACTGAGTTAGACGAATTCGACAGAACAACAGCAACACTTACAGTTAGACAAAATTCGCTATATTCAATTGTAGCTGGAGATTTAGTTGCAATTACTGGTGCACAACTTTATTCTGTATACGGTTACTTTGAAGTAATAACAATTGACTATGAAACTATTGTTATTGCTATACCAGAAACAAATGAATTTTTAGATTTTACAGATGAAGAATATAGTTTAAGTGTACTAAGAACTGTAAGAGTAGAAGACTTTGATCAGTATAATAACATTGCACAAAATAGTATTTTTGACAATCAAAGAGTTTGGATCGATAACTATGAAAATAACTCATGGGCAGTATTAGACAATAAGCCAGTTTATAATTCAGTTACACAAGAATACAATCCAAATGACTTACAAGATTCTTCTAACTTAGCAGACATTGATCAAGAATTTACAAAGTCAATATCAGTTACTGCTGATAACAAAGAAGTATATGTGTCATCGCCTAGCAGCGCCAGCGGCGAAGTATTCTACTACAGACGTAATCAAGATAATGATGATTTAGGACTAGCACAAACACTAGGTAATTCTAATGATTTTTATGACGGCACTGAATCAAATTATGGCGAAAGTATTTCTGCATCACACGACGGAAAGTATCTAGCAGTTGGCGTACCAAATGCAAGTGCAGTAAAAACTTTTTATAAAGGTGAATTTGCAGAAACAAAAAATTACACCAAGTGGGATATTGTAAAACACAAAGAAACATTATGGCAAGCAAACACAAGTATTAATAGTAAAAAAGATACAACTACATTTAGTACATTTGATAATTACACACAGATTATTGATAGAACTACAGATACAAATATAAGCTTGCTAAGTACTGGTAATCCAGGATTAGAAAATACCGATGTAGATCACTTTATACTAAGAGCACCTACAGACATGTTCCAAGGTAGTTCAGTTGGTGACGTAATAAGTCTTAAATGGAATGAAAAGACACAACTTAACAACAATATAGTATATTCTCCGTGGAACAATTCTGTAAGCGGACTTGACAAGGCAGTAATTGAAAATAATCATACAATTGCATCTAAAATAGAAGCAATTATTACTATTACTAATATTGCCAAAACGCCGTCAGTTGGCGATTTTGTAAGATTATTTACAACTAATCTTGGAGCAAGTACAGCAACAGTTGATTATGTAGCAATTGATGCAAGTAATGCAGTTGTATATCTAAAAGATATCAAAGGTGTACTTAATGCCTCTGGTTCTGCTTATGTAGAAAATCAAACAACAAATGAAATAGTATTATTAGGTGATTATACTAAAGTAGATTATGGGTTTGAAGAAGAATTTAACGGATTTTGGAAAATAGATGTAGCACAATATAATAATGGTGAAACTTTCTTTGAAGAAGGTAAAGGTTTAGTATATGCTGATTTATTCAAGCAAGAAAATTATAGCGAAGAAACAAAAAACAGGAATACATATTATAATATAAGCAACACTGAATTGTTAATCGGTGACTTTTTACAAGAAAATCGTAGAGCAAGTATGATTGAACAAATTAGTTCTCCTGATAATTTAAGTAATAAATTTTTAGTAAGAGTCGGACAAGAATTTACTACAGAAATAGGCGATAGTTTTAATTTCTATATGAATAAAAATGATGATTCGTCAGACGAAATTTCTACAGTTGGATTTACATTTGAAGATTTAAATAAAGAACAAACAATTGTTGATATATGGGACGGATATATTGACTTTGAAAATGATGTAAACGTTGCTCAAATCGGTGAGCAGGAGTTTGAAGTTGGTGATATTATTATTGATCAACAATTTGCTCTTGATACAAACTTATTAGTAAGTGAAACTCCGTTAGCACCATTTAATAAAGCTGAAGTAGTGCATGTAAAAACTTTTGGTAGCACACAGGGTAACCGCAGACGAGTCTACATAAAGATTACACAGGGCGATTGGCAACTTAAACAAAACGTACAGTTAGTAAGATTAATCAGAGAGCGTGGCAATGCAGATATTGGTAGAATCCGTACAGTAAATAATCAAATTGATTATTCAAATAGTGTTATAGTTCCAACAGGCAATAATATCGGAAAGTTTTTAGTACTTGAAGCTGAGAATGCATTTGCATTTAGCCAATCAGCAACACTTATTGATAAAGAATATTATTTTTATACAGAACTATTTGGCATTGCTGGTGCACCAACTCAAGCAGACACGCCTAGTTCTTTAAATAGAAATTGGAAACAAGTTTACAACATTAGCACACCAGAAGGTGATGCAGTAAAATCAAGTGCAACACTTGACAATGGTGTAGAAGATCAAGGATTGGTAATAATATATTATAAATCTGCTCCAGATCAGTATGTAAGAGTTGCTCAGATTGTTAGTGAGCAATCCTTTGGCATGCCTAATGCACAATTTGGTAAAACAGTAAAAATTATTTCCACAGATACTGGTTACAAACTATATGCAGCAAGTAATTATAGCATCGAATATTTTGAAAACAGTCCGTTAAGCGAAAATAGATTTAGAGGAAACTGGAATAGAACATTGTCGTATTCCGTAGGAGACATTGTATTCCATTACGGAAAGTACTATGAAATACAACAAACACTAACACCTGCAGATCAAACAGACGGATCAATTAACAACTTAAATGCCTTCAAGCCTACAAGTTGGAGAAGAATAATTGACACTAATTATAAAGGAAGTTGGCAAACTGTACACGACTATAGAATTGGTGATATTGTAGAACATAATGATTTGTATTATGTGGCACAATCTAACTTTGCACCAAACGGTCAAGCACCATCAGCTACAAATGCATTATGGGTTGTCACATCTGACGTTGTATATCAAAATTATTTAAAACCTGTTGCAAATACAGGATACGATGTTCGTATTAATAATTTTGTGTTAAACAATACTGCAACTGCTCTTGCTGTAAAAGTATCTAATATTGCTCCAGATAGTACAGTGACAAACGAAATTCGTATATATGGTAGTACAACTTCAGGAAAGTATATCAAGTCTCAAACAATTAGACCTCCTGCTAGCGGAACTGAGTTTGGAATGTCATATGACTTCAGTACAGACGGTAGTTTTCTAGCAATTTCTGAACCGCATAATAGCGACAACGGAACAAATGTAGGAAAAGTCTACCTATACACTAATACAAACGGAACGTATGAACTAACACAAACATTAGAACCGCCAAAAAATTCAGTATCATTAAACTTTGGCTACTCGCTGTCATTTAGTGATAACGTATTATCTATTGCAAGTTTTGCAGGCATAGTTCTTACAACAACTATCTTTGATGCAGACGAAACGTTATTTGATCTAGACCAAACTGAATTCCAAAAGGTTAATTATGATCCTGGTGTAATTTATGTTTACGAACAAGTAAAAAATAAATTTATATTTGCTGAAAGCATTCCGTATGATAATGTTACTAAAGAACTTAGGGAGCAAGTTCTTATTAATGCAAATCATATATATGTAGGCGTTCCGGCAAAAGAAAACAATGTATATGTTGGTGGCTTATATGACTACAGAAAGAAAGTTAATTCTAGTGGTTGGAATGTAAGCAGAGAATTAATACAACCAGTTGACCTTGATAAAATACAAGGTGCATTTTTATATAATAAAAGAACAAATTCTATTATTACTTACTTAGATTATATTGATCCTATTCAAGGAAAAATTGCAGGACCTGCAGATAAGAATATTAATTTCAAAGTACCATTTGATCCAGCATATTATAATGTTGGCGATACTGCTGATACATTTTATTGGGAAGAAAATCATGTAGGTATGGTATGGTGGAATACCGGTACGTCTACATTTACGTATCCATACCAAGGTGATATCAATTACCAACGAGACAACTGGAATGAATTGCAGCCAGGTGCTACTGTTGATGTATGTGAATGGGTAGAAACTGATTACCTTCCAAGTGAATGGGATGAATTATCAGAAACAACTGATGGAATAGCGCAAAGTATTACAGGACAAACACTATATGGCGATTCTCAGTATAGTAAGAAGTTTGTGTTTAACGAACAAAGCCAAACGTTCTCTGAAAAGTATTACTATTGGGTAAAGAATGCAAAAATTATTCCTGCAAAAACAAATAGAACTCTTACAACGCTAGACATTGCTAGATTAATCGCTGTACCAAGGCAGCAAGGCTACAGATATCTAAGTATGTTATCAAGTAATAGAATTGTTTTAAATAACTGCAACGGGCTTGTATATGATACTGACGTTGTACTAGCAATAAGATATAGTAATACTAATATTGATAAACAAAATAGTCATAGTGCATATAAATTAATTACAGACGGATTAGATACTAGCGGACCATCTGCTGATATTGAATTAAAATGGTTTGATAGTTTAATTGGGTTTGACATAAACAATAGAGCTATTCCTGATGTTAATTTAACAGAGAAACAAAAATACGGTGTACAGTCTACACCTAGACAAGGTATGTTTAAAAACAGACGAGAAGCTCTTAAAGAATTTATTGAAAGAGTTAATGTAGTTTTAAGCAACGAATTAGTTATCGAAAAGTTTAATATAAGCGCAATAGATCAAAAAGATCCGTTACCGACATTTGAATCAGGAGTATATGACGTTAAAATTGATTCGTTAGATCAACTATCGCTAGTAGGAACAAAAGTAAAACAAGCAAAACTAGAACCTATTATTATAAACGGAAAAATTACCAAAGTTAAAATTATAGATCCGGGTAGAGGATATAAAACTGCACCTTCTTATAAAATAAATGGCTTTGGTGAAGATGCTAGATTTGATATTGGATTAAATAATCTAGGACAAATTACAACAGTTCAAGTAATTTACGGCGGCAAGAATTATGCCAATACAACACAAATTGATGTTAGAAGACACAGTGTGCTTGTAGAATCTGACTCAGAAGTTGATAATAAATGGAGCATTTATGCTTACGACAATGAACAATTAAAATGGAATAGAATCAAAGTACAAAGTTATGATATAACAAAATACTGGTCTTATATTGACTGGTACGATACAGAATACAGTGTATTAACTAATCCTGATTATACAATTAATAGTACATACGAATTATCATTTATTGACGATCAACTAGGGGATATTATAAAAGTTAACTCAGTCGGCACAGGTGGTTGGTCATTGCTTGAAAAAGTAAACACTAATACTGAAAACGATTATAAAACTGTTGGTAGAGAAAACGGCACAATACAATTTAAAGATAATCTGTATAGAAACGAAACTTCAAACTCTGGATTTGATAATAAGAGTTTTGATTCGTTCTTGTTTGATATCGATCCTAGATTTGAATTAAGAGTAATATTAGAAACTATCCGCGATGCATTACTAATTAAAGATTTGCGTATTGAATATAATCAACTATTCATTGCAACATTAAGGTATATTCTTACTGAGCAAAATCCAGATTGGTTCTTCAAAACTAGCTTTATTAAGGTCAAGCATCTAGCAGGAAATTTAGATCAAGATCTAACCTACAATATAGATAATTTAGAAAACTATAAAAGATATATCGAGGAAGTAAAACCTTACAAAACTAATATAAGAGAGTTTGTGAGTAATTTCCAAAAAATTGAAACCGCTAGTACGTCAGTATCAGACTTTGATTTACCAGTATATTACAATGTAGATACTGGTAAAGTTACACCAATAAGTGTACAACTAAAAAATGGAGTAGCAGTTGTTGATAACGATTTAGTAAACGAATATCCTAGAAAAAATTGGCTAGATAATATCGGAGCAAGTATTACTGAAATTACTATTAGTAATCCAGGGACTGAATATACTATTGCGCCAAAAGTTGAAATTATCGGTAACGGCACAGGCGCAACAGCACAAGCATATGTAGGCTACGGAACAATAACTAATATTGTAATCACAAATAAAGGCAAAGGATATACCCAAACACCAACAGTGAAAATTACTCCACCACCTAATAGTGCAGGTACGCCTGCAACAGCTATTGCTGTCCTAGGAGATATGTTGGCAAGAACTGCAAATACTACAATTAAGTTTGACAGAAATAGTGTTACACCATTGTTAAGTGCAGAAGATATGAGAAAAATTGAAACATTTACAGGCACAGGAAGTAAAACTACTTTTGACTTAATTTTTCCAGCTAACTTAGATCAAAATACAATTAGTATTTTAGTTAACAATCAAGAAGTACTAGCAAGTCAGTTTAATGTATATAATATTAAAGATACAACACGAAGTTATACTAGATATGTAGGTCAAATTGTGTTTGATGTAGCACCAGCAAATAATGCGTTAATTGAAATTAACTATACTAAAAATATTAATATGTTAAATGCAGTTGATAGAATAAAAGTTGCATATACACCAGATGCAAATGCATTTGGTAATGATATTGCACAACTTATGGACGGTGTTGATTACGGCGGAGTTGAAGTTAAGAGCTTTGAATTTGATACAAACTTTGGTTGGGATACCAAGGGATGGTTTAACGATATTTGGGACGAAATTGAAAATACACAAGAAGATGAAATTGTCTATATGGATGATTCTAGTGCAATTGTTTTAAATAAACCATTAGAAGATAATGTTGCTTATAATGTTTACAGAGTAGGTTATGATGTAAACGGTAATGTTGTAACAAATAGAAGACTAGATGATCCAAACTTCGACACGCCACAACAAACTAATCTTGATGCAACATGTCTTACATTAGTTGGTGACGGAAGCACTCAAATTTTACACTTAGAAGATCTACAAGCAACGACGGTATTAGGTGCTAATGAATCAAGAGTAGCATTCATAGTAAGAAAAACTACAAGTGACGGTAGTATACTTTATGATGCAAGAACTTATGATCTAGATCTCGACGGCGGCAATATGAATTATTCTAATGCTAAAGGTATTACTGCTGAAGAAATTATTGTAGATGGTGATAGCTTTGTTACTCCTACTACAAGTAAAAGTGTTGAAGAACTAGTTCCAGGACAAGTGCAAGATACATTAGATATCCAAGTTAGTACATTAGGCGATGACTCGTCGTTAGTACGTTACAGAATATTTAAAGATATTCTTAACAGAACAATCTATAGCCGCATTGACACACCACCGACTAAACTTGCAAAACCAATTACACAGTTAAGCCTAAGTATTGAAGTCGAAGATGGAACAAATTTAATTGAACCAAACAGAACAAAAAATATTCCAGGTGTGCTTATGATTAATAAAGAGCGTATTGAATATCTTGTAAAAGATGGAAATGTGTTAAAACAACTACGTCGCGGCACGTTGGGCACAGGTGTTGCAAATATACATCCAAAAGGAGAGCAAGTATTTTTAGCTGATATTAGTAAGTACGTACCTTACGTAGACACTACACAAAGTCAAACAGCTACTAATGTAAGTATAGTAAACTTAAACTTCTTACCTTTGTCAACAGACGAATTTGAAGTATTTGTAAACGGTCTTAGACTAAATGGAAAACCATTTGCTAAGTTTGATGCAACAGTTGGACTTGATTCACCTGAAGCAGACTCAATTGTTCCTGCAGATTACGTAATAGAATATTATAACAATCAACAGAATGCAAGAATAGTAATACAAAGCCCAGCAATATTAAATATTGAACAAAAGAATATAGTGATTGTAAGGAAAAAAGGTAATATTTGGCAACGTTTAGGCGAGTCAATAACCGAAACTGAAACAAGTATCGGATTTTTCCTTAGAGCAGGAAACTAATAAATACAGTATAGGAAACAAAAATAATGGATAGTATAAACGAATTAAACGGAGTTTCGGTGCAAGGTCATATTAAGATATATGACCCTTCGAATGGCGAGATCTTTGTACAAAAAAGAAATGCTATACACTACGAAAACATGAGTTTAGCGTTGGCAGAAAGTATTGCAAATATGAGCCAAGGTTTTATATACGAAATGAGCTTCGGTAATGGTGGTACAAGCGTTGACCCAACAGGTATTATTGCTTATTTAACACCAAATTCAACAGGTGCTAATGCAAGTTTATATAATCAAACTTATTCAAAGGTAGTTGTAGATGACGGACTTTTAAATAAAAACCCAAACAACAATTATCTTGAAACAAGACACGTAAGCGGCACAAACTATACTGATGTGCTAGTAAGTTGTTTATTGGATTATAGTGAACCAAACGGTCAAGATGCATTTGATAATGCCACTGACATGGATGGCAATTTTGTGTTTGACGAACTTGGATTGAGAAGTAAATCAGCAGAAGCAGATGCACTAGGTAGATTAATTACACACGTAATTTTCCATCCTATTCAAAAGTCACTTAATAGACTAATCCAAATTGATTATACGGTAAGAATTCAGAGTCTTTCAGGAGGTAATGCATAATGCCATATGAAGTACGATATAGTGATGAAGCTAATAAAGGTGTTATACTAGTTGAAGATAACTTAATTAACACTGAAACTAGTATGCAACTTCCAGGCAAACGAGCTACTGGATACGGTAAAGCAGTTGCAGAGAATTTTTTACATTTGCTTGAAAACTTTGCATCACCTAACGAACCAACTACTCCAGTCGAAGGACAACTATGGTACGATACAGGCGGATCAGAAAGCCAGTTAAAAATTTATGATAGCACACAGTGGAAAACAGCAAGTGGATTTACTAAATCATCTGCAAGACCAACTGCGTCACAGTCGACAGCAGGCGACTTATGGGTCGATACAACTAACCAACAGTTGTTTGTTTATACAGGTGCAGCATGGGTACTAATTGGACCAGAAACATCACTAGGACTACTAACTGGCGGAAGAAAAGAAGAAATAATTTCTACTACAGAAGAAACTATAGAAATATTTACTCTATTTGTCGAAGGCGTTCCTTATGCTATCCTTAGCTCAGAGAATTTTATACCAAAGGCTAAAATTGACGGGTTTAGTGCAATATCAAAAGGTCTTAACATAAGAGACGAAACTCCGTTCGAAGAAAACAATCCGATTAAATTTCAAGGCGTAGCTGAAAAAGCAAAATCTTTAGTAGTTACAACTGCAACTGGCTCACAAAATGTCCCAGCTGAAAACTTTATTAGAACTGACGCTGCTGGAACTATGGAACAGCAGCTAAGAGTAAAAACAAATGATGGTGTTAAGATTGGATCTGAAGATCATTTAAACATTAAAGTATTGGCAGGCGAGACAGACAGTATACAGTTTATTGCTAGTAAAAATGCATCTAACATTAATTTTTCTTTAAGAGACGGCGACAAATTTAATGATGTATTAACAGTGGCAAGTAACGGAACATTCGGAGTAAACAATACTTCTCCGGATGAAGCATTACATGTCGTTGGTAATGTTAAAGTCACACCGATTCCAGATGATCCAACAAGTGGCGTAATAGTTATTGAAAATACATCATCTAGTACAGATATTAATTCAGGTTCTATTGTTACAGCAGGCGGAGTAGGCATTGCTGAAAACTTAAATGTAGGTAATGACGTTTCTATTACAGGAGTTACAACAGTAGCTAGTAATATTTTACCATCTACATCCGAGTCGCTTAACATTGGGTCCGACACACAAATGTTTGATACAGTACATGCTTTAAAATTTAAAGGATCACTAGAAGGTGATATCACAGGCACAGTGAACGGCACAGCTGACAAAGCAAATAAACTTGCTAATGCCACTACGTTTAGTGTATCTGGAGATGTAGAAGCACCAAGCTTTGACTTTGACGGAAGTACTGGTGAAGAAAAAACTTTTAACATATCTATTAAAAACACATTTATTTCAAGTAGAGATGCAATTGCAAACGTTGCCGGAACAGATGAATTATTAGTAAACGTAACGTCAGGTAATACTGGTGTACGTAGAGTTACAAAAAATGACTTTATAAAAACAGTACCTATTACACCTGTAGGATCAATACTACCGTTTGGCGGCAATACTGCTCCTGAAGGATGGTTAATCTGTAACGGAGAGATTGTCAATAAATCAGCATATGCTAGTTTATGGGCTGTAATTGGTCATAACTTTTTAGATCCGACCTTACTAGGTGACGGCGGCGCAGCAACATTTGCACTACCAGACATGCGTGGACGTATGCCTTTGGGTGTAGATAATATGGGCGGAACACCTGCTAACAGAGTTACAAGTTCTGTACAAAGCTTTACTAACTTACAAGGCATTAATATACAAGGTACTGGTTCTAATGCAGTTTTCTCAGTCCAGACAAATAACGGAATATATACAGTACAAGTTACAAATCCAGGCGATGGATATGAAATAGATGATAGAATATCAATTTCTGGTATTATCTTTGGCGGAGCATCACCTGCGCACGACTTAGTAATTACTGTAGAAAGTGTTTTAGCTAACGGTGTAAATACATTTAGTATTCAAGGTACTGCATTTACTGGTATTGGCGCAGATAAAGTTGGAGCAAGCTTAGGTAATCAAGCTGCTGAAATTGGGGTTAAAAACTTACCTGATCACGATCATAAGTTAACTAATTCTGCTAATCAATACTATGCTATTTCACAACGAGGTGAAGATCCTGACAATCCAGGAGAATTAACTAATAATCCTAATACTGTAGAGTTGCCGATTGAATCAGGCACATCAGGGTTTCAAGGTATTTTAAACTCCGGTGGTGTAAACACATCTGCAGGACTTAGCGTTCCACTTAATGTAATGAACCCATACCTATCATTGAACTATATTATATACTACGGAGAAGTTTCAGAATGAGCTATCAACTAAACAAAACAGACGGCACAATATTAGTAGATCTAATAGACGGAAAAATTGATAGTAACAGCACTAACTTAACCTTAGTTGGGAGAGGATACAGAGGCTACGGTGAAGTTTTTAATGAAAACTTTATTAAATTGCTTGAAAACTTTTCTAACACTGCTGCTCCTAGTAATCCGTTGACAGGACAGTTATGGTGGGATACATCTAACGAAAAATTAAAATTATATACAGGCACACAGTGGAAATCAACAGGCGAGCCGTTTGTACAGGCAACGCAGCCTGAAGATTTAACAGAAGGTGATTTTTGGTTTGACAATAGAAACGACCAGCTATACTTTTTTGATGGCACTGGTGATCCTTTATTAATCGGCCCTGGATATACAACTAGTCAAGGTAAGAGCGGATTATTTGTAGAAAATATTAGAAGTACAACAGGTTCAAATGTTGCTGTGATAAAATTATTTATTGCAAACAGTGAAGTAGGTCTGTTTAGTAATTCAGAATTTATTCCAACACTACAAGATCAAGTTGCACAGCTAGTAAACGATAACAATCCTAACGGTATTATATTCCAAGGATTTAATGTTTATGAAAAAGAAAACTTTCAGTTCATCGGTGTTGCTGAAAGTACAAGTAAAATTAAAACGTCAGATGGGAGCTTTCTTACAGCTGATCAGTTCTTAAGATCCGATCAAGATAGCTTAACACTTGGTAGCATAGATATAAGAAACACACAAGGCTTACAGTTTTCTACTCCGGATAACGCCTTTGTAAATATGCGTCCCCAGGGTAATGACTTTTTTATTGAAAATAGTCTTACAGCAAGTGATTTAAGATTGCGTGTGCGCTCAGGCGCTAACCAAGGACAAATTGTTGATGCTATTAGAGTTGATGCTAGTGAAGGTAGAATAGGTATATTTAATGTTGGTAGATTGCCGCAATATACTCTAGACTTAGAAGGCGATTGTCGAATTACAGGTAACCTAACAGTTGAAGGTGAACAGTTGAGCGTTGAAGTTACGTCATTACAAGTTTTGGACAAATCAATTAAACTTGCTGTTACAGCTGAAGGCTTAGCTGGCGATGACACTATTGCTGACGGCGGTGGTATTGAACTAAGATCAAATCAAGGCGATAAGACTATGGTCTGGCGCCAAGCTACTAACAGCTGGACATTTAATAAAAATATTGATATTTTAGAGGAAGATGGCGAATTAACAATTGCTGGGGTTACTAAAATCGCAGGCGAAAGTTTGCAAAATATTACATTTGCTGATGATCTTGTTAGAGTAGGAACTCTAGTTAGTCTCAACGTTGATAATTTAAACATGGACGGTAATACATTTACGTCAACAACTGTCTTAAATATTAACTCTCAGAGTGAGATTAACATTAGTGCCGGCGGCGATATTAATTTAGTACAACAAAGAAAAATTAGAAACTTATTACCACCTGAGCTAAACACAGATGCAGCAAACAAGATATACGTTGATAGTTCATTTCTAACAGCGCCTCTTACACTTACATTTGACGTTACTGGCTTGGATACCGATGCGCAATATTTAACTACACTAGCAGGTTATATTCAAGATTTATTTCCTGCAGAAACACGTAATATCGGCAAAGTAGCAAACATTCATACATATAGTTATTCTAGTGTTTTTATTAATATTGAAAGTGCTAAAAATGTTACAACCGTTGCTGTTGACGCAGGCGGCACACAAAACCAGCCAGTTGTGCGAGATATTGCGTTTAGTAATATTCAGTTTGCTTCACCGAATAGACAATTGTTAGAGTATGAAATTGAAGATTATTTTGATGTAAACACAGGTTTAACAAACCCAACGTGGATTCACCAACAGACAACACAGTATTAATAGATAAATATATATAATAAACCAGAGGAACAACCAGTATGGCATACCAGATAGATAGATTTGATAACTCACAACTAACGATTGTAGAGGACGGCACGTTAGATCAAACAACTAACCTTAAACTCATAGGTAAAAACTATGCAGGCTACGGCGAAATTCAAAACGAAAATTTACTTTTCTTGCTTGAAAACTTTGCAGGCGGCAATGCACCTACAAGAGCTATTAGAGGACAGATTTGGTTCGACACAGCGCAAAACAAAATTAAATATTTTGTTGCAGCAGATAATGCATCTCCAGGAGTAGGGTACTGGAAAGCTACAGGTGGTTCAGAAGTTAATGCAGTTACACCAAACGGTTTATCAGAGGGCGACTTTTGGTGGAACAACAGTACACAACAGCTATATGTGCTAAACGCTGCTGGTGACTTTGTACTTGTAGGACCACAGGTTGCTGGTTCGGGTGTTACAAATATGGTTAGTGCCGAAGTGCAAGATACTACTGGTACATCAAGAAGTATTATTCAAGCAATTATCGATGATACTGTTGTATACATTATTAGCTCTAATGAATTTTCGTTAAATGCAGTTAATCCAATAGAAGGATTTGATAGAATCCGCAAAGGCTTAACAATGAAATGGACTATGAACGCTGATAACGGTGTTACTAACAGTGCTGAAGTTGCAGAAAGAGTATTTCAATATCACGGAACAGCATCTAATGCTGCAAAATTAGGCGGAATTGACGCTGCTAATTATGTAACTACAGCAGCACCTAGTTTTTCAAACACAGTGACATTTAGTGACACAGGGCTAACAGTTGGTAATGAATTAGATTTAAAACTTTCAATCGAAAACGGCGATAAAGCAGTAATTGAAAATCAAACTGGTAACAGTAGTGAAATTAGATTTAAAGCAACTAATGAAAGCGGCACAGGAACAACATCAATTGTTGTAAAACATAATGAACTAGCTCCATTTACAAACAACAACATTACACTGGGTAATGCAAGTTATAAATTTAGCGAAGTACATGCTACTGCATTCAAAGGCGAAGCAGATCAATCTGCACTATTAGCAGTAGACGATAATGCTACAGTGCCTTATCAGTCAGCTTCGATTGCTGCTACAGCAAACAAGATTGTATCAAGAGATAGTGCAGGTAATATGGCAGCAAATGTTATTACTGGTACAGCAACACAAGCTCGTTATGCTGACCTTGCAGAAAAATATACAACAGAAACAGAACTACCAGCAGGAACAGCAGTTGCAGTTTCAATTAAAGATGAGTATGAAGTAATGCCAGCAAGAGCAAGTAATCTTTGCATTGGTGTAGTATCAACAGATCCTGCATTAATGATGAATTGCGAAGCTGAAGGACAGTACATTGGACTTAAAGGACGTTTGCCTGTAAGAGTAAATGGCCCAGTCAAAAAAGGCCAAGCAGTATATGCATGGAACGAAGGTGTATGTCGCACTATCGAAACTACTGCACTAGTTGGCGTAGCACTAGAAACAAACTTAGATGAAAATGAAAAACTAGTAGAGTGCGTTCTTAAAGTATAAGGAAAAATAAATGGCTGCTGATATAATTACAGCATCAAGGTTTAACCTTTTACAAAAAAGATTATCATCTATACTGGGCAGCGGTAATGCCCAGTCAGGGTACGGCCAAGGCATATCAGGATATGGCGGGCGTGTATCAAGCAGTGAAGTTTCGATATTAAACGAAAGTAACAGAAATATTGCTACTGCTGAAAATATTAATGAGCTTTATACTGATATATTACGAGCACGTATACATCAAATTGGATACGAAAATGAAGAAATTACAAACACAGTTCGTAATGCTAGACTAAAACCTAATCTAAATCTTATAGCGGATGAAACTAGTAATTTCTTTTCAGACCTAGCTGTTGAATCTGAAGATCCAGACGGCGAATTATTAGGTATGCGTGACTTTGAACGTATGATGAGTCTTGTTGAACGAGATAAATTTCTTGTTCACGATTCAATGGCAGTAGAAGAAACAGGCGAAAGCTTCTTTAGAGTAAGACCTTGGGATTTTAAATTAACACATGAAGTAAGAGTACGTTTTAGGAATGCAAACCACCGTAGACACTTTTTTAATAGTGGCGGCCAATTACAAATAAGTGCATTATTAAATAACCCCGCTGGTAATAAATCTTTAGATTGGGCACAAACATTATCATTAGCCGGAACAATTAAGTTTGGCTATAATTATTGTGAATCTACAAGCACTGACACTACATCACCGCCAACAATACTATCAGGAATTGGAAATTATCAACTTTCAAATCAATACGATGTGTACACTGGAACAAACCTTACTGGGCCTTTGTTTGTAAAACAAAGTCGTGGCGAATACGATGAAGGCAGATACATAGGTAATAATTTTACAATAAGTGCAAAAGAAATTAATGCATCAGAAATACAATTTAGAATGGTGTATGACGATGTATCTGCTGATTCTTTCCAGTATGTGCAAGGAACAATGCGTAGTTTTGTAAATCACTACCGTTCTAAAGGTACTTTTGCTTCCGAAAATGATATATACTTAAACGTGGAGGTTCCTGCTCCATATTATGAAAATATAACAACTTTTTAGGATAGTAAATGGCCATAGGTGATACAGTTACAGCAGACCGGTTTAATAACCTTCAGACACGTATCACAAGAATTTTAGGTTTTGGTGGCGGAGACTTTGGTTATAAACAAGGTTATAGCGAATCAACAGGAAATTATGGACCAGCAGAAACTAGCTCACAAGTATCAACAGATCCTCTAAGTAATAGGAACATTGCAACGGCAGCTGATATAAATGAGCTATATATTGATTTGTTAAGAGCTCGAATCCATCAAATTGGTTTAGATAATAATGAAATAACTGACATTATTAAAAACACTCGCATAATAAAAGATAGTAATATTATTGCAGATGGAGAAAGTTTCTTTGTAGACAATGCTGGAATTGAAACAATTGACCCAGAAGGGTTTGCAAAAGGTTTTGCAGACTTTGAATTACTAATGGATAATATTGAAGTTGATAAATTTGTGTGTCATTCTACACAAGGTGTAGCAGAAACTGGTGAATTAATTAACACAGGACAACCTTCGATGTCTCAACGAACTGACGGCTGGAATACAAAGATTGAATTTGTTGTAAAGGCTGTATTTGACGATTTTGATCATCGACGTGCATTTTTTAACAGTGGCGGCGAAATACGAATGGAAGCAGATCTAAATCTACCTGAAGGAGCAAAAGCTGCTGATTGGACTAATTTATTAAATTCTTCAGGCATTATTAAATTTGGATATAATGAAACGATAGGAACTGCACAAGGAATAGTTTATCCTGTAGGAAACAATGATTTAACTTTATTAGATTACCAATTATTATTTTCTAAATCAAGCTCAGGTATTACCCTTGGAGGAATTTATGCAGCAAACACTTTTACAATAAGTGCAAAATTACTTAGCGATAGAATTATTGAATTTAAATACGAGTTTGATGATGCAGATAGCTCAGGCGAAATTGATGATCTAGTTGTAGGTGACATGTCAGCGACAATCGGACATTTTAGAGCTAAGGGTGTTTTTGATGACGCAGAAGATAATATATTTAATGTAGAAGTACCGCCACCACTATATGAAATAGTTACTGAACTATATGAGGGAGTGTAAATGCCCACAACAATAAAAATTACTGCTGCTAATTATAACAGTTTACAAGATCAAATATCTGCTATATTAACAACCAGCCTCGCCGGATCACCCCAAACAGGTTGGGGGCAAAGTAGTAATAGTGACACACACGAACCAACTGCTCCGCAATCAACATTGATTACAGCACAGCAGTACGAGGATCTTTATATTGATGTAGTTAGAGCAAGAGTACACCAAATAGGCGCAGCAAATTTTACAATAGAAGACTTTGTTACAGGTGACTATGTAACAAACACTACTGATACAGATTTAGTAGAGCATCTTTATTATACTAATTTACAATCTCTCATTACTACTATAGAAACGGATAAATTTGTTGTTCATACTTCTCAAGTAGAGGAAGTTGCCTATGATGCTAATCAACGCACTACAGGGTGGAACGTAAAGGTAGTGCATGAATTTAGTCTAACTTGGGCAAGCGCAGAACACAGGCGACATTATTTTAATGCAGGCGGGTTAATCCGTTTATACACTGATCTAGCAGGTAATTCAACGGCAAAAGGCACAGACTGGGCAAATGCACTTGATTATGGAACATTAAATTTTAGTCACGATGAAACTTATACACTCGACGGCGCAAATAAAACAGTATCAAGTTCGTTAGGAAATTATAACGGTTTAACAAGCTCATATCAGATAATTTTATCTCGTAGTCCTGTAGCTTATACACCAAACATTTACACAGTTGAGGTAAAAGAAGTAAGCGATTCTCGTTTAGATTTTAGAATTACATATGACGATGTAAATAACTCTGCACTAACGCCGGCTGATGCAAATGATGGATTTCCAGATGTTGATGAACTAGTTACAGGTACACTAACAAGCCAAATCGAAGCTGTAAAACCCTGGGGTACAGTTACTATAGATGGCACAGTATATGATACAGTAAAAGTAAACGAACCTACTTATGCTGTAATAACAAATTTATCATCAGGTACTTGACACACTCTTAATTTTATGTTATAATAAGTTAAACTAGGAGTATTCTATGGACGAGCGATTATCACAAGCACTTGAGTTTTCAAACTATATTACAACAATTAACAATCAAAAAAGAATGATTAAGGAAACCTATTTCCAGTCGTTATTATATTTTGTGCAAGGTGGACAATTTACTATCACAAAAGAACTTATTACATTTGTAACGTTACTTGTTGAAAAGGGCAATATTGAAAATATTATTCTAGTCGACGACAATGATATACCGATTCAAATCGATGATCTAGAATTATTTTTAGAACAAGTACTTTCAAAATATTTTGAAACAGCAAACAACTATCATCAAAAATATACCGAACTGGCAAAAAATAGAGATATTGGATCTTTAGTAAACAATGACTAACGGAGTAGTATTAATTGCAAATAATAACGGTGCTGTTGATTATGTCAAACAAGCAATATATTGCGCAAAACGCATAGGAAAATATCTAAAACTACCAGTGACACTGATAACAGATAGTCACGATTATGCAGTAGAAACATCAAATAATGTATTTGATAAAATAATTTCTACTGATTATAAAGTATCTAATAACAATAAAATATATTATGATGGCGCAATGGCGCATAAGATATTAATGTTTAAAAATCATAGTCGAACTGTTGCTTACTATAATACACCATATGATCAAACTATATTAATGGATACTGACTATCTAGTTTCTAGTGATATTCTTAACAACTGTTTTAGTATGTCATCAGATTTAATGATGTATAAAGATAGCTACGATATTTCTAATGTAAGAGATGTTAGTGAGTTTGAGTATATAAGTGATAAAAGTGTTGACTTTTATTGGGCCACTGTAGTGTACTTTAAAAAGTCTAAAAAGAATGACATCTACTTTAATCTTATTGATCACATAGAAGAAAATTGGAAATACTATCAAAACATGTATGACATAAATTCAACTTTATTTAGAAATGATTTTGCATTTAGTATTGCATTACATATTATGAATGGGTTTACTAGTAATAATCAAGTGTCTATACAGCTTCCAGGTAAACATTACTATACAATTGATAAAGATATATTGTGGAATGTTAAAGATAATAATATGACATTCTTAGTACATAAGAAACAATTTGACGGTCAGTATACTTTATTGAGTACTACCGGATTAGATGTACACGTAATGAATAAATTTAGTTTAGAGAGAATTATTAATAATGAGTAAAGGATATGTTATTGTAGCACAAAACAATATAGACTATAATTATCGAATCTCTCCTGATCACAGTCTTCAGCCTCAATATAGCGGTATACATGTCGATGTATGGTATAAAGAATTACCATACATAAAAGGACAGCATATCTATAATAATAGGTCTGTATATAAAGTTAAAACAACTAGCAAGCCAAACACAAATTTTGAAGAATTAGATTTACAATTAATCGTAAAGAATGTTAGACTGATTAATGACGAAAATACTCAATTAGAGTACCACCGTGCTCATAAAAATGATCTAGTATTGTCAAATAATAAACTTTATACAGTTAAACAACAAGACAATAAAATTCCGTACGAATTAACTTCGATTTATAAAGGTATACATGTTAACGTTTACTATGATAATCTAGAGTATGTTACAGATCAACATGTGCTAAAAGATAATATCGTTTATAAAATGACATGTGATAGTAAAGATATAAACAAATCAACAGCTGAAATAATTGTGACAGACATAAAATTATATGAAGATGCAAATAAATCATTATGGTTCGAAGATGCAAAAGCAGGCGATAAAGTTTTATATTACAATCATTTATTTCAACTAGAACCTGTAGTATTTGATGATTATATAAAGCAAGCATGTTACTTAGCAGCAAGTCTACATAAATTTAATGCTAATGCAAAAATATCTGTAATAACTAACGACATAATACCAGAAGAGTATAGAAAGTTATTTGATCATATTATTCCTATACCATACGGCGATGCTGCTGCAAATTCTATATGGAAGGTAGAAAATCGTTGGAAAGTATATCATAGCACTCCGTATGACGAAACAGTAGTATTTGATACTGACATGTTTATACTACAGGATATTTCATCTTGGTGGGACTATTTTAGCAATTATGAATTATATTTTACTACCCAGGTAAAAACATATAGAGATAAATTGGTTACTAGCGATGCGTACCGTAAAACATTTGTGGCTAATAATTTACCTAATATATATACAGGTATGTACTATTTTAAAAAATGCAAACTAACAGATGATTTCTTTGATATGCTAGAGTTAATATGTAAGGATTGGAAAATATTTTATGAGAGATTTCTACCAAAAGACACTCCGTTTAATCTAAGCATTGATGTAGCATCAGCACTAGCAATCATGATATTAGGAATAGAAGACAAAGTTACAAATAAACAAAATACTGAAATTACTTTTACTCATATGAAACCTAGAATACAGGAATGGAAACACTACGGCGAATCATGGCAAGAGTCACTTGGTGTATACTTTAGTCAAAATACGAAATTAAAATTAGGTAATCATTGTCAGTTTGGGATTTTACATTATACTGAGTCTAATTTTCTTGATAATATTGAAATAGAAAGTATTATAAATGGCTGAACTTATAAATGTTCTTAAACGTATAAACAAAAAAATAGAATCGTCTTCTGAAAGTTATGTCTATTATGATGATTTAACCGGTGATATTAAAAAGATTTCTAACATCAACGAAATTAACGATTATACTATGTTGAGAGTTAATCATGATCAAGTTAAAGATATTATTAACGGTCGATATAAATATAGTGATTTCCTTGTTACATACGATAATTCTCAAAAAACTAATGTATTACAACGACGAGATTTTAAAAATAATGCCCATGAAGTAAGAGATAGAGTATATAAAATTAATCAAGTGTATAATGATTATTATTATAAAGAAATATATAAAGGCGTACACGTTGATGTTTGGTACAAAGAATTAGAGCACCTAACAGGTCAACATGTCTGGTATGATAATGTTGTGTATAAGGCAACTAAAGATATACTATCTAACAGCGAATTTGATCTTCAAGATTACGAAAAAATTCTAAGCGATGTAATTCTTTATAGAGACGTAAATATAAACTTACCATTCGAATCAATAACGGCTGTCGGACAGTCTTTTTTAGATAATAATTATCTTTATCAGTATTTAAGGGGCATCGACCTCGAAGATCTAACAATTGAACAAAATTTAATCAGTAACAGTTGGAATTTTACATCTTCACTTGAATTACAAGAAAATATAAATTTTAGAAACTTGACAAACATTAAAAACACAAGTTTATCTATATTTGCTACTGATAAAAATGATCCTAATATTTTATATAGGCACTTTAGTATTTCAGTTAATGATCTATTAGATAATCATAGAATATCCATACCATTCAAATACGATTGGGAAAGCACCGATAAGCAAGTAAGTATGTATACAAATAAGTTCTTTGACACTTATGTCTATAGGGTAATTAAATGAACAAAAAGTTTAGAGTAACAGATTATGATATTATATATTTGTCATATGATGAACCAAACGCTGAAAAAAACTATGCAGATTTGTGTAGTAAAGTGCCGTGGGCTAAACGTGTACATGGAGTAGAAGGCTCGGACGCTGCTCATAAGGCCTGTGCAGAACTAAGCGAAACTGATCGGTTTATTACAATCGATGGTGATAATATTATAGATGAACGATTTCTTAATCAAGAAATAGATTTTGAAGAACATGCTAACTTGTCCACTAGTGTAATTAGTTGGACTGCTAAAAATACAATTAATGGATTAACATACGGCAACGGTGGAATTAAATGCTGGCCAAAAAACTATGTTCTTAACATGCGTACACATGAAAATGCAGATCCAAATAACGCCCATGCACAGGTTGATTTTTGTTGGGATATTAAATATATACAAATGAACGGAACCTACAGCGAAATAATGAATAACGCTACTCCACATCAAGCATGGCGTGCTGGATTTCGTGAAGGTGTAAAGATGACACTAGACCAAGGCATTGGGGTAACAAAAGAACAGTTACTTAAAGGTCATTGGAAAAATTTGCATCGATTATATATTTGGTTAATGGTTGGTGCAGATGTAGAAAACGGAAAATGGGCTATTTACGGTGCTAGAGAAGGACTGTACAAAACTATGTGTACAGACTGGAATTTTATCAATGTACGTGACTTTGAATATCTTAATAATTTTTGGAATGAAATTGAACCTAAAGTATCAATGGCCGGACTAGAAGACTCTATTGAAGAATATGGTATTAAGCTTATTAAAGAACTTGAAATACCGATTGCAGAAAGTCCGTTAAGCGCACAACAAAGTGAGTTCTTTAAGACAGTGTACCAGAATCCTGCTCGTACTGCTAATCAACAATTTATTAATCTAGAATGAGTAACGAAGAACGTATAAAAATACTAGAAGATAAGCGTGAAAAAATAAACAATGTAAGTTGTTCATTTTGTACAGCCAAGTGGCTACAAACTACTCTAATGTTACAGAACGGTTATAATCATAGTTGCCACCATCCTGCCCCTCATAAAATTCCACTTGAGGAAATAGAAGCTGATCCGGCAGCATTACACAATAGCAAGTTTAAAAAAGAGCAACGTGCTAAAATGCTTAAAGGCGAACGCCCAAGCGAATGTAACTATTGCTGGAAAATTGAAGACTTAGACAAAAACTATTTTAGTGATAGACATTACAAGACATCTGACTCATGGGCATGGGACAGATTTGAGGATATTGCTAAAAGTAATCCACAAGACAATGTATATCCAAGTTATTTAGAGGTGTCGTTTAGTAATGCTTGTAACTTTGCATGTGCATATTGTTCTCCTGAAATTAGTAGTAAATGGATGGAAGACATAAAACACAACGGACCGTATCCAACTAAACATGGCGCCCATGATTTAAATTACTTAGAACAATCCGGTAAAATGCCGTATCTAAATCGTGAACATAATCCATATGTAGAAGCATTTTGGAAATGGTTTCCAGATGCGCTTCCGTATTTAAGAGTATTGCGTATTACAGGTGGCGAGCCTACAATGTCAAAAGACACTTGGAAATTGTTAGACTATCTAATTGAACATCCTCAAAAAGATTTAGATATTGCTATTAACACAAATGGTTGTGTAGAAGATAAGCTAATTGATAAATTAATTGAAAAAATTAATACTCTAGCAGAAGTAGGTGTAAAAGTTGATATCTATACCAGTTTAGAAAGCATTGGAGAACAAGCTGAATATGCCCGAGATGGATTAAATTATAAGATTTGGCTCGATAATATAGAACGATTTCTTAACGAAACAAAAAGTACAGTTGCTATTATGACTACAGTTAATATTCTAAGCCTAACAACATTTATTGAGTTTATTAAAGCAGTTATGAATTTACGTAAATTATATAATAATAGCTTTGAGTGGAATAGAATTCCTCTTAGTATTAATATAATGCATTGGCCACCGCACCTGCAGTGTACATTACTAGACAAAGAAACTCGTATAGAAATAGCCGATTCAATCGAATCAACTTGTAAAAACTGGTTAAAGTATTATAGTCCAGAAAAATACGCTAGAATTTATTTAGAAGAGTATGATCAAATAAAACGACTTTGCGAGTATTTGCGCAACACTAGTCCAGCAACTGAACATCGCAGAGATTTTATAAGATATATACAAGCATACGATAAAAGAAGAAACAAAAATTTTAGCCAAACTTTCCCACAGTTTGCCAAATTATTAGAGGATTGGAATGCCTAAACATTCAGATGAAAGTTTACAAGAATATAGAGATCGGGTAATAGACAGTAAAAGTGCAAGCTTCTGCGGAGCCAAGTGGTTCAATGCTACTACCTGGCTCGGCAGCGGAACGACTGCCAGTTGCCACCATCCTCCTGCACATGAAATTCCTTTAGCAGAAGTTGAAGAAGATTTTACTGCTATTCACAATACTAAGCATAAAAAAGAAATGCGCCGTATGATGAAAATTGGCGAGCGCCCTGCAGAGTGCGAGTATTGTTGGAAAATGGAAGATATGAAAAAAGATGCTGTTAGTGACAGGACCTTTAAAAGTATTATCTACTCTGATGAAGAATTGCAACGGGCATACGACATGGATCACCATGAAAATGTTAATTTAAAAACATTTGAAATTGCGTTTGATAGAACATGCAATTTAGCTTGTTCATATTGTAATGCAAGCTTTAGTACTACTTGGGCAAAGGATATTAAAAAGAATGGCAACTATACTAATCTTGTAAGTGACGGAGCAGGAGCCTTCCAGCAGGACGGTTCGTGGACACAACCTTATGACAACGACGAAGATAATCCTTACATACAGGCATTTTGGAAATGGTGGGACAACGGATTATCGGATAGTTTAGAAGAACTCCGAATTACAGGTGGCGAACCATTAATGAGTGCAAATACTTGGAAACTTTTTGATTGGTTTAACGAACAACAGTCTGATATGAGATTTGCGATTAATTCTAATCTAATTGCAAAAGATTCTATTATCGACAAGCTAATAGATAAAACTCAAGGAATGAAGCATTTTGAATTGTATACTAGTTGCGAAGCAGTAGGCTTACAAGCAGAATATATCCGTGACGGATTAGTATACGATCAATGGTTGGCTAATATCAAACGTATGCTTACGGAAGCAAACTGTCATGGCGTTCATATTATGATGACTATTAATAGTCTTTGTTTGTTTAGTATTACAGACTTCTTAGATGAAGTATATAAACTAAAACAATTAACTCCTGGAAAAACTCCTACAGTGAGTTTAAATTTGCTACGTTTTCCTAGTTTTCAGTCACCTTTAGCACTTCCTAATCATATCAAGGATTATTGCCATGATCGACTAAGCACTTGGTATAACAATAATAAAGATAAGTCAAGTTGGAGCGAATATGAAAAAGCAAGCATTGAACGTCTGATGGACTATCTTGTTACAGTTGATGCTCCGCATAGGCGCACAAGCAATCCGACCACACTGTGGCGTGATTTTAAAACTTTCTATCAGCAGTATGATGTACGCAGAAATAAAAGCATTTATGTTTTTCCAAAAATTCTAACAGACTGGATGGATAGTATTCCAGATACTGATGCAAGTATTATGGAACTTGCAGAGGAAGAAGGGTGGATATTACATCCTGACCCTAAAAATATCGATAAGGCACTTGAACAGTATGAATAAAAAACAGCAAATTATGCCTTCGAAGATGAGACTTGAAGATTTATATACCCTCAATGAGCACGTATACATAAATGCACAGCGATTACGTACTATTGGAAAAATGTTTAGCTTTCCTTGTACTCACGATAATCACTCTAACGGATCGGATACTCTACAGTATTCTGTAAACAAATATGGATATCGAGGACCAAATTGGACATTTGAAATGTCTCCTGCATTTTTTGGCTGTAGTTGTATGTTTGGTATAGGAGTAAAATATCCAGTTGCTGAACGAGTAGCCTCTAATCTAAAGATCAGATCAATTCCTAATTTAGGATTACCAGGCGCCGGCGTTGTCAATATAATAAAATCATTTGCAGCTTTTACAGAACATCACCCCATCTCGGATGCATTTATAATGATACCCCCAATAGAGAGACTGTATCTTCCTGACTATCGTAGTTCTACATGGGTATCTCGAAATTTTATACCTGGTCATCCCCGAGGCGACAGAGCACTATATAAAAGTGCTATGTTTGTGTTTAGCGACGATATTAACATATCGTATACTGTAGATTACATTGACTGGGCAAAGCAAATTGCTAAAAATAAAAACATTAGAATACATTGGGGATCTTGGGAGATCGATACGGTAAATTTTTTAAAAGAAATTGATTTAGATCCTTTCAATTGGAAGCGAGTCGATTATGGCAGAGACGATGCACATCCTGGACCAAAAAGTCATGCTAATTTAGCAAAATTTGCTCTTAAAAAATTAGTAGGTAAGAAGTAATATGATACTCACAGTGTTACCACATATGTCTACACACGAACAATTATTTTTTAATTATAAACAAGAAAACGAATTCTTAGGCATAATAAGAATTTTAAAAGATGATATAAATTTTGGAACAGTTCGTACGTTACTACCATCGATGCAATCATTTTTTCAATACGGAATTGATATAAAATTTAATAAGCCGTTATATTATATGCCATCTATACATAACGAATATGTAGAATATCAAACTAAATTAGAAGATTATATAAAGGTAGTATGGCTAACAAAAGATTTTATTAATAACGGGTCTTTTAAAAATCCAATCGGAGTTCATTGGAACCCTAATAAAAACAAATGGGATATTCATCCGGGAGGATCTAGACAACGAGTGCTTTATTTCTTTGATAAGAGTAATGAATTAACTGTAATAGGGTTTAATACTAATTCGAAACCTATTAAATTTATTCAAAAGTTTGATAGTGTTGAACAAATGAAACAATTTTTTAAAACAAAAGATATAACGCTAATGTGTATTGCTGAGTATGGATCTATCATACCTCATGTACATTTTGATCAGATAAATATGACAAATAGTATAGTAAAACATATACACTATATACAAAATTTTTATAAAACAACTAGAATTTTAACAAATTTTGACACGACGTGTTTAAATTATAAAGAAGAAATTAGTAAACCTGTAAAAACAATTAAAGTAACAATTGACGACCCTTTTTGCATGGATAGTATCATTCGGACTTTTTTACTTCTTCCGAGTTTTGAAAAATTTAATGATTATGGAATAACTATTGAGCGTACCTAATTTAGAAAGAGCAGTAGTTGAAGTATTCGGCGGCTGTAATTACAAATGTCAAATGTGTCCACAGACTACCGGAAGAGGTAAAGAATGGACTCGCAAGATGCCGTTTGAAATGTTTGAAAACATTTTAGATCAATTGCCAGGTAAACCTGTAATTAACTTAGAAGGTTCAGGCGAACCAACAATGGCAAAGGATTTACCACATTACATTGAAGCATGTACTAAGCGTGGCTTGCCTAGTTTTATGTACAGCAACGGAAGTTTCTTTAGCGGACACTTTATGCAGGACTGTATTAATGCAGGACTTAGTTTTGCAAGATTTAGTTGCATAGGCTATAACAAAGACAAGTATAAAGAATGGATGGCTGTTGACAACTTCGAGTTGCTAAAAACTAATGTTATCAAAGCCAAAGAATATATCAATCAAACCAACAGTAAGTGCGAAATCAGTAGTTATCATTTAATACTAGATAATAATCAAGTAGAATATGAAGTTGATCAATATAGGAATAACTTCATAGGTCCTACCGGCGCAATAGGGTACATATGGAAAATGCACAATTGGAGCGGCAATTATACTCCGGATTATGCTCGAGATCTAAGTAGCCGTAAAAGTTGCGGCCGGCCGTTTGCTCCTGAGATAACAATACGCAGTGGAGGTATAGGTGGACTAAAAGGTGCTGTAACTCCTTGTTGTCAAACTATGGGACCGCCTAATGAAAGTAAGAGTGTGTTAGGTCATGTACAAACACAAACCATAGAAGAAATATGGTACGGAGATGCATATAACAACTTGCGTAAGGCACACGAGACGGAAGACTTTGACAGTATTGACTACTGCAAAGATTGTGATTTCTTATACGAAGACCCAGAAGTTCTAGTATGGTCAAATGACAAAAAAGCAAGTACAGATCATATGTTAGGTACAAACTTTAGTTTGCGTGACTTTATAATTGACAAGAAATAGAAAAGATTGTATAATATATAGATGTATGATATTGTATTCATAAGTTATCAAGAACCTAGTGCAGATGCGAACTACGCTGCCCTTAAGACTAGATTTCCTATGACTAAGCGTGTGCATGGTGTTAAAGGAATACATCAAGCACATATCGCCGCGGCTAAAAAGTGTTTCACTAAAATGTTTTGGATTGTAGACGGCGATGCTGTGATTATGGATGACTTTAATTTTGATTATAAAGTACCTAGTCACCAGCAAGATCATGTACATGTATGGCGTAGTAAAAATCCAGTTAATGATTTAGTATATGGCTATGGGGGAATTAAACTTTTTCCAAGACGTATGACAATAAACATGGATACAAGTAAGCCTGATATGACTACAAGTATTACAGATAAATTTAAACCAATGCCGCAGTTAGCAAACATAACTGCATTTAATACAGATCCATTTGAAACATGGAAAAGTGCATTTAGAGAATGTACAAAACTTGCAAGTAAAATTATTGACAGGCAAAAGAATGAAGAAACAGAAAATCGATTACATATCTGGCAGACAGTGGGGAAAGACCGCCCTTACGGAGAATTTGCTCTTAGAGGAGCACAAGCAGGGAGTGCTTACGGCAAAGCAAGTCAAGGAGACATTGAGGCTCTTAAGAAAATAAACGATTTTGAATGGCT